>Ga0308157_10000291_pt1 | contig 184099 bp, 180 predicted proteins | sample PhyBR1_FD_201035 | JGI IMG/M metagenome (GOLD analysis project Ga0308157, IMG submission 201035) | Phyllosphere microbial communities from UC Gill Tract Community Farm, Albany, California, United States - DLSLB.R1 | ecosystem: Host-associated > Plants > Phyllosphere > Unclassified | place... | reverse complement strand
CTTGCATGGTCGGTCTCCTTGTTGCTGACGACGCAAGTCACAGCATGTAGCGCTACGTCCTTGGACGCAATCTACGATGTCGGAGACCGGCCGCCTATCCAGGGCGCGGCGACCATGATGTCTAGCGCGAGGCCGCGGCAAGCCCTGGCCTCAGGGCCCTGGGCGCCGGTGGATGCGGATAGGCTGCTCCCTGGCGGCAGACGGCGGCGCATCGCAGCCATCGCAGCCGCAACCTGCGCTGGCGCGCAGCACCACCTTGCCGAAATAGCGAGCCATGAAGCCCGGCAGCGGCAGCCGCAGCGCGGCTTGCGCCAGCGCCCGGCGGGCAACGGCCGGCGCCAGGCTCCAGCCCGCATACAGCGCACAGGCGGTCACCACCGCCAGCACGACCAGCATCTGTACGTTCATCTCAGCCTCCTCCCATCATCAGGGCAATGCGGTAGGTCGCGAATGCTGCCGCATAGGCGAGCGCGAACTGGTAGCCCGCCATCAGCGCCGGGTAGCGCCAGGAATTGGTTTCGCGGCGCACGACGGCCAGCGTCGACAGGCACTGGGGCGCGAACACGAACCAGGCCAGCAGCGAAAGCGCCGTGGCCAGTGGCCAGCTCTGCGCGATCACCGGCGCCAGCGCATCGGCAACCGAATCGCCGGCCGCCGACAGCGCGTACACGGTGCCCAGCGCGCCCACCGCCACCTCGCGCGCAGCCAGGCCAGGCACCAGGGCGATGGAGATCTGCCAGTTGAAGCCGATGGGTGCGAACACGTGCTGCAGCGCCTGTCCCAGCCAGCCCGCGGCGCTGTACTGGATGGCGGCGCCGGTGGCACCATCCGGAGGCGCCGGATAGCTCGACAGGAACCACAGCACCACCGTCAGCGCGAAGATGATGGTGCCCACGCGCACGATGAAGATGCGCGCCCGTTCCCACAGGCCCAGCAGCAGGTTGCGCGGGCTGGGCATGCGGTAGGGCGGCAGCTCCAGCATCAGCGGCTGGTAGCCGCTCTTCATCCACAGGCGCTTGAACAGCCAGGCCACAGCCATGGCCGACACCACCCCCGCCACGTACAGCGCGAAGAGCACCAGCCCGCGCAGGTCGAACCAGCCCACTGGCGTGGCGGGGATGAAGGCACCGATCAACAGCGCATACACCGGCAGCCGGGCCGAGCAGGTCATGAGCGGCGCGATCATGATGGTGGCCAGGCGGTCTTTCCACGGCCCGATGGTGCGCGTGGCCATGATGCCCGGCACCGCGCACGCAAAGCTCGACAGCAGCGGAATGAAAGCACGGCCCGACAGCCCCACCTTGCCCATCAGCCGGTCCAGCAGGAAGGCCGCACGCGGCAGATAGCCCGAGTCCTCGAGCACCAGGATGAAGAAGAACAGGATCAGGATCTGCGGCAGGAACACCAGAACCCCGCCTGCTCCGGCGATCACGCCGTCGACCAGCAGGCTGCGCAGCGGGCCGTCTGCCATGTTCTCGGTGATCCGGGCGGACAGCCAGGCCATCAGCTCCTTGATGGCGTCCATGGGCAGGTTGGCCCACGAGAAAACGGCCTGGAACATCAGAAACAGCAGCAGCGCCAGCACCGCCAGGCCCCATACCGGGTGCATGACAACGGCGTCGAGCCGGTTCTGCACGCGCTGGTTGCGCCCCCCGGCGGGCGCGGCGGCCGCCAGGATGCGGCGCACCTCGCGCTGCAGGTCGCTCGCCGTGCCCGCCGCCTGTGCGGCCACGGGGGCCAGCACCGGCGCGCCACCCGGCTGGCGGGTGAGCTGCGCGGCAATCTCAGCCATCAGCGCGGCATGGCCGTCGCGCCTGACGGCCACCGTCTCCACCACCGGGCAGCCCAGCTCGGCCGAAAGGCGCTGCAGGTCGATTTTGAGCCCCTGCGAGCGCGCCACGTCGGCCATGTTGAGGGCCAGAACCATGGGCCGGCCCAGGCGCCGCACTTCCAGCACCAGGCGCAGGTTCATGCGCAGATTGGTCGCGTCGGCCACCGCCACGATCAAATCGGGCACCGCCTCGCCCGCACGCTGGCCTTCGATGACTTCCAGCGTCACCTGCTCATCGGGGGTGGCCGGCGTCAGGCTGTAAGTGCCGGGCAGATCGATTACCGCGACGGTGCGACCGTCGCGCAGCTGCGTGGTGCCGGTCTTGCGTTCGACTGTCACGCCAGCGTAGTTGGCCACCTTCTGGCGCGCACCGGTCATCAGGTTGAACAGCGCCGTCTTGCCGCAGTTGGGGTTGCCGACCAGGGCCAGACTCGGCAGGGCGCCGGCGGTGGCAACTGGAGAAACGCCTTGGCCCGTCATACCGGGCGCACCTCGATGCACTGGGCTTCCAGCATGCGCAGCGCAAACTGGGTATCACCGATCTGCACGGCGATGGGCTCCAGCCCGCCAGGGCCGCGGCGCAGCACGGTCAACGGCTCGCCCTCCAGGAAACCGAGCTCTCCCAGCCGTCGCAGCGCTGCGGCATCGATAAGGGGATGGGAGGAGGCAACGCCCTCCACCACGGCGCGGGCGCCATTGGGAAGATCAGGTAGTTTCATGGGAGGGGAAAATGCGAACGGCGAACCCGCGCTCAGCACGCCGGAGCCTCAACCCGAAGATGGACGAGAATTATTACTATTTACATATTAACCCCGACTTGATAGACCATGCCCGCGTCGGCGATGAATCCCCGCAACCCCCGCAGGTTCCGCAGCGCCTGGGCAGGCCGCAAATGTCTCTCGCCCCCCGGGCCTTGCAACAGCGCCCCCCATTGCAACGCGGCCCGCTCGCTAGCTGGCAAGGCTGCGTAGGTCACGGTGACCTGCAGCGATGGTTTTCAGGTGATGGTGGCTGGAGGTCGATGAAGGGGCCCGCGCGGGAGGCGGCTCCATAATGCGGCTCCCCGCCGTTCACCGTGCCTCCCGTGCCCATCCCATTTGCCATGCCCGACCGCGCCAGCCCCGATTGCACGCAGCCCGCCAGCAAACCGTTGCTCATCATTTCCGCTGGCAACACCTTCCCAGGCCTCAGGGAATCAGAGGGTGACTTCGACGACTGGATCGCTGCGGGTCTCGGGCAGGCGACGCCAGCGCTGCCCATGCGGCGGATCGACGCGCAGCAGCCCGCGCCCGCCCTGCCCCACCCTTCGGAAGTGGCCGGGGTGGTAGTGAGTGGCTCGCATGCCATGGTGACCGACCGCGCTCCCTGGAGCGAGCAGTTGGCGCTGTGGATGAAGCGCTGCGTCGAGGCCGGGGTGCCGGTGCTCGGCATCTGCTACGGGCACCAGTTGCTCGCCCATGCGTTCGGCGGCAAGGTCGATGAACTGCCTGGCGGGCCGGAAGTGGGAACACAGTCCATCCACCTGAGCCAGGACGCGCGCGAGGACGCATTGCTGGCGGGCCTGCCCGATCGGTTCCCTGCGCAACTGGTCCACTACCAGTCCGTGCTGCGGCTACCCGACCAGGCAGTGCTGCTGGCGCGAAGCGATCTGGAGCCGCACCAGGCCTTTCGCGTGGGCGGCTGCGGGTGGGGCGTGCAGTTCCACCCCGAGTTTTCGGCGGCAGCGATGCGTGCGTATGTGGGGCACGTCAACCGATCGCGCGATGCATCCAGCCAACTGGACAGCGGCCTGGTCAGCACCACGCCAGACGCCAGCAGCGTGCTCGGCCGGTTTGCAGCCATGGTGCAGGCGCTTGAGGCATCGAGCCAAAGCGCCTGATCGACCTGTTCAGTGTGCGGCTGGGCGGCGAAGCACGTGGCACTCACCCTCGTGGTTCTCGTAGTAGGCCAGGCCGGCGCCGGGAAAGAAGACGATGCAGTCCGTGGATTTGCCCACCAGGGCTTCGAGCACTGGCGCGGTGTCTGTCGCGCAGTTGTCGAATTCGCCATGGCTTGCAGCAACGACGAAGCAGCGCGGGCCTGCGCCGAGCGACTTGAGCAGCGCAGCGACCTTGGCGGCAACGGCGTCTACCGCCGGGATCTGCTGCATGAACTTGCGCTCCAGGTGGCGCCCGTCGTGCGCCAGCGCCGAGATGAAGTCGCGTCTTCGGGATGGCTTGCTGGCAAGCGCCAAGTAGCGCTCTTGCCGCTCTGCAGCGACGAAGGTTCGGATGAACTCTTGTGCGGGCCCCATCGATACACCTTGCCAAGTTGAGTTGTCTGGCATGCATCATGGCATGCGGCAGCACAAAATGGAGGCCAGGCGCGAGGCGTGCACGTGCCCATCTTCCGCCCCAGCGCTGGCTTATACGGGTTTGCATTCAATCGTATGACCAGGCGGAAAGCCGCAGACAGTGCTGTAGCACGGCAAGGCGGACCAACGAAGTCAGACGGTTGAAGGCAAATCCGTATTAGAGCGGCTAACAAAACTCAGCGAAGCGGTTCTGGCTAGGCGGTGCGTCGCAGGCAGTACGAGTAGTACGACAAGACGCAGCAACGACGTCAGAAGAGTTTTGTTAGCCGCTCTTAGTAGGTCACGGTGACCTGCAGCGTGTCGGTGTACATGCCCGCAGGCAGCGCCGCCGGATTCGACTTGTTGATCTGGCCGTGGATGGGCAACGAGAACGCAGCGCCATTGGCCGGCACGTTGACGCCGGTGATGGCCGTTCCGGCGGGATAGGGCTGCGTGTGCCCGGCGTCGCGGTACAGCTCGTAGGGCACGTACGCGGCGGTGCTGCCATTGCGCATGGCGCGCGGGCCGGTGCCGATGCCCGTACCCTGGCCCGCATAGGAGCCGGGACCGACCTGGATGCTGATGCCCAGCACCTCGGGCGAGCAGACAAGCTGGGTAGGGCCGGACACACCCTCGGCCCCCGAAGGGGTGGCCGTGACGATGCCCGTGAAGGTGCCAGGGCGCGTGCCGAAGTCCAGGGTGCCGAAGTTCACGCCCGCAGTGGCACCGGAACTGCCGGCGACCATGCAGCCTGCCGTGAGCTGCATCTGCGCCTGCAGGGTACCGCCCAGGGTGCCCGCCACCAACGGCCCCGCCGCCAGGGCCAGGGCCGCTGCTGCGAGCCGCCCGAATGCCCACCCGTGTTGTCTTCGTCCGCCCGCGCCCATCGCGTGTTTCCTCGAAAAATGTCCCCCAATGCACCTTGCCTGCGGGACAACGCCCGTGGATTCCACCATGGGGTGCACATCCCACGGAGCACCCGGCTCGGTATGCGCAAATCGTATCAGCTTGTAAATGGAATCTGTAGAGGGTTCTCCTCAGACGGCCAGAAGTGGGGAAAGTCTGGCGTGAAGCGGGTCTTCAGGGGGCAGCGACAACCAAGCGCACAGCGGGATCGTCGAAGAGCCACGCAGGGTCCCATCCCGGTTCAAGGCGCCCCAGCCTGACCAGGCCGTCCGAGAGTTGCCCATCCTTGTAGAAGATCGCCAGGTTGCCCCATGGGGCATAAAAGCAGAGGTCCCCGGCGACTGGCCTGTGGGCCGCAGGCGCTCCGCCGATGGCCAGTGCCCGAGGCAAGCCTGCGATCTTTTCGGTTGCCTCGTAGTCTTCCAACACCAAATCCAGCGGCAGCAGCAACGCAAAATCGCCCGCACTCGCGTTGCCGTCGAGCGTTGCCGTCGCGACCACCGCACCGTTCAGGATGAAATCAACTTTCATGAAGGCTCAACCAGGCCAGACCTTGCGGCCGGAGCGCCCGGCTGTCACAGCAGCTTGTCGGGCGTGATCGGCAGATCGCGGATGCGTTTGCCGGTGGCGTGGAACACCGCATTGGCGATGGCAGCGGGAATGCCCACCATGCCGAGCTCGCCCATTCCCTTCACACCCAGCGGGTTGACGATGGTGTCCTCCTCCTCGACGAAGATGGTCTCGATGGCATGGATGTCCGCATTCACGGGCACGTGGTAATGCTGCAGACTGGCCGTCATGATCCTGCCGTAGCGGTGATCGATCTCGGTGGCTTCTTCCAAAGCCATGCCGATGCCCCACACCACGCCGCCGATCTCCTGGCTGTGCGAGGCCAGCGGGTTGAGAATCTTGCCGCAGGCGGTCACCTCGATGACGCGGGTGACCTTGACGGTGCCAAGGTCGGGGTCGACCTTCACCTCGACGAACTGGGCGCCGTGCGCGAGCGATGCGTACTTGGCGCGCTCTGGCGATGGCGTCGAATCGCAGGTCTCGGCGATCTCGTTCGTGCCGGTGCGCCGCATCAGGTCGGCAATGGCCACCGAGCGCGACACATCGCCCTTGGGGCGCAGAACCCCGTCGAACATCTCCACCTCGTCAGGGGCCTTCCCCCGCAGTGGAGATGTTGCATCCCGGTTCGCCAGCTCCAGGAGCTTCGCTGTGATAGCCAGGGCAGCGCCCCGCACGGCCGAACCCACGCTGGATGTGGTCCATGAGCCGCCTTGCGCCGGTGCCTTGGGCTGGCGCGTGTCGCCCAACTCGAAGTGCACCTGGTCCAGCCGCAGCCCCAGGAATTCGGCCGCGATCATGGTCATGACGGTGTAGGTGCCAGGCCCGATGTCGCTGGTTGCGCTGGTGACGCTTGCCGTGCCGTCGGCGCGAAACACAATGCGCGCGCTGGCCGGCTGCTGGAAGGCGCCCCAGACACTGGAGGCCATGCCCCAGCCGACGAGCAGCCGGCCATCGCGCATCGAGCGGGGCTCGGCCTTGCGGCTGCCCCAGCCGAACTTCTCTGCGCCCAGGCGGTAGCACTCGCGCAGCGCCTTGCTCGAGAAAGGCTTGCCGCTTTCGGGGTCGACCTCGGCGTAGTTGGCCAGGCGCAGCGCCAACGGATCCATCTTGAGTGCGTACGACAGCTCGTCCATCGCGCTTTCCAGGGCGAACATGCCGCTCACGGCGCCCGGTGCGCGCATCCACGTGGGCGTGGCAAGGTCGGTGGCGGCCACCTTCAGCGGCGCATGCAGATTCGGGCATGCATACACCTGCTTCAAAAAGCTGGTGGTGGCGTCGGAGAACGGCTCGAACGAAGAGGTGTTGTGAAAGGCTTCATGAATGATGGCCGACAGCTTGCCGTCGCGGTCTGCCCCCAGCGTCACCTTCTGGATGGTGTGGGGCCGGTAGCCATGGCCGGTGAACATCTGCGCCCGCGTGTAGACCACCTTCACCGGGCGCTTGAGCTCGCGTGCAGCCATCGCCGTCAGGGAGGGGTAGTAATTGGGTTTGAGCGATGCGCCGAAGGCCCCACCGACGAACGGGGATACCACGCGGATATTCTCGGCCGGCACGCCCAGGCCCGCGGCCAGGTGCTTCTGTACGCCAAAGACCTCCTGGGTCTTGTCGAAGATGGTGAGTTGATCCCCCTGCCAGAAGGCAATGGCCGCGTGCGGCTCGATCGGATTGTGGTGGTTGATGGGGATGCGGTACTCCGCCGCCACCTTGACCGGCGCCGCCTGCATGGCAGCCACCGGGTTGCCGCGGGGCACGGCCTTGGCCGAGGCAGGGTCAGGCTGCGCCCGCTCCAGCACCGTGGCGAGGTCGGTGTTGTGGGGTTCGGTCTGGTAGCTGACCTTCACCAGCCTTGACGCGTGCCGGGCCTGTTCGTAGGTCTCCGCAACGACCAGGGCAATCGGCTGGCCGTTGAAGAACACCCGGTCCGACTGCAGCGGCCACGCCCATCCGGGTGCCGCCCCGGCGGCCGGTGGCGGCCCCAGCCGGCCCGCATTCAGGTGCGTGAAGACGCGGATCACGCCTCCCGCCTGCTCTGCCTGCCGTGTGTCGATGGCCGAGATGCGCCCCTTGGCAACGGTGCTCAGCACGATGAAGCCGTAGGTGACATTCGGGATCTGGAACTCGGCGGTGTACTTCGCCTGGCCTGTGACCTTGGCGAGTCCGTCGACGCGGGTGGTTTCTTTGCCCAGATGGCGTGCCATGGCGATCTTCTCCTCAAGCCAGTCGCGACGCGCGCATCAGCGCCCGCACGACAGAACGACGACCCAATTCCACCTTGTAGGCGTTGTGCGCCAGTGGCCGCGCATCGCGCAGCGCGGCTTCGGCCGCACGCTGAAAGGTGGCCTCATCGGCGCGCTGGCCGACCAGCACGGCCTCGGCCTCGGCGCTGCGCCAGGGCTTGTGGGCGACGCTGCCCAGCACCACGCGCGCCTGCCGTATCGTGGCGCCGTCCAGCTGCAGCGCGGCGGCCACCGAGACCATTGCAAAGGCGTACGAGGCTCGGTCGCGCACCTTCAGGTAGTGCGAGTGGCGCGCAAAGTCGCCCGACGGCACGGGAAGCTCGATGGCCAGGATCAGATCGCCGTGCTCCAGGTTGTTGTCGCGCTGCGGCGTGTCGCCCGGCAGCCGGTGGAAGTCGGTGATGGCGATCAGCCGCTCACGCCCATCGGGTGAGCGCACACGCACCTTGGCATCCAGCGCGTACAAGGCCGTTGCCATGTCGCCAGGGTAGGTCGCCACACACGATTCGCTCCAGCCCAGGATCGCGTGGATCTTGTTCAGGCCCTCCCGTGCGCCGCAGCCGCTGCCGGCCTCGCGCTTGTTGCAGGGCATCGATGTGTCGTAGAAGTAGTTGCAGCGCGTGCGCTGAAGCAGGTTTCCGCCGTTGGTCGCCATGTTGCGCAACTGCCCGGAGGCACCTGCCATGATCGCCTGCGTCAGCAACGGATAGCTCTCGCGGACCAGCGGGTGGTTGGCGGTCTCGCTGTTGGTCGCCAGCGCGCCGATGGACAGGCCGGCGCGCGTGCGCTGGATCTCGCGCAGCGGCAGCCGCGTGATGTCCACCAGCCGCGTGGGCCGCTCGACGTCCTCCTTCATCAGGTCCAGCAGGTTGCTGCCACCGGCCAGGTACCTGGCTTGCGGCATGGCCGACACCGCCGCGGTAGCGGCAGCGGAATCTGCGGCGCGAACATACTCAAACGGTCTCATGGCCGGCCTCCTTCGAAGGGCTGGAAGCGGTGTATGCCATCGCAAGTTGCGCCTCGGTGGCAAAACCCCAGGTCTGGGCTGCCTGCCGGCCCGAATGGACTTCTTGAATCGCGGCGACGATGCCTGGATACGCGCCGCAGCGGCAGATGTTGCCGCTCATGCGCTCGCGGATCTCGTCGTCCGTCAGGCGGGTCATTGTCCTGCCGACGTTCTCGGTGACATGGCTGACCTGCCCGCGCTGGGCCTCGCTCAACATGCCGACGGCTGAGCAGATCTGCCCCGATGTGCAGTAGCCGCACTGAAAACCATCGTGCTTGATGAAGGCGGCCTGCATCGGATGCAGTTGGTCGCCCTTTGCCAAGCCCTCAATGGTCGTGACTTCACGGCCTTCGAGCGTGGCGGCCAGGGTCAGGCACGAGAGCACGCGCTGCCCGTCGACCAGCACCGTGCAGGCGCCGCACTGGCCCTGGTCGCACCCCTTCTTGGAGCCGGTGAGCGCAAGCCGCTCGCGCAGCGCATCGAGCAGCACCACGCGCGAATCGAGCTGCAGCGTCTGCGGTGTGCCGTTGACCTTGAACGTCACGCCCACGACGTTCTGCGCGACGATGGGCGCAGACGCCGCACCCGGCACCGGCGGCAGCTGCGCCAGCGCGGACTCCGTGGCCAGCAGGTTGGCGGCAAAAAGGCCGATGCCGCCGCCACCGGTCTGCACCATGAACGTGCGCCGCGCCTGGCCGACGCCCTTGAGCTCAGGCATGTCCCGCACCAGGGCGGCCTCGTCGGCACTGATTTCCGTTGGCAGATCGTTGTGTGTTTCGTGGGGCATGGACTGTGTCCTTCTTGAAAACCGCATTCGTGGAGGCCACGCAGGGGCGCTGGCCGAAGTGGCTGGGCGTGTTGTTCTCATCGTTCTTTGCCGCACATCGAGTTTGTCGAGCAGCCGGGTGTTTGACTACCGAACGATTGCTTATTGCTGCTATTACCGTGGCTAATAATTCCCCTGCAATGCAAGGTGGGCGCGCAATGGAGTGACCGCTACCAGCGAGAGAACGTGATGCGAGCGGTGCCCTGACCGAGCGCCTGCGCCAACCCGCTCGGGTCATCGACACGGCCAAGGCGCGTGTACGAGTAGGCAGATTCGAAGCCCAGGTAGAAAAGGACCAGGGTGTCCGATCCGTACAGCATGAGGTCGCCGTTGCTTATCGTGCCCGGTCGAATTGCATTTGCTGGCAGTGCCTTGGGCAGCTTGGCGTGCTTCTCATTGCTGTTGAGGTCTGGCATGTCCAGAGTCAGTGGCAGTTGGCTGACGAATGCGCGAGCGGCATCGGTATCGGCCACCGTGAGCGTGAAACGACGGTTTCCAACGGAGAGCTGCATGCGTATTGCCTTTGAGGTGTCGGATGCCCGTGCTGCGTCTGCCTGGCTTGCCAAGGGCGCGGTGGGCCGCGCCTGTCCGGCAGCGTTGCCTGCGCCGAACACGAGCAGCGCGGCGGCCACGCCGGCGGCACGCATCTGCGAGGATCGGTGGGCTCGTGCCATTGGGGCGTGCAGGCAATGGTGTTGCGTCATGCGGATCCCGCGTGGCTCGCACGCGCCGTCATGGTTACGAGGAATGCGCCGACCAGGAGCAGTGTGGCGCTGAAGACGAAAGTAGCCTGGTAACCACTGCCGTCGAACAGCAGTCCGCCGGCGGTGGACCCCAGTGCGATGGACAGCTGGACGACCGCCACCATCAGCCCGCCGCCCGCCTCGGCGTCCTGCGGGAGGGTCTGCGCGATCCAGGTCCACCAGCCGACCGGGGCCGCAGTGGCCACCAGGCCCCACAGGGCCAGGAGCACCGTGGTGGCGACCACAGAACCGCCCAGGGTCGTGAGCAGCAGCGCGATGGCAGCCATCACCACCGGGATGATGGCCAGGGTGGCATAGAAACCTGCTTTCAGAAATCGCCCGATGAACAGGGTGCCGATGAAGCCTGCGGCGCCGAGCGCGAGCAGGATGAAGGACAGCATCGACACACCGACCCCTGTCACCGCCTCAAGAAACGGTCGCAGGTAGGTGAACAGTGCGAACTGTCCCATGAAGAAGATGCCCACCGCCAGCATGCCGAGCACGACCCGCCGGCTCTTGAAAAGCCTGAGCACGTTGCCGGACCCTGCGCGCGGCAAGGCCGGCATGGGTGGCAGGCTGAACCACTGCCAGGCGAATGCGACCACAGCGATGGGCACCAGGCACAAGAAGGCCCCGCGCCAGCCCATGATGGACGCAAGGTAGCTGCCCAGCGGCGCGGCGATGACCGTGGCCAGTGCGTTGCCGCCGTTGAAGATGGCCAGCGCGCGGGGCACCTTGGACGGTGGAACCAGCTGCATGGCGGTGGCAGCCGACAGGGACCAGAAGCCGCCGACAACCACGCCGATCAGCGCCCGGCCCACCATGTACGTGAGGTAGTTGGGCGCAAGGCCGACAATGGCGCCGGAGACACACATCATCGCCGTCAGCGCAAGCAGCAGCGCCTTGCGATGGATTCGCCCTGCAACCGCCGGGATCGACAGGCTGGCGAGCACCGCAAACGCGCCGGAGATGGCAATGCCCTGCCCGGCCATGCCCTCGGTGACCTGCAGGTCCGACGCCATCGGCGTCAACAGGCTCACGGGCATGAATTCCGAAGCGATCAGCGCAAAGACGCACAGCGTCATCGCGAAGACTCCGCCCCAGTGCGCAGGGCGACCACCGCCTTCCTGGTCAAGCGGGATGCCGACGCTCGCGGTGATGGCAGGGGCCGCCATCAGGCCCGGGCCTTGATGAGGTGGCGGTCGAAGAAAGATGCCAGCTTGTCCCATGGGATCAGGGTCACCCGGTCGTACAGGTCCACATGGCCGGCACCTGGCACGTAGTGCAGTTCCTTGGGCTCGGCAGCGCGCTGATAGGCGTCTTCGCTGAACTCCTTGGAGTGGGCCTGATCGCCGGTGATGAACAGCAGCGGCCTGGGCGAGATCGTCTCGATGTCGTTGAACGGGTAGAAGTTCATGAACTTCACGTTGCTGCTCAGCGTTGGCATGGTCGTCGTCTGCGACGATGCACCCAGGGGCGTGAACTCGCCGCGCGGGGTACGGTAGAAGTCGAAGAACTCGCGCTGGATGGGGTGCGTGTCCGCTTTCAGCCTGAGCACCGTGCCGCCGGTGTACTGCACTGCACCGCCGTTGAACTCCACATCGCGCTGCGCTGCGGCGGCAGCGATGATCTGCTTGCGCTGCGCCAGCGTTTGCGAATGGTTGAGCGCATTGCGGTTGGCCGCCCCCATGTCGTACATGCTGACCGTGGCAATGGCCTTCAGGCGCGGGTCGATCTTGGCGGCGCTGATGACGAAGCTGCCGCTGCCGCACACGCCGATGGCGCCGATCTGCTGCCTGCCCACGAATGCCTGGCTGCCCAGAAAGTCGACTGCGGCGCTGAAGGTTTCGGAATACATGTCGGGAGACACCGCATTGCGCGGCTGGCCCTCGCTGCCGCCCCAGAACGCCAGATCCACCGACAGAGCCACGAAGCCCCGCTCGGCCATCTTCGTTGCGTAAAGATTGGCGCTTTGCTCCTTCACTGCACCCATGGGGTGGCCGACGACGATGGCCGGGGTGCGCTTCTTGCGGTCCAGCGTGCTGGGCACGAACAGGGTGCCGGTCACGGTCATGCGGTACTGGCTCTTGAAACTCACTTGCTGCACGATGACCTGGTTGCTCGTGTAGAAGTTGTCGGCGCCCGACGGCAGCGCTGCGCCCATCGGCGCAGCGGCGAATGCCGTGCCGCCCGCCGTCGACAGCATGCCGGCTGCTGCTGCGCTGGTGCCAGCGATCCTCAGGAATTCGCGCCGATCGGGCGATGGCCCGGCTGGCTCGACGGTGGATGGATGGATGTGGTCTGCTTGATGGTTCATGGCCGGAGTTCCTGGTGCTGTGGGTGCGCAGCGCGCTGCCTGTGCTGGTGCGCTGGGGCTTGCAGGCAAGTGTGCCGGCCAGGGCATCCATTGACTAGGTAATGAATGCTTAATACATTTATTAGCCTGGATAACAAGTCAGATGCCAAGTCACAAGGGAGCGCAATCGATGCCACGACGCAATTTCAACGATCTGCTGGCCTTCGTGACGGTCGCGCGCGAGGGGAGCTTCACGCGCGCTGCGGGCACGCTGGGCGTCACCCAATCCGCCCTCAGCCAGGCCATCCGCGGGCTCGAAGAGGGCCTGCAGATCCGGCTGCTGACGCGCACCACCCGCAGCGTCGCGCCGACATCGGCCGGCGAGCGGCTCATGAAGGCCATCGGGCACCGCTTCGAGGAAATCGAGGCCGAGCTCGACGCGCTGACCGAGCTGCGGGACAAGCCCGCAGGCACGGTGCGCATCACCTGTGGCGACAACGTGCTGCACACGGTGCTGCTGCCCAAGCTCGCGCCGCTGCTGCGCGAGTACCCCGAGATCAAGCTGGAGTTCGACGTGAACTACAGCTTTCGCGACATCGTGGCCGACCGGTTCGACGCTGGTGTCCGCATGGGCAACACGATCGACAACGACATGATCGCCGTGCCCATCGGCCCGCCGCTGCAGATGGCGGTGGTCGCCTCTGCCGGGTACTTCGCGGCCAACCCCATTCCCAAGACGCCTGCGGACCTCACCAGTCACCAGTGCATCAACCAGCGCATGCCGACCTCGGGCGGTCTGTATGTCTGGGATTTTGAAAAGCGCGGCCGCAAGATGAACGTGCGTGTCGATGGGCCGCTGATCTTCAACACCTCCGCGCCGCAGGTCGACGCGGCGCTGGCCGGGCTGGGCATCTCCCTGCTGCCCGAAGATGAGCTGATGCCGCACATCGCATCGGGGCGGCTGGTGCGCGTGCTGCAGGACTGGTGCCCCAAGTTTGCCGGCTACCACCTGTACTACCCCAGCAAGCGCCAGCCCTCACCCGCGTTTTCGCTGGTGGTGAAGGCGCTGCGCCTGAGCGGCTCGCGAGCCGGCTAGCGCGCCAAACGAGACACCCGTTCGGCCAAGACTTCTGTTGTGCGCTGCAGCCGACTTGTGAGGGTGATGGTTGCATGGCCCATGCCGCTACAGCGCGCTTCACCTAATCACGCCAGCGCAGTGCCTCGATCACCAAGGCCAGCGCGGGCGCCGTCTGGCGGCGGTTGGCATAGTACAGGTGGTAGGGCGAGAAGCTCGGCCACCAGTCCTGCAGCACCGGCACCAGGCGGCCGTGCTCGGCGTGCGGCTGCACCAGCTCCAGCGGCACGTAGCAAAAGCCCAGGCCGTCCAGCGCCGCCTGCAGCATCAACTGGGTGTTGTTGAACACCACCTGGCCCTGCACGCGCACGGCCAGGGCCTGGCCGTCCTTCTCGAAATCCCAGGCATACAGACCGCCGTGCGTGGGCAGGCGCAGGTTCACGCACTGGTGCAGTGTCAGATCGTGCGGCGTGACCGGCAGCGCCTTGCCCGCCAGGTAGGCCGGCGAGGCCGCCACGGCCATGCGCAGCGGCGGCCCGATGCGCACGGCCACCATGTCCTTGTCCACCCGGTCGCCCACGCGCACGCCCGCGTCAAAGCGCTGCGAGGCGATGTCGGTGAACGCGTAGTCCACGCTGAACTCGATGCGGATGTCGGGGTACTCCAGCAGCAGCGGTTGCAGGCGGGGCCAGAGCACCGTGGCAATGGCGTGGTCGTGTGCGGTGATGCGCACGGTGCCGGCGGGTTTGTCGCGCATGGCGCTCAGAGCGCCCAGCTCGGCCTCGATCTCCTGCAGGCGCGGGGCCACCGTGGCCAGCAGGCGCGCACCTGCCTCGGTGGTGGAGACGCTGCGCGTGGTGCGGGCCAGCAGGCGCACGCCCAGGCGCGACTCCAGCGCCAGCATGGCATGGCTGAGCCCCGAGCGCGACAGGCCCAGTTGCGCCGCGGCGCGGGTGAAGCTGCGCTCACGCGCCACCACCACGAAGGCGCGCAGGTCGTTGAGGTTTTCGCCAGAGGCCATGGATTGGTGAATGTGTTGCACAAGTGCATGCCGATTTTGGCATCTTCTCAGCCCAATCACCCCTGTCTACAGTTACTGCACCGGCCGGCGGTGTTCACAGCCCGCCTGCCGCACCCCTTCCAACCTTCAGGAGCCCCAGCCTATGAACCCCACCCTCATGCGAACCGCCTTTGCCCTGGCCGTGGCCCAGGGCGGCGCGGTTGCCGCGACCGAGTCACCCTCTTTAAGCACGCAGCAGATCACCAGGGCTGGCGCCCAGGCCTCGGCAGCCGGGCCCGATGCCTTCTTCACCGGCCGCGTGCGCGTCGATCCCGTCTGGCCTGCCGACAAGGGCATCAGCGCATCGGGCGCGCAGGTCACCCTCGAGCCCGGCGCCCGCTCTGCCTGGCACACCCACCCCGCAGGTCAGCGGCTGGTGGTGGTTTCGGGCATCGGCCGCACGCAGGAATGGGGCAAGCCGGTGCAGGAGATCCGCCCCGGCGACGTGGTCTGGTGTCCGCCCGGCGTGAAGCACTGGCACGGCGCCGCGCCCAGCACGGCCATGACCCACCTGGCCGTGACCGGCATGGCAGATGGCAAGAACGTCGAATGGATGGAGAAGGTCAGCGATGAGCAATACCACAGCAACACCACCACGGCGCGTTGAGCGCATGGGCCGGCTGGCAGCCATCGGCCTGCTGGCCGGCCTGGCCCTTGCACCGGGCCACGCATCCACCAGCCCCCAGGAGCCCAAGGCCATGCAACCCACCACCGCGCAGACCAGCGAGACGCTCTCGCCACGCCAGCAGGCCATCGTGCCCATCGCCGCCTTCGCAGCGGCCGGCGACATCGCGCGCCTGGGCCCTGCGCTGAACCAGGGCCTGGACGCGGGCCTTACCGTGGGCGACGCGCGCGAAGTTCTGGTGCAGGTGTATGCCTACGCGGGCTTCCCGCGCAGCCTGAACGCGCTGGGCGAGCTCCTGAAAGTGCTGGAGGCCCGCCGCCAGCGCGGCCTGCAGGACGCCCCCGGGAGCGCGCCCAGCCGGCCCATCCCCCAGGGCGATGCCCTGCTGGCAGCCGGCACGGCCAACCAGACGCGCCTGGTGGGTGCGCCCGTCAAGGGCCCGCTGTTCGACTTCGCACCGGCCATCGACCAGTACCTCAAGACCCACCTCTTCGGCGACATCTTCGAGCGCGACAACCTGGATTGGCAGAGCCGCGAAATCGCCACGGTGGGCATGCTCTCGGCCCTGGCCGGCGCCGAATCGCAGCTGCAGTCGCACATGGGAATCAGCATGAACGTGGGGCTCACGCCCGGCCAGTTGCGCCAGCTCGCGCAGGTGCTGGCCGACCGCGTGGACGGTGCCCATGCGGCCCGCGCCGACGGGGCCCTGGTGCGGGCCCTGGCTGCTCGGGGTGGCAAGTAGCGGCAGGCAACTCGCGCAGCAGCGCCGACACCGCGCCCGCAGTCCACAGCCGCCGTGGATGACCCTGTGGAAAACACCGGTGGATACGGCGCAAAGCCAATGCCGGCGGGGGCTGCAACGCGGTGCCTGCGATTTCATCAATGCCCCGGGCAGGGGGCGCGGCAGGGCACCCGTATGCGCGCGCACCGTCCACAGACGGCGTGGATGACCCTGTGGACAAGCACTGGGCATGCACGCCAAAGCCAGCACTGGTGCGGCCTGCAACGCGGTGCCTGCGAATTCATCAGCGCGGCGCCAGCACCGCCGGATTGCCCGCCCGCCGTCAACCCGCCCGCCCCCTTGCCATGCGTCCCAGGCCTGGGCGGGCGAACCAGTCCACAGCCACCGTGGATGACCCTGTGGAAAAGGCCTGTGCATGCCGCGCAAAGCCAATGCCGGCGCGGCTTGCAACGCGGTGCCTGCGGATTGACCAATGGCCGCGCCGGGGGCGCAAACGGCGTCCGCAAAGTCCACAGCCGGCGTGGATGACTTTGTGGATAACCCCTGTGCAGCCACGCCAGAGCCAGCACTGGCGCGGCCTGCAACGCGGTGCTTGCGAATTCATCAGCAGCCGCCCTCCAAGTCCGCCACGAGGCGCGCCGACAGCGCGGCTTGCGTACGTTGACACACCATCCACAGCGACCGTGGATGACCCTGTGGAAAACCCTGATGAATACACCGCAAAGCCAGCACTGGCGCGGGCTGCGATACGGTGCCTGTTCTTTCATCAGCCCACCGCCGCGCGCCGCAGCACGGTGGGCCGGCCACTTTTCAGGCCCTGGCGCATGGCTGGCAATGGCCCGACTGCGGCGCCGCGCACCTCCCCGGTACACCTTGCCACGCAGCCCAGTGCAGCAGTCCACAGCCAGCGTGGATGACTCTGTGGATAACACCTGTGCATGCCCGCCGGGCCCAGTGCCGGCGCGGGTTTCAACGCGGTGCCTGCGATTTGACCAATGTGCCGGCGCACGCACGGCTACACTGCCCTCAGGAGGTGTGCCATGCAACCAGATTCGTCACCCGCGGCCGGCAGGGGCCCCTTTTTGCCAGACGTTGCCAGGATCGCGCTGGGCGTGTTCATCGGCGGTCTGGCCGCCTTGTTTGCCCACGACGCCATCGTCGGCCAGCGCCCACCGCCACCAGCCACACCGGCCGTGCTGACACAGCCACGGCCTGTGGGCGACGACAGCAGCAGTACCAGCACGCAGGCCGCCCCGCCACCTGCGGTGGCCCAGCCTGCGCCGCCACCAGCACCGCCCGCCCCCGAACCTGCGCCGCCACTGCCTGCGCAGACCGCACCACCGCAGGCCGAGGCCCCGCAGCCTGCTGCGCCGGTGCAGGACGCAGGCCAGAAGAAGGCCGACGACGACCTAAAGACCGCCCAGGCCCTGGCCGCCCGGCTCGAATCCGAGCGCCAGCAGCGCCGCGCCGATGCCTGGGCCCGCTACTTCCAGCCCAGCCCCGTGTGCCGAGCCGACCCGGCCACCGGCGCCTGCGCCGACGCCCACCTCGCGGCGCGCAAGCGCTTCGACGCGCAGTACGTGGACCGCTGAAAGCCCAAGGACCTGTTCAGGGCCTTTTCAGGCCCTGACCTCGAAGCCCAGCGCCCGGATGGCGGTCTCGGCCGCATCCTGGTCCTGCTGGGCATTGCCGCCCGAGATGCCGATGGCACACAACGACAGGAGACAACCCATGCCCTTGACAAAGCAAGCCCTTGCCACCGCCGCCGCCCTGCTGGCGCTGGGCGCGGCCACCACCGCCCACGCCGATTGCCTGACCGATGCGCAGGCCGCCGAGTTGCTGGCGCACTACGTGGCGCGCACCCCGGCACCCAACCCGGTGAACCTCTCGGACGCCGATGGCGCCTGCACGCGCGGCAAGTTCAACCAGTTGCTGGCGCAGCGCATGGGCAAGGTGGTGGGCTACAAGGCGGGGCTCACCAACCCGGCGGTACAAAAGCGCTTCAACACCGACAAGCCGGTGTGGGGCAAGCTCTATGACGGCATGGTGCTGCAGAGCGGCGCCACGGTGGAGGCGGCTTTCGGCGCCCGCGCGCTGTACGAGGCCGACATGCTGGTGCGCGTCAAGAGCGCTGCCATCAACCATGCGAAGACGCCCGAAGAGGTGCTGGACGCCATCGACCAGGTGATCCCCTTCATCGAGCTGCCCGACCTGATGGTGCAGGCGCCGCCGCAGCTCAACGGCGCGGGCGTCACGGCCATCAACGTGGGCGCACGCCTGGGCATTGCCGGCACGCCGCTGCCCATACCCGCCTACCGCGGCGAGCGCTACGCGCTGCTCAAGGCCCTGGCGGACATGAACGTCTCGCTCACCGATGGCGCGGGCGTGCGCCTAGGTGGCGGCAAGGGCAGCGACATCCTGGAGCACCCGCTCAACGCTGTCACCTGGCTGGCCACCGCGCTGCAGCAGGAGGGCATCGTGCTGCAGCCGGGCGATCTGGTGAGCCTGGGCTCGTTCTCGGCGCTGCTGCCGCCGCGCGCAGGTCTTGCGGTCACGGCCACCTACGACGGCCTGCCGGGCGCAGTGCCGGTGCGCGTCACCTTCAAGTAGGCGGCCCGCGGGCGACTGCCCGGGCATGCACCGGAGAATCCGCCCATGAACAGCCAGCTGCCCTGGGCGGTGGTGGACGCGGCTGGCAGGCAGCTTTTCACTGCTGTTTGGATGCCGGCCGAGCCTTCCCCCGGCGCCTTACGGCCGCGTACGCGCCGGCACGCGCGTCTCCAACGCTCCGGGCACGTAGGCCGGCGCAAAGGTGCAGCCCGTGCCGAAGCGCGCTTCCAGCGACGTGCAACGCTGCGCCACGCTGGCGGGTGTGGGCTTGGTGCGCGTTTCCACCCAGTCGAGCAGCGAGGTCACCAGGGCCGGGTAAGTCGGGTCGCTGATGTAGCTGTGCGTGCCGGTGGTCACGAAGGTCTGCACCAGGCGGTCGCCGCTGCCGCCGCGGTCCATCACGGTCTTGAAGTAGGCGTCGAGTTCGACGAAGGCCGTGGGGTCGCTGATCCACTTGGTGGTGAGCACGGGCACGGGGATGGTGCCCTTGGGGTCGGTGTCGTCGGCAAAGCGCTGCACGGCGACCGGGTCGGCGCGGTAGCGCAGCACGCCGGCATTGAGCGCAGCGTCGTCGGCCGAGCCGCTGTAGACCACGCCGGTGTTGCCAAAGGGGCTGGCGCCGCCGGTGCGCTTGGCGGTCACGTCCTGGAAGTGGTAGGTGCCCCAGCTCAGGTGGGCCGAGATGGCGCTGGCGGGGATCTTGATGACTTTCTCGATGGTCTCGACCTTGCGCTGCTGCTCAGGCGTGCGCTGGGCGGCGGTCTTGTCCAGGCCCAGGCATTCGTTGGCGCGGGCGTTGAAGTCGTCGCGCGCCAGGGTCAGCGTGGCGGGCAGGCCGAGGTTGAGTGCATAGCTCGCCTCGGTGGGCCGGGGGTGGTTGTTGCACAGGTATTGGTAGACGGCGCGCAGGTCCAGGCGGAAGTCGTACGAGCGCGTGCCGCCGGCCAGCACGCCACTGGTGAGCAGCACTGCGTCGTACGGCTGCGCGCCCACGGTCTGCGCGGTGAACATCTCAGCGGCCTTGGCGGCCACGCCCGCGCCCCACGACTGCCCGTGCAGCACCGTGCGCTTGGGCACCGCCACATGCTCGTTGAAGATGCGGCGCAGGCGCTCGGTGTCTTCGGCTGCAGCGCGCACTTCCACGCCGCCCTGGCGGAAGGTGGAGCCCGCCCAGGCGTAGCCGGCCTTGACCATGATGGCCCAGCGCACCAGGTCTTCCTGCGCGCGCTCGGCCGTGGGGGCGGCCAGGTCGGGCCCACCGTGTGCGTGCAGGATCAGGTTGCCGCCCCAGTCCTTGGGCGTGGCGATGAGGTAGTAGGCTCCGGCCGAATCGCGCCCGCCCTGGCAGGTGGCGGTGGTGGGCAGTTCGGCCGGGCAAGCCACCGCAACGGGCTTGGCTTCGGGCGGGTATGCGGGGCTGTCGCTGCCGCCGCAGGCGGACAGCAGGGTGATGGCTGACAGGGTGGAAAGGACGGACAGGGTCGACGAAGCGACCGGGCTGCGCGAGCCGGTGGTGAAACGCATGGATTTTGTCTCCGGTTGTTGTTGTGTCAAAAGCGTGCTCCTGTGCGCAATGCACAGGCGGGCACGAAGCCCGCCACAGGGAAACCGACGAGGCCGGTTGCAAGGAACAGGGCGTATCCTAGGAGCGTAGGCTGCACATGCCAAACACCTGAATAATCTGTGGTCCATACGTTATGAATATCGAGTTTCGGCACCTGCGCTACTTTGTCGCCGTTGCGGATGCCAGGCACATCACGCGCGCTGCCGAGCGCCTGGGCATGCAGCAGCCCCCGCTGAGCCAGCAGATCAAGGGGCTGGAGGTGGAGCTCGGTGTGCCGCTGTTCCTGCGCCATCCCAAGGGCGTGACGCTGACCGATGCGGGCCAGCTCTTCTATGCCGAGGCCACGCGCCTGCTGCGCGACTGCGCGGCCATGCAGGAGCGCATGCTGGCCTTTGCCGACGGCAGCCAGGGCATGCTCTCCATCGGTTTCACCAGCTCGTCGGCGGCGCACGACTTCACGCCCGAGGCGCTGCGCATGTGCCGCGCCACCTACCCCGGCATTCAGCTGGTGGTAAGCGAGAACAACGCCGCCGAGATCACCGAGGCGGTGGCCTCGTCCCGACTGCACTGCGGCTTTCTGCGCGTGCCCGTGGCCTGGCCCAAGGGCGTGGTGCTCAAGACCTTGCTGCAGGAGCCGGCCGTGCTTGCCATGCCGCGCGACCACCCGCTGGCGCAGGCGCCTGTGGGCAAGAAGCAGTTGCCCGTGCAGCTCAAGGAGCTGCAGGGCGAGAAGTTCATCTTCGTGCGCAAGCCCGGCGCGCCGGGGCTGTATGCCAACCTGCTGGAGCTGTGCACGCGCGAGGGCGTGGCCATCAACGTGGTGTCTGAGGTGGACCGCATGATGACCAACCTGAACCTGGTGGCCGCCGGGGCCGGCATCTCGGTGGTGCCCTCGTCCATGCAGGGCACGCACCACAACGCCATCGTCTACCGGCCGCTGGCCCGCGCGGTGAAGCTGGGCGCGCCATTGACGCTGGCGTACCGCAAGAGCGACTGCCACGGCCCCACGGGGGCCTTCGTCGAGCTGGTCACGAAGATCGCGGCCGGAAGGGCCAAAGTTGCTGCGACGGCCTGAGCCACTTCTGCCCACCACTGCCACCCTGCCCCGCCGCCACCTGTTGCGCTGGGCTGCGGGCGGCGCGGCCCTGGTGGCTGCAGCACCCGCCGTGCATGCAGCAGCCGCACCGCGCTGGCCCAGCCGCCCGGTGCGGCTGATCGTGGTGTACCCGCCCGGCGGCGTAAGCGATGCCACGGCGCGGGCGCTGGCGCAGCCGCTGGCGCGCGCCCTGGGCGTTCCGGTGCTGGTGGACAACCGCGCCGGTGCCGGCGGCTCGGTGGGCATCGACCTGCTGGCCCGCGCCGCGCCCGACGGGCACACCCTGGCGTTCTCGGCCATCACGCCGGTCACGCTGCAGCCGCTCTTGGTGCCCGGCGGCCTGCGCGATCCGCTCGGCCTGGTTATGCCGGTCGTAGGCATCATGCACACGCCGGTGCTGGTGATGGGCACGCCGGCCCTGGGCCCGCGCTCGTTCACCGAGATGGTCGCCCTGGCGCGCACGCGGCCCGGCGCCGTGCGCTGGGCCAGTTCGGGCGTGGCCACCACTGGGCACATGGTGCTGGTGCAGACGCGCCTGCACAGCGGGGCCGACATCACCCACGTGCCCTACCAGGGCGGCGGTGCGCAGCTCAACGACGCGCTGGGGGGCCAGTTCGAGGTGCTGTCGTCCAACCTCGCGGCGCAGCAGCTCGAGTATGTGGCCGCCGGCCGCCTGCATGCACTGGCCGTGGGCTCGCCCGCGCGCCTGCCGGCGCTGCGCGAGGTGCCCACCCTGGCCGAGCTGGGCTACCCGCGCGCCAACCTGAGCTCGCTGTTCGGCTTGTTCGCCCCCGCGCGCACCCCGCCCGCCGTGGTGCAGGGGCTGAACGAGGCGGTCAACCGCATCCTCGGTGCCGGGGGCTTTGCCGCGGTGCTGAGGGACAAGCACCTGCTGCCCGCGGGCGGCACAGTGGCCACCTTCGCGCAGCAGATCGCCACAGACCGGCAGGGCAACGAGGCACTGGTGCGCCACAGCAGCGCCGTGTTGCGCTGAAGCCGATCCTTATTGCCGGATGCGGCCGGTAGCGCTCACGATGGACAGCTCCACGAAGCGCGAACCCGCGCGCTGGCCGGGGCGGTAGCCCACGGTGTAGCCACCCAGGTCCAGGCTGTCGATGCTGTCCAAGGCAGCGGCCAGGTTTTCGCGCGTAGGCTTGGCGCCGGCCCGGCGGGCGGCCTCGGCGATCACCTTGGCGGCGATGTAGCCTTCCATCATGGCGTAGCTCACGGGCACGTCGGGGTCGCCGCTCTTGGCCTGCACCTCGCGGAATTCCTTGCTCAGCTTGCTCGATGCGCGGTACGGGTTGGGCGTGACCTGGGCGATCGATATGCCCTGCATGTGCTCTTCGGCCAGGCGCTTGGCCAGTTGCTCCAGGTCCACGTCGGAGGAGGCGAATAGCCGGGCGGTGCCGCCTTCCAGCCGGTACTTCTCGATGAAGGCCGAAGCGGCGGCGCCGCTGGTGATGAGGATGATGGCCTGGGGCTTGGCCGCCTGCAGCAGCTTGTTGGCGTTCTCCATGCGCAGGGTGTCCATCTCGTACGAACCCTTGGCCACGAGACTGCCGCCGTTCTTCTTCACGGCCTCCTCAGCGCTGGCCAGCAGCGCGGGGGCGTCGGGCCCCTCCTCGTACAGCAGGCCCAGCTTGGTGATGCCCACGGTGGCCAGGTGCTCGGCGATCTTGCCGATCTCGTCGCGCAGGCCGGCGCGCACGTTGTAGAGCAGGGGCGAGTCAGGCTGGAAGGTGCTGCTGCGGTAGCCCACCAGCGCGATTTTTTCCTTGGCCAGCAGGCCCGACTTCTGCAGTGCCGCCAGGTTGCCGGCGCCCATGTAGCCCGCCAGCAGCAGCGGGCGCTGCTCGGCCAGCAGCTGCTGCGTGGCGGCCAAGGTCTGGTCGGCGCGGCCGGTATCGTCCTTGCGCGCCAGCACCAGGGTGTTGCCGTTGATGCCACCGGCCTTGTTGACGTGGTTGAAGTACATCTGCATGCCTGCCGAGTAGCCCCGGCCGTCGCTGGCCTTGAGGCCCGACAGCGGCGCCACCTGGCCGACCACGATGGGGGCGGCCTGCGCCGCACCCAACAGGACCAGCAGCGCGCCGGCACAAAGAACTGGGCTCAAAAGCCATGGTCGGGCAAGGGTCGCGGCAGCGCTCGGGTTCATGTGTCTCCTCGGGTCTTTGTCGTTGTGGCATGCCAGCGCAGCGCGCCGGTGACCGAGCGCGTTTATACCAGCACCGACGCCCCGCTGACAGCCTTCTGTCAGCTTCAAACACGAGGGAAACCAGCCAGTGCTGGCCATATGGGCTTGCATGAAGGCCTGCGGAGTGCAACCATGGCTGGTCGATTCCTGGGGGAACGCCATGAAGAAACTGCTCTTGCTGCTGATGGCCTTGGTGGTAGCGCATGGCGCCCTGGCGCAGGCCGGGGAGGCGCCGAACCTCGACCAGGTGCCGATGCCGGCCATCGAGCGCCCGGCGGCCAGCACCGCCGGCAAAGGCGCGACGCGGGCCCTCGTGATCGAGCCCACCTATTTCTACACCTATCTGTTGAGCACCAGCACGGGCAATGTGGTACAGGTCGGCACGCAGCCGCTGGGGTACCTGACGCGCACCGATGCCTTCATCGAGTTGACCGGATACTTAGTCCACTGAAACCGAGAAATCGGCTGTGCGCCGGGGTGGCAGTGGGATGCAGCGCAAGGCGCGGGCTGCGGCCAAGGCTGGCCGCCTTGGCAAAGCCCGCAACGCCGCGATGCGCCCGCTGCAACCCCGGCCCGCAGGGTGAGGGCCTGGCAGAGCCGCACTCGTCGTTGCCGTGCTCGCCGGGTGTGCAACCCGGCTGCGCCCGCCGCCTAGATTGCGGCCCTGCCAGACCCTCACGCACAGACGATTTCTCGGTTTCAGTGGACTAGGATGCACGGTAGCGGGCACCTTCATCCCGTTCGCGGGCTATTACGCGGACGGTACAACTGCCCTCTCTACAACGGCATCATTGCCGTGGCATGGGCGCCTGAGCTCGTCTACGCCCCCTGGATCTGGTACTACCTCCTCACGCCGTAAAGACGCCGGGGTTCAGCGCACCACCAGGGCCAGCACCTGCAGGCGATCGGCGATGCTCTCGGCATCCTGCTCCATGTCTGCCAGGCTGAAGCTGCCCGCGCACCAGCCGCCGAACCAGATGCGGAAGGCCTGCACGCCCGCGACAGGCGAATGTTCGCCGTACCAGCGGATGGCTTCTTCGATGCGCGAGTGGTAGGTGGGCCTGCCCACCTGGTCCTGCTCGTCGAACATGCGGGCACGGTAGCCTTGCGCGCCGTCGTGCGCGATGTGCAGGATAAGGCTGACCTGCAAGCCGTCGTCGTCATCGCGCGCCAGGCTGGTGTGTTGGCTGGGGTGGGCTGCGGCAAGCATGGTGGTGGTGCTCCTGAACGCCATCAGCCCATCGCCTGGAATTCGCCATGCAACGTGTCACCGAACTGGGGTTCCCATTGCACATGGGCCATGTCGGCCTTGCCCACCATGAGGTACTCGCTCTGCTGGGACTGCGTGGCAGCCCGCATCGGCTGGCCCATCTGCAGGGGGTCCGGCTCGCCGATCCGTTCAAGGCGCCGGGTGTAGAGGTCATCGAAGTGCATGGTTCCATCCTCGCGTTCGGGGAAAAGACTGGGCTGTGAAAGGATTGGCGCACTTTCGGCAGGCACCCGGGGTCGGATAGCCGATGTCACATGTGTAGGAAATGTCCTGCAATGCCCTGTCTCCCTGTAGGCGCTGGCGCCGTGGTTACGCCACGTCACAAATGAGGGGCTCGCCAGGCGTTATGGTGGCAAGGCCACGCGCGCTCCGTGCGCCCCTTTTTGTCCATTCGAGGAGACCCTCCATGCACCACCGCCACCAAACCCTTCTCACCGCCTGTGCTGGCCTGTGCATGGCCCTGCTGGCGGGCTGCGCCGGCACACCCTCGCGCCCGCCAGCGGCCGACACGCCCTCGGTGGGCCCCGGCCCCAAGGGCGGCACCTGCAACGCCGCACCGGCCCAGGGCGCCAAGGGCAAGCAGCCTACGGCCAGCACCGTAGAGCAGGCGCGCGTGGCATCGGGCGCAGCCATGGCCCGCGTGCTGCGCGACAACCAGCCCGTGACCATGGAGTTCAACGCCGAGCGGCTGAACTTGGTGACGGACGCCAGCGGCAAGATCACCACAGTGCGCTGCGGCTGAGCGCACCATGGCCGACGCAAGGGCATCCCTGCGCACCTGCCTGGCCCTGGCCCTGCTGCTGGCCGGCAGCGCCCTTGCGCAGGTGCCGACAGGCACTGCACCCGCACCCGCAGCGGCCGACACGCGCCTGCAGCAGCGCCGCACCTGTGATGCCTTGCCAGCCCAGATCTACCTGGGCTGGCAGGCCACGCCGTTTGTCGTGGAGCAGGCACGCCAGGCATCGGGCGCCACCTGGGCCTGGCCACTGGAGCCTGGCGTGGGCATCAAGGGCGTGGTAGTCGAAGGCCGGTTGCTGCTGGGGCTGGATGCTGCAGGAATGATCCTGTCGGCGCACTGCGCCTGATCCCCATGCGCGGGCCGGCCGGGGTGCGCGGCCAGGAACGTACGCGGCGGAGCAGACGCAGAAGGAGCATCGGCTGCAAGTACCATCACGGGGCAATTCGCACCCCGCCTGCTCTTGTGCGCCGTCCGCTTTCCGATGCATTTACCCTCCCCCACCGTCCGCGCCGTCGCCGCCCTCTCGCTCACCCAGCTCATCGGCTGGGGCTCCACCTTCTGGCTGCCGGCGGTCACCGGGCCGGCCATGGCGGCCGAGCTGGGCATGGGCCTGCCACTGGTGATGGCCGGGCCCACGGCCATGCTGGTGGTGATGGCCCTGGCCTCGTGGCCGCTGGGCGCCATGTTCGAGCGCCATGGCGCGCGCCCGGTGATGGTGCTGGGCTCGCTGCTGGGCGCGCTGGGCCTGGCGCTGGTGGGGCTGGCGCAAGGCCCCGTGTCCTACCTGCTGGCGTGGGCGGTGCTAGGCCTGGCCGGTGCCGGCATGCTGAGCACGCCGGCGCAGATCGCGGTGACCGAAATCGCGGGCGACAAGGCGCGCCGGGCGCTGGGTGTGCTGATCCTGGCTGGGGGCCTCACCTCCACCCTCTTCTGGCCGCTCTCGGGGCTGCTGCAGGCCCAGTGGGGCTGGCGCGCGGCGACGCTGGCCTTTGCCGCGCTGGTGCTGCTGGTCTGCCTGCCGCTGCACTGGGCCGTGCTGGCGCGCCGGCCCAGGGGTACCACCGCCACCCAGGTGCCGGCCGAGCCCGTCCCCATCGACCGGCCCCGCTTCGCCCTGCTGGCCGTGGGCTTTGCCGCCAATGGCTTCGTGACCTGGGGCTTTGCGCTCACCATCATCATCCTGTTCGAGGCGTCGGGTCTGAGCCACGCCAGCGCGCTGGCGGCGGCGGCCTTCATCGGCATTGCCCAGTGGGCGGGGCGGCTGTTCGACTTTCTGGGCGGCAGGCGCTGGTCGGGCTTTGCCACGGGCCTGGCTGCAGCGGCGCTGTTTCCGCTGAGCTTCATCGTGCTGATGCTTACCAGCAGCTTCACCGGCGCCCTGCTGTTCGCGCTGGTCTACGGCATGGCGGGCGGCGTCATCGCCGTGAGCCGCGCCACGCTGCCGCTGCTGGTGTTTCCGGCCTCGGCCTATGCGCGCGCGTCGGCGCGGCTGGCGATGCCGCTGAACCTGTCGTTCGCCGCCGCACCGCCGGTGTTCGCCGCCATCCTGACCTCGGCCGGCCCCCATGCGGCGCTGTGGCTGGCCTTCGGCATCTCGCTGGTGGCGCTGGGGGCGCTGTTCGGGCTGTGGCGGCTGCAGGGCGACCACCGCAGCGCCTAATCAGTCGGCCAGGAACAGCTCCTGCAGGTCGCTCAGAAAGTCGAAGCCCCGCTCCGTGGGCCGCACCTGGCCCGGCTCGCGCACGATCAGGCCCTTGGCCTCGGCCTTGTCCAGCGCCTTGGCGATGGCAGTGACGGGCAGGCCGGTGCGCTCGGTGAAATCCTTGAGCGCAAAGCCCTCGCGCAGGCGCAGGGCGTTGAGCATGTACTCGAACGGCAGGTCGGCGCGGCGCACCTCTTCGTCCTGCGCCACGGCGTGGCCGGCCAGGGCGTTATCCATGTAGCGGCCCGGGTCGCGAAAGCGCACCTGGCGCACCACGCGGTGGGCAAAGCTGAGCTTGCTGTGCGCGCCGGCGCCAATGCCCAGGTAGTCGCCGAACTGCCAGTAGTTGGTGTTGTGCCAGCACTGGTGGCCGGCCCGCGCATAGGCCGAGATCTCGTAGCGCGAAAGCCCCGCCTGGCCCGTCATCTCGGTGATGCGGTCGAGCATGGCGTAGGCCTGGTCGTCCTCGGGGATGGCCGGCGGGTACTTGGCGAAGTAGGTGTTGGGCTCGATGGTGAGGTGGTAGATGGAGATGTGCGGCGGATTCAGCGACAAGGCCATGGCCATGTCTTCCTCCAGCTCGGCCGGGGTCTGCCCCGGCAGGGCATACATGATGTCGAGGTTGAAGGTATCGAAGGCCTCGGACGCCTCCTGCACCGCAGCCAGGGCCTGCGCGCGGTCGTGCACGCGGCCCAGGGCTTTCAGGTGCCGGTCGTTGAAGCTCTGCACGCCGATGGACAGGCGCGTGATGCCCGCAGCGCGAAAGGCCTTGAAGCGGTCTTTCTCGAAGGTGCCGGGGTTGGCCTCCATGGTGATCTCGCAATCGGGCTCCAGGCGCAGGCGCGCGCGGATGCCGCCCACCAAGCGGTCGATGGCCGAAGGCGAGAACAGGCTCGGCGTGCCGCCGCCGATGAAGATGCTGTGCACGGTGCGGCCCCAGATCAGGGGCAGCGCGGCCTCCAGGTCAGCCATCAGGGCGTCGATATAGCGCTGCTCGGGCACCTCGCCGGGCGCGGCGTGCCCCGCATCGGCCCCTGCAGCAGCGCCCCGGTACTCGTGCGAGTTGAAGTCGCAGTACGGGCACTTGCGGATGCACCAGGGCAGGTGCACGTACAGCGACAGCGGCGGCAGGCTCTGCAGCTGCAGCAGGCCCGCGCGCATGTAGTGCTGGATGTCACGCACCACGGCGGGCTCGGCCGCCTCGGTGTCGGGGACGATGGGGATGTGGGTCATGGAAATTCGGAGGGGTGCTCAGAACCAGCGCTCGCGCATCAGCGCCAGCATCTGCTGGGCAGATCGGCCGCGGTGGCTGTGGGCGTTCTTCACTTCCACGGGCAGCTCGGCAAAGGTTTTGCCGAACTCGGGGATGAACATCACGGGATCGAACCCGAAGCCGTTGCTTCCGCGCGGCTCGCGCGTGATCTCGCCGACCACGCGGCCCACGGCGATCAGGGGCTCGGGGTCTTCGGGGCTGCGCACCGCCACCAGGGTGCTGACCATGGCGGCGCGGCGCTGGTCGATGTGCTGCATCTGCTCCAGGATGGCGCGCACGTTGGTGTCGTCGCCTTTTTTGTAGCCGAACTGCGTGGCGTAGTAGGCGGTGTCCACCCCCGGCAGGCCGCCGAAGGCGTCCACACACAGGCCGGCATCGTCGGCCAGGGCCGGCAGGCCGGTGTGCGCGGCGGCAAAGCGCGCCTTGGCCAGGGCGTTTTCGACAAAGGTGCGAAACGGCTCCTCGGCCTCGCCCACGCCCAGGTCGCCCTGGCGCACGAGTTCGACCGAGAGCGGTGCCAGCATGGCCTGCAGTTCGGCCAGCTTGCCGCGGTTGTTGGATGCGAGGACCAGTTTCATCGTGAAAAATCGTTGTTGTCAGGGCCGACTGGCGGCCAGCCCGGAGGGAATTGGATCAGTCGCGCAGGGCCTGCTGCTGCAGGGTGATCAGCTCGGCAATGCCCTTTTCGGCCAGGGCCAGCAGCGCATCCATCTCCTGGCGGGTGAAGGCCGCGCCTTCTGCCGTGCCCTGCACTTCCACATAGTGTCCCGCACCGGTCATGACCACGTTCATGTCGGTGTCGCAGCCCACGTCTTCCACGTACTCCAGGTCCAGCAGCGGCGTGCCTTCGACAATGCCCACCGAGATGGCGGCCACAGGCTGCACCAGGGGCGACTTCGTGATCTTGCCGGCGGCCAGCAGCTGGGTGACGGCGTCCTGCGCGGCCACCCAAGCGCCAGTGATGGCGGCGGTGCGGGTGCCGCCGTCGGCCTGGATCACGTCGCAGTCGAGCTGGATGGTGCGCTCGCCCAGCAGCTTCAGATCGAACACGGCGCGCAGGCTGCGGCCGATGAGGCGCTGGATCTCCTGCGTGCGACCGTTCTGCTTGCCACGCGCGGCCTCGCGGTCGCTGCGGCTGTGGGTGGCGCGCGGCAGCATGCCGTACTCGGCCGTGACCCAGCCTTCGCCGCTGCCGCGCTTGTGCGGGGGCACGCGCTCTTCCACCGAGGCGGTGCACAGCACCTTGGTGTTGCCGAACTCGATCAGCACCGAGCCCTCGGCATGCATGGTGTAGTGGCGCGTGATGCGCACGGGGCGCAGTTGGTCGGCGGCACGGTCGCCGGTGCGAAGGTAGGTGGTCATGTGAATTTCCGGTGTCAAAAGAAGGCAGTCGCCCGCTGCGCACGCGGGCAGGCCTGCGGGTCAGGTCGGTGCGTCAGCCAGCGGCCGGCCGCACAAGAGCCGTTCTCCACGGCGCCGCACACCGCCCGCAGCCCATGGAACTCAGGTTTTGCGCGCGGCAGAGCGGCGGATGGCTTCGTTGATCTCGGCGATCGAGCGTTCGATGGCGGCGTCGTCCAGGTCGTCCACCAGCCCGTCGAGCGGACCCGCCTGGATGGTAGAGGCGAACACGTCGTCGCTGATGCTGTCGGTGGACACGCCCTGGGTGGACTCGAACGCATCGGGGGTCTCCCATTCGAGCGCCACCACGGTCACGTTGTCGCTGCTGTCACCGGCGGTGCGCAGGGCCTCTTCCACCAGCTCCGGCACGGCGTGCGACACCGTCTGGCGGGCCATCTGCTTGGCGATCTCTTCGTCGCTGAGCGTGCCCCACAGGCCGTCGGAGCACAGCAGGATGCGGTCGCCCTGCTCCAGGTACACCGGGCCGGTGATGTCGTAGATGGGCTTGGTTGGCGAACCCAGGCAGGTGAACAGCACGTTGCGGTTGATGCGCTCAAGCCCCGGCGGCGGGTTGTTGCGCAGCTCCATGTACGAGTGGTCGCGGGTGCGGGTGAGCAGGTCGCCGTCGCGCACCATGTACAGGCGCGAATCGCCGCAGTGGATCCAGGTGGCCGTGCCGGCCTGCAGCACGGCGGCCACCAGTGTGGTGCGCGGCGTGTCGAGCATGCCCTTGTCGGTGGCGTAGCGCAGGATCTGGTGGTGCGCGGCCAGCAGCGCGCCCGAGAGGAACTCCTGCACGTCCTTGAGCTGGGGTTTGGCCTCGCGCTGGAACAGCGCCGAGATGGTCTGCAGCGCGATCTGCGCCGCCACTTCGCCCTCGGGGTGCCCCCCCATGCCGTCGGCCAGGACGAACAGGCCCGATTCGCGCGTGTAGCAATAGCCCATGCGGTCTTCGTTCTTCTCGCGGCCGCCGCGGCGGCTGATCTGGAATACGGAGAACTTCATAGTGGCCCACGCAAACAAGGATGCACCAATGCATCGTTAGTAAATATGCATCCCGCCCGAACCCGCTTTGCGTGGGTGGTTTTCATTTGGGCTTGGCTCCGATACCGGTGGCTTCACCCACCTTCTGCACATTCTTCTTGGTGTCGGACACCAGGGTGTCGAGCTGCAGGCGCATCTTCTCGGCCACCGTGAGCTTGGTGTAGCGGCGCTCGCCCTCGCGGCTGAGCTCCTTCTGCAGGGCGAACACCGACTGCGGGCGCGACAGCGGATCCAGCGCCATGCACCACTCGACCACCTCGATGAGGTTGTCGGAGTACACGCCGCGCAGCTTGGTCAGCGCCAGCGACAGGCGGTCCTTTTCGATGCGCTGGGGCGCCTCGTTGGGCGGAAAGCCTTGCATGCAGGCATAGATGCAGGCGCCGATGGCGTAGATATCGGTCCACGGGCCCATGGACGAGTCGCGCCGGTACATCTCGGGCGCGGCAAAGCCGGGCGTGTACATGGGGCGGATGAAGTTGCCCTCCTTGGACAGCACCTCGCGCGCCGCGCCAAAGTCGATCATCACCGCCTTGTTGTCGTCGGTGATGAAGATGTTGGCCGGCTTGATATCGAGGTGCAGCATCTTGTGCTGGTGCACGATGCGCAGCCCGCGCAGCACCTCGTCGAACAGCGAGCGGATGGTGGACTCGCGGAACACCTTCTGCGTCTTCAGGTCGCGCGCGGTGATGATGAAGTCCTGCAGGGTGGCGCCCTCCAGGTAGTTCATCACCATGTAGACGGTTTCGTTCTCGCGAAAGAAGTTGAGCACGCTCACCACCGAGGCATGCGAGATCTGCGCCAGCGCACGGCCTTCTTCAAAGAAGCTCTTGAGGCCCAGGCGGTAGAGCGAGAGCTTTTCGGACTGCACCTTGGGCAGCAGCTCGCCCGGGGCGCGCGTGGCCAGGGACGAAGGCAGGTATTCCTTGATGGCGACCTGCTGGCCTTCGGCATCGAGGGCCAGATAGACCACACCGAAACCACCGGACGACAACCGACGCACCACACGGTAACCACCAATCGCGGTATCGGGTGGCAAGGGGGCCGGTTTGATTTTTGACATATTTTGCGAAGATGACTCGGGGGTAGGGCGGAACCCGGATAATCGCCGGATCGCAAGCAACCATCAAAAAGTCCAATGCCAGTTTACAGCATGACCGGATACGCCAGCGCGCAGCACGGCACATCCGCCGCTGGCGCTGAAACCGAGGGCCGCGCCACCCAGGCGCGCCGCCTGGGGCTGGAGATCCGCTCGGTCAACAGCCGCTTCCTGGACCTGTCGTTCCGGCTGCCCGACGAATTGCGCGCCATGGAGCCCGCCCTGCGCGCCCTGCTGACCGCGCGCTTGAAACGCGGCAAGGTGGAAGTGCGCGCCGCGCTGGAGAACGAAGACAGCAACACCCTGCAGGACCCCCCTGCCCGCCTGCTGCAGCGCCTCAATTCCCTGCAGGACTCTGTCAAGTCCTGGCTGCCCAACGCCGCGCCCCTGAGCGTGGCCGATGCGCTGCGCCTGTGCGCCAACGCCCATTCGGGCAACGAGGACTGGAGCGAGGCCGTGCCCGCTCTCGCCGAAGAGGCCCTGACCGCGCTGATGTCGGCCCGCGAGCGCGAGGGCAAGCGCCTGGCCGCCATGCTGCTCGACCGCTTGAGGCAGCTGCGCGCCCTGGCCGAGCAGGCCGTGCCCATGGTGCCCTTGCTGGTGGAGCAGCAGCGCCAGCGCTTCATGGAGCGCTGGAAGGAAGCCATGGCCCTGACCGATGGCGCCACCCTGCCCGAGGCCGCCCGCGACCGCGCCCTGACCGAGGCCACCGCCTTCGCCATCCGCATCGACGTGGCTGAGGAGATCACCCGCCTGGACTCCCACCTGGAGGAGATCGAGCGCCTGCTCAAGAAGGGCGGCGAAGTCGGCAAGCGCCTGGACTTCCTCATCCAGGAACTGCACCGCGAGGCCAATACCCTGGGCTCCAAATCGGCCGCCCTGGACCTGACCCGCATCAGCGTGGACATGAAGGTCCTGATCGAGCAGATGCGCGAGCAAGTGCAAAATATTGAATAAGACTCATGTTTTGATAGCGCCTGGCGCACATCACCTATGGACTATCCAGGAAATCTCATCGTAGTGGCAGCCCCCAGCGGCGCCGGCAAATCCAGCCTCGTCAAGGCCTTGCTGGAGCTGGACTCGCACGTCCACCTGTCCATCTCGCACACTACGCGGGCACCGCGCGGCCAGGAAAAGCACGGCCGCGACTACTATTTCGCGTCGCAGCCCGAGTTCGACGCCATGGTCGAGGGCAATGCCTTCGTGGAATGGGCGCATGTGCACGGCAACCGCTATGGCACCTCCAAGAAGGCCATCGAGGAGCGCATTGCCCAGGGCTCGGACGTGATCCTGGAAATCGATTTCCAGGGCGCACTGCAGATCAAGGAGGCGTTTGCCAATGCGCTCCTGGTCTTCATCCTGCCGCCGAGCTGGGAAGAGCTGCGCTCGCGCCTGGAACGCCGCGGCGAGGACTCTCCGGATGTCATCGAAGTCCGCCTCAGGAACGCGGCTACCGAGATGGCACAGGTCAGCAAATTCGACTTCGTTATAATCAATGAGTTGTTTGAGCGCGCGCTTTTCGACCTGAAAGCCGTCGTGCACGCCCAGCGCCTGAAGTACGCCGCCCAGCGACGCGCACGTGCTGACACCTTCCAGTCGCTCAATATCACCTGAATCCCCGGAGTACCCACCGATGGCACGCATCACCGTAGAAGACTGTCTGGAAAAGATCCCCAACCGCTTCCAGCTCGTGCTGGCCGCCACCTACCGCGCCCGCATGCTGAGCCAGGGCCATGCCCCGCGCATCGAAAGCCGCAACAAGCCCGCCGTGACCGCCCTGCGCGAGATCGCCGAAGGCAAGGTCGGCCTGGAAATGCTCAAGAAGGTTCCTGGTTGAATCTTTCTCCGGGCACCGGCCCCCGAGAGCACCGCTTTCATGCGGTGCTTTTTTTTTCCTCGGCGACCCGTATTGCGCACCCGCGCTACATTTAAGGCATGAACGCGGTGTTCAACACTCCTTCGGCAGCAGCGCATGCCCGGCCTGGCGACACCCACGCGCCAGTCAGTGCATCTGCGGCAGCGGCCAACGCCGCGGCCGCCAGCTTTGCCGCGCTCACCGATAACCTCGACTATCTGGACGCTCATAGCATCGAACAGGTGCGCCAGGCCTACCGCTTCGCCGACGAGGCCCACCTGGGCCAGCTGCGCAACAGCGGCGAGCCCTACATCACCCACCCCATCGCGGTGGCCGCCCAGTGCGCCACCTGGAAGCTCGACGCCCAGGCCCTGATGGCGGCGCTGCTGCACGACGCCATGGAAGACTGCGGCGTCACCAAGGTGGACCTGATCGAGCGCTTTGGCGCGCCGGTGGCCGAGCTGGTCGATGGACTGACCAAGCTCGACAAGCTGCAGTTCAACACCCGCGAAGAAAACCAGGCCGAGTCGTTTCGCAAGATGCTGCTGGCCATGGCGCGCGACGTGCGCGTCATCCTCATCAAGCTGGCCGACCGCACGCACAACATGCGCACGCTGTCGGACATGCCGCGCAGCAAGTGGGGCCGCATCTCGTCGGAAACGCTGGAGATCTACGCCCCCATCGCCCACCGCCTGGGGCTGAACCAGACCTACCGCGAACTGCAGGACCTGTCGTTCCGCCACCTGCACCCCTGGCGCTATGCCACGCTGGCCAAGGCGGTGAACAAATCGCGCAACCGCCGCCGCGACCTGGTGCAGAAAGTGCAAGCCGAGGTGGACGCCGCCTTTTCGCGCATCGGCATGCAGGTGCGCCTGGCCGGCCGCGAAAAAACGCTCTACGCCATCTACCAGAAGATGGACCAGAAGCACCTGAGCTTTGCCCAGGTGACGGATATGTACGGATTTCGCGTCATCGTGCCCACGGTGACCGACTGCTACACGGCCCTTGGCGTGCTGCACCAGATGTACAAGCCGGTGCCAGGCAAGTTCAAGGACCACATCGCGATTGCCAAGCTCAATGGCTACCAGTCGCTGCACACCACGCTGGTGGGCCCCTCGGGCGTGAACATCGAGTTCCAGATGCGCACCGACGAGATGCATGTCATCGCCGAGGCCGGCGTGGCCGCGCACTGGCTGTACAAGGCACAGGACGGCGACGGCACCTCGGCCGAGCGCCTTGGCACCAAGTGGCTGCAGTCGCTGCTCGACATCCAGAACGAGACGCGCGACGCCGCCGAGTTCTGGGACCACGTGAAGGTGGACCTGTTCCCCGACGCGGTCTACGTGTTCACCCCCAAGAGCCAGATCATGGCCCTGCCGCGGGGTGCGACGGTGGTGGATTTTGCCTACGCCATCCACAGCAACGTGGGCGACCGCACCACGGCCGCCAAGATCAACAACGAGCAGGTGCCGCTGCGCACCGAGCTCAAGAACGGCGACGTGGTGGAGATCATCACCGCCCCCATCTCCACCCCCAACCCGGCGTGGCTGGGCTTTGTGCGCACGGGGCGCGCGCGCTCCAAGATCCGCCACTACCTCAAGACCCTGGCGCATGCCGAGTCCGAGGGCCTGGGCGAGAAGCTGCTGACCCAGGCCATCCGCTCCGAAGGCCTGGAGCAGCTGCCCCCGGTGAATGCCGAAACCCAGCCCATGTGGGACAAGCTGCTGCGCTTCACGGGCAACCGCACGCGCAGCGAGCTCATGACCGACCTGGGCCTGGGCAAGCGCATCGCCAGCATCGTGGCCAAGCGGCTCATGGTGCTGATGAGCGAGCACGGCCACCGGCCCGACGCGCTGCTGCTCAGCCGCGAGCGCTACACCTCGCATGAGCGGCTGTCGCAGGGCGCCGTCACCCTGGACGGCAGCGAGAACGCATCGGTGCAGTACGCCCACTGCTGCCGCCCCGTGCCGGGCGATGCCATCGTGGGCTACCTGGGCCGGGGCGAGGGCCTGGTGGTGCACAACACCCACTGCGCGGTGGCCAAGCGACTGCAGCACAAGGACAGCGAGCGCTTCATCGCCGTGGACTGGGCCGACGAGCCCGTGCGCATGTTCGAGACCGGCATCGTCGTCACCATCACCAACAGCAAGGGCGTGCTGGCCCGCGTGGCCGCCGACCTGGCCAGTGCCGAGGCAGACATCACCCACGTGGACATGGACGACGAAGTGGCGCTGGACACCACCGACCTGCGCTTCATCGTCGCCGTGCGCGACCAGGCCCATATCGAAGCCGCCCTGCGCAACCTGCGCCGCACCCCGGCGGTCATCCGCGCCAGCCGCATCACTCCGGCAGCCTGAACCTCGCTGGCGCTGCGATTCGGCGGTCAGGAGGCCGTTGCATCCTGCGCCAGAGGCGGGGGATCGTGCCGCTCGTAGCGCACCTCCAGCACCTCCAGCAAACGCACGCCGCCCGGCGTGGGCAAAGGCACCTCGTCACCCACCCGGCTCTTGAGCAGGGCGCGCGCCACGGGCGACACCCAGCTCACCTGGCCGCGGCCGCTGTCGGCCTCGTCGATGCCCATGATGGTGATGGTGCTCGTGGCGTCTTCCTGGTCCACATAGGTCACGGTGGCGCCGAAGAACACCTGGTCGCTGCCGGCATGGACCAGTGGGTCCACCACCTCGGCCACCTCCAGCCGTTTGGTGAGAAAGCGGATGCGCCGGTCGATCTCTCGCAGGCGCTTCTTGCCGTAGAGGTAGTCGCCATTTTCCGAGCGGTCGCCGTTGCTGGCCGCCCAGTGCACCACCTCGACGATCTTCGGGCGCTCGTTGTCGATCAGGTCCAGCAGCTCGCCGCGCAGCCGCGCATAGCCCGCAGGCGTCATGTAGTTGCGCGACCCGGCAGGAATGGGAGGCAGCGCCGGCCCTTCGTCGTCATCGGCCTGCGTGTCGGATTCCTTGGTGAAAGCCTTGCTCATGGCGGCATGTTACCCGTGCCGCGGCGTGGACCGCCGCGCGCCTTGGCGTCCCTCAGGTCCTGGGGGGCTTGCCCACGGGGTCGTCGGCTTCGTTCTCCACTTCGCCCGCAAAAGCCCTGGCCCCGTCTGGCGATGGCACCGTGCCGGGTTGCTGCCGGGGCGGGGAAGGATGCGGTGCACTGACGAATGGCCTGGGCAGGCGCTCGGGCGCGCGGTGCTGCGGATGGTCCTTGGGATCAGTGGCCATGGTGGTCAGCTCCCCGGGGGGACATCTCTTCGGCTACCGACACACCTTCACCCGACGCGGAAGTCACTGTCTCCCACACCAGTCCCAGCGCCCGGCATTGCAGGTGCAGTTCCTCGGTGGCGACATCGCGCTCCTGCGCATCGAACCGAAGCGTGGCCACCAGCCGGTCACCGCCGCGCAGCAACACTTCGTAGCCCCGGCCCTCCTGGTCTGTCCAACTGAAGAGTACAGCTTCCGCATCCGCCTCCACCGGTGTGGAGGCGAGGCGCTCGGATCCAGGATCGCGCTGGAACTGGCAGGTGACGGCGTGGGCGGGCATGGCTGTGGGAGGCGGAGTTCTTTGCAGTGAACTCTGCCCCACACGGTGCGCCGGCCGGAGCGGGTGACGTGTAGGAAGACGGCGTGAGGTGCGTGCGAAAAGAGCGAGGCCCCTCCAAGGCCTCCCGGCGGCATCTGGCCAGATGCGGCATGAGAGCAGGATCCACCAAGGAAAAAGCCCTGATACCTTGCGATATCAGGGCTTACCTGTTGGTGCGGCTGGCAGGAATTGAACCCACGACCCCTTGGTTCGTAGCCAAGTACTCTATCCAACTGAGCTACAGCCGCTAAGCTTCAGATTATAGCATGGATTTTTTAACATTTCAAGAAATCACTGCTTTCTGTGTTCGCCACCAGAAAGATCCGAAGGCTTTCACAGAACTCGTCTGCTGCCTGTATTGTAGTGCACCCCGGAGGTGCCTTCAGGCAAAAACGCCAAATTTATTGGCCTGCCGCCCCGCATGGGTCTGCGCCGCGCCCTGCTGCAGTGCCGCGCTTGCACCAGGCCTGCACTGAGCGTTGCCGCCCTGCCCCCCCTGCTCGGCAGTCCCATGCAAAAAGGCCCCGAAGGGCCTTTGCGGAACCAGGTGAGCGGCGCGCCTGCGCCGACCGATTTACTGGGGCCAGATCTTGCCCTTGCTCACAAAAGCGCCGGTGCTGGTCTTGTAGCCGAAATACACCTCGACATTGAAGGCGCGCAGGTCCGTGTCCGTCAGGTCCAGCGAGGGCGTGAATTTCAAGCTCGTGGCGTTGGTGCCCAGACTCGAGTAAGCCACCGTCTCAGGAAACGGCAACACCAGTTGGGCCCAGCCATCGACCTTGCGGAAGAACCAGACATCCGTCGTGTAGAAAAGGCCGTTGGCGGGAATGCGTGCGGCAACCCAGGTGCTGATCTGCGGATTGGCAGCGACCTCAGTGGCCGACTGGGTCATCGTGATGTCCAGCCTGAGGGGCTGGCCGGTGGTGGAGAGCACCGAGGTGGTGACCGTCGTGCCGGTAACCGGTGGATTGGTGGTGCCACCACCACCGCCAGGGCTTGCGGCGTCAACGGGGTCTGGAAAGGCGCTGGTGGTCCAGGAGATCTTGGCGTAGCCGGCCGCGTACTTGGGCATGTCGACGTCGAGGGCACCCTGGTAGTCGTAGAGCGCGGAGCCGCTCAGCTGGCGCACGTAGAGCCACTTGCCCTGGTCGGTGCTGCTGCGGTTGGCATCGAGCTGGCCGCCCACGAAGCGCAGGGTGCCACCACCGTCGTGCACGACGAAATGATCGACGTCTTCATTGACCAGGCGTGTGAACGAGGAGTCGATGCGCTCGCCGGTCTGTGCCGCTTGGTACTCACTACCGCTCAGGGCGGCGACTCGGGTCGGCTCCTTGCCGTAGCGCAGCACGAAGGCCGACTGGGTGCCTTGGGCCGCATAGCCCGAGAACAGGAATGAACGGGTGCCTGCGGGAATGAAGATCTTGAATTCCTGGTTCTGCATCTGGAAACCAGTGAACTCAGGCAGGGACAGCGATCCGCCGCCAGGGAAAGCGCAGCCGCCGGTGCCAAAACCGATGGCGCAGCCCGTCACGCCGGTAGGAGCGTATTGCTCCTTGAAGCCGACCTTGGTGTCGAAGGTATAGCCGCTGCTGCCGGACGACAGAGACAGGGCAATTCTGTGTGCAGACTGGTGCATCGAAACGAAGTTTGCAGCCTGGGCAAACGTGGTCACTGCAGCTAAAAACAAAACAATTAGATACCGCATCGAATGGACTCCAAAAATAAAAATGGCTGAGCAGTGTCGGCAGGCTCCATTCGGCACACCCACCCCCTCGCAGACCAGGACGACCCAACCCTCGTGCTGGCACAGGCAGCGACGCCCCAGCGCCCTGGCCAGTCCAAGGCTTGCAAGAAGCGTGACATCGCGTGTCCTTGAATGTATCGATGACTTGGTGTCGTCGCAGTGACGTGGAGCACAAGTTACATGCGGACACCCGATCGGCGCAAAGTCCTACAAGACATAGTTTGCCAGCGCAGGCCATGGAAAAGGGCAAGGCCGACATCAGATGAGGGCTTCCCACGCCAAGGAGGTGGCCGCCGGGGCCGATGGCGACACCGGAACGAAGCCCGCACAGGCCATGTTGGGGCTTACCACAGCGGCCAGGCGGCCGACGGCATCCGTCACAAGGCAAGGCGGCACGTGAAGCCGTCGAAACAGGTTTTGCGGAACAGCCCCTGTTTTGCGGAACAAAACGCTCCGAAAACAATAGCAGAAAACCTAAACGGGATATGGTAGGGCGTGAGGGACTTGAACCCGCGACCAAAGGATTATGAGTCCTCTGCTCTAACCAACTGAGCTAACGCCCCGTGTACCTGACCGAAGATGGGGCACGCGGTATTGTAGGGGGTATCCAGGCGCTCAGCGGCGGTGGCTGAGGGCGTTGGACACCAGCTTGGAGGTGATGTCCACGATCTGGATCATGCGGTCGTAGGGCATGCGCGTGGGGCCGATCACGCCGAGCGTGCCGACCACCTTGCCATCCACCTCGTAGGGAGAGCTCACGATGGAGAGTTCCTCGAAGGGCACGACCTGGCTTTCGCCACCGATGTAGATGCGCACGCCCTCGGCCTGGCTGGAAAAATCCATCAGGCGCAGGATCTGCGTCTTCTGCTCGAAGAGGTCGAAGGCGCGGCGCAGGTTGCCCATGTCGCTGGAAAAATCGCTTACCGACAGCAGGTTGCGCTCCCCGGAGATGACCACCTCGTCCTGCGCCTCGCCTTCGGAACCCACGTTGACGGCGGCCTGCATCAGCGTGCCGATCTCGCCGCGCAGCGCGTCAACCTCGGATTTGAGGCGCTCGCGCACCTGCTCCATGGCCAGGCCGGCGTAGTTGGCGTTGAGGAAATTGGCGGCCTCGATCAACTGCGACTGGGAGTGGTCGATGTCGGTGAAGATCACGCGGTTCTGCACGTCGCCCTCGGGCGAGACGATGATCACCAGGAAACGCCGCTCCGACAGCCTTAGGAATTCGATGTGCCGGAACACCGAGGTGCGCCGTGGCGCCATCACCACACCCACGAACTGCGACAGGTTGGACAGCAGGTTGGCGGCGTTGGCGATCACCTTCTGCGGCTGCTCAGGCGCCAGCGGGGGTGAAATCAAAGGGTCACGCTGCACGGTCAACATGGTGTCCACGAACAGGCGGTAGCCCTTGGCCGTGGGAATGCGCCCCGCTGAGGTGTGCGGGCTGGCGATCAGGCCCAGCTCTTCGAGGTCGGCCATCACGTTGCGGATGGTCGCCGGCGACAGGTCCATGCCGGAGGCGCGCGAGAGCGTGCGCGAGCCGACGGGCTGCCCATCGGCTATGTAGCGCTCCACGAGCGCTTTGAGCAACAACTTGGCGCGGTCATCGAGCATGCGGTCGATTTTAATGAGGGAAGTGGGTGATTCCCTGTCGGGTTTCGTCTATCGTTGTACGGAGCAGTCCGCATGGGATGCACTAGGAGCCCGTCGGACTTGGAGCGTCGAAAGCGAAAATCGGCCTCAGCGAGGGCAGTTTTTGCCGGATTTGCAGCCCCATAGCCAAGCTATGGGGCAAAAAGACGGTGGAAAATGGACCGCTGCGGCCGATTTGCAGCCGACGATTTCCAAGTCCGACAGGCTCCTCGCATTAAACACCCTGTACGGCCTGGGCCGTTCGTACGGTGCCTTCCCGGCCAATGGTGGCGCACGCAAGGCCCCGCCCAAGCCCCGTGTTCTTACAACAATGATGTAATTTGACGATGACCTCCAATTTCCGCCATGTAGCGCTCATCGGCAAGTACCAGCAGGCATCGGGCACGGGTGCCTCCTCCATGACCGACAGTTCGCGCCAGGCCTTGCAGGACATTGCGCAGTTCCTCACGGGTCAGGGCTGCGAGGTGGCGCTGGAGGCCGAGACCGCTGCCAACACCGGCCTGTCCGGCTACCCCGCCATGGACGTGGACACCATCGGGGCCCGCTGCGATCTGGGCCTGGTGGTGGGCGGCGACGGCACCATGCTGGGCATCGGAAGGCAGTTGGCGCGCCACAGGACGCCGCTGATCGGCATCAACCAGGGGCGACTGGGATTCATCACCGACATCCCCTTCGACACCTACCAGGCCACCCTGCCCCCGATGCTGCACGGCGAGTACGAGGAAGACCTGCGCCCGCTGATGCACGCCCGCGTGGTGCGCGACGGCCAGGTGGTCTTCGAGGCGCTGGCCATGAACGACGTGGTGGTGAACCGGGGCGCCACCTCGGGCATGGTGGAGCTGCGCGTGGAAGTGGGCGGCCGCTTCGTGGCCAACCAGCGGGCCGATGGCCTGATCATCGCCTCGCCCACGGGCTCCACGGCCTACGCGCTGTCGGCCGGCGGCCCCATGCTGCACCCCTCCATCCCCGGCTGGGTGCTGGTGCCCATCGCACCGCACACCTTGTCCAACCGGCCAATCGTGCTCTCGGACGCCACCGAGATCGCCGTCGAGGTGGTCAGCGGCCGCGACGTGAGCGCCAATTTCGACATGCAGTCGCTGGCCTCGCTGCTGCACGGCGACCGCATCCTGGTGCAGCGCTCCGAACACTGCGTGCGCTTTCTGCACCCGCTGGGCTGGAACTACTTTGCCACCCTGCGCAAGAAGCTGCGCTGGAACGAAGGGGGCTCCTGACCATGGCCCTGAGGCGCATCACGCTGCGTGATTTCGTCATCGTCCAATCGCTGGAGCTGGAGCTGCAGAGTGGCTTCACCGTGCTCACCGGCGAGACCGGCGCCGGCAAGTCCATCCTCATCGACGCCGTGCAGTTGGTACTCGGCGCCCGGGCCGATGCCGCGCTGGTGCGCGAAGGCTGCCCCCGCACCGACGTGTGTGCCGAATTCGACACACCGCCCGCCGCCAGGCCCTGGCTCGAAGAAGCCGGGCTGGAGGGCGAGGAACTGCTGCTGCTGCGCCGCACCGTGGACACCCAGGGCAAGAGCCGCGGCTGGATCAACGGCACGCCCGCCACCGCTACGCAACTGCGCGCGCTCGGTGAGCTGCTGCTCGACATCCACGGCCAACATGCCTGGCAGAGCCTGACGCGGCCCGAATCGGTGCGCGGCCTGCTCGACGCCTACGCGGGCACCAGCGACCGGGCGACGCTTGCGCGCTGGAACCAGTGGCGGGCAGACCAGAAGGCCCTGGCCCTGGCCCGCGCCGCCCAGGCCACCCTGCAGCAGGAACGCGAACGCCTGCAGTGGCAGATCGCCGAGGTCGACAAGCTGGCCCCAGGCGATGAAGAGTGGCCCGAGCTCGACGCGCAGCACAAGCGCCTGTCCAATGCCTCGGCGCTGATGGATGCGGCCAACGCCGCCATCGCCGCCTTGTCCGGCGACGATGGCGGCGGTGCGCTGGAAGGCCTCTCCCGCGCGCAGGACCTGCTGCAGGACCACGAGCACCTCGAAGCCGAATTCGCCAGCGCCGCCGATATCCTCAACTCCGCCGTGGCGCAGGCCGGCGATGTGGTGCATTCGCTGCACGCCTACCTGCGCCACAACGACCTGGACCCCGAGCGCCTGGCCGCCGTGGATGCGCGCCTGTCGCTGTGGATGACGCTCTCGCGGCGCTACAAGCGCAGCCCAGTGGAGCTGCCCGCATTGCTGCACGGCTGGAAGGCCGAGCTGCAGCAGCTCGACGCCGCAGCCGACCTGGTGGCCCTGGAAAAGGCCGAAACCGCCAGCGCCCGTGCCTACCAGGCCGCCGCGCGCGCCCTGTCGCTGGCGCGGGCCAAGGGCGCCCCCCGGCTGTCGGCCGCCATCACCCAGGCCATGCAGGGCCTGGGCATGGCCGGCGGCCAGTTCGAGGTGGCCCTGGGCAAGCTGGCCGAGCCTGCCGCCCATGGCACGGACGATGTGGCCTTCCTCGTGGCGGGTCACCCGGGCGCAAGCCCCAGGCCCATCGGCAAGGTGGCCTCGGGCGGTGAACTGTCGCGCATATCGCTGGCGATCTCGGTCACCACCAGCGCCCTGGGCGAGGCGCCCACACTGATCTTCGACGAGGTGGACTCGGGCGTGGGTGGGACCGTGGCTGACACCGTGGGCCGGCTCATGCAGCAACTGGGGCGCGACCGCCAGGTGCTCACCGTGACCCACCTGCCCAAGGTGGCCGCGCGCGCCGACCACCACCTGGTGGTCTCCAAGCGCAGCGGCGCCAAGGGCACGGCCAGCCAGGTGGTGGCCGTGCAGGGCAAGGACCGCATCTCCGAAGTGGCCCGCATGCTGGGCGGCGACGATTCCAGCAAGGCCACCGTGGCCCACGCGCGCGAGATGCTCGATGTCGCTCCGCCACCGGCGCCAGTTGCGCCGCCCGCCCGCAGCCCCAAGAGGAAGAACACGAAAAAGGCAACCGATGGCGCTTGAGATTGTGCTGATCACGGGCATGTCCGGCTCCGGCAAGTCGGTGGCACTGCATGCCCTGGAGGATGCGGGCTACTACTGCGTTGACAACCTGCCGCCCGAGCTGCTGCCGGCCTTCGTGGCGCTGGAGCACCGCCACCACGGCAACCGGGTTGCCATCGCGATGGACGTGCGCAGCGCCACCTCCCTGCCACTGGTGCCGCTGGAGCTTGACCGACTGCGCAAGCAGGGCGTGGTCGTGCACTCGCTGTTCCTCGATGCGACCATCGACACGCTGGTGCGGCGTTTTTCCGAAACGCGCCGGCGCCACCCGTTGTCGCACGACGAACTGACCCAGGACACCCTCAAGCAGGGCCGGCGCGCGCTGGTGCAGATCATCGAGCTCGAGCGCGAGCTGCTGGCCGACCTGCGCGAGGAGGCGCACGTCATCGACACCAGCGCCATTCGCTCCTCACAACTGCAAAGTTACGTAAAGACGCTGATGGCGACGGCGCCAGGGCAGCTGACCCTGGTGTTCCAGTCGTTCGCCTTCAAGCGCGGCATACCGGTGGATGCGGACTACGTGTTCGACGTGCGCATGCTGCCCAACCCGCACTACGAGCCTGAGTTGCGCGACCAGACGGGGCTGGACGCGCCGGTGGCCGACTTCCTGCGCGCGCAGCCGGACGTGTCGCTGATGCAGGGGCACATCGAGGGCTTCCTGGCCCACTGGCTGGAGATGCTGGACCGCAACCACCGCAGCTATGTCACCGTGGCGATCGGCTGCACCGGTGGGCAGCACCGCTCGGTGTACTTGGTGGAGCGCCTGGCCGAGGCCTTTGGCAAGCGCTGGGCCACCCTGCGACGCCACCGCGAACTCGACGGGCGCTGAGCGAGCGCGCCCTACAGCAGGCCGCCGAAGAGATTGCCCAGCAGCTTGCGGATGGGCGCAGGCAGCCCCATCTCTTCCCACTCGCTGGCGCTGAACCAGCCGCCCTCCCCGGCCGCATCGCGTGCCACGGGCACCGTGAGCACCACGGGGTGCAGATGCAGGTCACGGTGCGTCAGCACGTGCATGAAGCCGCCCAGCCCCTCGGTCTGCCCCGGCGCCACAGGCACCGGCAGGTGCGCTAGGTGGTCGTGCAGGTGCGCCTCGTCGGCGAACACCGGCAGGCAGAACAGCCCGGCCCAGATGCCCGAATCGGGCCGGCGTTCCAGCCACACGCGGCCCTCGCTATCGCGCATCACCAGGAGCCACCACGATTCGGCCCGGCGCTTGAGCTTGCGCGTGCGCACGGGGTAGCGCTCGGCATCGCCGGCCTGCCCGGCCACGCAGATGTCCAGCAGCGGGCAGGGGAGGCAGTCGGGCGCGCGCGGGCTGCACAGCGAGGCGCCCAGGTCCATCAGGCCCTGGGTGTAGCGCGGCATGGCGTTGGCGAGGTCGTCCACGGGCAGCAGCGCCTCGGCATGGTCCCAGAGCAGGCGCTCATTCTTGACAACCGCCAGGTCGGCGTCGAAGCCCAGCACCCGCGTGAGCACACGGCGCACGTTGGCATCGAGGATGGGCGTGCGCTCGGCAAAGCAGAAGGAGGCAATCGCCCCGGCCGTCGAGCGGCCGATGCCCGGCAGGGTGGCCAGCACCTCGGCCGTGCGCGGGAAGGCGCCGCCGTGCAGGTTCGCCACGGCCTGGGCGCAGGCATGCAGGTTGCGCGCCCGGCTGTAATAACCGAGGCCGCTCCACAGGCCCATGACCTCGTCCTGCGGGGCCGCAGCCAGGGCTTGCACGTTGGGAAATTTTTCGAGGAAGCGGGCGTAGTAGCCCAACACGGTGCTCACCTGGGTCTGCTGCAGCATGATCTCGGACAGCCAGACCCGGTAGGGGTCGCGCGTGTTCTGCCAGGGCAGGTGGTTGCGCCCGGCCGACGCCTGCCAGCGCACCACGCGCTGGGCCACCCCATCCACCCGCGCGTTCATCAAAGCGGCAGGGCCACGTCCACGGGGGACTCTTCGGCGGCGGCCTGCTCGGCGTCCGGTGGCGCAATCAGCTGCGAGGTCAGCTCCTGCAGGCGGTGCTCCAGCTGGATGAGTTCACCCTCGCCCTGCTCGATCTCGGCGATGCGCTCCACCAAGCCGCTGGCGGCCTGCTGGATGCGGTCCACCGCCTCCATGCGGCGGGCGAAGCTGCGGCGCCGCTCGCGCAGTTGCGCATCGAGCTGCGCTGTGGCGGACTTGCTCCACAGCTCCAGGTCGTTGGCGGCGGACTCGTACACGGTGCGCAGGCGCATGGCCAGGGCACGCACCAGGCGCTCGGAAAACTCGGGCTGGGCCAGCTTGAGCGAGTTGCCCAGGCCCAGGTACTGCAGGTGGCTTTGCTCGATCTGCGACAGGTCGTGCGCAAAATGCTCCAGCTGCGGCGGCGGCGGCACCTGCAGCGAGAAACCGAACTCGGCGTTGAGCTGGCGGAAGGTGCCACCCAGCATGGCCTGGATCTCGGTGCCCGAGGCCTGGGCCTTGTCCAGCGTGCCGCGCAGCTTGTCGAAGGTCTGCACGTAGATCTTCTTCACGCCGAGCTTGAGGCCCTTTTGCTGCAGCAGTTGCGCCAGCTCGGCCAGTTCCACCTTGAGGGCCTTGGAGCCCAGTTGCTGGAACACATCGCGCAAGAGCTTCAGGTGCACGGCGCGCACGGCCTGGATCTTGGAGGCGGAGAGGTCGAACTCGTGCTGCTCCTGCTCGATGCGCTGGCGCATGGATTCGATGACCGATGCATTCTTGCCGCGCAGGCTGCGCAGCTCAGCCATCTGGTCGTCCAGGTCGCGCCGGCGGATGTTGATGACACGCGCCGTCTCGGCGCGCAGGCCGGCCACGCCCGTGGCCACGGCCGCCCGCAGGATGGCCTGGCGCTGGCCCATGATGCCCTTGGCCAGCACTTCTTCGAGCACGGGCAGGCCGCTGGTCTCCAGCAGCAGGTCGTCGGCGGTGATCTTGGCGACCAGGCCCTTCTGCGCGGAAACAGGCACCACCTTCTCCACCGCCACGCCCAGCATCTCGGCGGCCGTGCTGCGCTGGCGGTCCATCTGCGCCTGGATCTGTTCGGCGGAGTTGAGCGTGTCCCACAGGGTATCGATCTTGTTGAGCACGACCAGGCGGGCGTCCATGCTCTCGGCCGAGGTGGCCAGGTGCTCGCGCCAGATGGACAGGTCCGAGCGGGTCACCCCGGTGTCGGCGCTCAGGATGAACACCACCGCATGGGCCTGGGGAATCAGGTTCACGGTGAGCTCGGGCTCGGCCCCCACGGCGTTCAGGCCCGGAGTGTCCAATATCACCAGCCCCTGCTTGAGCAGGGGGTGGGGAATGTTGATGATGGCGTGGCGCCACATGGGCACCTCGACCAGGCCATTGGCATCGGGGATCGGGTTCTCGTCCACCAGATCGTCGTGCCAGAAACCCAGCGCGCGGGCGTTGTCCAGGCTCACGCGGCGCACTTCGGCCACCTTTTCGAGGGCCTTGGCGATCTGGTCGGCGTCGTTTACATCCAGCGGGATCTCGTGCCAGCGATCGGGCCGCATGCGCCATTCGGCCAGGCCGTGCATCTGCAGGCGTGTCTCGATGGGCAAGAGGCGCAGGCTGGGGGCGAACTCGGCGTCGTAGCCCAGCTCGGTGGGGCACATGGTGGTGCGCCCCGCGCTGGCGGGCATGATGCGTCGGCCATAGTCGGCGAAGAAAATCGCGTTGATCAACTCGGACTTGCCGCGCGAGAACTCGGCAACGAACGCAACCATCACCTTGTCGGTGCGGACCTGACTCTCCAGGCGCTGCAGTCGCTCCTGGACGGACGCGTCCATCAGCTCGTGGGAGGACATCCACTCGGCCAGCTGCTTGAGCTGCTGAGCGAACGCACGTCTCCACGCGCCATGCTGGTCAAACTGCTCGTTGAATGAAGGTCCCACTTTGCTCCCGGCGTTCGATAACGACTGTTTCTGAACAAACAAAATATAGCATCGACTGCGCGCCAGCCATAGCTGTGGATGGTGCTTATGTACCACCCCGGCCAGGCCGGGCCATTTTTACGCACAAGCGGCAACCGGCCGGCACGGTGCCTGCCCCTGTCATGCCCGCTGGCAGCGGGGGCAGAAATAGCTGCTGCGCTGGCCCTGGCGAAGCGCCTTGATGGGCGTGCCGCAGACCTTGCAGGGCGCGCCCTCGCGCCCGTACACGTTGGCATGGGCCTGGTAGCTGCCATAGGCGCCGTCGGCGTTGGAAAAATCCTTGAGCGTGCTGCCGCCCAACTCCACGGCACGCTCCAGCACCTGCCGTATGGCTGCATGCAGCCGTCCCATTCTGGCCGGGCCAATGCGTGCCGACGGTGTCTGCGGGCGAATACCCGACAGAAACAGTACCTCCGACGCATAGATGTTGCCGACCCCCACCACGACCTTGCCCCCGAGCAGCATCTGCTTAATGGGCACGCGGCTGGCCTTGATGCCGCGGCTGAAGGCATCCAGGGAGAAATCGTCGGACAGGGGCTCCATGCCGAGGCCGCCGAGCAGCTTGGCCGCCACCGGGTCGGCCTCGCCCGCTGCGTGCACCACCGCGCCGAAGCGACGGGGGTCGTGCAGGCGCAAGGTGCCCTGGGTGGTGACCAGGTCGAAATGGTCATGGGGCCCCGGCGGCGGCAGGCCCTGCGCAAACCGCAGGCTGCCGGACATGCCCAGGTGCACCAGCAGCACCCCCTGATCCAGGTCCACCAGCAGGTACTTGCCCCGGCGGCGCACGCCAGAGACACTGCGCCCGACCAAGGCACCGCCATCGCCCCCCAACGGCCAGCGCAGCGGCTTGCCCATGCGCACGGCGGTGACCTGGGCGCCAGCGATGGCCTGCGCAAAACTGCGCCGCGTTACTTCCACTTCGGGCAACTCAGGCATCCAAAGCCCTCACAAACAGGTTGTCATGCATGGATTATTATGGGTCGATGGTGCCTTCAAACTACTTTCGGTATGCCGTCCTGACACTTGCTCTTGCAGCAGTAACCACGGCAGGCCTTGCCCAGCAACCCGGCGTTGCGGCGCCACAGGCGGCCGAGCCGGCGCCCGATGATGCCCCCAGCAGCAACCCTGCGCTGGACGCAGAGTTGTTCTATGAAATCCTCATGGGCGAGATCAATGCCCGCACCGGCGAGGCAGGCACAGGCTATGCCCTCATGCTGGAAGCGGCGCGGCGCACCAACAACCCCCAGCTTTACCAGCGGGCCGCCGACATGGCCTTGCAGGCACGCGCGGGCGACCACGCACTGTTAGCCGCCAAGGCCTGGCGCGAAGCCCAGCCGGACTCGCGCGAGGCCAACCGCTATGTGCTGCAGATACTGATCGCCCTGAACCGCATCGGCGAAACCCCGGAACTGCTGCGCCAGGAACTGGCCCAGGCCCCCGTCCAGGCCAAACCCGCCATCTTGGGCATCGTGCCCCAGATGTTCGCCCGTGCCAGCGACAAGCCACTGGCCGCCAAGGTGGTCGAGCAGGCCCTGGCAGACGAGCTGGCCAAGCCAGCCAATGCGGCAGCCGCGCACATTGCCATCGGGCGTGTGCGCCTGGCTGCCGGCGACAAGACCGGCGCGCTGGCCAGCGCCCGTGCCGCCCAGGACCTGGACCCCACCAGCGAAGGCCCCGCCCGGCTGGGCATGGAGCTGCAGGAAGAGAGCGTGCCCGAAGGGGAAGCGCTGGTGGCCCGTTATTTCGCCAGCCAGCCGCAGGCCACGCCTGAGATGCAGATGGCCTACTCGCGCGTACTGCTCGGCCAGCAGAAGTACGCCGAGGCCAAGGTCCAGCTCGAAGCCGTGACCCGCGCCAAGCCGGACCTGCCCGAGCCCTGGCTGGTGCTGGCCACGCTGCAGTTGCAGGACAACCGGCTGGACCTGTCCGAAACCTCGCTCAAACGCTTCCTGACGCTCATCGAGGGCCCGGACATCAACAGGGAAGCACGCCAGCGCAGCCTCAACCAGGCCTACCTCCTGTACGCGCAGATCGCCGAGAAGAAGGGCGATTTCGCGGGCGCCGAGGGCTGGCTGGCGCGCATCGAGAATTCGAGCGAGCTGTTCAGCGCGCAAAGCCGCCGCGCCTCACTGCTGGCCAAGCAAGGCAAGATCGCCGAGGCCCGCGCGTTGCTGCGCGCCCTGCCCGGCGTGACCGAGGACGACAAGCGCATGAAGCTGCTGGCCGAAGTACAGCTGCTGCGCGACCAGCGCCTGTTCAAGGAAGCCTACGAGGTGCAGACCGAGCTCGTGGCCCTGGCCCCGGAAGACGGCGAACTGCTGTACGACCAGGCCATGCTGGCCGAGAAGGTCGGCCAGTTCGACACCATGGAAAAGCTGCTGCGCCAGATCATTGCGCGCCAGCCGGACTACCACCACGCCTACAACGCGCTGGGCTATTCGCTGGCCGAGCGCGGCCAGCGCCTGCCCGAGGCCCGGCAATTGATCGCCAAGGCCCTGGAGCTGGCACCGGGCGACCCCTTCATCACCGACAGCCTGGGCTGGGTGGAGTTCCGCATGGGCAACAAGGCCAAGGCGCGCAGCCTGCTCGAAACCGCGTTCAAGTCCCGGCCCGACGCCGAGATCGCCGCCCACCTGGGTGAAGTGGTCTGGAGCATGGGCGAGCGCGACAAGGCCCTGGGCATCTGGCGCGAAGGCCTGCGCCTGAACCCCGAAAACGACAGCCTCAAGGACACCTTGAAGCGCCTGGGGGCGAAGCCCTGATGCGGCTCCTTGCCGGCAATGGCAACCCCTTTGCGCTGCGCCAATGGATGGCATGGCTGGCCCTGGCCTGCACGCTGTGGCTCACAGGCTGCGCCCAGCCGCCCCGGGCGGCCGAGTCCGGCACCGCATCGTGGTCGGGCCGCCTGTCGCTGCAGGTGGAAGGCCAGGCATCGCAATCGTTCTCCTCGCTGTTCGACCTGCAGGGCAATCCCGACAAGGGCGAACTGGTGCTCACCAGCCCGCTGGGCAACACGCTGGCGCGGCTGCAGTGGGAAGCGGGGCGCGCGCAGCTCACCACCGGGCAGGAAACCCGCGAGTCCACCTCGCTCGACGAATTGCTGCGCCAGGCCACCGGCACGGCCATCCCGGTTGCTGCCATCTTCGAATGGCTCAATGGCAACCAGGCCACCGCCACCGGCTGGCAGGCCGACCTCTCGGGCAGCGCCAGCGGCCGGCTGGTGGCCCGGCGCCACGACCCCGCCCCCGAAGCCACGCTGCGCATCGCCTTCAGCCGCTGAGCGGCGCCCTGCCCCCTTCTTCCCATGCAAGCGCTGTACGACGTACCGGCTCCGGCCAAGCTCAATCTGTTTCTGCACATCACAGGCCGGCGCACCGATGGCTACCACCTGCTGCAGTCGGTGTTCATGCTCATCGACTGGTGCGACACCCTGCACTTCGAGCGCCGGCCCGGCGGCGCGCTGAGCCGCGAAGACCTGGGCCCGGCCCTGCCCGAGATGGACCTGGTGCTGCGCGCAGCCCACGCCCTGCAGGCGGCCACGGGCTGCACCGAGGGTGCACACATCGGCATCACCAAGCGCATCCCCGCCCAGGCTGGCATGGGCGGCGGCTCGTCGGACGCAGCCAGCACGCTGCTGGCGCTCAACCGCTTGTGGGGCCTGAACCTGTCGCGCCAGACGCTGCAGAAGATCGGCCTGGCCCTTGGCGCAGACGTTCCGTTTTTTTTATGCGGCACGAACGCTTTTGTCGAAGGAATTGGTGAGACAATCACGCCGCTTGAGAATGCACAGCAACTTCCGCAAGCACGCTTCGCGGTCGTCAAGCCCGCAGCAGGATTGGAGACAAAAGCAATTTTTTCTTCGCCGAGTTTGAAACGTGATTCTGGCTGTGCTACAATCTTAGGCTTTGCTGCAACACACTTTGACTTCGGTCGAAACGATCTGCAGCCAGTTGCCGAGGCACTGTGCCCCGATGTTACGCAAGCCCTTTCGTGGCTTTCGCAGCGCGGGATGCGACCCAGGATGACAGGCTCAGGAAGTGCTGTGTTTGCACAAATGCCACATGCGATGGATCTTCAAGGCGCCCCCGGCGACTGGCAGATCAGGGCATGTGACAATCTGATGGTTCATCCTCTGGCAGGGTGGGCTTCAGACGAGAATTTCGGTTAGCTGCTTTCGGCAGTTGACCCGTGTAGGGGAGTCGCCAAGCTGGTTAAGGCACCGGATTTTGATTCCGGCATGCGAAGGTTCGAATCCTTCTTCCCCTGCCAAATATCTACTCGCGTAGTACGGGCTTTTTTTTCAGACCGCTGGGACGCTCATGCAAGGCAATCAACCCGACTTCATGGTATTCACCGGCAATGCCAACCCTGGCATGGCAGCTGAAATTGCCCAACACCTCGGGACCACCCTCGGCGCTGCCGATGTGGGCCGGTTCTCCGACGGTGAAGTGACCGTCGAGATCAAGCAGAACGTCCGTGCGCGCGATGTGTTCGTGGTGCAGTCCACCTGCGCCCCGACCAACGAAAACCTGATGGAACTGCTGATCATGGTCGATGCGCTCAAGCGTGCATCGGCAGAGCGCATCAGCGCCGTGATCCCCTACTTCGGCTACGCCCGCCAGGACCGCCGCCCCCGCTCGTCGCGCGTGCCCATCACCGCCAAGGTGGTGGCTAACATGCTGCAGGCCGTGGGCGTGGCCCGCGTGCTGACCATGGACCTGCACGCCGACCAGATCCAGGGCTTCTTCGACATCCCGGTGGACAACATCTACGCATCGCCCGTGCTCCTGGGCGACCTGCGCCAGAAGAATTACGAAGACCTGATCGTGGTCTCGCCCGATGTCGGCGGCGTGGTGCGCGCCCGTGCGCTGGCCAAACAGCTCAACTGCGATCTGGCCATCATCGACAAGCGCCGCCCCAAGGCCAACGTGTCCGAAGTCATGCACGTGATCGGCGAGATCGAAGGCCGCAACTGCGTGATCATGGATGACATGATCGACACCGCCGGCACGCTGGTGAAGGCCGCCGAGGTGCTCAAGGAGCGTGGCGCCAAGAAGGTGTACGCCTACTGCACGCACCCCATTTTCTCGGGTCCCGCCATCGAACGCATCGCCAAGGGCTCGGCCCTTGATGAAGTGGTGGTGACCAACACGATCCCCTTGAACGACAACGCCAAGGGATGCGCAAAAATCCGCCAGCTCTCCGTGGCCCCGCTGATCGCCGAAACGATCCAGCGCATTGCCAAGGGCGAGTCGGTGATGAGTCTGTTCTCGGACCAGGACAACCTGTTCTGACATGCCCCGGGGCTCGCAAGAGGCCCTCGGCTTTGCAAGATGGTTGACATCAAGCCTCCTTCGGGAGGCTTGTCCGTTGGTTCGGGAACGCAATGTGGCCTGCCTGCCCTCTGGGTCAAAGCAGGCCTTTTTAAAACAGGGCAAGACTGGTCGCGGTCTGTCCTTTTCAGGAGCTAGTTATGAACTTCGTCGCTTTTGAGCGCGCCAAGCAAGGTACGGGTGCGAGCCGCCGTCTGCGCAATTCGGGCAAGACGCCTGGCATCGTCTACGGCGGTACTGCCGAACCCCAACTGATCGAGATCGACCACAACGCACTGTGGCACGCCCTCAAGAAGGAAGCCTTCCACTCCAGCGTGCTGGACATGGAAGTGGCCGGCGCCACCAGCAAGGTTCTGCTGCGTGACGTGCAATACCACCCCTACAAGCAACTCGTGCTGCACATCGACTTCCAGCGTGTGGATGCCAAGACCAAGCTGCACATGAAGGTGCCACTGCACTACAGCGGCGCTGAAGAGTCCAAGGCTGTCAAGGTCGACAACTGCCTGGTGAACCCCGTCGTGAACGAACTCGACGTGACCTGCATGCCTTCGGACCTGCCTGAGTTCATCGCCGTGGACCTGTCCACGCTCGAAAAGGGTGCTTCGCTGCACCTCAAGAGCATCAAGCTGCCAAAGGGCGTGACCCCCGTGATCCGCGGTGGCCAGAACAATCCCGTGCTGGTCTCCGTGACCAACCCGGTCGTGGTTGTCGAGACGCCTGTGGAAGCCGCTCCTGCAGCGGATGCCAAGGGCAAGGGCAAGGGCAAGAAGTAATTCTTGGCTTTTTCCTGTCCGGATCAGCGTTGCCCTGGTGGCGCTGCTTCCAGCAACAAGAACGGCTCACTTCGGTGGGCCGTTTTTGTTTTGTGCTTCTGCTTGGGTTGGTTAGTTGGTTGCAGTGGTTGCACTGTGCCTGGATTGAGGGCGGAGGCCGGGATGTGCGCCCGGCGGCGCACCCACCTTCTTTTGCGTCGCCAAAAGAAGGTGGGCCAAGAAAAGGCGACCCCCAGTCTGCGTCCCCCTTTCGCCCTGTCGGGCGAAAGGGGGCAACCTGCGATGCTTGGTCCTGTGGTGGTGCCGCAGAACTCGCTGCGTTCTGCGAACTCCGCTCAAACAGCTGCGGCAAGCCAGATCACGAAGTGCGTGTGTCCTGCGGCACACGCACCCACCCCAGCCCCTGCGCTTCTCGGCGCAGCCAGAAGGGGTGGGAACGGGGACAGGGACGGCTGCTGCTTCGCAGCTGCGCCTGGGGTCGGTTCGCGCTGCGCGCTGCCGACGCGATGGGAGATCGCTCTGGCGAGCCGAGCGCAGCGAAGGACCACAGGCCGAGCGAAGCAATGGCCCGTGTGGAGCCCGTTCCCACCCCCTTCTGACCGTGCCGAGAAGCGCAGGGCCTGGGGTGAGCGCGTGCCGAAGGACACGAGCCTCGTCATCTGGCTCGCCGAAGCTGTTTGACCGAAGCTGCCTCGCAGAGGCAGCGCAGGGAGTTCTTCGGCGTCACCCCAGGACCGAGCATCGCAGGCTGCCACCAGCGCCCTACAGGGCGATGGGGGACACGGGCAGCGGGGTCGCCTTTCTTTGGGGTACCTTTCTTTGGCGACTCAAAGAAAGGTACCTCGGCCGCCGGGCCGAGACCCGGCTCCCGCCCTCAACCACGGCACGCAGCAACCACAGTCAACAAAACCCACGCGGCAAGCCACCGATAATCCCCCCATGATCAAGCTGTTTGTAGGCCTGGGCAACCCAGGCCCCGATTACGAAGCCACCCGCCACAACGCCGGCTTCTGGTGGATCGACGCCCTCGCGCGCGAATTGAAGGTGAATCTGGTCCCGGAACGCTCCTACCACGGCCTAGCCGCCCGGGCCACCGTGCACGGTCAGAGCGTGTGGCTGCTGCAGCCCCAGACCTTCATGAACCTGTCGGGCAAGTCCGTGGCATCGCTCGCGCGCTTCTTCAAGATCGCGCCCGAAGAGGTCCTGGTGGTGCATGACGAACTCGACATCCCCCCGGGCCAGGTCAAGCTCAAGCGCGGCGGCAGCCATGCGGGGCACAACGGGCTGCGCGACATCCATGCGCAACTGGGCTCGGCAGACTACTGGCGCCTGCGGGTCGGCATCGGCCACCCAGGCGTGAAGTCGGAAGTGGCCAACTGGGTGCTCAAAAAACCTGCGCCCGACCAGCGCACGCTGATCGAGGACAGCATCACCCACTCGCTCAAGGCCTACCCGGCGATGCTGGCCGGCGAGATGGACAAGGCCACGCTGCTGATCCACACCGTCAAGCCGCCGCGCCCCAAGCCGCCCCGCCCGCCCGAGCTGGGCGCTGCCACCATCACCCCACCGGCTGCCGCCAAGCAGCCCGACGCAGCCAGCTGACAGATATCAGTTCTGGGCAGGGGCCTGCAACCGCTGGAACTTCTGCCACAGCGTCTCGCGGGTCTCCACGTGCTGCGGATTCACGGGGATGCAGGCCACGGGGCAGACCTGCACGCACTGGGGCTCGTCGAAATGCCCTACGCACTCGGTGCACTTGCGCGGATCAATCTCATAGATCTCCTGGCCCAGGTAGATCGCGTCGTTCGGGCATTCCGGCTCGCAGACGTCGCAGTTGATGCACTCGTCGGTGATCATCAGCGCCATGGCACGCCTCCCTGCACGCGGGGTGCGGTCACGACAAGAGGAGACAGTGCGCGCTTCATGGTGCACATTATCGTGGGTCCGGGCATGTACCTTGCGAGCCACAACACAACACAACACCGCCGGCGGGGTGTTTTTGCCGTTATGCTGTGTATACACATTAATTGTGACGCCAGGGAATTCACCGCCCAGGGCGCCACGCACAACCACCACTACCCACACGACACCCCACCATGGGACTGTTCTTCCTCAAGCGGTTCATCACGCTCCTGGCCACGCTGATTGGCGCCTCCATCGTCGTCTTCCTGGTGCTGGAGATCCTGCCCGGCAATGCAGCGCAGATGCTCATGGGGCCAGACGCCTCGCCCGAGGCCGTGGCGGCGCTGGCCACCAAGCTGGGGCTGGACCAGCCGGCCATGCAGCGCTACTGGGAGTGGGTCAGCGGCCTGGTGGTGGGCGACATGGGCAACAGCTACGCCTACAGCACGCCGGTGCTGGAACTGGTGCTCGAACGCCTGGCCCTCACCGTGCCGCTGGCGCTGATGGCCATGGTGATCACCACGGTGCTGGCGCTCATCGCGGGCGTGTACGCGGCCTCGCGCCACAACAAGGTGGGCGACGTGGGCGTGATGGGCCTGGCGCAGATCGGCATCGCCATCCCCAATTTCTGGTTCGCCATCCTGCTGATCCTGCTGTTCTCGGTCAAGCTGCAGTGGTTCTCGGCCGGGGGCTTCCCGGGGTGGACGGAAGATGCCGGCGGCAGCCCGCTCGACGCGCTCAAGGCCCTGCTGCTACCCGCCATCGCGCTGGCCGTGGTGCAGGCGGCCATTCTGGCGCGCATCACGCGCTCGGCCGTGCTCGAGGTGCTGCGCGAGGACTTCGTGCGCACGGCGCGCGCCAAAGGCCTTTCGCAGCGCGCCGCGCTCTGGGGCCATGTGCTGCGCAATGCCATGATCCCGGTGATCACAGTGATGGGGCTGCAGTTCGCCAACCTGTTGGCCGGCACCATCGTGGTGGAGAACGTGTTCTACCTGCCGGGCCTGGGGCGGCTGATCTTCCAGTCCATCTCCAACCGCGATCTGATCGTGGTGCGCAACTGCGTGATGCTGCTGGCGGCCATGGTGGTCATCGTGAACTTCGTGGTGGACATCCTCTACGCAGTGATCGATCCCCGCGTCAAAGCCAGCGATATCTGAACGACACCCCGAACCCCATGAGCGCCGTTCCTTCCACTCCTTCCATCCGGCCCGCCGGCACGCCGCCGCCCGGCTGGTGGCACCGCGCACTGCGCCACCGCAGCTTCGTCATCGGCGCCGTGCTGTCGCTGCTGCTGCTCGTCGCCGCCGGGCTCTCCCTGGTCTGGACCCCCTGGTCCCCTTACGAGATGGACCTGCCCGGCAAGCTGCAATCCCCCACCCTGGCCCACTGGCTGGGCACCGATGCCTTCGGGCGCGACGTGGCCTCGCTGCTGCTGGTGGGCGCGCGCAACTCCATCCTGGTGGGTGTGATCGCGGTCGGCATCGGCCTGTCCATCGGCACGGCGCTCGGTCTGCTGGCCGCAGCCAAACGCGGCTGGGTGGAGGAGCTCATCATGCGGCTGGCGGACTTCACCTTCGCCTTCCCGGCCATCCTCTCGGCGATCATGATGACGGCGGTGTTCGGCGCGGGCATCGTCAACTCCATCATCGCCATCGGCATCTTCAACATACCGACCTTTGCGCGCGTCACGCGCGCCTCGGCCAACGCCGTGTGGTCGCGCGAGTACATCCTGGCCGCGCGCGCCTGCGGCAAGGGCAGCTGGCGCATCACCCTCGAACACGTGCTGCCCAACATCCTGTCGGTGCTGATCGTGCAGGCCACCATCCAGTTCGCCATCGCCATCCTGGCCGAGGCCGCCCTGTCCTACCTGGGCCTGGGCACGCAGCCGCCCCAGCCTTCTTGGGGCCGCATGCTCAGCGAGGCGCAGACGCTGATGTTCCAGGCGCCGCTGCTGGCCGTGTGGCCGGGCCTGGCCATCGCTTTCGCCGTGCTGGGCCTGAACCTGCTGGGCGATGGCCTGCGCGACCTGCTGGACCCGCGCCTCTCTCGCAAACGATGAAGAAGACCTTCTGCCATGCCCTTGCTTGAAGTCTCCAACCTGCAGATCCGCCTGCAGACCCACCGGGGCCCTGCCGACGCCGTGCGCGGCGTGAGTTTTTCCCTGGAGCGCGGCGAAACCCTGGGCCTGATCGGTGAATCGGGCTGCGGCAAGTCCATCACCGCCATGTCGCTCATGGGCCTGCTGCCCGACAGCGCCCAGGTCAGCGGCAGCATCCGTTTCGACGGCGAGGAGCTCGTGGGCCGCACGGATGCACAGATGTGCCGCATGCGCGGCAACCGCATCGGCATGGTGTTCCAGGAGCCCATGACGGCCCTGAACCCCGTGCACAGCATCGGCCGCCAGGTGGCCGAGCCGCTGCGCCTGCACCGCGGCATGGGTGCTGCGGACGCCCGCAAGGAGGCGATATCCCTGCTCGACCGCGTGGGCATCCCCAATGCGGCCCAGCGCTTCGATGCCTATCCGCACCAGTTCTCAGGCGGGCAGCGCCAGCGCATCACCATCGCCATGGCCCTGGCCTGCGGGCCCGACCTGCTGATTGCCGACGAGCCCACCACCGCACTGGACGTGACCATCCAGCAGCAGATCCTGGACCTCATCAGCGACCTGGTGGCCGAGCGCAACATGGCCCTGATCCTGATCTCGCACGACCTCGGCGTGATCTCGCAGAACGTGGACCGCATGATGGTCATGTACGGCGGCAGCGTGGTCGAGAGCGGCTCCACCGCTTCGGTGTTCTCGGCCATGGCACACCCCTACACGCGCGGCCTGTTCGCCGCCCGCCCGCACCTGGGCGCGGTGCATGCGCCGGGCCAGCGCCCGCGCCTGTCCACCATTGCCGGCACGGTGCCTGAACTGGTGGACCTGCCTGCCGGCTGTCCCTTTGCCGGCCGCTGCAGCTACACCGTGGATGCCTGCCACCATGAACGCCCCCCAGCCACCCTGGTGGCCACCGATGCCGATGGAGACCACGAGGTGCGCTGCCTGCGCCGCGACGCCATCGCCCAGGCGCTGAGCGCGCAGCAGGCCGTCCAGGTCGTCGAGGTGGCCGCATGAGCAGCAACCAGCCCCAGGCACCGGCCAGCGCCGACCTCGCCCTGCTCCAGGTCACGGACCTGGTGCGCGAATACACCCTGCCGCGCGAGCACCTCTTCAAGCCACCGGGCAAGGTGCATGCCGTCAACGGCGTGAGCTTTTCCATCGCCTCGGGCCGCAGCCTGGGCATCGTGGGCGAATCGGGCTCGGGCAAGTCCACCCTGGCGCGCACGGTCATGGCGCTCGATGCGCCCACCGCCGGCACGGTGCACCTGCTTGGCCGCAACCTGCATACGCTGGCGCCGGCCGAGCTGCGCCAGGCGCGGCGCGACTTCCAGATGGTGTTCCAGGACCCCTATGGCTCGCTTGACCCGCGCCAGACGGTGGAGCGCATCGTCACCGAGCCGCTGCAGGCCCAGGGCGAGACCAGCCGCGCTGAACAACGTGAGCAGGCTGGCCAGGTGCTCGCACAGGTGGGTCTGCGCACCAACGACCTGGGCAAGTACCCGCACGAATTCTCTGGCGGCCAGCGCCAGCGCATTGCCATCGCGCGCGCCCTGATCACGCGCCCGCGCCTCATCGTGGCCGACGAGCCGGTGAGCGCGCTCGACGTCTCGGTGCAGGCCCAGGTGCTCAACCTGATGCAGGACCTGCAGCAGCAGTTCGGCATCACCTACATGCTCATCAGCCACGACCTGGCGGTGGTCAACCACCTGTGTGACGAAGTGGTGGTGCTCTACCAGGGGCGCATCGTCGAGCGCGGCTCGCCGGCCGAGCTGTTCCGCAACGCGCAGCACCCCTATACCCGCTCGCTGGTGGGCGCCGTGCCCCAGGTGCAGCCCGGCCGCGCGCGTGCCCGACGCGCCGCTGCGGCCGCAGCCGCGAAAACCGCATAACCACAAGCGCCACCAATGGTGTACAAAGCTTCCGTGCTCCCCGGTAACAAATTGCACCGGGGTCTTCGTCAGTTTTTTGTCTGGAGAGTCCGAACATGCTGAACCGCCGTACCGTTCTTGCCACTGGCGCCATCGCCACCGTGCCCCTCGCCACCCCGTTCGGCGCCCTCGCCCAGGGCCGCAAGGACGCCGTGGTGCTGGCCATGACGCTGGAGCCGCCAGGGCTGGACCCGACGGCCGGCGCCGCCTCGGCCATCGCCGAGATCGTGCAGTACAACATCTTCGAGACGCTCACCAAGATCAATGCCGATGGCAGTGTCTCGCCGATGCTGGCCGAAAGCTGGGAAGTCTCGCCCGACCTCAAGACCTACACCTTCAAGCTGCGCCGCGGCGTCACCTTCCAGAACGGCGAGCCCTTCAACGCTGCCGCCGTGAAGTTCTCCTATGACCGCGCAGGCGGCGAGAAAAGCACCAACAAGGACAAGCGCACCTTCGCCAACCTCACCACGCAGGTGGTGGACGACTACACCGTGGTGCTGCTCAACAAGGACATCGACCCCGACCTGCTGTTCATCCTGGGCCAGGCCACGTCCATCATCGTCGAGCCCAAGAGCGCCGATGGCAATGCCACCAAGCCCGTGGGCACCGGCCCCTACCAGCTGAACGCATGGAACAAGGGCTCCTCCGTCGTGCTGGCAGCCTGGGCCGGTTTCCGCGCCCCGGCCAGCATCAAGATCAAGCGCGCCACGTTCCGCTTCATCTCCGATCCGGCCGCCCAGGTTGCCGCACTGCTGGCAGGCGATGTGGACGCCTTCCCGCGCGTCACACCCCGCAGCGTGAGCCAGTTCAAGGCCAACCCGCGCTTCCAGGTGGTGGTCAGCGGCTCGCGCGCCAAGACCATCCTGGCCATCAACAACGGCAAGAAGCCGCTGGATGACGTGCGCGTGCGCCGCGCCATCGCTGCCGCTGTGGACCGCAAGGCCGTGATCGAAGGCGCGGCCGACGGCTATGGCGCGCCCATCGGCAGCCACTACGTGCCCGGCGCCTTCGGCTACGTGGACACCACGGGCGTGAACCCCTACGACGTGGAAAAGGCCAAGAAGCTGCTGGCCGAGGCCGGCGTGAAGACGCCGCTGGAGCTGACCATGACGCTGCCCCCCACCCCCTACGCGCGCCAGGGCGGCGAGGTGATTGCAGCGCAGTTGGCCAAGATCGGCATCGTCGCCAAGCTGCAGAACGTGGAATGGGCGCAGTGGCTCAGCGGCACCTACGGCAGCAAGAACTACGACCTGACCATCATCTCGCACGTGGAGCCGTTCGACCTGGGCAATTTCGCCAAGCCCGACTACTACTGGGCCTACAACTCGCCCAAGTTCAACGAGATCTTCAACCAGATCAAGAACGCTGCCCGCCCGGCCGACCGCTCGCGCCTGCTCGGCGACGCGCAGCGCCTGCTGGCGCAGGACTCCGTGCACGCCTTCCTGTACTCGAACCAGTGGATCACGGTGGCCAACAAGAACCTCAAGGGCCTGTGGAAAGACATGCCGGTGTTCGTGAACGACATCTCGTCACTTTCCTGGTCCTGAGAGACCGCTAGATGGTTGCCCGGTGGCACGCACTGCCCGGGCAACCCAGGCTTGGCAGGGGCTAGCAAGAGCCCCTGCTGCGCTCCGGGGCCTGGTGCCGTGCACCTCGCCTGCTTCATTTTTTGCTGACCGCTCCCGCTGTGCCTTCACAGCCGCCCAGCGCCCTCCCCTCCTGCCCAGCCTCCTGCCATGAGTGACCTCCACGACCTGCCCGCCCACGCCCTGCTCGCTGCCTACCGCCAGCGCACGCTGTCCCCCGTCGAGGTCACCGAGGCCGTGCTCAAACACATTGATGCGTGGGAGCCCCACATCAAGGCCACCTATCTGCTGCGCCCCGAGGCGGCGCTGGAGCAGGCCCGTGCGTCCGAGGCCCGCTGGAAGCGCGGCGAGCCCATGGGCCTGCTCGACGGCGTGCCCGCCACCATCAAGGAAAACATCGCCACCCGGGGTGACCCGTTGCCGGCCGGCACGGCCGCGGTGGACCTGGTGCCCGCCGCAGCCGATGCGCCCCCCGCCGCGCGCATGCGCGAGGCCGGTGCCGTCATCGTGTCCAAGACCACCATGCCCGACTACGGCATGCTCTCCTCGGGGCTGTCGAGCTTTCACCCGCTGGCGCGCAACCCCTGGGATGTGAGCAAGGGCCCGGGTGGCTCCAGCGCCGGCGGTGGCGCCGCCGCTGCAGCCGGCTATGGCCCGCTGCACATCGGCACCGACATCGGCGGCTCGCTGCGCCTGCCGGCCAGCTGGTGCGGCATCTTCAGCCTCAAGCCCAGCCTGGGCCGCATCCCCATCGACCCGCCCTATACCGGCCGCGCCGCCGGCCCCATGACGCGCACCGTGGCCGATGCCGCGCTGATGATGCAGGTGCTCAGCCAGCCCGATGCCCGCGACAGCATGGGCCTGCCCGCACAGGACATCGCCTGGAACCAGTTCGACCAGGGCAGCGAGCGCTTGCGCGGCCTGCGCATCGGCCTGCTGCTGGACGCTGGCTGCGGCCTGCCCGTGGACCCCGAGGTGCGCGCCGCCGTGGAAAACGCTGCACGCCTGATGGAGGCCTCCGGTGCCACCATCGTGCCCATGCAGCCTTTCATGACGCAGGCCATGCTCGACGGCATGGACCACTTCTGGCGCATGCGCTCCTTCACCGACCTGCAGGCCCTGCCTGCCGTGAGGCGCGAGAAGGTGCTGCACTACATCCGCGCCTGGGCCGACAGCGCCGAAGGCCTGTCGGGCACGGCGGTGTTCAACGCCAGCCAGCAGTTCCACCTCACCCGCGTGGCCGCCGTCAAGGCCTGCAACGCGTTCGACTACGTGATCTCGCCGGTGGCGCCCAACGTCGCCTTCCAGGCCGAACTGCCCTCACCCACCAACGACCCGTTGCGCCCGCTGGAGCACATCGGCTTCACCGTGCCGTTCAACATGTCCGAGCAGCCGGCCGCATCGGTCAACTGCGGCTACACCGAGACAGGCCTGCCCATCGGCCTGCAGATTGCAGGCGTGCGCTTCGACGACCTCGGGGTGCTGCAGGTTGCGCACGCCTTCGAGCTGATCCGCGCGCCCCAGCGCCCCTGGCCCCAGCCGCCCAAGGGTTGAGCCGCCATGGATGTCCTGATCCTGTCGATCCTCATCGCCAGCGGTGTCTACATGCTCAATGCCAAGGAGCAGCGCAAACGCATTGCGCTGCTGGGCAGCCACCTGGGCAACTACCAGATCGAGAAGCTCATGGAGGCGCTGACCGAGGGCTACCTGCGTGCCCTGGGCGAAAGCACCGACGAGCGGCGCGGCCAGATCTGGTCGCTGCTGGAGACCACCGAATCGCAGCTGGCCGAGCAGTTCGCGCGCTTCGCCGCCGATTTCTCCAAGGTGGATGAAGCCCAGGCCCGCGTGAGCCGCCTGGCGCTGGCGATTCCGTTCGCGCAGGCCATTCTGCCCGCTGCCACCTTCGACATGCGCCGCGCCCTGGCCATCCACGCGCGCGGCATCGCCAGCGTGGCACAGAACACCGAACACCTGGCGCCCAAGGACAAGGCCTTCGTGATGACGGCCGAGCTGCTGCTCATGCAGCACACCTGCCACTGGTTCTGCAAATCCAAGACGATCGCCACGGCGCGCATGCTGGCACGCCACAAGACGCCGCACGAGCAGCTCGTGGCCTCGGTGTCCGCCCCCACGCGCACCGCGTACCTCGCGCTCATCCACGGGAAATGAGTGACCGCAAGACGGGGTAGCTCCTTGCCCCGCACAATGCACCGATGCACACCGCCACCGACAGCCTGGGCAACCGCGTCACCCTGCACGACCCGAGCAGCCTTGCCGCCCTGAACGATTTCGTCGAAGGCTTCATCCGCTGCGAAGCGCGTGCCGTGAACGTGCTCGCAGCCGAGCACGACGAAAGCGCCATCGTGCAGGCCTGCTGCGCGGCGCTGCACATGTTCGCCGAATCGGCCGATGCGCCGCGCAACGCACGCCCCTACCTGGCACGCGCGCAGGCGGCAGCCGGCCAGGCAAGCGAGCGCGAGCAGCGCTTCGTGGCGGCCGTGGCCGCCTGGGTCGATGGCGACCTGCCGCGCGCCATTGCCCTGCACGAGGAACAGGCCCGGCTGCACCCGCGCGACCTGGCCTCGCTCAAGCTCGGGCAATACCACCTGTTCAACCGCGGCGACTCGCCGGGCATGCTGCGCATTGCGCTGGCGGCCCTGCCCGCTGCGGCCGAGGTGCCCTACCTGCACGGCATGCTGGCCTTTGGCTGGGAGCAGTGCCACCTGCTCGACCGCGCCGAAGCCTCGGCACGCCATGCGGTGGCCCTGTGCCGCAAGGAGCCCTGGGCCCACCACGCCCTGGCGCATGTGATGCTGACCCAGGGCCGCATCGCCGAGGGCACCGATTTCATGGCCAGCGTGAGCGACACCTGGACGGGCCTGAACTCCTTCATGGTCACCCACAACTGGTGGCACCAGGCGCTGTTCCTGTTGGAGGAGGAGCGCCATGCCGAGGTGCTGGCGCTGTACGACCAGCAGGTGTGGGGCGTGGTCAAGGAGTACACGCAGGACCAGATCAACGCTGTCTCCCTGCTGGCCCGGCTGGAGCTGGCCGGCGTGGACGTGGGCGCGCGCTGGGCCGACGTGGCCGACCACCTCGCGCTGCGCCTGTCGGACCAGGTCATGCCCTTTCTGGACCTGCAGTACCTCTACGGGCTGGCGCGCGCCGGGCGTGTGGACGAAGCGCGCACGCTGCTGCGGCACATCGAGGCCCACGCCGCCAGCCGCACCGAGGCCCACGAGCGCAGGGTCTGGCAGCAGGTCTGCGTTCCCGCCGCCCACGGGCTGCTGGCGCATGCGTCCGGGGACTGGGCCACGGCGGCATGGCAACTGGGCCTGGCTCTGCCGCAACTGGTGGCCTTGGGCGGCAGCCATGCACAGCGCGACCTGTTCCACCAGATCTACCTCGACGCCCTGGCCCGAAGCGGCCAGTGGGCCACGCTGCAGAACCTGCTGCAGCCCCAGGCCAACGCGCAGCCTGAATCCCTGCGCCTGGCGCGGCAACTGCGCGGGGTGTACGGCGCACTGGCCCTGAATGGCGCACTGGGCGGCATGTAGGACAAGACCGCCTGCCCTTGTAGCTGCCCATGCCACCCCCACGGCGCCACGCCGTTCACGGGGCAAACCCCTGACTGCACGGGCCCGCTGCAGGCCAATCCGGTCCTAGAATGAGAGCGCACGGTACCCGTGGGGTGCAGTGCGCCCCTCCACCGGTTTGTCGTACCTTGCCCCACAACGCCCTTGCCCCTACGCCGCCCCAGCCTGCCATGACCGATGCGCTGCAGGCGCTGCGGCACGCCACCGCCGAGCGGCATGCCCAGCTCGACTCCGGCCTGCCCATCGCCCGTGCCGACGCCAACCTGGCCGACTACCAGAATCACGTCCACGCACTGGCTGCCTGGCTGCAGGCGCTGTGGCCTGCGCTGCAAACGCTGCAGGCGCACGCACCCGGGTTTGGCTTCGCGCCTGCAGCGCGGCTGTCGGCGCTGCGCGAGGACCTGGCGCACATGGATGAACAAGCCACCCTGCCCTGGCCACAGCCCAGTGCGACCACCGCGCAGTGCCTGGAGCAGGCCCTGGCGCGCCACCCCGGCCAGGCCGATGCTGTGCGCTGGGGCATGGCCTATGTGGTCGAAGGTTCGCAGCTCGGCGGGCAGGTGCTCCATCGCGGCCTCGCGCCCCGGCTGGCACCGCACCCGCTGCGATATCTGCAAGGCGATGGCGCGGGCACCGGTGCGCGCTGGAAGGCATTCATGGCGCTGCTGCGCACGCACGTGGCTTCGCAGCCGGCCATTGCGGCCGCGTGCGACGGTGCGCTGGCCGCCTTCCAGGGCCTGCAGGCGCACTTCGACACCATGGACGCCACACAAGGAACGCCAGCATGACCTCCGCTGCGGCCCCTGTGCAGCCCACCACGCTGGAAAACTGCGACCGCGAGCCCATCCACATCCCGGGCTCGATCCAGTCCCACGGGGTGCTCGTGGCCGTGGATGCAAGCGGCGTGGTACGCCATGCCAGCAGCAACGCCCAGGCACAGCTGGGACACGCGCTGCTGCCGGGCGATGTGCTGCGCAGCAGCGCGCTGGTGGCGCAGCATCCCCAGATCGGCGCGCTGCTCGACGAGGGGCTGGCTGCATTGGGCGCCGCCGCCGATCTGCCCATGCCGACCGAGCTGGAAATCGAAGGCCGCAGCTTCGACGTGGTGCTGCACCAGTCGCACGAGCTGCTGGTGATCGAGTTCGAGGCCCGCCAGGCATCGTCCGACGCGCTCACGGGCTTTGCCATGCAGGCCCACCGCGCCATGGAAAAGCTGCGCCGCCCGCGTCCCGCCATCAACGACCTTCTGCAACTGGCCACCCAGGAACTCAGGGCGCTCACCGGCTTCGACCGGGTGATGGCCTACCGCTTTCGCCCCGACAGCAGCGGCGACGTGGTGGCCGAATCGCGTGCCGACTTCCTGGACCCCTACCTGGGCCGGCGCTACCCCGCCAGCGACATCCCGGCGCAGGCGCGCGCACTGTACGTGGCCAACACCCTGCGCCTGATCGCCGACGTGCAGGCCGCGCCGGTGCCCCTGGCACAGGCCGCAGACTGCAAGCCGCTGGACCTGAGCGCCGCCATTCTGCGCAGCGTCTCGCCCATCCACATCGAATACCTGAGCAACATGGGCGTGGGCGCGTCCATGAGCATTTCCATCGTCATCAACAACCGGCTGTGGGGCCTGCTGGCATGCCACCACATGGGGCCGCGCCAGGTGCCCTACAGCGCGCGCATGGCCTGCGACGTGATGGCACAGATGCTGGGCGCCACCATCCAGGCGGCCCTGGCGCGCAAGCAGGCCGAGCGCCAGCTGCAGGTGGCCGAGCTGCGCACCCGGGTCATGGAGAGCGTGCTGCACTCCGACGATGAATTCACCGCGCTGTGCTCGCATGCGGGCGCCCTGACCGCATCGATGCATGCCGGCGCCATCATCGTGTCCGAGCACAGCAAGCTGTGCACCGAAGGCGGCATCAGCGACGACGCCGCCCGGGCCCTGCTGCAATGGCTCGATGCCACGCACGCCGGCAGCACCCTGTACGCCACCCATGCCCTGCCGCTGGAAGCACCAGCCATTGCCGTGCAGCTGGCCCCCTGGTGCGGTGTGCTGGCCCTGCCACTGGACCTGCAGCGGGGCAGCTGGCTGGTCTTCCTGCGCAAGGAGCAGATCGAAACCATCCACTGGGGCGGCAAGCCCGACAAGGAAATTCGCCCAGGCCCCCTGGGGCCCCGCCTCACACCGCGCGGCTCGTTCGATCTGTGGAAGGAGATCGTGCGCTCCACGTCCGAACACTGGGCCGCCGATGACCTGGATATCGCACGGCAACTGCTCGCAGAACTGGTACGCGCCCAGAACGCCCGCCACGCCGAACTGAACCACGCCCGCAGCCACCTGATGGCCGTGCTCGGCCACGACCTGCGCGATCCGCTGCACTCCATCAGCATGGCGGCGCGGGTGCTCGAAAAGAACAATGGCGCCGATGGCAACACCGGCAAGCTGGGGCAGCGCATCCAGTCGTCGAGCAGCCGCATGCAGCGCCTGGTGAGCCAGGTGATGGACATGTCGCGCCTGCAAAGCCGGCTGGGGCTGGACCTGCAGCCCGCCAGCATCGACCTGGTGCAGTTGCTGGCCGACCTGATGGACGAGGCGCGCACGGCCCACCCGGGCATGCAGCTGGTGGGGCACCTGCCCGCCAGCCTGCAAGCCGAGGTCGACCCCGACCGCATGGCGCAGGTGTTCTCCAACCTGGTCAGCAACGCGCGCCACCACGGCGACGCAGGCCACCCGGTCGAGGTGCACATGCAGGCCACGCCAGAAGGCCCGCTCATCCAGGTGCGCAACGTGGCCCCGCCCATTGCACCCGAGGTGGCCGGCGACCTGTTCACCCCCTTCAAGGCATCGTCGGTGGGCAAGGCGCGCAACCGCTCCGGCCTGGGCCTGGGCCTGTACATCGCGCACCAGATCGTGCAGGGCCACGGCGGCAGCATCGGCTATGCGCACGAGGCGCCGCATGTGGTGTTCACCGTGCACCTGCCGCAGCGCCCGGCACGCCCTCCTGCAGACCCCTCCACCTGACACCCGCTGGCCCCTGATACCACCATGCCGCTAGACATCCTCGTCATCGATGACAACCAGGACGCCACCGAGCTCCTGGAAGAACTGCTGTCCATGGAAGGCCATTCCGTGCGCACGGCCGCCACTGCGGCCCGCGCCCTGGCCCTGGCCAGGGAAAGGCCTGCGCAGATCTTTCTGGTGGACCAGAACCTGCCGGACATGAACGGTTCGGACCTGGTGCCACTGCTGCGCGCGAGCGTGGCCGAGCACGGCGCAGGCCCCTGCTTTGCCATTGCGATCACCGGCATGGCCTCGGGCAACGCCAGGACGGCGGGCAGCCAGATGGGGGCTTTCGACTACATCCTGGGCAAGCCGCTCGACTTCGACGCCTTCGACGCGCTGATGGCGCGCTGCGCCGCTGCGCTGCAGGCCCCTCCCGCTCCCTGAGCTCCGCCACTTCAGCCCCATCCACCACCCATGCCCGCCAAGAACTCCGAGCCGCCCCTTCCCGATCATGCCCGGGAGCTGATGGACGCCGGCCTGCAGCATGCCGTGCTGATGCGTGCCATGCCGGTGCTGCGCCATGACCTGGCCAGCCCCCTGTCCGTGATGCGCATGGGGACCATGCTGCTCAAGCGCCGCCTTGCCAAGGGCGACCTGACCCCCGAACAGGCCGTGGAGCGGGTGGAGCAGATTGAGGAGCAACTGGGCGACATTGCCCACCACATCCGCCGCCTGCGCCAGTGGGACCTGCAGATCAACGAACGCCAGGCCCTGCGCGCGCTGGTGGCCGAAGCGGTCGAGCTGGCGCGGCCCATGCTGATGGTGCGCGGCACCGAACTGGAGCCCCTGGCCGAGGATGCAACCGGCTGGGACGAGCAGGCCACGGCACGGCACACGCTGCTGTACGTGGTGCTGGCCGCCCTCTACCACCTGGCGGAGCGGCCCGGCCCCGTGCCCGCCCGCATCACCGTGGAGCCCTCGGGCGCCAGGGGGGTGCGCGTGCGCGCGCAGGGGGTATCGGCATCGCAGGACCTGCCGCCCCTGCAGGGCAGCAGCCTGGCGCAACCACCGGCCCTCGACTTGGCAGCGCTGCACCAGTTGGCCCGGCCCCTGGACGTCACCGTGCAGGTGGCGCAGGACCAGGTGGAGATCACCCTGCCCGGCGCCTGAGGCCCGGGCAGCGGCCCGCCGTTCAGGCAGCGTCGTCTACCGTGGCCACGACCAGCTTGGCCTGGTCGTAGACCGGCTGCGGCGGCAGGTCCGCCAGGTGGCGCACATCGGCCCAGTGCAGCAGCTCGATGGCGTCGCCATCCAGGCGCACGCGATTGAAGCCCGCGTTGGGGATATCGCTCTGGCGCGGCCCGTGCAGGCCCACACCCTGCGCGGTGCGCCAGACCATGTCGAGCACACCACCGTGGGTCACCACCATCAGGGTCTTGCCCGCATGCTCCTGCGCCAGGCGGCGCACGGCGTCCATCACCCGGGTGTGGAACTGGCGCGTGGTCTCGCCACCGGGCATGCCGCCATCGGCGTCGAAGCGCAGCCAGTTCTCCCAGGCCTCGGCATGCTGCAGCTTGATCTCGTCCACACGCATGCCGTCGACCAGGCCGAAGCTCTGCTCGCGCAGGCTGGCGTCCACCAGGTTGTCGATGTGCAGCTGCGGCAGCAAGGCGCCCAGCACGGGCTGCGCCGTCTGGCGCGTGCGGATGAGGTCGCTGCAGACCAGGTGGTCCACCGCCAGGCGCTCGGCCCCCAGGCGTTCGGCCAGGCGGCGCGCCTGCTCGTGTCCGATGGCGTTCAGGGGCACGTCCACCTGGCCCTGGAAGCGCAGTTCCCGGTTCCAGTCGGTCTCGCCGTGGCGTATCAAGATCAGTTCGGTCATCCCGTCCATTATCGAATGCATGCACAGTATTGCAAGCAATACTCCTGCCAACGACATGCAGACCGTCCCCAAGCGCTATGCTTTTTGACAAACAAGGGGCGATTGCACCTGTTTCGCTCCTCAACGCATCGGAACGATGAGCACCTTGCGGCGCGGGGCGCAGCCGGGGCCGTCGTAGGGCGGGCTGTCTTTCTCCCAGCCGCTGCCGGGCGAGGTCTGGGCGCAGACGCGCTGGCCATCGACCTTGCTGCGCCAATAGAACCAGGGGGCTGGCGCGGCGAGTACCGCCGTGGCGGCGAGCGTGCAGACCAGCCCCCCGGTCCATATCCGGTAGGCCTGCAGGGAAGCGGCGGCACCTGTCATGGCGCCATTGTGTCCGCCCCTGCGCCCGCCAGGGGCATGGGCGCGGTGACGATCCAGCCCTCCACCGGGTCCAGGCTAGGCGGCAGACCGTAGAGCGCGTCCCCCTCGGCATGGCGCTGCTCGGCCCAGCCGGCTTGCAGCATGCACAGCACGGCGTCCAGGCTGTCGCCGCTGGCGTCGGCCACCAGGGCATCGCGCTGGGCGTGGCTCAGCTTCAGTCGCAGCGCCAGGCGCGTCTGCCCCAGCTCCAGCGCGGTCAGCAGGTCCTTGCGCGCGATCAGGCGATCCGGCGTCTGCTTGGCAACATCGTCGCTCTTGTAGCTGCGCCGCTGCAGCACCTCGCGCGCGAGCAGGCCGGGGTAGGCCTCCAGCGCCACGCGCGTGGAGTCGCCCGCATGCAGGCCGGGCAGGTGCACGCCGGCACCGAGCAGCAGCGGCACGCCCGCGTGCAGCATGTAGGCCACGGGCGGGTTCACCCATTTCATCGACGGGCTGGAGCCTGCGGGCCCATCGGTCGCGCGGTGCGCGAACTTGCCGCCCACGGGGCGCGCATCGCAGAAGGCGGCAAAGGCATCGCGGATCTGTGGGCGGGTGAGCGACTGGTAGTGCTGCATGCTGGGCCGCCACTGCAGCGGCCAGCCCAGGGTCTGCAGCAGCTCGCGCGGCAGGCCGAACGGCAGGTCGAACCCACCCACCCAGTGGCGCGGCTCGGCCAGCCAGGTGCCCACTGCGGCCAGGGTTTCCAGCCGCACCAGTTCCGTGAGCTGCACGCGCGCGCCGTCGCGCCGGCCCAGGGCCAGCACCACGGGCTTGCGGCGCGTGGGGCTGCTCGAAAAGTCGCACCCGAGCAGCATGGCTACCCCAGCGCCAGCGCGGTGACGCCGGCCGCGATGAGCACCGCCCCGCAGATGCGCGCCACGCGGTCGCCTTCGCCCAGCAGGTGGCCACCGATCAGCGCGGCAAAGAGCATCGACACCTCGCGCGCGGGTGCGACATGGGACATGGGCGCTTCCTTCATCGCATACAGCACCAGCACATAGGCCACGGGGCTGACCATGGCCACCAGCAGCGCGAAGCGCCACTGCGCGCGCCACAGTTGGCCGGCCGTGGGCAGGTCGCGCAGCACCACGGGCGCCAGCAGCGCCACGCGCACGAAGTTGCCCATGTAGTCCACGAGGATGGGCGACATCAGCAGGATCTTGACCGCATAGCCGTCGACCACCGTGTAGCTGGCGATGAAGGCGCCCGTGAGCAGGCCGTAGAACATGCCCTTGTGCACGCGCGCTCGCGCGGCCGGGTCGTGCGCGGCGCGCAGCAGGCCGGGGCCGCCCGCGATCAGGAACACCCCGCCCACCACGCCCGCGATGCCGGCCACGCCCAGCGCCGAGATGCGCTCGCCCAGCAGCGTGACCGCCACCAGCGACGACATCAGCGGTCCCGAGCCGCGAGCCAGCGGGTAGACCACGGTGAGGTCGGCCTTGCGGTAGCCGCGCAGCAAAATGACGAAGTAGCCCACGTGCAGCAGCCCGCTGGCCGCGACGAAGCCCCACTCCACCGCGCCCCACAGCGGCACCGCATCGCGCCCGAGGTACCAGCCCAGCGGCGCCCAGAACAGCATCATCAGCACCGAGGTGAAGAACGCGAAGCGCGAGTCGCCCCCCGCCTTCTTGGCCACGATGTTCCAGCAGGCATGGATCAGGCCCGCCAGGATGATGAGGCCAAAGGCATTGAGGGTCACAGTGGGAAAGCGGAAAAAGGAATGCAAAAGGCCGCAGCGCGTCGGCGGCTGCGGCCCGGGTTCGGATGTCTGGAAAAGAGGGCAGGCTTGGAGGCCAGTCCTTTTTAAGCTCGCCCGATGATGGACGCCGTGGCCATGAGCTCTTCAAGCAGCGCAAACGACACCTTGCCGGACACCGCATACGGGTCAAGCTCGGGCTTCTCGGAGTACTTGAGCAGGATCGAGTGGTTGATCTTGGACAGATTCACCTGGCCCATGGTCCAGCCGCCGAAGCGGCGCTCGGTGATCTCCTCGTAGTGCAGCAGCTCCACGTTCTGGTGGCGCGGGTCGCGCTGGATGTGGCCGTACAGGTCACTCACAGCCGAACGGCCGCCCTCGATGGCCTGCAAAAAGATACCGCCGCCATAGCACAGCACCCCGGTGATGCCGCTGCCCGGGTTGTGCTGGCGCGACTGCGACAGGATGGCTTCGATGGCGGAGGGCGAGGTATCCACCGCGCGGCTGGCATAGAGCAGGCGTACGAGCATGGTCAGTTCTTTCCGGGAATGAGGGACAGGAATTCGCGGCGCAGCGAGGGGTCCTTGAGGAACACGCCGCGCATCACCGAGTTGATCATCTTGCTGTCCATCTCGCGCACACCGCGCCAGGACATGCAGAAGTGGCTGGCCTCCATCACGATGGCCAGGCCGTCGGGCTGGGTCTTTTCCATGATCAGGTCGGCCAGCTGCACCACGGCCTCTTCCTGGATCTGGGGGCGGCCCATGACCCAGTCGACCAGGCGCGCGTACTTGGACAGGCCGATCACGTTGGTGTGCTCGTTGGGCATCACGCCGATCCAGATCTTGCCGATCACCGGACAGAAATGGTGGCTGCAGGCGCTGCGCACCGTGATGGGCCCGACGATCATGAGCTCGTTCAAGTGCTCGGCGTTGGGGAACTCGGTGATCGGCGGCTGCGCCACGTAGCGGCCCTTGAACACCTCGTTGAGGTACATCTTGGCCACGCGGCGCGCGGTGTTGTGCGTGTTGTGGTCGCCTTGCGTGTTGATGACCAGGCTGTCGAGCACGCCCTGCATCTTGACCTCGACCTCGTCCAGCAGCTTCTCCAGCTCGCCCGGCTCGATGAACTCCGCGATGTTGTCGTTGGCGTGGAAGCGCTTGCGCGCGGCGGCAAGGCGCTCTCGGATCTTGACGGAGACGGGCGTGCCTTCTTCGTCGGGCGGGATGGTCGTCATATCAGCGGCAGTGGGACTGGACATGTCCGGCATCGTAACAGTGAACGGGGCGGTACGCCGGGCAAAGGTTTTACCTGGCTACCGCCCGGCCCGCATCGCGATACAGCTACTATTTGTATAGCAGCAAAGCCTGCCATCGGTGTCAGTACCGGCGGCCCGTGATCCACAGGGCCAGGCGCATCAGCGCATGGGCCACCTGGTCGAGCACGCGCTGGCGCAGCGGGCGGCCCGCATAGCGCGCCGGCTCCATGCGCCGGCCGGACTGCTCCATGGCCTGCACCAGGCGCTGGCGCAGGTCGGCGGCAAAGGCCGCGTCCTCCACCACCACGTTGGCCTCGCGCGCCAGCAGCAGGCTCAACGGGTCGAGGTTGGACGAGCCCACCGTGGCCCAGGGCCGCTCGCCCAGCGCATCGACCACAGCCACCTTGGCATGCAGAAAGCTGGGCGCGTACTCGTGGATCTCCACCCCCGCCGCGAGCAGTGCGCCATACACCGGCCGCGCCGCGTGGTACTGCATGAAGTACTCGTAGCGCCCCTGCAGCAGCAGGCGCACGCGCACACCGCGGCGCGCCGCCATCAGCAGCGCGCGGCGCAGCTTGCCGCCGGGCAGGAAGTAGGCGTTGGCAATGATCACCTCGTGTCGCGCCGCGCCAATCGCGCGGCGGTACGCCCGCTCGATGCGGCTGCGGTTGCGCACGTTGTCGCGCAGCAGCAGCGCGGCGCGCATGGTCGGCCCCTCCTGTGCCGCGTGGGCGGCGTGCTGGGCAGCGCTGGCCGCGCGCAGCGCCTGCAGGGCCTCGGGCAGGCGGCGCTCGCGCATGTCGCGCACGGCCTGCATGCGCCACCACAACTGGTCCATGGTGTCGCTAGCCACGGCCACCAGGCTGCCCGTGGCCTGCACGGCAAAGTCGAAGCGCGGCGCGGCCAGCGTGCCGAAATTGGGATCATGCAGGTCGTCGAGCACGTTGATGCCGCCGCAGAACAGCATGCAGCCGTCCACCACACACAGCTTGCGGTGCAGGCGGCGCCAGCGGTGCGGCAGCAGCAGGCCCAGCGGCCCGAGCGGCGAATAGACGCGAAACTGCACGCCAGCGGCCGAAAAGCGCTGCGTCCACTCCAGCGCAAAGGCCCCAGTGCCCACGCCATCCACCACCAGTTGGGTGCGCACACCGCGCCGGGCCGCCCGCTCCAGGGCCTGCGCCACACTGGCTCCACTGCCGGTGAAATCGAAGATGTAGGTCTCGAACTGGATGTCGGACAGTGCAGCGTCCATGGCCTTGACCAGCGCGGGAAACAGCTCCTGCGCACCCTGCAGCAGGCGCACCCGGTGGTCAGCGGTGAAGGCCGGGGACAGGACCACGGCTAGAGACGGAATTCGGCGATGAGGGGCAGGTGGTCGGACATGCGCCACCAGATGCGGCCACGCGGCACGTGCAGCGACAGGGGCGTGAGGCCGCGCACGTAGACATGGTCGAGCTGCACCAGGGGCAGGCGCGCGGGGTAGGTGAAGGCCCGGGGGTCCTCGAATTCATGCAGGCCGAAGCCGGCCAGCATGCGCTTGACCTGCAGGCCCCAGTCGTTGAAATCGCCCGCGACCACCAGCGGTGTGCCGCCGGGCACCTCGCGCTCGATGAAGCGCTGCAGCCGCTCGATCTGGCGGATGCGGCTGCCCGGAATCAACCCCAGATGAACGACGATCACGTGGATCTTGCGACCATGGGCGTCCACCTCGACGTGCAGCAGCCCGCGCTGCTCGAAACGGTGGTCGGAAATGTCTTCGTGCTGGTGGCCGATCACGGGCCAGCGCGAGAGCAGCGCGTTGCCATGCTCTCCGTGGCGCGTGAAGGCGTTGGTGCGGTACACCGCCTCGTAGCCCTCCGGGGCCAGGTACTCGGCCTGTGGCAGCTCGGGCCAGCGCTGGAAGTATTTCGCCTCCCCGCGGTGCAGCTTCCTCACCTCCTGCAGGCAAACGATGTCGGCATCGAGTTGCTCGACCGCATGCCCCAGGTTGTGGATCTCCAGGCGCCGGGCCGGGCCGATGCCCTGCACCCCTTTGTGGATGTTGTAGGTCGCCACCCGCAGGATGTCTGTGTTGTCCATGGCACCGATTGTGTCGCAAGCAACCGACACATGGCAGGCCGGGGGCTTACCCGCATCGCAGACTCCGCTGACCGGGCATACACTGTGCTTGCAGTGAGCAGTTACTTTTAATTACACCACCCCGAGCTGCAGATGGCCACAGGCAAAGACCCGGATACGCCAGACATCCAGGCGCTGATCATCGACAGCAATGCCACCTCGCGCAGCATTCTGGTGGGGCAGCTGCGCGAGTACGGTGTCACCAAGATCGTGCAGTGCAGCCGTGTGCGTGACGCCCGCGCCAGGCTGGAACACACGGTGTTCGACTATGTGCTGTGCGACCAGTTCTTCAGCGAATCTGGCGACTCCGGGCAGACCTTGCTGGACGACCTGCGCCGTGCGCAACTGCTGCCGTTCTCCACCGTGTTCTTCATGGTCACGGCCGAAGCCTCGTATGCGGCAGTGGCCGAGGCCGCCGAGTCGGCGCTCGATGGCTACCTGCTCAAGCCCTTCACCCCGAGTGCACTGTTCGAGCGGCTGAGCCTGGCGCGGCTGCGCAAGATCCACTTGAAGCCCATTTTCGATGCCATCGAGCAGGAAGACTTCGAGCTCGCATCCAGCCTGTGCGTGGAACGTTTCGAGGCGCGCAAGCCCTACTGGCTGTATGCCGCGCGCATTGGCACCGAGCTGCTGCTGCGCCTGGGCCGCCACGACGAATCCCGCACGCTGTTCGAAGCCGTCATCGCCGCGCGCGCCCTGCCCTGGGCCAAACTTGGTGTGGCGCGCGCGCAGATCGAGTCGGGCCAGGCCACCCGCGCCATCACCACCTTGCAGGGCCTGATCGGCGAGGATGCCTCGTTTGCCGACGCCTACGACGTGCTGGGCCGCGCTCAGGTGGAACTGGGCAACTTCACCGAGGCCATAGAGACCTACCGCACGGCCAGCGCGCTCACGCCCGACTCGGTGGTGCGCCTGCAGAAGCTGGGCATGATGTCGTACTACATGGGCGACCGCAAGACGGCCGCCAGCGTGCTCTCGCGTGCGGCCATCCTGGGTATCGACTCCAAGCTGTTCGACTTCCAGGCCCTGGTGCTGCTGGCCTTTTCCTACTTTTCCGACAAGGACCGCAAGGGCATCGAACGCTGCGTGGCGGACTTTGGCCGCATCCTGGAGCGCCACCAGGACAGCCCGCGCATCCAGCGCTTTGCCAGCATTGCCCAGACCCTGCTGCTGATCCAGCAGCGGCAGTTCTCGGCCGCCGTGGCGGCGGTGCGCGACATGGCGCGCGAGATCGACGAGGCCAGCTTCGATTTCGAGGCCGCCTGCAACCTGGCCAGCCTGCTGGCCGTGCTGGCCGCGACCTCCATCGACCTGTCGGACGGCGAAAAGTGGGTGCGCTCCCTCGGGATGCGCTATGCCAACACGCGCGGCCTCACGGAGCTGATGGCCAATGCCTGCAACGTCTACCCCGCGTACAGCGACATGGTGCGCGAATGCCTGCCCCAGATCAACCAGTCGGCCGAGAAAGCCATGGCCCAGAGCCTGGCGGGCGATGCCGAAGGGGCCGTGCGCAAGCTGCTGCAGCTGGCCGAAAGCTCCCTGAACTCCAAGCTGGCGGACATGGCCCAGCAGGTGCTGCTGCGCCACCGGGAGCGCATTGCCGATGCACAGGCCCTGCAGGACAGTGTGCAGGCGGTGCGCACCCGCTGCGGCAACGCCCCGACCCGTGCGGTGCTGGGGCAGGACGGCGAGCGGCGCCCTGGCGGCGTGGTGATACGCACACGCACGCCGCCACCGCCCGAAGCGGCAGCGTCTGCCGCGCTGGCCGCCATCGCCGCCCGGGTCGAGCTGTCGGCCGACCAGATCCTGGACATGCCCGACGAGCCCTCGATCGACGAGATCCTGGGCGTGCCCACGCCCGAGCCCCACGATCCGGCGGAAAAGCTCAGGCTGCGGCCGATGTAGTGGGCTGTCAGCCGTAGACCGAGGGGCTTGCCGAGGGTAGCTGCGCGGGATGCAGCGCCCGCCCATAGCGCGCCGCCAGGTCCCGCGTGGCGGCCACCAGCACGCTGGTGTCCACCCCCACGGCCACGAAGACGGCGCCCAGCTCCAGGTAGCGGCGCGCCAGCTTTTCATCGGCCATCAGGATGCCGGGGGCCTTGCCGGCGGCCAGCACGCGGCGTATCCCGCTCTCGATGGCCTCCTGTACCTCAGGGTGCCCGGGGTTGCCCACATGGCCCATGCTGGCCGAGAGGTCGGCCGGGCCGAAGAACACGCCATCCACGCCCGGCGTGTGCGCAATGGCGTCCAGGTTCTCGATGGCCAGCGTGCTCTCGGCCTGCACCAGCAGGCACGCCTGGGCATTGGCCTCTTTGAGATACCCGGGATAGCGCATCCACTGCGAGGCGCGCGCCAGGCCCGCGCCCATGCCGCGGATGCCGCCCTGCCCGTCGTCCTGCGGGTAGCGCATGGCACGCACCAGCTGCGCGGCCTGCTCGGGCGTGTCCACCATGGGCACCAACAGGGTCAGCGCGCCGATGTCCAGGTACTGCTTGATCAGCGCCGTGTCGCCCACCGGCACGCGGGCCACCGGGTGCGGGCCAGAGCCCAGCATGGCGCGCGCGCTGGCGATGCCCTGCAGCTGCTCCAGCATGCGCGGCACGTCGTTGGGCGCGTGCTCGCCGTCAAGCAGCAGCCAGTCGAAACCAGCCCCTGCGACGAGCTCGGCCGCATAGCCGCTGGCCAGGCCGAACCACAGGCCGATCTGCGGCGTGCGCGCGACCAGGGCCTGCTTGAAGGTGTTCACGGGTGTATGCAAGGCAGTCCTCTCAAACGAAGCGGAAGGCGATATTGCCCAGCGGCCCATAGTCCGCATGGAAGGTGTCGCCTGCGGCAGCCGCCACGGGCCGCGTGAACGAGCCGCCCAGCACCACCTCGCCCGCCTCCAGCCCCTCGCCATAGGGTGCAAGCTTGTTGGCCAGCCAGGCCACGCCGGTGGCCGGGTGGTTGAGCACCGCAGCGGCCAGGCCCGACTCCTCGATCACCCCGTTCTTGTAGAGCAGCGCGCCGCACCAGCGCAGGTCCACCGCGTCGGGCCGCACGGGGCGCCCGCCGGTGACGATGCCGGCATTGGCCGCGTTGTCCGAGATGGTGTCGAACACCTTGCGCATCGCGCCGGTGTGGCGATCGTGCTGCTCGATGCGCGCATCGATGATCTCGATGGCGGGCACCACGTACTCGGTGGCGGCCAGCACGTCGAAGATGTTCACCGGCGGACGCCCCGGCTCACCCCGCAGTGGTCTGTTGAGCACGAAGGCCAGCTCCACCTCCACGCGCGGCAGGATGAAACGCTGCATGGGGATGTCGCCGCCCTCGGCGAAGAACATGTCGTCCAGCAGGGTGCCGAAGTCGGGCTCGGTGATCTGGCTGGCGACCTGCATGGCGCGCGAGGTCAGGCCGATCTTGTGGCCGCGCACCGTGCGGCCCTCGGCGATCTTCATCGCCACCCAGGCGCGCGAGATGGCATAGCCGTCCTGCACCGTCATGCCGGGGTGGCGTTTGGAGAAATGCTCCACCTGCACGCGGGTCTTCTCGGCCTGGTGCAGCTCAAGAGCGAGCTGCTGGATCAATGCATCGTCAAGCATGGGGAGTCCTCAGGATTCCGCAGTGAAGCCAATGGCTTTCACGATGGGACCCCATTTGTCGCCATCGGCCTTCAGCAACGCCGCCAGCTCAGCGGGAGTGGACGAACGCGCCTCCAGCCCCATGGCTGCCAGCCCGGCAACCACGTCCTTGTCGGCCAGTGCGGTGCGGATGGCGGCGTTGGCCTTGGCCACCACCTCGGCCGGCGCCTTGCCGGGCAGGAAGAAGCCGAACCATTCGTTGTAGGCCATGTCCTTGAAGCCCTGCTCGATCAGCGTGCTGACACCCGGCATGAACTTGTTGCGCGTGGCGCCCGAGGTGGCCAGCACGCGGATCTTGCCGCCTTGCAGGTGCGGCAGGAACTCACCCACAGGTGCCGATACGGCGGCGATCTGCCCGCCCAGCAGGTCCAGGATGGCCGGCTGCGAGCCGCGAAAGCCCACATGGCGCATGTCGACCTTGCCGGCGCGGCTGATCAACTCGCCCACGAAGTGCGGCACCGAGCCCGGCGCGGGCGAGCCGAAATTGGCGCCCGTGGGGTTGGCCTTGCACCACTCCAGAAACTCGGGCACGGTCTTCACCGAGGCGGGCACCTGCGGGCCCACGGCAAAACCCATGTCGAACACCACGCCCAGCGAGACGGGCGTCACGTCGGCCACGGGGTCGTAGGGCAGCTTCTTGTAGGTGTGGGGGTAGATGCCCAGCATGGACATGGGCGTGGCCAGCAGCGTGGCGCCGTCCGCCGGGGCGGCCTTGAGCGTGGTGATGGCGATCTGCCCGCCCGCGCCGGTCTTGTTCTCCACCACGGCCGACTTGGCGTAGCCGCCCGTGATCTGGATGGCCACGCGCCGGGCCAGGGTGTCGACCGTGCCACCGGCAGCAAAGCCGGCGAGGATCTTCACGGTGTCGAGCGCCTGGGCCTGGGCCATGAAGGGCACGGCGCCCGCTGCACTGGCCAGAGCCAGGTGCAGCACGTTGCGGCGGGATGTTGTGGGGGAAAGGTTCTTCATGCTCTGTCTCCGGTGGTTCTTATGGATTACTTCTTCGCAGCCTGGCGGTAATTGGCCTTCAGATGCTCGGGCACGCGCTCGTCGAAGCCGCAGGCCACTCGCCGCACCTCGGGGCTGTCGGTGGGCTGGTGGCCCACGCCCAGTGCCGAGGCGCGCGGCGCATCGATGGCGACCACGGTGCCCGCCAGGCGACCCAGGCCCGTGATCTCGCACTCCACCAGGTCGCCCGGGTCGACTGAGCGCGAATGGCAGGGCGTGCCCATCAGGATCACGTCGCCCGGCACCAGGGTGATGTGGCGCGCGATGTCAGCCACCACGTAGTGCGGGCCCCAGATGGTCTCGTCGCCGATGTGCGCCTCCTGCACCACCAGGCCGTTGCGGTAGGTGCGCAGCGTCTGTGCGAACAGGTTCACGCCGCGCACGATACCGGGGCCGATGGGCAGCAGCGTGTCCGCCCCCTTCACGCGCAGCATGCTGCCCTGGTCGGTGTCGCGGTAGTTCTGCAGGCCCATGTCGAGCGCCGGGCAAAAGCCTTCGATGTAGTCCCAGGCCTCGTCGGGCAGCACGTTGCGGCAGGTCTTGCCGATGACCACGGCGTACTCGCCCTCGTAGTTGAGGTACAGGCTGTCGGCGGGCTTGTGGATTTCGCATCCATGCCCGTTGACGGAGGTCGGTGGCTTGGTGAAGTAGGTGGGCGTCTCGGTCGGCTTGGGCTGGTTGCGCGTCTCGAAGCTGCGCGAGCTGTACGAGATGTGCACGGCGATGACCTTGCTGGGCGCGACCGGCGGCAGGTGCTGCAGGCTGGCCGGGTCCACCACGCGGCCATCGTCCAGGCGCAGTTGCCCCTGCCGCGCGCCCTCTTCCACGATGGTGCCCCAGCAGGCGCTGCCGCCCACCAGCACGCGGCGGCGCTCCACGCGCGGGCCGCGCATCACGGCGGGCAGTTCGGTAACCGGGAATTCGAAGTTCATGCTGCCACCTCCACCGCTTGCGTTTCGCCATCGAACCACATGTGCACGTTGCCCGTGCCGCGTGCGTTCTCGTAGGCCGACAGGGCCACGCCGCGCGCGCGGCAGTCTGCCCCGCCCATGGCGCCCAGCATCTGCAGGTAGTGCGCGCCGAAGGCCTCCCAGGGCATCTTGCGGTACTCGTCCTGCCAGCGATCGAGCACCATGTCGTGCCGGCCCTTTTCCATGAACGCGATGGCGCCCTTGTCGCTCACGATGTTCTCGGGGCGCGAGACATTGCTCTCGTGGAAGATACGGGGGTGGTTCGGCTTCCAGTCGATGGGGTTGAACTTGTGGCTCAGCGCGCCCGATGCCAGCAGCAGCACGCGCAGGTCGCTGCGGCGAACGGCCTCGGCAATCGCCTCGCCCGATTTCAGGAAATGGCGCCAGTCGCAGTTCTGGCACGAGCTCACGGTGACCACCGGCGTGTCGCTGCGCTCCAGGCGCAGGTGCTTGACCAGGTTGATGGTGGCGTACTGCTTGCCCAGGTCGGGGTGGTTGATGACGCGGTTGTAGCCCTGGTGCTCGCGCGACACGGCCTCGATCTCGAGCGCCAGGTCGGGGTGGCCCCGGTAGTCGTAGGGCACGCCGTGCAGGTACCAGGGCATCTCGTCGGAGATGAACATGCCCTGGTAGCGCGGCGCGCCGTCCACCAGGTGGTAGCCGGTGGTGAACCAGTGCGAGTCGAAGATGATGACCACGTCGGGCCGGGCCGCAGCGATGCGTTCGCGCAGGCGTGCATAGCCGGGTATCAGGTCCGAGTCGGCCCCCGCGCCCTGCAGCACGCGAAACTCTTCGCACTGCATCAGGCCGGGGTGGTGCGAGACGATGGCGGCGCCAACGATGCTTCCCATGGTGTGTGTCTCCTGTGTGTAGGTAATGCTCAGCGGTGCTTGAAGCTGGCGCGGAAAGGCTTTTTGGGGATGACGACATCCTTGACGTCGCAGAAGAACTCGAAGCTCCAGTCCCCGCCCTCGCGGCCCACGCCGCTGCGCTTGATGCCGCCGAAGGGCGCGGCCAGGTCGCGGATGCCGAAGCTGTTGACCCAGATGAAGCCGGTGCGCACCTGCTGCGCCACGGCACTGGCGTGCTGCGTTTCGCCGTAGCAGACGCCGCCCAGCCCGTAGTCGGTGCCGTTGGCCAGGGCGATGGCTTCCTCGTCACTGTCGAAGGCCTGCAAGGTGAGCACCGGGCCGAAGACCTCGTTCTGCACGATCTCGCTGTCCTGGCGCAGATCGGTGAGCAGGGTGGGCTGGTAATACTGCGCGCCGAAGGGGTGCTGCGCGCCGCCCCAGAGCAGCGTGGCGCCATCGGCCACGGCACGCTGCACGAAGCCGTGCACACGCTCGACCTGGCGCGGGTGGATGATAGGGCCGACCTCGGTGGCCGCCTCGCGCGGGTCGCCCACGGTGAGCTTTTCGACATAGCCGCGCAGCGCGGTCACGAAGGCGTCGTGCACCTTGCGGTGCACCAGGAAGCGTGTGCCCGCCAGGCACACCTGGCCGGCGTTGCGGTACATCAGCGCGCCGGTGGCGGCGGCGTTGTCGATGTCGGCATCTTCCAGCACGATGAAGGCCGACTTGCCCCCCAGCTCCAGGCTGCAGGGCACGAGGTTGGCGCCAGCGGACTGCGCGATCCACTTGGCCGTGGGCACCGAGCCGGTGAACGAGATGCGTGCCAGGCGCGGGTCGCTGACCAGGCGCGCACCGGTGCTGGCACCCGCGCCCTGCACGATGTTGAACACCCCGGGCGGCAGGCCGGCAGCGTGCGCGCAGTCGGCCAGCAGGCTGCTGGTCAGCGGCGCCCATTCCGGCGGCTTGATGATGACGCAGTTGCCTGCTGCCAGCGCCGGGCCGAGCTTCCAGGTGGCCAGCATCAGCGGCGCGTTCCACGGCGTGATGATGGCCACCACGCCGGCCGGGTCGTGGCGCACGAGGTGGGTGGCCTGCTCGGTCTCGATGGGCCGGTCCTGCAGGTTCAGTGCATGCTCGGCGAACCAGGTGATGTTGAGCATGGCGCGCGGCACCACGCCGTGCTTCATGCGCGAAAGCAGCACGCCCGCGTCGCTGGATTCGAGCGTGCAGAAGGCCTCGGCGCGCTGGCCGATCTCGGCCGCGAAGCGGTCGAGGTAGGGCTTGCGCTCGGCGGCCGTGAGCGCACTCCACGCCGGGAAGGCGCGCGCTGCGGCAGTGACGGCGGCATCCACATGGGCCGGGGAGCCCTCGCTGATGCGGCCCAGCAGCGCCTGGTCGATGGGCGAGTGCAGGTCAAAGCGCAGGTCCGACGCCACGCGCTGGCCGTCGATGTAGTGGTGGGGCGATACGGCGATGCCGGCGACGTTCAGCGTGTCGGTGCTCACAGGGCGTTTCTCCAGGGGGATGACAAGGCCATCAGGGGCGATGGGCCACAGGGGTTTCGGGCAGCAGCTTGGCCGGGTTCATCAGGCCCTTGGGATCCAGCGCAGCCTTGATGCGCTGCATCAGGCGCAGCTCCAGCGGCGCCTTGTAACGCGCCGATTCATCACGCCGCAGCACGCCCAGGCCGTGCTCGGCGCTGATGGAGCCACCCAGGGCGTGGACGGCGTCGTGCACCAGCCGGTTCAACGGGCCTTCGAGCGCCAGGAAGGCGGCCTTGGCGGCGGAATCCAGCGGGCCGGCGGCGACGGGCGACGCGTTGTAGTGCAGGTTGCCATCGCCCAGGTGGCCGAAGGTGACCTGGCGCACCTGTGGAAAGGCAGCGCCCACCAGGGCATCAGTGCTGGCGATGAACTCGGGCACGCGCGCGATGGGCAGCGCGATGTCATGCTTGATGGTCGGGCCCTCGGCGCCCTGCGCCTCGGAGATGTTCTCGCGCAGCGCCCACAGGGCCTCGAACTGCGCAAGCGTGGTGGACAGGGCCGCGTCCAGCACGAAACCCTGCTCCATCGCTACCTCCAGCAGATCTTCCATGGCCTGCGCCGCGTGGGCCTGGGCACTCGCCTCGGCTCCGGTGACAGAAATCTCCAGCAGCACGTACCAGGGCGATGCCTCGGCCAGCGGGCGCCGGCTGCCCGGCACATGGTGCAGCACCAGCGCCATGCAGGTATCCGACAGCAGTTCGAACGCGGTGAGCGATGCGCCCAGGCGCTGCTGGGCCAGCGCCAGCACTTGCAGGGCATCGCCCGGCGAGGGCACGGCCACCAGCGCCACCACCTGGGCCGCAGGCAGCGGGAAGAGCTTGAGCACGGCAGCGGTGATGACGCCCAGCGTGCCCTCGGAGCCGATGTACAGGTCGCGCAGGTCGTAGCCGGTGTTGTCCTTGCGCAGGGTGCGCAGGCCGTTCCAGACCTCGCCCTCGGGCGTCACGACTTCGAGCCCCAGGCACAGCTCGCGCGCATTGCCGTAGCGCAGCACCTGCACGCCGCCGGCATTGGTGGCCAGGTTGCCGCCGATGGTGCACGAGCCCTCGGCCGCCAGGCTCAGCGGAAACAGGCGCCCAGCCTCGCGCGCAGCGTCCTGCACCTGCTGCAGCGTGGCGCCGGCCTCCACCACCAGGGTGTTGTTCAGCGCATCGACATGGCGCACGCGGTTCAGGCGGGTCAGGGACAGCAGCAGTGGCAGTGGCTGGCCTGCTGCCTCGGGGACCGACCCGCCCGACAGCCCCGTGTTGCCGCCCTGCGGCACCACAGGCACGCCGTGCGCATGGCACCAGGCGAGCAGTTGCGCCACCTCGGCGGTGTCCGCCGGCTGTGCGACGGCCAGGGCCGGGCCGCTCCACTTGCCGCGCCAGTCGGTCAGGAACGGTGCGGCATCCGCAGGCTCGGTCCACAGGCGGCCGGCATAGGCGGCGCGCAGGGAGGCCAGGGTGCTTGCGGTGGGGGCGGAGATCATCGGGTGTTGCTTGTCTCGTTGCTGGCGCGTTCTGCGCCTTGCCGCGAAGTATCTGCAGCGACCTTGCGGACCACAATCAATGCTTTCTTATGGATTGTGAAGATGGTCTAATGAATGGCCATGGCCATCTCCCTGCCCCACTTCACGCCGCGCCAGCTCGAAGCCTTTGTCACCGTGGCCGAGATGCGCAGCTTCACGGCCACGGCGGACCGGCTGGCGCTCACGCCCTCGGCCGTGAGCCAGCTCGTGGGCGAGCTGGAGGATGCGCTCGGCTTCAAGCTCTTCGAGCGCAGCACGCGCCGCGTGGCCATCACCAGCGCCGGGCGCGAGTTCCTGGGCTCGGCCGAGTCGGTGCTCAAGCACCTGCGCATGGCGCAATCGGCCGCCAGCGACGTGCGCAACCGCGCGGCGGGCATCGTGCGCATTGCGGCGCCCCTGGTCGTGGCCAGCGTGATCCTGCCCCAGGCCATCAAGGCCTACCTGCAGGAGCGCCCCAAGGTGCGCATCCACATCCGCGACGTGCCGGTGGAAAAACTGGTGGATGCGGTCGCCAGCGGCGATGCCGACCTGGCCCTGGGCCCGGACCGGGCCTGCGGCGACGACGTGGCGCGCACGCAGCTGTTTCAGAGCCCGTGGGTGCTGTGGTGCGCCCCTACGCACCCGCTGGCGCGCCAGCGCAGCGTGACCTGGCAGCAGCTGCATGCCCACCCGCTGGTGGCCGCCGGACGCGACCACGAGCGCAGCGTGGCGCAGATGCACACCGGCCTGCCCAGCGAACAGCGCGTGACGCCGGTGGAGATCGTGGACAACATCTCCACCGCGCTGGGCCTGGCCGCCGCCGACGTGGCCGCCACGCTGGCGCCCGACTACGTCGGCGCACTCGCCAAGCCGCTCGGGCTGGTGCGCCGGCGCATCCTGGCGCCCGAGGCCATGCGCTACGTGTGCCTGTACAGCCCCACGCAGCGCGCCACGTCCCCGGCGGCCGAGGGCTTTGCGGAGCACCTGGTCAAGGTGCTGCCCCAGCGCCGCTGAAGCGGGGAAGCAGCAGGCAGGCCTCGGCGTTGCTGGCAGAAAAGCAGCGGTCCGCCGCATCGCGCCAGGGCAGCCACTGCCAGGCAACGTGCTCGCGCGGGCTCAGCACCACGGGCGTGCCTGCAGGCACGCACAGGCCGAAGACGCGTTCACGGTTGAGTACCACGCCTGGCGCATAGCGATGGCGCCACGGGGGCCAGATGTCGTAGACGTTCTCCAGCAGCCAGTCGCTCAGCACGCAGCCGCTGGCCCGCACGTCGATGCCGGTTTCCTCCTGCACCTCGCGCGCGGCGGTGGCTTCCCAGGGTTCGTCCTCGCGGTCCTTGCTGCCGGTGACGGACTGCCAGTGCTCACCCCCGTCCGCACGACGGATGAGCAGGATGTCGAGGGCTGGCGTGTGCACCACGACCAGCACGGACTGCGGCAGCTTGAAAGGCCGCGCCCCGGCCTCCTGGCCACTCATGCCGCAGCCACGAGCGCGTCGACGTCGTGCGCAGGGCCTTCGGCCAGCGCGCCCAGGGCGCACTGCAGCAGCCACTGCGGGGAGATGCGGCACAGCAAACCGGGGGCCTGTTTGCCGCCGGCGGTGGGGACCGGGATCACGGCATCGATCAACGCAGTGCCCGCAGGCCCGCCGGCCATGCCCACGGGGCGCAGCTCCCGCCGGTCCAGGTCAAGCATGGCGCCCAGTGCATCGACGCGCAGGACGAACTCGCGCGTGCCGCCGCCTTCCAGCGGCACACGCACCAGCACCATCTGGCGGTTGGGGTCGGCCGCACGCAGCACGGGCGCATCGCCCGGCCCCGCTGCCACCACGCTGCGCAGGTCGACCACGGAGTAGACGCGCTCGCCGATCTGCGCGAGCCCCAGGAAAGGAACGCGCGATCCCCCGCCATGGAGCACCGCCACGTCAGGGGCGGCCGTGACGACCTGGGCCGCCTCGACCCCCAGCCAGTGGGAGCCGATCAGGAAGGTCGCCATCTGCACGCGGTGGCCGGCCTCCACCCGTGCAGCGCCCGCATGCGCATCGACCATGGGCGCGGGAGGGGTTGCCAGGCGGCGCTCGCACAGGTGGCGAAGCACCAGGCAGCCCAGGCCATGGTCGTAGCCATCGCTGGTGCGGAACTCGCGGTAGCCCTGGCCGCGCGCCTGGCCCATGCCGTACAGATGGCCGCCGAGCGCAGCCGTGCGTCCGCCCTGTCGGCTGGTGGCGATGGCCTCGGGTGCCTGCAGAACCGCCGCATCACCGCTGGCGCGCACCAGGCGGTCCTGCGCATCGACGAAGGCCAGCATGTCTCGCGCGCCCGTGCCCACGGCGCAGTCATCCAGGATGGACTGGAGCTGGTTGGCAGCATCCCAGACGATGGCGATGCCGCCGAGCACCGGTCCACCCGCACTGCGCCCCATCCCGTCGCCGACATCGGCCCGCACGGCTGCGGCATACACGAAGGTGGGGCCCTCGGCGTAGAAGCGGCTGGCCTCGTAGCGGCTCACGGTGTAGGCCTGGCTACCCTGCAGGCGCAGGCAGCGCTGCGCCCAGTCCTCGTCCAGCCGGGTGCCCACCTGGTGGGCCTGCCCCGGTTGCGAGACGGCGACGACCCGGCCATCGGTGCCGAACAGCACCAGGCAGGCATACACCGTGTACAGGCTGTTGATCTCCGCCAGCACCGCCGTGGCCTGGCTGCAGCCCTGGGTGCCTGCGGCGAGGGTGCGGGCTAACTGCGGCGTGAGCGCCCACCAGCGGCAGTCGTTGGCCCGCTCGTAGAGGTTGCGGTCCAGGATCTGCATGGCCAGTGCGGCGCGGCCCTGGGCATCGCGCAGCAGGGAGCGCAGCACCACGCTGTAGAGGTCTTGCAGGGCACTGGCAAAGGCCTGCGCGGTCTTGCGCGCGGTGGCACCGATCTCGGACAGCAGGGTCTTGGCAAACAACAGCTCGCGCGGGGCCGCCGTATCCCGGCCACCGCCATCGCCCGCATCGCCGATCTGGTTGAGCTCCAGCAGCCCATTCCAGACCGAGCGCTCCAGCGCCGACTGGATGGCGGCCGAGCGCCGCGGAATCTCGCGCAGTTCCTGCGACAGCAGCTGTGCCTGGCCCGACAGCTCGTTGGCCAGCGCACTGCGCTCGTCGTGCGAGGCCTCGTCGAAAGCGATGTCCAGCGGCAGCAGCGCCACGCCGCGCCAGCCCGGCCCCTGGTAGCCCTGGAAGCCCTGGGTATCGCGCACGGCCATCAGGTAGCGCCGGCTGGCATGGCGCACCGCATGCACCCCAGCGCTGCCCACCTGGGGCAATAGCCAGCCGGCCGGCAGCTGCAGCGGGTCGCCCGACACGAGCACGCGCCCCGAAGCATCGACCAGGGCCAGCACCACATCACTGCCTTGCAGGGTGCCCTGTGCATCCTCTTGCTGCACCGAGTCGAAGATGGCCGGCATCTCGTCAGCCAGCTTGAATTCCAGGCACAGCAGGCCCACGATGCGCCCGCCCGAGTGCACACGCCGGGCATAGACCAGGGTTTCGGCACCGGTGCCGCAAAAGCCATGCACGGCGTGGTGCTCGACATAGCCCGCATCGCTTTGCAGCACCGAACGCAGGAAGGCGGCGTCGGCATCCACCTGGTCGAGCCCGCCCACCGGGCTCACGGCACGCAGGCTGGCACAGGGCTGCAGGTCGGTGTCGAAAAGGAAGATGTTGCCGTAGACCGTGTACTTGCTGGCGTACTCGGCCAGGCGCGCCTCGATCAGCGGGCGCAGGGACGGGTCCGGGTCGGCGAGGTACTCGGCCACACCCACGTCGGTGGCAAAGAAGCCGATGTCGGCCGTGCGCTCGAACAGGTTGCGCACCAGCACGTCGATGCACACCTGGGCGCGGGCGGCCAGGTCTTCGGTGCGGTTTTTCAGGGCCTCGCTGACCAGTCCCTGCATCAGGTCGCTGGAGAGGGCCGCGAAGTCCCTGCGCGCCTGGGCCAGGTCACCGCCCGATGAGGCCTTGGACGACAGCAGCGACAGCGAGGACAGCAGCGAGAGCTGGTCCCAGGCGCTTTCGACCAGGCGAAGCTCCTGGCGCTGGTGCTGGGCGGAGGGCATGTAGCGCAGCCACTGTTCGGAGGAATTCGGGGAGGATTGCACGGGAAAAGTCCTTTGCGCGATGGGCCCGGTGACGCTGCATTGTGCGGCGGGGCCTGCTGCCCTCCAACTAGCATATTGCATGCCTTTTGCAAATATATTGCCCAGCTTGGCGCAAGGCTGACGGCAGGGACTCCGCAGCATGCGGCGAGACCTTGCTTCGGGGCACACCAAGACGACCTGGCCAGGGCCCGGATAGATCGTCAACAGGCCCATGGGCCCGAGGTCAGGGCTTTGACTTGGTCGCCACGGGTGGCGGCAGTTCCTTGGCCTGCAGTTGCTGCACCTGGGTCACGAGCTTGTTGTGTGCATCAAGGAAGGCGGCGGCGATGACCTTGCCTTCGTTGGTGTTGCTCCAGCCCGCGCCGCCGGCCCCGCCCATGCGCCCCCAGAGCAGGCCTGCCGCGCCCAGGTCGGTGGTGCGCGCGGCGCCGGTGGCGGCGGCCACCTGCTCGGTGGTCTCGTTGTCGGTGAGCAAAAGCGCGGTCTGCGCCTCCTTGAATTTGACCTGCTCGGCCAGGCCGACCAGGCCCGCGATGTCGCGCAGCACGGGGATCATGGCGATCACACCGGCGATGCTGCGGCCCGCGTCCTGCTCACTGAAGGTCAGGCTCGGCGTCAGCGTGTACTGCGCCTCGTAGCCCTTGCCCTTGGCCACGGTAGAGTTCTTGCGCAGGATGCCCGCGTCCTTGAGCTCCTGCTCCTGCACCGTGCCGCGCAGGCCGGCCGCCCGGTCGACGATGCGAAAGCAGCCGCTTTGCTGGGCGATCAGGCGGATCAGTGGCACGGGCGATGCCGGCAGCTGGTAACTGCTGGAGACGGTGTAGCCGTTGGGGTTCTCGGCCAGGGCCAGCGTGGCCACGGGCTGGGTGCACTGCGTGAGCTCCTTGGCGGCATCCTTGGCGCCCGCAGGCCCGGCGGAGCCGGACACGACCGAGCCGCCCTGGCCCAGTTCGGTCTTCTTTTCACCGCAGCCGGCCAGCAGCAGGGCCACGAGCAGCAGGGCCAGGGGGGCTTTCACCGAAGAGCGCATGGGGAACCTCGACTCGATTCGAAAGGGGAAGGACACGGTAGGCATGGGCCATGAAAAAAGCGGCACCGGCCAATGGCCGCTACCGCTTCTTGTCAGAGATACCCAGTCATGGGAGTGACGGGGTGGACCCGGCTCAGGCCGCCTTGACGGCGTCCACATTGCGCAGGCGGATGTGCAGCTCGCGCAGCTGCTTTTCGTCCACGGGCGACGGGGCCTGCGTGAGCAGGCACTGGGCGCGCTGGGTCTTGGGGAAGGCGATCACGTCGCGGATCGACTCGGCACCGGTCATCAGCGTCACGATGCGGTCCAGGCCGAAGGCCAGGCCGCCGTGCGGGGGCGCGCCGTACTGCAGCGCGTCCAGCAGGAAGCCGAACTTCTCCTGGGCTTCCTCGGGGCTGATCTTCAGGGCGTCGAACACCTTCTGCTGCACGTCGGCGCGGTGGATACGGACCGAGCCGCCACCCATTTCCCAGCCGTTGAGCACCATGTCGTAGCCCTTGGAGATGCACTTCTCGGGCGCCGTGACCATCCAGTCCTCGTGGCCATCCTTGGGGCTGGTGAAGGGGTGGTGCACCGAGTTCCAGCGCTGGTTGTCCTCGTCGAACTCGAACATCGGGAAGTCCACCACCCACAGCGGGGCCCAGCGGTCTTCGAACAGGCCGTTCTTCTTGCCGAACTCGCTGTGGCCAATCTTGATGCGCAGCGCGCCGATGGCGTCGTTGACGATCTTTTCCTTGTCGGCACCGAAGAAGATCAGATCGCCGTCCTGGGCGCCGGTGCGCTTGACGACCTCTGCGATCGCCGCGTCATGGATGTTCTTGACGATGGGACTCTGCAGGCCGTCACGGCCCTTGGACAGGTCGTTGACCTTGACCCAGGCCAGGCCCTTGGCGCCGTAGATCTTGACGAACTCGGTGTAAGCGTCGATTTCGCCGCGCGACAGGCCCGTGCCTTCCTTGGCACCGCCGGGCACGCGCAGGGCGACCACGCGGCCGCCCTTCATGTTGGCCGCACCGGAGAAGACCTTGAAGTCCACGTCCTTCATGGCGTCGGTCAGGTCGGTGAACTCGAGCTTCACGCGCAGGTCGGGCTTGTCCGAGCCGAAGCGGTAGGCCGCGTCCTGGTAGGTCATGACCGGGAACTCGCCCAGGTCCACGCCCAGCGTGTTCTGGAACACCGTCTTGATCATGCCCTGGAACATGTCGCGGATGTCCTGCTCTTCCATGAACGAGGTTTCGATATCGATCTGGGTGAACTCAGGCTGGCGGTCGGCACGCAGGTCTTCGTCGCGAAAGCACTTGGTGATCTGGTAGTAGCGGTCGAAGCCGGCCACCATCAGCAGTTGCTTGAACAGCTGGGGCGACTGGGGCAGCGCAAAGAAGTGGCCATCGTGCACGCGGCTTGGCACCAGGTAGTCGCGCGCGCCTTCGGGCGTGCTCTTGGTGAGCATGGGGGTCTCGATGTCCACGAAGCCGTTGGCGTCGAGGAACTTGCGCACTTCCATGGTCACCCGGTAGCGCAGCATCAGGTTGTTCTGCATGTAGGGGCGCCGCAGGTCCAGCACGCGGTGCGTGAGGCGCGTGGTTTCGCTGAGGTTTTCCTCGTCGATCTGGAACGGAGGCGTGACCGAGGGGTTGAGCACGTTCAGTTCGTGGCACAGCACTTCGATCTGGCCGGTCTTGAGCTTGTCGTTGGTGGTGCCGCCAGGACGGGCCCGCACGACGCCCTTGACCTGCACGCAGAACTCGTTGCGCACGTCTTCGGCGATCTTGAACATCTCGGCGCGGTCCGGGTCGCACACCACCTGCACATAGCCTTCGCGGTCGCGCAGGTCGATGAAGATCACACCACCGTGGTCACGGCGGCGGTTCACCCAGCCAGACAGGGTGACGGTTTGGCCCAACAGGGCTTCGGTCACAAGACCGCAATAGTGGGAACGCATGGCCATGGCAGAACTTCCGGCGCCCCTCGGGCGCATTGAGAGAGAAAGGGTTACTTGGGAGGCAGCTGGATGGTCGGGTCGACCGGGGCCACCACGCCCATCGAAACAATGTACTTGAGCGCCGAGTCCACGCTCATGTCGAGCTCGACGCAGTCGCTCTTGCGCAGCATCACGAAATAGCCGCCCGTGGGGTTCGGGGTGGTGGGCACGTACACGCTCACGAATTCATCGCGCAGGTAGGCCGCAATCTCGCCATTGGGCGCACCGGTGACGAAGGCCACCGTCCAGACGCCTTCACGCGGCCATTGCACCAGCACCGCCTTGCGGAACGCGTTGCCATTTTCGGCGAACAAGGTGTCGGAGACCTGCTTGACACTGGAATAGATCGAGCGCACCACCGGGATGCGGTGCACCAGGGCATCGCCCCACTGCACCAGCTTGCGGCCGGCAAAATTGCTGGCCACCGCGCCCACCACCAGCAGGATCACCAGGGTCAGCACCACGCCGAAGCCCGGCACGTGCACACCCAGCACCTTGTCCGGGTGCCAGTTCTCCGGCAGGATCTGCAGTGTCTGGTCCAGCGTGCTGACGATCCAGTGCAGCACCCACGCGGTGATGACACCGGGCACGATGACCAGCAGACCGGTGAACAACCATTTGCGCAAGGAAGGCATCCGCTGAGACTCAGGTTTTGGGGGTGGAGCCCGTGCTGGCGCTAGGAGCGCTGGCAGGAGGGGTGGATTCCTTCTTGGGGGCGGTGTCCGTGCTGGCGGCCGCTGGCGCCGCTGCGGGGGCATCGCCGCCCTTGGCATCGGCAGCGGGTGCTGCCGCAGGCGCGCCGGCTGTGTTTCCACCGCGAAAATCCGTCACGTACCAGCCCGAACCCTTGAGCTGGAAGCCCGCAGCGGTGACCTGCTTGGAGAACGCCTCGGCGCCGCACGCCGGGCACACCGAGAGTGGTGCGTCGGAGAGTTTTTGCAGCACGTCCTTGGCATGGCCACAGGAACTGCATTTGTAGGCGTAGATAGGCATGTCGGGCGTGTCGTTGAAGGCAAAGTGCAAAACCTTCAATTATAGGCGTGCAGGCCGGCGCACCCCACTTCTCCCCGTGCATGCGGGGTTTGCAGGGGCTTTGGCCCGCGTGCGCCGGCTTATTCCACGCCCACCATGCGGTGGTGCCCGGCGTGGCGGTTGGCCAGCAGTTGCGGCAGCAGCGAACCGAGCAGCATGCCCACGACGGCGGCCAGCAGGCCGGCGAGCTGGGCCGGGAACACTTCACCCCAGGGGGTGTTGAGCAGCAACAGCCAGACGCCCATGCCCAGTACGATGGCGAAGACGGCGCCCTGCGTGGTGGCGCGCTTCCAGTACAGACCCGCCACCAGCGGCACGAAAGCCCCCACCAGCGGCACCTGGTAGGCACCCGAGACCAGCTCGTAGATGGACGTGCCCTGCATGCGGATCGCATAGGCCAGCACGCAGCCGCTGAACACCAGGGTGGTGATGCGCATGGTGCGCAGGTGTTCCTTGTCCGTCATCGTGGGGCGGAACTGGCGCCAGATGTTCTCGGTGAAGGTGACGCTGGGCGCCAGCAGGGTGGCCGAGGCGGTGGACTTGAGCGCCGAGAGCAGCGCGCCGAAGAACAGCACCTGCATGATGAAGGGCATCTTGGCCATCACCAGCGTGGGCAGCACCTTCTGCGGGTCTTCCTTGAGCAGCGCCGCCGTCTCGCCGGGCATGATGATCAGCGCGCTGGCCACCAGGAACATGGGCACGAAGGCGAACAGGATGTAGCAGATGCCGCCGATGACCGGGCCGCGCGTGGCGGCTTTGACGTTGTTGGCCGACATCACGCGCTGGAACACGTCCTGCTGCGGAATGGAGCCGAACATCATGGTGAGGCCCGCCGCGATGAAGAACACCACGTCGTGGAACTTGGGCTCGGGCAGGAAGCGAAACAGTTCGCGGTTCGAGGCGAACTCGATCACCTTGTCGGCCCCGCCGGCCATGTTGCCCGCGAACACCGCGATGATGGCCAGCCCGACCACCAGGATGATCATCTGGATGAAGTCCGTGACCGCCACCGACCACATGCCGCCGAACAGCGTGTAGGCCAGGATGGACACCACGCCGATGGCCATGCCCATGGGGATGCTGATAGCGTCACCCGACAGCAGGTTGAACACCAGCCCCAGCGCCGTGACCTGCGCCGAGACCCAGCCCAGGTAACTGAGCATGATGATCAGCGAGCAGACGACTTCCACCAGGCGGCCATAGCGCTCGCGGTAGTAGTCGCTGATGGTGAGCAGCGTCATGCGGTAGAGCTTGCCCGCGAAGAACAGGCCCACCAGGATCAGGCAGAAGCCCGCGCCGAAGGGGTCTTCGACCACGTTCCCGAGCCCCCCCTCGATGAACTTGGCCGGGATGCCCAGCACCGTTTCCGAGCCGAACCACGTGGCGAACGTGGTGGTGATGATCATGTACAGCGGCAGGTGCCGCCCGGCAATGGCGAAATCCGCCGCGTTCTTCACGCGCCGGGCCGCCACGAGGCCGATGGCAATGGTGATCAACAGATAGACAATGACCAGGGTCAACAGCACGGCATGCTCCTCGATGTCGCGAAGGGGTGGGGGAAGTGGAACCTAAAAAATCCGGAAGCGGAAAAGCACTTGCAACTGCTGTACCAGCACCAGGGCCAGCAGGCCCAGCACGAAGCCCGCGCCCGTGTAGATGATGGCGTGCAGCAGGCGGTTGGTGCGCTTTTGCTCCGCCATCAGCTCCAGCAGTTCACGCCGATGGTCCTGGGGCTTGTGGCGCAAATAGTCGTGCAGCAGGCGCGGCAGCTCGGGCAGCATTTTGGCAAAGTGCGGGCCCTCGGCCTGGATTTCGCGCCACAGGCGCTGCGGCCCCATCTGGTCGAGCATCCATTTTTCAAGAAAGGGCTTGGCGGTGCTCCACAGGTCCAGTTCCGGGTCGAGCTGGCGGCCCAGGCCCTCGATGTTGAGCAGCGTCTTTTGCAGCAGCACCAGCTGCGGCTGGATTTCGACGTGAAAGCGGCGCGAGGTCTGGAACAGTCGCATCAGCACCATGCCCAGTGAAATCTCCTTGAGCGGCCGGTCGAAGTACGGCTCGCAGACGGTGCGGATCGCCGATTCGAGGTCGTTCACCCGTGTGTCCGGCGGCACCCAGCCGCTCTCGATGTGCAGCTCGGCCACACGCTTGTAGTCGCGCCGGAAGAAGGCCGTGAAGTTCTGCGCCAGGTACTCCTTGTCGAACTCGGTGAGCGTGCCCACGATGCCGAAGTCCAGAGAGATGTAGCGCCCGAAGGTGGCCGCATCCAGGCTCACCTGGATGTTGCCCGGGTGCATGTCGGCGTGGAAGAAGCCGTCGCGGAACACCTGGGTGAAGAAGATGGTGACGCCGTCGCGCGCCAGCTTGGGGATGTCCACCCCCGCATCGCGCAGCCGCTCGATCTGGTTGATAGGCACGCCGTTCATGCGCTGCATCACCATCACCTCGGCGTGGCAGAAGTCCCAGAAGATCTCGGGGATCAACACCAGGTCCAGGCCCGACATGTTGCGCCGCAGCTGCGCCGCATTGGCCGCTTCGCGCACCAGGTCCAGCTCGTCGTGCAGGTAATTGTCAAACTCGGCGACCACCTCGCGGGGCTTCAGGCGCTTGCCGTCGGCAGAGAGGCTCTCCACCCAGCCGGCCATCATGCGCATCAGCGCCAGATCTTTTTCGATCACCGGCAGCATGCCCGGGCGCAGCACCTTCACAGCCACTTCGCGTTCGATGCCGTGGCGGTCGCGCAGCGTGGCAAAGTGCACCTGGGCGATGGAGGCACTGGCCACCGGTGTGCGGTCGAAAAAGGTGAAGACCTCGTCCACCGGGCGGCGGAAGGCGCGCTCGATGGTGGCAATGGCGATGTCGGAATGGAACGGCGGCACGCGGTCTTGCAGCAGCGCCAGCTCGTCGGCGATGTCCGCCGGCAGCAGGTCGCGGCGGGTGGACAGTACCTGGCCGAACTTGACGAAGATGGGGCCCAGGCGCTCCAGCGCCTCGCGCAGGCGCTGGCCACGCGGGGCATCCAGGTTGCGCCCGATGGAGACGACGCGGGACACCAGGCGCAGCCACGGCTTCTGGAAACTGTCGAGCACCAGCCCGTCCAGCCCATAGCGGAACACCACCCAGAGGATGGCCACACCCCGGAGAAAACGCTTCATGGACCGGTCCGGTCAGCGCCAGGGCTGTTGCTGCTGCCTGCCGGGGCTGGGGGCACATGGGCCGCAGGCGCCGGGTACGGGGCGGCGGTGGCGCTGCCATCGGCTGGGGGCACGCGCGAGCCCACGAACTGGCGCAGCGCCTGCGCGGCCTTGCGGGCCACTTCGCTGATGGTGTGCGCAGGCGCATCACCCACCACGCGCGAGAGGTCCTCCTCCAGGTCCCAGCGCACGTTGTCCACCAGCCAGTTGATCTCGGCCGCCAGCTGCACGTCGCCCTCGATGCGGATGGCGGGCTTGTCGCCGCGCAGCGCCACCTGGGCCAGCGCCAGGGGCGAGGTCTCGGTCACTTCGAGCTGCAGGTCGGGCGTGGCGCCTTCGGCGGCCAGGTTCAGCAGGCCGGCCGGCGTGATCACCAGCGCCATGGAGAACGCGCGCCACTGCACGCGTGCCACGCGCCCGCGCTGGCGCACCAGGCGGTCCATGGCTTCCTTCTCCTGCATGAGCACATGGTTCAGGAACAGCACCAGCCGCTGCTGCACCTCGTGCACGAGCCATTGCGGCGGTTGCGGGCCGGCGGCCAGCCGTTCAAAGAGGCCATCCAGGAACGAAAAAGGGGACTGTGTTGCCATAGTCCCCGATTATTCCCTGAACTCGGCCCAAAACATGGGTTTTGGACCGATCCGGGGTGATTTACAAAGCCGTGCTCACTGCAGGGCCTGCACGCCGGCCACGAGCCAGCCGCTGGCGCCACTGCGGGACTTGGTCATGTTCCACACTTCGCGGAAGGGGCTCGGGCCTGCCGAGGGCTCTTCGCGGATCATGCCCGAGAACTCCACGCTGGCCATGTAGCCATCGTCCAGCTCCTCAATGCCCAGCAGTTGCGCGTCGATCATCACCACGTCGGTGTGGTTGGGCTCGGCACCGCGGTGCGTCTCGCGCTCGGCCAGCTGCGAGCGGATCTCCTCGAGCATGCTATCGGTCATCATGGAGCGCAGGGTGGTGATGTCCGAGCGGTCCCACGCGGCCTGCAAGGTCACGAAGTTGCGCTTGGCTGCAGCCAGGAAACCGGGCGTATCGAAGCCCTCGGGCACACCCCAGTTCTGCGAACCCGACAAAGCCGAGCCGGCCGCACCTGCTGCAGCGCCGGTCAGTCCGGAGCCGATCACCGTGCCCGCGCCGGTGGCGCCGGCTTGGGCGCGTGCTGCATCAAAGGCCATGCTGTTGCGCTCCCAGGGACGGGCCGATGCATCGTTGCCGACATTGTTGGGGCTGTACTGCGCAGGCACCTGGGCCGCAGCCGGCGTGGCTGCACCGGCACCCTGGAAGGCGAAGGGCGAACCACCAGCCGCTGCACCACCCTGGTTGCCAGCACCGTTGCGCGAGCGCATGACCATCTTGAAGATGGCGAAGGCCGCGACGGCCAGCAGCAGGATCATCAGGATGTTGCCAAAGCCTGCACCCAGGCCCAGCGAGCTGGCCAGCCAGGCCAGGCCCAGGCCCGCAGCCAGGCCACCGAGCATGGCACCCCAGGGCTTCTTGGGGGCTGCAGCGGCAGGCGCGGCAGCGGGCGCGGCTGGCCTGGCCGCACTGTTGGCGTTTTGCGCGGGGCCGCCGGGTGCCGCAGATTCGCGCTGCGTCACGTTGCTGGACTGCTTGCCCACGGAGTTGCCGCCACCCAGGCGACGGGCGTCGGCATCCGCATGCGCGAACGCCAGCATTGCCACCAGAACCACAGACCACAGTTTCATCATGTCATCTCCATCTTGTATACGGCTGAACTTTGCTGCTCAGCACTTGATTCCAACATGCAAGGCCACTATGCCGCCAGTCATGTTGTGATAGTCCACATGCCCAAAGCCAGTTTGCTGCATGAGGCTTTTGAGCTCTTCCTGGCCCGGGTGCATGCGAATGGACTCGGCCAGGTAGCGGTAGCTCGAGTCATCGCCAGCCACCAGCTTGCCCAGTTGCGGCAGCACCTTGAAGGAGTACCAGTCGTAGGCCTTGGTGAGCGGCTTGGCCACCTTGGAGAATTCGAGCACCAGGAGCTTGCCGCCGGGCTTGAGCACGCGGCACATTTCCTTGAGCGCAACATCCTTGTGCGTCATGTTGCGCAAACCAAACGCCACGCTCACCACGTCGAACTGGGCATCGGGAAACGGCAGCTTCTCGGCATCGCAGACCAGGGTGGGCAGCACCACACCCGCGTCGATCAGGCGGTCGCGCCCGGTGCGCAGCATGGCCTCGTTGATGTCGGTGTGCACCACGCGGCCGGTGCTGCCGACCTTCTTCGAAAACGCCAGGGCCAGGTCGCCCGTGCCGCCCGCAATGTCCAGCACCTGGCTGCCCTCGCGCAGGTTGGCCACCATCACGGTGTAGGCTTTCCAGGCGCGGTGCAGGCCCGCCGACATGAGGTCGTTCATGACGTCGTACTTGGACGCGACGGAGTCGAACACACCGCGCACGTGGCGCGCTTTTTCCTGCTCGTCGACGGACTGGAAACCGAAATGGGTGGTGCTCATGGGATTCATGCTAGGCGCGTGGGCGCCCAAGGTACAGCGACAACCCCGCACTGAAACGGGGCATCTGCCGCAAGGGTTTTGAAGACGGCAACATCAAAAGGCAGGCGAAGCCTGTCCATGCGTACCGGGTTCGCTATCTTAAGCAGAGCAGGCAAGCCAGGGTTTCTGGCGCGACAGTGGTGCGCGCGGGCCACACTGGCCACGCCCTGACAAGGTCAGTGGCTGCTGCAGGCGCTGCCGCCGTGCTCGTGGCCCTTGGGGGCCATGGGCGCATCGCGGTCCACCCCGGCATCGGCCAGCCGGCTTTCGTACTGTGCCCACAGCGCGGCCTCCTGCTGGCCCAGCTCGTACAGGTATTCCCAGGTGAAGATGCCCGTGTCATGCCCGTCCGAGAAGATGGGTTTGACGGCGTAGTTGCCGATGGGCTCCAGGCCTTCGAGGGCCACGTCGCGCTTGCCGCTCTGCAGCACCTCCTGGCCGGGCCCGTGGCCCTTCACCTCGGCCGAAGGCGAGTACACGCGCATCAGCTCGAAGGGGATGCGGAATGCCGCGCCGTCCGAGAACACCACTTCGAGCACCCGCGACTTGCCATGCACCGTGAGCGCCTGGGGCGTGGGCGAACCCGCTTTCAAACCTGCCATGGATATCCACCTGTGAAAAACGGCCTTGGCGACGACCGCCAGGCCGGCCTGCATTGTCCCACCCGCAGGCTGCACAGCGTGCAACCCGCTGGGCTGCGCGGTTACTGCAGCGCCTGCAGCGCCGTCACCATGGCGGCCTCGGCCGCCGGCAGGCGCGCACGCAGCGCGGCTTCCTCGTCCGCTGGGCCGGGCCGCTGGGCCGCAGCCCACACCGGTGCCGGGAAATGGCTGTCCCAGGCAAAGCGGGCGATCACGTGCCAGTGCAGGTGCGGCACCATGTTGCCCAGGGCCGCCAGATTGACCTTGGTGGGCGCCAGGTGCTGGCGCAATGCCTGCTCCACGGCCGTGACGGCCTCCATGCAGTGCACGCGGTCGGCGGCCGGCAGATCGGAGAACTCGGCCGCATGGGCATTCCACACCACGCGGTAGAAGGCCGGAAAGCCGACTTCGTCCGCGCGGATCACGCGCACGCGCGTGCCGCGCCAGACCAGTGTGCCGCCATCGGCGGCGCACAGGGGGCAAATCCCCTGGCTCATACCAGAACCCGCTCGATGCCGCCCTGGTTGGCGCGTTCGACGTACTCGGGCATCCAGTTCTCGCCCAGGATCTCGCGTGCCATCTCGACCACGATGTAGTCGGCTTCGAGCAGGCCGTTGTTCAGGTCGTCCTGGTAGCGGTTCAGGCCCTGCAGGCAGCTCGGGCAGCTGGTGAGGATCTTCACGTTGTCCTTCTCGCCCACGGCGCCGCTGGCACGCAGGGTGGCCTCGCCCTTCTTGATCTCTTCTTCCTTGCGAAAGCGCACCTGGGTGGAGATGTCGGGGCGCGTCACGCCCAGCGTGCCCGATTCACCGCAGCAGCGCTCGCTCTTGAGCACCTGCTCGCCCACCAACGCCTTCACGGTCTTCAGGGCGTCCTGCTGCTTCATGGGGTTGTGGCAGGGCTCGTGGTAGAGGTAGGCGCCCTTGCCCTGCAGGGTGATGCCCTTTTCCAGCAGGTACTCGTGGATGTCGATGATGCGGCTGCCCGGGAAGATCTTGTCGAACTCGTAGCCCTGCAGCTGGTCGTAGCAGGTGCCGCAGCTGACCACCACGGTCTTGATATCGAGGTAGTTGAGCGTGTTGGCCACGCGGTGGAAGAGCACCCGGTTGTCGGTGATCATCTTCTCGGCCTTGTCGAACTGGCCGCTGCCGCGCTGCGGGTAGCCGCAGCACAGGTAGCCCGGGGGCAGCACGGTCTGCACGCCCGCATGCCAGAGCATGGCCTGCGTGGCCAGGCCGACCTGGCTGAACAGGCGCTCCGACCCGCAACCGGGGAAGTAGAACACCGCCTCGGCCTCGGCCGTGGTGGCCTTCGGGTTGCGGATGATGGGAACGTAGTCCTTGTCCTCGATGTCCAGCAGCGCACGCGCGGTGCGCTTGGGCAGGCCGCCGGGCAGCTTCTTGTTGATGAAGTGGATCACCTGCTCCTTGACCGGCGCGGTGCCCACGGTGGCCGGTGGCTTGGCGGTCTGCCTGCGGCCCACCTTGCGCAGCAGCTCGACGGCCATGCGCTGCGCCTTGAAGCCCACGCCGACCATGGCCGAACGCATGAACTTGATGGTCTCGGGGTTGGTGGCGTTGAGCATGGTCATCGCCAGCGCGTTGCCGGGGCGGAAGGTCTTCTTGCCCATCTTGCGCAGCAGGTTGCGCATGTTCATGGTGACGTCGCCGAAGTCGATCTTCACCGGGCAGGGGCTCTCGCACTTGTGGCACACCGTGCAGTGGTCGGCCACGTCCTCGAACTCCTGCCAGTGCTTGATGCTCACGCCGCGGCGGGTCTGCTCCTCGTAGAGGAAGGCCTCGACCAGCAGCGAGGTGGCCAGGATCTTGTTGCGCGGGCTGTACAGCAGGTTGGCGCGCGGCACGTGCGTGGCGCACACGGGCTTGCACTTGCCGCAGCGCAGGCAGTCCTTGACGGAATCGGCAATCGCGCCGATGTCGCTCTGCTGCATGATCAGCGACTCGTGCCCCATGAGGCCGAAGCTCGGCGTGTAGGCGTTGGTCAGGTCGGCGTGCAGCAGCGCCGGGTCGCGCGCCTGGCCGCCGGGGGTGGCGTCCATGGCCAGCACCGGCGCGGCATCGCGCAGCAGCTTGCCCTTGTTGAAGCGGCCCTCGGGGTCCACGCGCTGCTTGTACTCGGCGAAGGGGCGCAGCTCCTCGTCGGTCAGAAATTCGAGCTTGGTGATGCCGATGCCATGCTCGCCCGAGATCACGCCGTCCAGGCTGCGCGCCAGCACCATGATGCGCTCCACCGCGCGGTGCGCAGTCTGCAGCATCTCGTAGTCGTCGCTGTTGACCGGCAGGTTGGTGTGCACATTGCCGTCACCGGCATGCATGTGCAGGGCCACCCAGACGCGGCCCTTGAGCACGCGCTTGTGGATGGCCGTGGCCTCGTCGAGGATGGGCTTGAAAGCCGCGCCCGCGAAGATGCCCGAGAGCGGGGCGCGCAACTGGGTCTTCCAGCTCGCGCGCAGGGTGTGGTCCTGCAATTGGGGAAACAGGCTGTCCACGTTCTGCAGCCAGGTGGCCCACAGCGTACGCACCTCGGCCACCAGGGCGATGGCCTGGGCCACGCGGTCCTCAAGCAGTTCGGCCGAGGGGATCTCGTTGGCGTCGTCCTGCTTTCCGAGGGGCAGGTTGCCGCGCTCGAAGAAGTCGGTGAACGCATCGCACAGCTTGATCTTGTTGCGCAGCGACAGCTCGATGTTGATGCGCTCGATGCCATCGGTGTACTCGGCCATGCGCGGCAGCGGAATCACCACGTCCTCGTTGATCTTGAAGGCGTTGGTGTGGCGGCTGATGGCCGCAGTGCGCTTGCGGTCGAGCCAGAATTTCTTGCGCGCCTCGGGGCTGATGGCGATGAAGCCCTCGCCATTGCGCGAGTTGGCGATGCGCACCACCTCGCTGGTCACGCGCGCCACCTCGTCGGCGTTGTCGCCCGCGATGTCGCCGATCAGCACCATCTTGGGCAAACCACCGTTGCCCTTCTTGCTCTTGGTGGCGTAGCCCACGGCCTTGAGGTAGCGGTCGTCCAGGTGTTCCAGGCCGGCCAGCAGCACGCCGGAGCGCTTTTGCTCGGCGAACATGTAGTCCTTGATCTCGACGATGCTGGGCACCGCATCCTTGGCGTTGCCGAAGAACTCCATGCACACGGTGCGCGTGTGCTCGGGCATGCGGTGCACCACCCAGCGCGCGCTGGTGATCAGGCCGTCGCAACCCTCTTTCTGGATACCGGGCAGGCCCGAGAGGAACTTGTCCGTCACGTCCTTGCCCAGGCCTTCCTTTCGGAAGGTCTTGCCCGGAATGGCCAGGCGCTCGGTGCGCACCGGCGTCTTGCCGTCGGCCTCGAAATACTGCAGCTCGAAGGTGGCGGTCTCCACGTCATGGATCTTGCCCATGTTGTGGTCCATGCGGGTCACTTCGAGCCACTGGGCCTCGGGCGTCACCATGCGCCAGCTGGCCAGGTTGTCCAGGGCAGTACCCCAGAGCACGGCCTTCTTGCCGCCGGCGTTCATGGCGATGTTGCCGCCGATGCACGAAGCCTCGGCGCTGGTCGGGTCCACTGCGAAGACAAAGCCCGCGCGCTCGGCCGCATCGGCCACGCGCTGGGTGACCACGCCGGCCTCGGTCCAGACGGTTCCCACCTCGCTGTCCATGCCCGGCAGGCGGCGCATTTCCACCTCGGTCATGGCTTCGAGCTTCTCGGTGTTGATGACCACGCTCTTCCAGGTCAGCGGGATGGCGCCGCCGGTGTAGCCGGTGCCGCCCCCGCGCGGGATGATGGTCAAGCCCAGCTCGATGCAACCCTTGACCAGCAGGGCCATCTCGACCTCGGTGTCGGGTACCAGCACCACGAACGGGTATTCGACGCGCCAGTCGGTGGCGTCGGTCACGTGGCTCACGCGCGAGAGACCGTCGAACTTGATGTTGTCCTTGGCCGTCAGGCGCCCCAGCGTGCGCTGGATGCGCCGGCGCAGCTCGGTGGCCTGCACGAAGGTGGCGTTGAACGCGGCCACGGCCTTGCCTGCGGCCTGCACCAGCTCGCCCACCAGGCGGTCACGCCCGGCGTCGTCGCCCGGGGTGCGGCGCTTGTCGATCTCGGCCAGGCGGTGCTGCAGGGCCTCCACCAGCTGCTTGCGCCGGCCGGGGTTGTCCAGCAGGTCGTCCTGCAGGTAGGGGTTGCGCTGCACCACCCAGATGTCGCCCAGCACCTCGTAGAGCATGCGGGCGGATCGCCCGGTGCGCCGTTCCTTGCGCAGTTGATCGAGAACCTCCCAGGCCGGGGACCCCAGCAGGCGGATCACGATCTCCCGGTCGGAGAACGAGGTGTAGTTATAGGGGATCTCGCGCAGACGCACAGGCTCGGCGGCCTGCGTCTGCAAGGCAGCCAACGCTATCGGAACATTCATGGGGGTCTACCTGGGGTGGGCGCTGCGCGCCCATGAGCCTCGGGGGCATGATTTTACGCCAGAGGCCCGGCGGGCGCAGGGCGGGCCCCTGCCCCACCCCGCGCACCCCCTCAGGCGCCGTTCAGAACAGCACCCGGCTGCGCAGCGTGCCGGTGACGCCAGCCAGCTTGTCCAGCGCCAGGTCGGACGAGGCGGCATCGATGTCGATCACCACGTAGCCGACCTTCTCGTTGGTCTGCAGGTACTGGGCCGAGATGTTGATCTGGTTGTCCGAGAAGATGCGGTTGATTTCGGACAGCACGCCCGGCACATTGCGGTGGATGTGCAGCAGGCGGTGCTTGCCGGGGTGGGCGGGCAGCGCCACCTCGGGGAAGTTGACCGACGAGGTGCTGGTGCCGTTGTCGCTGTATTTCACGAGTTTTTCGGCCACTTCGAGGCCGATGTTGGCCTGCGCCTCCATGGTGGAGCCGCCCACGTGCGGGGTCAGGATCACGTTGTCCAGCCCGCGCAGGGGCGACAGGAACTCGTCCTTGTTGGTGCGCGGCTCCACGGGGAAGACGTCGATGGCGGCGCCCAGCAGCTTGCGCGACTTGAGCGCCTCGGCCAGCGGCTCGATCTCGACCACCGTGCCGCGCGCTGCGTTGATCAGGATGCCGCCCTGCTTCATGGCGGCGATCTCGGCGGCGCCGATCATCCATTGCGTGGAGGGCAGTTCGGGCACGTGCAGGGTCACGATGTCGCTTTGTGCCAGCAGGTCGTGCAGCTTGTGCACCTGGCGCGCATTGCCCAGGGGCAGCTTGTTGACCACGTCGAAGAAGGCCACGTGCATGCCCAGGGCCTCGGCCAGCACCGACAGCTGCGTGCCGATGGAGCCGTAGCCGACGATGCCCAGGGTCTTGCCGCGGATCTCATAGGCGTTGTCGGCCGACTTGAGCCAGCCGCCACGGTGCGCCACGGCGTTCTTCTCGGGCACGCCGCGCAAGAGCAGGATGGCCTCGGCCAGCACCAGCTCGGCCACGGAGCGGGTGTTGGAATACGGGGCGTTGAACACGGCGATGCCACGTTCGCGCGCCGCATCGAGGTCCACCTGGTTGGTGCCAATGCAAAAGCACCCCACGGCCACGAGCTTGCTGGCCTTGGCAAAGACTTCCTCGGTCAGCTGCGTGCGCGAGCGGATGCCCAGAAAATGCACATCGGCGATCTTGGCCTTCAACTCCTCGTCGGACAGGGCCCCGGAGACGGTTTCGATCTGGGTGTAGCCTGCGGAGCGCAGCACGTCCACCGCAGAGGGGTGGATGCCTTCGAGCAGCAGGAATTTGATCTTGTTCTTGTCCAGAGAGTTGTTGGCCATGGCAGTTGGTGGTTGCGTATGAAATCGGAACAGGTCAGGGCATGCGGCCGCGCACCGGATGTGTGCAGCGCATGCACCCACTATGCACCAAGGATGGTGCAATGCACAAAACCTTGCAGGGCTCCGTGAATGGCAAAATGCTGTCACAAAAGCGTCACAATTGGACACATTGCACCCTGTGCAAGGGGATTTCCCCAGTTGTGACCACTACAGTGCTGTGCGACAACGACACATCACTGTCACAAGGGGTGCCTAGCATCCGCCCTTTGTGCATTTCGCCATCCTCGGAAGGAACCATCCATGCAACTCAAGCACCTGGCACTGTCTGCTGCCATCGCCCTGTCCGTCTGTGCGCCCGCGCAGGCCCAACAAGTAGAAATCCAGTGGTGGCACTCGATGAGCGCCGCCCTGGGTGACTGGGTGAACGACCTGGCCAAGCAGTACAACGCCAGCCAGACCAAGTACAAGGTTGTCCCCACGTACAAGGGCACGTATGACGAGTCGATGACCGGTGCGGTTGCGGCCTTCCGCGCAGGCAATGCCCCCCACATCATCCAGGTGTTCGAAGTGGGTACCGCCACCATGATGGCCAGCAAGGGCGCCATCGTGCCGGCGGCCAAGGTGCTCAACGACGGCGGCTTCAAGTTCGACCCGACCCAGTACGTGTCGGCCGTGGCCGGCTACTACACGGCGCCCAACGGCCAGATGCTGAGCTACCCGCTCAACAGCTCCACCACCATCTTCTACTACAACAAGGACGCCTTCAAGAAAGCCGGCCTGGACGCCGACAAGCCGCCCAAGACCTGGCCCGAAGTGTTCGCTGCCGCCTCCAAGCTCAAGGCCAGCGGCCACAGCTGCCCGTTCACCACCAGCTGGATCAGCTGGACGCAGCTGGAAAGCTTCTCGCTGTGGCACAACACGCTGTTCGCGTCCAAGAACAACGGTTTTGACGGCAATGACGCCCAGCTGCAGATCAACACGCCGCTGCATGTGCGCCACTTCGAGAACCTGGCCAAGGCCTCCAAGGACGGCAGCTTCGTCTACAAGGGCCGTGGCAATGCCCCGGACGCCTCCTTCCCATCGGGTGAATGCGCCATGATCACCGGCTCGTCGGGCCTGTATGCCCGCGTGGCCAAGGAAGCCAAGTTTGCCTACGGCATCGCGGCCCTGCCCTACTACGACGACGTGAAGGGCGCGCCCCAGAACACCGCCATCGGCGGCGCCAGCCTGTGGGTGATGTCCGGCAAGAAGGCCGAGGAGTACAAGGGCGTGGCCGACTTCCTGAACTTCCTGAACGACACCAAGGTGCAGGCCGCCAGCCACCAGCGCACCGGCTACCTGCCCGTGACCACGGCGGCCTACAAGCTGACCGAAGCCTCCGGTTTCTATGAGAAGAACCCCGGCACCGATGTGGCCGTGACGCAGATGATCCGCAAGGCCACCGACAAGTCGCGCGGCATCCGCCTGGGCAACTTCGTTCAGATCCGCACCATCATCGACGAGGAAACCGAACAGATCTGGGCCGGCAAGAAGTCCCCCAAGGAAGCCTTGGACACCGCCGTGACCCGCGGCAACGAGCAACTGGTGCGCTTCGCACGCGCCAACAAGTAAGCGCTCCCCGAGCGCTCATGGCAGCAGCCCCGGCACACCGGCCGGAGCGCTGCCGAAAGCCCGCCTCCCGCGCAAACCGATCCGGTTTGCTGGGTGGCGGGTTGTCTTTTTGAGAGTCTGGACATGGAAAAACGCGTTCTCTTCCGCTCTGCGTGGCTGCCGTGGGTGCTTCTGGCACCCCAGTTGGTCATCATCAGCGTCTTCTTCTTCTGGCCTGCGGGCCAGGCCCTGGTGCAGTCGTTCCAGGTGCAGGACACCTTCGGCTTCTCCAACGAGTGGGTGGGCTTTGACAACTTCAAGGCCCTGTTCCAGGACGAGGGTTACCTGGCCTCGTTCAAGACCACGGCGTTTTTCTCCATCCTGGTGGCGGTCAGCGGCATCAGCCTGTCCCTGATCCTGGCCATCTTTGCCGACCGTATCGTGAAGGGCGCCCTGGCGTACAAGACCGCGCTGCTGCTGCCCTATGCCGTGGCCCCGGCCGTGGCCGGCGTGCTGTGGATGTTCATGTTCTCGCCCTCGCTCGGCGTGGTGACGTACATGCTGCGCCAGTCGGGCTTCAACTGGAACCACATGCTCAACTCCGACCACGCCATGGCGCTGATCGTGGTGGCAGCCGTGTGGAAGCAGATCTCCTACAACTTCCTGTTCTTCCTGGCGGGCCTGCAGTCCATCCCCAAGTCGCTCATCGAAGCCGCCGCCATCGATGGGGCCGGCCCCTGGCGCCGGTTCTGGAGCATCCAGTTCCCGCTGCTTTCGCCCACCACGTTCTTCCTGCTGGTGATCAACGTGGTCTACGCCTTCTTCGATACCTTCGCCATCGTGGACTCGACCACGCAGGGCGGCCCGGGCCGTGACACCTCGATCCTGGTCTACAAGGTGTATTACGACGGCTTCAAGGCCATGGACATGGGCGGCTCGGCCGCGCAGTCGGTGGTGCTGATGTTCATCGTGGTGACCCTGACGGTGATCCAGTTCCGCTATGTAGAAAAGAAAGTGCAGTACTGAAATGACTCCCCCCCGAAGCGCCTGCGGCGCCTCCCCCTCGAGGGGGCGCCTCCAGCGGCCCGGCAAAGCCGGTTCCGCGGTGGCACGCGCATTTGCGCTCCCTTCAGCCCATCTTTCTTCGTCATCGCCCCTCTCTCCTGGAGCCCTCGCATGGTAGAGCGCAGTCCTTACCTCAAACTCTTCTCGCACCTGATCATGGTGCTGGGGGTGATCATTGTCGGCTTCCCGCTGTACCTGGCGTTCGTGGCCTCCACGCATACGGCCCAGGACATCGTGCAGGCGCCCATGCCCCTGCTGCCCGGCAGCAATTTCTGGCAGACCTACCACGACACGCTGTTCGGCGGCGGCTCGGGCGCTGGCTCCACCGCACCCGTGGCGCGCATGATGTGGGTGAGCTTCGTCACCGCCATCGTGATCACCGTGGGCAAGATCGCGATCTCGCTGCTGTCGGCCTTCGCCATCGTTTACTTCCGCTTTCCCTTCAAGGGCATCTGTTTCTGGCTGATCTTCATCACGCTGATGCTGCCGGTGGAAGTGCGCATCGGGCCCACCTACCAGGTGGTGTCCAACCTGGGCATGCTCAACAGCTATGCGGGCCTGACCGTGCCGCTGATCGCCTCGGCCACGGCCACCTTCCTGTTCCGCCAGTTCTTCCTCACGGTGCCGGACGAGCTGGTGGAGGCCGCCCGCGTGGACGGCGCCGGCCCCATGCGCTTCTTCAAGGACATCCTGGTGCCGCTGTCGCGCACCTCGATCGCCGCGCTGTTCGTGATCCAGTTCATCTACGGCTGGAACCAGTACCTGTGGCCGCTGCTGGTGACCACCTCGGAAGACATGTACCCCGTGGTGATCGGCATCAAGCGCATGATCGCCGGCGGTGATACCGGCAACGAATGGAACATCGTGATGGCCACAGCCCTGCTGGCCATGCTGCCGCCCGCGCTGGTGGTGGTGTTCATGCAGCGCTGGTTCGTCAAGGGCCTGGTCGATACCGAAAAGTAAGGCGACCACCCGCACCCCAATGACCGTGGCGGCCGCCCACCCGTGCCGCCCAGACACAACCCAGATCCCAAAGTTGTTATGGCATCCATCTCCCTTCGCAATATCGTCAAGCGCTACGGCACCGGCCCCAAGGCCAACCAGGTCATCCATGGCGTGAACGCCGAGGTCAAGGACGGTGAGTTCGTCGTCATCGTCGGCCCGTCGGGCTGCGGCAAATCCACCCTGCTGCGCATGGTGGCGGGCCTCGAAGAAATCTCCGGCGGCGAGCTGCGCATCGGCGACCGCGTCGTGAACGACCTGGAACCGGCCCAGCGCGACATCGCCATGGTGTTCCAGAACTATGCGCTCTACCCGCACATGACGAACTTCGAGAACATGGCCTATGGCCTGAAGATCGCCAAGGTGCCCAAGGACGAGATCAAGGCGCGCGTGGACAAGGCCGCCAAGATCCTGGAGCTGGGTCACCTGCTTGAACGCAAGCCGCGCGAGCTCTCGGGCGGCCAGCGCCAGCGCGTGGCCATGGGTCGCGCCATCGTGCGCCAGCCCCAGGTGTTCCTGTTCGACGAGCCGCTGTCCAACCTGGACGCCAAGCTGCGCGCCCAGACGCGCCTGGAGATCCAGAAGCTGCACCGCGAGCTGGGCATCACCAGCCTGTTCGTGACCCACGACCAGGTCGAAGCCATGACGCTGGCCGAACGCATGATCGTGATGAACGCCGGCAACATGGAGCAGTTCGGCACGCCCGAAGAGGTCTACCACACGCCCGCCTCGACCTTCGTGGCCAGCTTCATCGGCTCGCCACCCATGAACCTGCTCAAGAACGCACCGAGCGGCAAGCCCGGCACCATCCTGGGCATCCGCCCCGAACACCTGGACGTGCGCAGCGAGGGCTGGGAAGTCACGGTGGAAACCGTGGAGCTGCTGGGCGCCGAGCGCCTGATCTACGGCCGCGTACACGGCGAGCAGCTCATCGTGCGCGTGGAAGAAGGCACGCATTCGCCAGCACCCAACTCGGTCATCCACGTCGTGCCGCGCGCCGACCGCCTACACGCCTTCGACGTCTCCACGGGCAAGCGCATTGCGGGCTGAGTTCCATGAGTGACGCGCCAACCCAGGCCGGCCTGACCTCCGCCTGGCCCTACCCGCGCTGGATCGCGCACCGCGGCGCGGGCAAGCTCGCGCCCGAGAACACCCTGGCAGCGTTTCGCCTCGGGGCCCAGCATGGCTACAGCATGTTCGAATGCGACGCCAAGCTCAGCCGCGACGGCGTGCCCTTCCTGATGCACGACGCCACGCTGCAGCGCACGACCAATGGCCAGGGCACCGGCGGCGACCTGGACTGGAGCGCCCTGTCCCAGCTCGACGCCGGTGGCTGGCATTCGCGCGCCCATGCGGGCGAGCCCCTGCCTACCCTGGAGGCCCTGGCGCGCTACTGCATCGCCAATGCCTACTTCCTGAACATCGAGATCAAGCCCACGCCCGGACTGGAAGAGACCACTGGCCGCGTGGTGGCCGAGACCGCCGCCCGCCTGTGGCAGGGCCAGGCCGTGCCGCCGCTGCTGTCGTCCTTCCAGCCAGCCGCGCTGGCGAGCGCGCGCGCCATGGCGCCGCATCTGCCGCGCGCACTGCTGGTCGATGTGCACCGCCAGGGCTTCGTGGACGAAGCCCACGGCCTGGGTTGCGTGGCCATCGTCTGCAACCACGCGCTGTGGGATGCCGCGCTGGTGGCCACCGTGCATGGCCAGGGCATGCGCACGCTGAGCTACACCGTGAACGACCCCTGGGCCGCGCAGCGCCTGATCGCACTGGGCACGGACGGCATCATCACCGACCGGGTCGATCTGTTCAGCCCTGCGGGGTGACCCACCGTTCCAGCCTGCCGGGCTGGAACACTCTCTCACAAGTGGTGCGGTGGGCACGCCACAATGCACGCATGACATTGCACCGCTTCCGTGACCGCCTTGCGGCCTGCACGGCCTTCCTTCCTGCGCCTTGGCATTCCGGCCGCCTGACCGGCCTGCTGCGGGTCGCCCTCCTGGCGCTGCTGATCGGACCGCTCGCCCTCCCATCCACCTGGGCCCAGGGCCGTGGAGCCACGGCACCCGCCGCCGCGGCCAGCAGCGCCGCCGGCGAAAAGCCCGAACTGCCCAGCGTGGACGCGCTGCGCGAGCGCTTCGATGCCATCCCCGCCAAGATCGGCGAAGACGACGACTACCGCCAATGGCTCAGCGATGTCTCGGCCATCGGTACGGCCGCGAACCAGGTGGCCGCGCGGCGCGCCGAGGCGCTGGCGGACGTCGACTCCCGGCTCGCGGGCCTGGGCCCCGCGCCGGACAAGGGCGCATCGGCCGAGGCGCCGGACGTGGCGCAGCAGCGCAGCGCGCTGACCAAGGAGCGCAGCGGCATCGACTCCGAGCTCAAGCTGGCGCGCCTGGTCGCGGTGGACGCCGAGCAGCGCAGCGCCGACATCATCCGCCAGCGGCGCGAGCTGTTCCAGACGGCGCTGACGACACGCATCGACTCGCCGCTGACCGGCACCTTCTGGCGCAATGTGCGCAGCTCGTTCCCCAGCGACTGGATGCGCCTGCAGTCCCTGGGCTACGAAATGCAGGAGGCGGTGGAAAAAGCCTGGGAGCCCCGGCACCGCACAGGCTTTGCAGTGAGCCTGGCCATGGCGCTCTTCGTGGCCATGGCCGGCACCTGGCTGGCAGAACGCCTGCTGCTGCGCCTGGCCCCGGCCCGCCTGCCGCAGGGCCGGCTGCGCCGCTCGCTGCTGGCCTTTGCCTCGGTGGTGGTGCACACCCTGCTGCTCGGGCTGGCGGCGCAACTGGCGTGGAGCAGCCTCACGGTGGACGGCGGCCTGGGCCCGCGCCTGCAGGCGCTTGAGCGGGCCACCATGCAACTGGTGGTGTTCGCCGCCTTCATGATCGCGCTGGGCCATGCGCTGATCTCGCGCAAGCGCAGCTCCTGGCGCCTCACGGCCCTGTCGGACGAGCTGGCCACGCGCCTGGCCCCCTATCCCTGGTGGATGGCGCTCACGGCCCTGCTGGGCGGGCTCATCATCGAGGTCAACCGCGTGGTGGGCGCCAGCCTTTCGGCCGAGGTGTCAGCGCACACCCTGTCGGCCCTGCTGATGGCGCTGGTCATCCTGTGCGCCCTGCGCCACCTGCGCGCGCCGGCGGCTGCGCAGCCGGCCACCGGAGACGCGCCAGCCACTGAAATCCCTGCGCAGGAGCCGCCGACCACGCCCCGGCCTATCTGGGTGGGCCTGCTGGTGGCAGCGGCAGCCGCCACGGCCTGCGCCATCCTGGTGCTGCTGGTGCTGGGCTTTGTGGCCCTGGCCCACATGCTGGCCGGCCAGATGGTCTGGACCGGGGTGGTGTTCGCCACCACCTACCTCCTGTTCGAGCTGGTGGAAGACCTGGCGCAGGCCGTGCTGTCCTCGCGCGGAGGCTTCGGCCAGCGCCTGCACAAGGGCCTGGGCATCGATGGCAAGCTGCTGGACCAGAGCGCCGTGGTGGCCTCGGGTGCGCTGCGCGTGGTGCTGCTGTTCTACATGGTGATTGCCCTGCTGGCCCCGCTGGGCACGGCACCGGACGAAGTGTTCCGCCGCGGTGGCAGCGTGAACCAGACCCTGCAGGTGGGCAGCGTCACGCTGGCGCCGCAGGCCCTGCTGACGGCACTGGCGATCGCCTGCGCCGGCTTCGTGATGATCCGCATCTTGAAGCGCTGGCTCAGCGACCAGTTCTTTCCGAACACTTCGCTGGAGCCGGGCATGCGCAGCTCCATCGTCACCCTGCTGGGCTATGTGGGCGGTGTGGCAGTGGTCGCGGTGGCGCTGGCGGGCCTGGGCATCAGCGTGGAGCGCATCGCCTGGGTGGCCAGCGCCCTTTCGGTAGGTATCGGCTTCGGGCTGCAGGCCATCGTGCAGAACTTCATCTCGGGCCTGATCCTGCTGGCCGAGCGGCCGGTGCGCGTGGGCGACTGGGTAGTGCTGGGCGAGACCGAGGGCGACGTGCGCCGCGTGAACGTGCGCGCCACCGAGATCCAGCTCGGCGACCGCTCCACCGTGATCGTGCCCAACTCCGAGTTCATCACCAAGACCGTGCGCAACATGACGCTCACCGGCGCCCCCGGGCGCGTGCTGCTGCGCTTGCCGGCACCGCTCGATACCGATGCCCAGCGCATGCGCGAGGTGATTCTGGCGGCCTTCACGGCCCACGAAGGGATCATGGCCGACCCCGAGCCCATCGTGCAGCTCGAAGGCATCCTGAACGGCACGCTGACCTTTCTGGCGATCGGCTACGTGAGCAACCCGCGCAATGCGGGCGGGGTGCGCAGCGACCTGCTGTTCTCCATCCTGGACAGCCTGCGCGATGCGGGCCTGGCGCTGTCACCACCCGCTACAACGGCCATCACGCATGGAACCCGTGCCCAAGGGGGAGATACGCCGCTGGCGCCGGTCGCACAGGCCTGATCGGCCTGCGCGAAAAGGGGCTCAGCCCTTCCAGCTTTTGCCCAGCACCCACTGGCAGGTAGCGCAGGCCAGCACCAGCGCGGCATAGGTCGCCATCTTGCCGTCGCGGCCCAACAGCACCAGGCCGGCCAGCAGCACGGCGCTGCCCACTGCGAATTGGATAGCAGCCTGGGCCCATATGGCGCGGTATGCGTTGGATTTCCAGCCCAACAGGCGCGCGCCCAGCACCATCAGCACGGCCATGGCGGCAGCGGGCGCGAGGAAATTCAGCAGGTGGTTCAGCGTGTCCAGAGGACCCATAGGAATTGACCCAGATCAAGGCTTTCCCAGGCAGTTGTACCGGGATGTGCCAACAATTTTATAATCAGCGTCTATGGCAGTCTGGGCCCTCGGCATCAACCACACCACCGCGCCCCTCGATTTGCGCGGCAGGTTCGCGTTCGCGCTCGACCAGATCGCCCCCACGCTGCACGGCCTGCGCCAGTCGCTGGGCCAGGAAAGCCGCCACCCCGGTGTGGAAACCGCGATCATTTCCACCTGCAACCGCACCGAGATCTACTGCGCGGGTGAGCAGGCGGCCATCGACCATACCCTGGGCTGGCTGGCGCAAAGCGGCGGCGTGAGCCCGGCGTTGCTGCGCTCGCACTCCTATTCGCTCGAAGACAGCCTGGTGGCGCGCCATGCCTTCCGCGTGGCCAGCGGCCTTGACTCCATGGTGCTGGGCGAAGCCCAGATCCTGGGCCAGATGAAGGACGCCGTGCGCGCCGCCGAGACCGCCGGCGCCCTGGGCACCACCCTGAACCAGCTGTTCCAGCGCAGCTTTGCCGTGGCCAAGGAAGTGCGCACCTCCACCGAGATCGGCGCGCACAGCATCAGCATGGCGGCTGCCGCCGTGCGCCTGGCGGGCCAGCTGTTCGAAGACCTGGGCAAGATCCGCGTGCTCTTCGTGGGCGCGGGCGAAATGATCGAACTTTGCGCCACCCACTTCGCGGCCAAGAACCCCAAGCAGATCGCGATTGCCAACCGCACGCTGGAGCGCGGCGAAAAGCTCGCCACGCGCTTTGGCGGCGAGGTCATGCGCCTGGCCGACCTGCCCGAGCGGCTGCACGAGTTCGACGCGGTGATCAGCTGCACGGCCAGCAGCCTGCCCATCATCGGCCTCGGAGCCGTGGAGCGCGCGCTCAAGAAGCGCCGCCACCGCCCCATGTTCATGGTCGACCTGGCGGTGCCGCGCGACATCGAGCCCGAGGTCAAGGCCCTGGGCGACGTCTACCTGTACACCGTGGACGACCTGGCCAGCGTGGTGCAGACCGCCCAGGCCAACCGCCAGGCGGCCGTGGAGCAGGCGGAGGCCATCATTGATGCCGGCGTGCAGAGCTTCATGCACTGGATGGACCAGCGCCACCCCGAAGGCGGCGTGGTGCCCCTGATCCGGCAGCTCAACGCCCAGACCGACAGCTGGCGCGCGGCCGAGATCGCGCGCGCCAAGAAGCTGCTGGCCCGTGGCGAGGACGTGGACGCGGTGCTGGAAGCCCTATCGCGCGGCATCACGCAGAAGATGCTGCACGGCACCATGGCCGAGTTGCATGCGGGCGACGCCGAGATGCGCGCCCAGACGGCACAGACCGTCTCGCGCCTGTTCCTGCGCTCGCAAAGCAAGAACAGCGGCCTGTAGCGGCGCCCGCCGCTCCACCAGGCACGTTGCCCGCCGCAAGGGCAGCGCCCGCTGCGAACACGCAGCCCCTCCCCCCTTTTTCACCGCATGAAGACATTTCTCAGAAACCAGCTGGAGCGCTATGCGCAGCGCCTGGGCGAGCTCGATTTCCTGCTCTCGCGCGAGGACATCATGGGCGACATGGCCCAGTACCGCCTGCTGTCGCGCGAGCACGCCGAGGTGACCCAGGTGGCAGGCCGCTATGCGCGCTACGTGCAGCGCGAGGCCGACCTGGCCGGCGCGCGCGAGATGCTGGCCGACCCCGACATGGCAGAGATGGCGCAGGAAGAGGTCACCGGCGCCGAAGCCGAGCTGCTGCAGCTGGAGGACGAGCTGCAGCGCCTGCTGCTGCCCAGGGACCCGGACGACACGCGCAATGCCTTCATGGAAATCCGCGCGGGCACGGGCGGCGACGAGTCGGCCCTGTTCGCGGGCGACCTCACGCGCATGTACTCGCGCTACGCGGCCAATGTGGGCTGGAAGGTCGAGGTGGTGAGCGAAAACGCGGCCGAGCTCGGCGGGTACAAGGAAATCGTGCTGCGCATCGAAGGCGACAACGTCTACGGCACCCTCAAGTTCGAATCCGGCGGCCACCGCGTGCAGCGCGTGCCTGCGACCGAGACGCAGGGCCGCATCCATACCAGCGCCTGCACGGTGGCAGTGATGCCCGAACCCGACGAGACCGAGGCCATCAAGCTCAACCCGGCAGACCTGCGCATCGACACCTTCCGCGCCAGCGGCGCCGGCGGGCAGCACATCAACAAGACCGACTCGGCCGTGCGCGTGGTGCACTTGCCCACCGGCATCGTGGCCGAATGCCAGGACGGCCGCAGCCAGCACAGCAACAAGGCCAAGGCACTGCAGGTGCTGCAGGCGCGCATCCAGGAAAAGGAGCGCAGCGAGCGCGCCGCCAAGGAGGCCGCGCTGCGCAAGGGCCTGATCGGCAGCGGCGACCGCAGCGACCGCATCCGCACCTACAACTTCCCGCAGGGCCGGCTCACGGACCATCGCATCAACCTCACGCTGTACAAGCTGCTCTTGGTGATGGAAGGCGACCTGGCCGACGTGCTGCAGGCCATGGCGCATGCGCGCGAGGCCGAGCAGCTCGAAGAGCTGGAGATGGGAGCTGCCGCCTGACGGCCGGCACCCGCCCTCGCCGCCATGGATACCACCGCTAATCCACCCGCCACCGTGGTTGACGCCCTGGGCCAGGCCCGCACCCTGGGCTTGGCGCGCATCGACGCACAACTGCTGCTGCTGCACGTGCTGGGCCGCGCCACCACCGACCGCGCCTGGCTGTTGGCGCACGACACCGATGTGCTCGCACCGGATGCCTCGGATCGCTACCAGACCCTGTGCCTGCGCCGCGCGGCGGGCGAGCCGGTGGCCTACCTCACGGGACACAAGGAGTTCTACGGCCTGGCGTTGCAAGTGGACGCCCGCGTGCTGGACCCGCGCCCCGACACCGAAACACTGGTGGACTGGGCCCTGGAGATCATCTCCCCCATGCCCGCCCCCCGCGTGCTGGACCTGGGCACAGGCAGCGGCGCCATCGCCCTGGCACTGCAGCACCAGTGCCCGGCCGCGCGCGTGCTGGCCGTGGACGCCAGCGCCGACGCACTGGCCGTGGCGCAGGCCAATGCGCACCGCCTGGCACTGCCCGTGCAGTTTGCACAGGCCAACTGGCTGCAGGGCGTGGAAGGCCGCTTCGATGCCATCGTCTCCAACCCGCCCTACATTGCTGCCGCCGACCCACATCTGGCCGCCTTGACCCACGAGCCGCTGCAGGCCCTGGCCAGCGGCGTCGATGGGCTGGACGACATACGCACCATTGTGGTGCAATCCCCCAATCACCTTGCACCGGGGGGTTGGCTGCTGCTGGAGCATGGCCACGACCAGGCGCATGCCGTGTGCGAACTGCTGCGCGCCGAGGGGTTCGGCGAGGTGCAAAGCCGCATGGATCTGGCCGGCATCGCACGCTGCTCCGGCGGACAATGGCCGACAGTGAAATAATCTGGTTATTGCGGGTCTCCGAGGCCCGCCAGCCCTTTCAAGGAGTATTCCCATGAGCGACCCCCAGCAACGCATCGACGCCCTCGTGAAATCCAGCGACATCCTGCTGTTCATGAAGGGCAACGCCAGCTTCCCCATGTGCGGTTTTTCGGGCCGCGCGATCCAGATCCTCAAGGCCAGTGGCGTGGACCCCAAGTCCGTGGTCACGGTGAACGTGCTCGAAGACGACGAGATCCGCCAGGGCATCAAGGAATACAGCCAGTGGCCCACCATCCCGCAGCTGTACGTCAAGGGCGAGTTCATCGGCGGCTCGGACATCATGATGGAGATGTACGAATCGGGTGAACTCAAGCAGGTGCTGGGCACCGGCGAGTAATTGCGCCCTGTACCGGCACCTTCGGTGGGGCCGCCTTCGGGCGGCCTTTTGCATGGCGGCAACAAACGAAGGTAACAGCTGCGCAAAACCGGTTGTCAGGGCTTTTCCTGCGCTTGGCCGGGCATGTTGTGTGCTTGAATACTTGTGTGACGTGACGCTTTTGCAACTCACAAGGAGAGCATGCGATGACCAGCCATAGCCTTGTTCCCCAACCACCCGCCCTGCGCCTGCCGGTGGCCCAGATGCGCAATGTGTTCCACCCCGGCGACGTCGAGCGCAAGCTCTCGCGGCTGCAGGAGTCGGGCAACCAGCGCGAGTACGAAACCCTGCGCACCGTCTACGAGCGCATGCTGGAGCGCGGGCCGGAACGCTTCCAGGTCAAGCCCTCGGGGGTGCCCGACATGGTGAGCCTCTACGAGCAGTTGCCCAACTTCACGGACGTGCTAGACGACGTGAAGCGCCATGTGGCCCTGGCCCAGGACAGCTGCGACGGGCTGGAAGTGACGCCCATGCTGCTGCTGGGCCCCCCGGGCATCGGCAAGACCCATTTCGCGCGCCACCTGGCCGAGTTGCTGGGCACGGGCATGAACCTGCTGCCCATGAGTTCCATGACCGCAGGCTGGCTGCTGTCGGGCTCGTCGGCCCAGTGGAAGGGGGCACGCCCCGGCAAGGTCTTCGAGGCCCTGGTGGAGGGCGAATACGCGAACCCGGTGATCGTGGTCGACGAGATCGACAAGGCCGCGTCGGACGCGCAGTACGACCCGCTGGGCGCGCTGTACAGCCTGCTCGAGCACGACACGGCGCAGAGCTTCACCGACGAGTTCGCCGAGGTGGCCATCGACGCGAGCCAGGTCATCTGGATTACCACGGCCAACGACACGCGGGGCATCCCCGACCCGATCCTGAACCGCATGAACGTGTTCGAGGTGGAAGCGCCCACGCTGGCGCAGGCGCGCACCATCGCGCGCAACCTCTACCAGGGCATACGCGCCGGGCACGACTGGGGCCGCCTGATCGACCCCGAGCCGCAGGGCGATGTGCTGGACCTGCTGGCCACGATGCCACCGCGCGAGATGCGCCGGGCGCTGATGACCGGTTTCGGCAATGCGCGGCTGGAACGGCGCTCCACGGTGGAGGTGGCCGATCTGCCGCGAGCCGCCGCCGGGCGTGGGCGCATCGGCTTCGTGCAGTAGGCGGGCCAGGCCGCAGTCCCGCAGCGGTAGCGCGCCAAAGGGCGCCGTGGTGCATCGGGCAGGCAGATACACTCTGTAGCCCGGTGTGCCGCAGCGCCACGTTCTGTCGCTCTTCATGTCCCTGACCCAAAGCTTTTTCGTGATCGGGCTGCTGATTGCAGCCAGCGCCTTCTTTTCCATGGCCGAAATTTCGCTCGCGGCCGCGCGCCGCCTGCGCCTGCGCCAGATGGCGGACGAAGGCGACGCGCGCGCCGATCGCGTGCTGCGCATGCAGGAGCAGCCGGGCGACTATTTCACGGTGGTGCAGGTCGGGCAGAACGCAGTGGCCATCCTCGGCGGTATCGTCGGCGAGGGGGCGCTGAGCCCGCATTTCAGCACGCTGTTCGGCTGGTGGCTCAGCGAGGGCAATGCGCAGACGACGGGCTTTCTGGCCTCGTTCCTGGTCATCACCTCGCTGTTCATCCTGTTTGCCGACCTGTTCCCCAAGCGCCTGGGCATGGCCGAGCCCGAGCGGCTGGTGGTGCGCCTGGCCAAGCCCATGGCCTGGTGCATGACGATTTTGCGCCCGGTGGTGTGGTTCTACAGCCGGCTGGCAGATGCGCTGTTCCGCGTGCTGGGGCTGTCTTCGCTGCGCGATGACCGCATCACCTCCGATGACATCCTGGCCATGATGGAAGCCGGCACCCGGGCCGGCGTGCTGGCAGCGCGTGAGCAGCAGGTGATCACCAACGTGTTCGAGCTGGACACACGCATGGTGTCGAGCGCCATGTCGCAGCGCGACCGGGTCTCCTTTTTCCTGCGCGACGAGTCAGACGCGGTGATACGCCTGCGCATCGCGGCAGAGCCGTTCTCGACCTACCCGGTGTGCGAGGGCGACATCGACCATGTGGTGGGCTATGTGGACGCCAAGGACCTGTTCCAGCGCGTGCTCAACAACCAGCCCATCTCGCTGGCCGACGACAGCCTGGTGCGCAAGGTGCTGATCGTGCCGGACCGGCTGACCCTCTCCGAGGTGCTCGAGCAGTTCCGCCAGGTGCACGAGGATTTCGCAGTCATCGTCAACGAGTACAGCCTGGTGGTGGGCGTGGTCACGCTCAACGACGTGATGAGCACGGTGATGGGCGATCTCGTGTCCCCACTGGACGAGGAGCAGATCGTGCGGCGCGACGAGAACTCCTGGCTGATCGACGGGGTGACACCCATCGGCGATGTGCTGCGCGCACTGTCGCTCGACGAACTGCCGCATGCCGAGGAGTACGAGACCCTGGCCGGCTTTTTGATGGTGATGCTGCGCCGCGTACCGCGCAGAACGGACAGTGTGAGCTGGGGTGGCTACAAGTTCGAGGTGCTGGACGTGGACAGCTACCGCATCGACCAGGTGATGGTTTCGCGACTGTCGCAGGCGGGCAGCCAGGACAACGCGAACACGCCAGGAACCATCGTCTAGCTCCCGCGAGAGACTCAGCCGGCTGCGGGCCGGTCGACGTACTCCCAGCTGCGCTGGGCACCGAAGACGGCGTTCGGATAAGGCGGGCGCCCCCGGCTGCCGTTGTAGCGCCCCAGCGCCATGAACAGGTCACCGCGCTCGCGGTCGATGTAGTGGCGCAGGATCACGCAGCCAAAGCGCAGGTTGGTCTGCATGTGGAACAGCTTGCCGGCGTCGCCGTCGCCGATCACGCGCGTCCAGAACGGCATGACCTGCATGTAGCCGCGCGCGCCCACGCTGGAGACGGCGAACTTGCGGAACCCGCTTTCTACCTGGATCAGGCCCAGCACCAGGGACACATCGAGCCCTGCGCGCTTGGACTCGTACCAGACGGTCTGCAGAAAGTCACGGCGCACCTCCCACTCGGGCTTGCGCCGGCGCAGGCGGTCGCTCATCGCGGCCAGCCAGCGGGTGTAGTGCAGGCGGGTGTCGGTGGTGAAGAACTCGGGCTCGGGTGGGGCCTGGTTGGCGATGGCCGAGCTCAGCGCGGTGCGCACCGAGTCCATCAACGGCTCTTCGAGCTGGCCCCCAGCTTGCGCCAGCGTGGGCGCAGCCAGCCACGCCGACGGCCCCAGGAGCGACGCGGCAAGGCAGGTGCGACGGGACAGGCCAGGGCCCCCGCCACCGAAGCCGTGCACCCCACTCATACCGCCATGCGGCCCTTCACATGGGCCCAGATGTCGGTGATGGCCACCTTGGTGGCAGCGCTGTCGCGGCGGTGCTGGTACTCGACCTGGCCTTCCTTGAGGCCCCGGTCACCAATCACCACGCGGTGGGGCACGCCGATCAGTTCCCAATCGGCGAACATGGCGCCTGGGCGTTCGCCCCGATCATCCAGCAGCACATCGACGCCGGCCGCGAGGAACTCGGCGTACAGCTTGTCCGCCGCGACCTTGACCTCTTCGCTGCGGTCCATGCCAATGGGGCAGATGACCACGGTGAAGGGGGCGATGGCGTCGGGCCAGATGATGCCGCGCTCGTCGTGGTTCTGCTCGATGGCTGCGGCCGGCAGGCGGGTGATGCCGATGCCGTAGCAACCCATCTCCAGCGGCTGGGGCTTGCCGTTCTCGTCAAGGAAGGTGGCGTTCATGGCGCGGCTGTACTTGGTACCGAGGTAGAACACATGGCCCACTTCGATACCGCGCTCGATCGCCAGTTCCCCCTTGCCGTCGGGCGAGGCATCGCCGGCCACGACGTTGCGCAGGTCGGCCACGGCGTCGGGCTCGGGCAGGTCGCGGCCCCAGTTCACGCCGGTCATGTGGAAATCGGCCTCGTTGGCGCCGCAGATCCAGTCGGCCATGAGGGCCACGTCGCGGTCCACAACGGTCTTCACGGGCTTTTTCAGGCCCAGGGGGCCCAGGTAGCCGGGCTTGCAGCCGAAGTGCTCCTCGATTTCGCCGAGGGTGGCGAAGCGGAAGCCCGCCAGGCCCGGCACCTTGCCGGCCTTGATCTCGTTCATGTCATGGTCGCCGCGCAGCAGCAGCAGCCAGACCTGCGTCTTGACGATTTCGCCCGCATCGTTGGTCTCGTCGGTGGCCAGCACCAGCGACTTGACGGTGGTGTTCAGCGGAACGTTCAGCAGTTGGGCCACGTCGGCGCAGGTGCTTTTGCCGGGCGTGGGGGTCTTGGCGAGGGCCTGGGTGGCGGCGCCGCGTGGGCCCGCGGGCGCCAGGGCCTCGGCCTTTTCCATGTTGGCGGCGTAGTCGCTGCCGGGGCAGTAGACGATGGCGTCTTCGCCGGTGGCGGCGATGACCTGGAACTCCTCGCTCAGGTCGCCGCCGATGGCGCCGCTGTCGGCGGCCACGGCACGGTAGGTCAGGCCGAAGCGGTCGAAGATGCGGCGGTAGGCCTGGGCCATGACCTGGTAGCTGGCCTTGGCGGCGGCTTGGTCGCGGTCAAAGCTGTAGGCGTCCTTCATGGTGAACTCGCGCCCCCGCATCAAGCCGAAGCGGGGACGGCGCTCGTCACGGAACTTCGTCTGGATCTGGTAGAAATTCTTTGGCAACTGTTTGTAGCTGCGCAGCTCCTGGCGAGCGATGTCAGTGATCACTTCTTCGCTGGTAGGCTGGATGACGAAGTCGCGGCCGTGGCGGTCCTGGATGCGCAGGAGTTCAGGGCCCATTTTCTCGAAGCGCCCCGTCTCCTGCCAGAGCTCGGCGGGCTGCACCACGGGCATGGCGAGCTCCACGGCGCCGGCACGGTTCATTTCCTCGCGCACGATGGCCTCGACCTTGCGCACCACGCGCAGGCCCATGGGCATGTAGTTGTAGATGCCGGCGCCCAGCTTCTTGATCAGGCCGGCCCGCGTCATGAGTTGGTGGCTGACCACCTCGGCGTCGGCAGGCGCTTCCTTGAGGGTGGAAATAAAGAATTGGGAGGCTTTCATCGGCTTCGGCAGAGGGCGTCTGGGTGCAGCCCACTTGCTGCGCTCAAAGCGCCGTGCATAATGGACACAGTTTAAAAATTTGGGGTTTGATTATGCTTGACCGGGACGGCTTTCGGCCGAACGTCGGCATCATCCTGCTCAACCAGAAGAACCAGGTGTTCTGGGGCAAACGCATCCGCACCCACAGCTGGCAGTTTCCACAGGGTGGCATTGACCGGGGGGAAACCCCGGAACAGGCCATGTTCAGGGAGCTGCACGAAGAAGTGGGCCTGCACCCCAACCACGTGCGCTTGGTGGCCCGTACACGGGACTGGTTGCGCTATGAGGTGCCTGACCGGTACATCCGCCGCGATGCGCGCGGACACTACAAGGGCCAGAAGCAGATATGGTATCTGCTGCAACTGGTCGGACACGACTGGGATCTGAACCTGCGTGCCACCAACCACCCGGAGTTCGACGCCTGGCGTTGGAACGACTACTGGGTGCCGCTGGACGTGGTGGTGGAGTTCAAGCGCGGCGTCTACGAAATGGCGCTGACGGAACTGGCGCGTTTCCTGCCCCGCAACGAGCAGCGCAACCGCTACCTGCGCAGCGGCATGCGTGCGCGCGATGAACACGCGGGCAGTGCCATGTTCCGCACCGGTTCACTGCTGGTGAACCCGGGCATGGAGCTTCCGCCGGGTGCGAGTTTCGACCCCGATCCACAAAACAGCCGCCCCATGGCGCTGGAAGAGTTGCCTGCCATTTCTTCAGACACCGGGAGCAGCAACAGCTTCCCTCCCACGCCCAAATAGCAATCACCGATGCGCGTGCAGGCAGGCCTTGGCGACTTGCCATGCTTCGTGCCCGAGGTAGCCATACCGGGGTCTGCCCCATGCAGCGACCGTGGTGGCGGACGATACGTCCCTGCCCGGACATTTCCCTGACCAGAATTGCCCTGGCAGGCTGTGGATCGCCTACTTGATTGTCAGCACCATGTTGTCGCGGTGCACCATTTCGGCCTCGGCCACGTAGCCGAGCAGGCGTTCGAACTCCGAGGAGGATTTGCGGCACAGCAGGCGGGCCTCGGCGCTGGCATAGTTGGCCAGGCCCCGGGCGATTTCCATGCCAGCCAGGTCGCGCACGGCGATCACGTCGCCGCGCGAGAAATCACCCTCTACAGCAGTCATGCCGATGGGCAGCAGGCTCTTGCCTTCGTCGCGCACCTTGGCAGCAGCGCCGGCATCCACCAGCACGGCACCGCGCAGTTGCAGGTGGTCGGCCATCCACTGCTTGCGGGCCTGCTTTTTCTGCGTCTGCGCCACCAGCAGGGTGCCCAGGGCCTCGCCCTTGACCAGGCGCACGAGCACTTCCTGCTCGCGCCCCCAGGCGATGACGGTGGAGGCTCCCGAGCCCGCCGCGCGCTTGGCCGCCAGGATCTTGGTGATCATGCCGCCCTTGCCGATGCTGGAGCCGGCGCCGCCGGCCATGGCTTCAAGCGCGGGGTCTCCGGCCTTGGCCTCGTGCACGAATTGTGCGGCGGGGTCACGGCGCGGGTCGGCCGTGTACAGGCCCTTCTGGTCGGTGAGGATGACAAGGGCGTCGGCCTCCACCAGGTTGGCAACCAGCGCCCCCAGGGTGTCGTTGTCGCCGAACTTGATTTCGTCGTTGACGACTGTATCGTTCTCGTTGATCACCGGCACCACGCCCAGGCGCAGCAGGGTGAGCAGGGTGGAACGCGCGTTCAGGTAGCGCTCACGGTCGGCCAGGTCGGCATGGGTGAGCAGCACCTGGGCACTGCCCATGCCCTGCTCGCGCAGCTTGGTCTCGTACATCTGGGCCAGGCCCATCTGGCCGACGGCGGCGGCAGCCTGCAACTCATGCACTTCATGCGGGCGGGTGGTCCAGCCCAGGCGCTTCATGCCCTCGGCAATCGCGCCGCTGGAGACCATGATCACCTCGCGCGGCACCCCACCGCCCTCGCCGCGCACCAGCGCAGCGAGTTGCCGGCTCCACTCGCCGATGGCCGCCTCATCCAGGCCGCGGCCTTCGTTGGTGACCAGGCTGGAGCCTACCTTGACGACGATTCGGCGGGCATCCCGCAGCACACTGGAAACCATTTTTGCTTCTTTTGCCTCTGTCGCTGGGCGGCCAGGATGGCTGCCATCACTGCATTGTTCTGTACAGGCCCATGGTCATGGGCCTGTGCTGCCCGGTTTTTCAGTCGGGCGCATCGCCCGCAAAGCGCGGATCGATTTCCTCGGGCGTGTTTTCCACGCGCTGTTGCGTCTGCACATGCCGGTAGATGGCATGGATCAGCGGCTCGCAGCCTTCGCGGGTGAGCGCGGAGATCTGGAACACCGGGCCCTTCCACTTGAAGCGCTTGACGAAATCCTTCACGCGCGCCTCGCGCGCTTCGGCCGGCACCATGTCCAGCTTGTTGAGCACCAGCCAGCGCGGTTTGTCGTGCAGTTGCTGGTCGTACTTCTTGAGCTCGCCCACGATGGCCTTGGCCTGCGCCACCGGGTCGACCGCGTCGTCGAACGGCGCCAGATCCACGATGTGCAGCAGCAGGCGGGTGCGCTGCAGGTGACGCAGGAACTGGTGGCCCAGGCCCGCGCCTTCGGAGGCACCCTCGATCAGGCCAGGGATGTCGGCGATCACGAAGCTCTGCTCGGGAGCCACGCGCACCACGCCCAGGTTGGGGTGCAAGGTCGTGAAAGGGTAGTCCGCGATCTTGGGCCGCGCATTGGACACGGCGGCGATGAAGGTGGACTTGCCTGCATTGGGCATGCCCAGCAGACCCACGTCGGCCAGCACCTTGAGTTCGAGCTTGAGGTTCTTCTTCTCGCCGGGCCAGCCGGGCGTCTTCTGGCGCGGCGCACGGTTGATGGCGCTCTTGAAGCGCATGTTGCCGAAGCCGCCATCGCCGCCCTTGGCAATGGTGACCACCTCGCCCGGGGTGAGCAGCTCATACAGCACCTCGCCGGTTTCGGCGTCGGTGAAGATGGTGCCCACGGGCACCTTGAGCGTGATGTCCGAGCCAGCGGCGCCGAACATGTCGGAGCCCATGCCATGCTCGCCGCGCTTGGCCTCGTGCCGGCGCGAGTAGCGGAAATCGACCAGGGTGTTCAGGTTCGGGTCGGCTACGGCAAACACATGCCCGCCCCGGCCGCCATCGCCCCCATTGGGACCGCCGAACTCCTTGTATTTTTCGTGCCGGAACGACACGCAGCCATTGCCACCATCACCGGCGGCAATGTCAATATAGGCTTCATCGACGAACTTCATGGGTATCCAGTTTACAAAAGAGCGCTGCGCAAGAAAATCACCGGTGAAGGAGCAGCAGGGCTTTGCTCTTTTCGAGGGGCGTGCAATACGCCGACAGGACGCGCCGGCAGGAAGTACCAGGCTGTCCAAACAACAAAGCCCCGACCAGGCGGGGCTTCGTTTGCTGCCGGGGTGAAAACCCTCAGGCGGCCGTCACATTGACCGTCGACTTGGACAGGGCACCCTTGGTGCCGAACGACACGTGGCCGTCCACCAATGCGAACAGGGTGTGGTCCTTGCCCACGCCCACGTTGGTACCGGGGTGGAAACGGGTACCGCGCTGGCGCACGATGATGGAGCCAGCACTGATCAGTTCACCACCGAACGCCTTGACACCCAGCATCTTTGGCTTGGAGTCACGTCCGTTTCGCGTAGAGCCGCCGCCTTTTTTCTGTGCCATGACATCAGCTCCCTGTTAAGCAGCGATCACGCCGATTTGCAGTTCGGTGAACTGCTGACGGTGACCTTGACGTTTCTGATAGTGCTTGCGACGGCGCATCTTGAAGATGTGCACTTTGTCGTGCTTGCCGTGCGCCACGACAGTGGCTTTGACCGTTGCACCGGACACCAGGGGCGTACCCACCTTCAGTTCAGCGCCGTTGCCGACAGCCAGAACCTGGTCGATCACAATTTCCTGGCCTACGTCCGCAGCAATCTGTTCTACTTTAATTTTTTCGCCGGAAGCAACGCGATACTGCTTGCCGCCGGTTTTTATGACCGCGTACATGTTGACCTCTTGATATGAGTTCCGCAGACGAATTTCTGCAGAGCCAGCTAGTTTAGCATAGCCCATGGATCGTAGCAAGCCAGCGACATCTGCACCGTACGCAGCACATCGCCAGGACGGGAAGGCCATGGCCGTTCCTATAATCCGCTGCACTCTGAGCGCTCCTATCTTGACTGACCATTCCCAAACAGCCGCCACGCCCGCACTCACGCTCATCGCCGCCGACATGCACGAGGTGGACCGGGTGATTGCAGCACGCCTCACTTCCTCCGTCCCCCTGGTCGCGCAGATCTCGCAGTACATCATCGCGGCGGGCGGCAAGCGTCTGCGCCCTGCGCTGCTGCTGCTGGTCTGTGGCGCCCTCGGCTACCGCGGCGCGCATCGCTTTGGCCTGGCCGCCGTGGTGGAACTGATCCACACCGCCACGCTGCTGCATGACGACGTAGTGGACGCATCCACCCTGCGGCGCGGCCGCGCGACGGCCAACGAGGCCTTCGGCAACCCGGCCAGCGTGCTCGTGGGCGACTTCCTGCACACGCGCTCCTTCCAGATGATGGTGGAAACCGGCAGCATGCGTGTCATGGAGATCCTCTCGGAGGCCACCAACGTGATCGCCGAGGGCGAAGTGCAGCAGCTGATGAACATGCACGACGCCTCGCTGGATGAAGAGGGCTACCTGCGCGTGATCCGCTCCAAGACTGCCAAGCTCTTCGAGGCCAGCGCCCGGCTGGGCGCCATCCTGGCGGGTAGCCCGCCCGAACTCGAAGAAGCCTGCGCCATGTACGGCCAGGCGCTGGGCACGGCGTTCCAGATCATCGACGACGTGCTCGACTACGATGGCGATGCCAGCGAGATGGGGAAAAACCTCGGTGACGACCTGCGCGAAGGCAAATCCACCCTGCCTCTGATCGCGGCCATGCAGCGCGGCACCAGCGCCCAGGCCACCATCATCCGGGAAGCCATCGAGCAAGGGTCCACCGAGCAGTTGCCAGCCATTGTCGCCATCGTCCGGGAAACCGGCGCACTGGAAGTTACCCGCGCCGCAGCCGTCTCGGAAGCCCACCGGGCCATCGCCGCCCTGAAGACCTTGCCCGACAACGATTTCACCGCCGGCTTGCTACACTTGGCATCGCAATTGCTGGACCGTCGCGCATAGGCCACACCCTCATGCAGCGTGCGGTCCCGGCGCCTCTTGCGGGCGCCATGCGGGGTGTAGCTTAGCCTGGTAGAGCGCTACGTTCGGGACGTAGAGGCCGGAGGTTCGAATCCTCTCACCCCGACCACATCTTCCTGCCTGCACAAAATCACGCTCAAGGTGTGGTGCCAGCGCCAATATGCAGCGCTGTACAGGTCAATGCCAATAGGCGATGATAGGATGGCTCGTTGTCCACCCTTAACACATTACCGGTTACATGGCTGCTGTAGATACTGCTCAGAAAGAAACACCTGCAATAGCCCTTCCGGGCTTGGGGCGGGCGTTGATGTCTGCGGGAAAGCTGACCCAAAAGGCAGCCGAAGATATTTACAAAAAGTCACAAGTCAGCCGCACCAGTTTTATTGCGGAATTGACAGGTTCGGGGGTGGTGTCCGCGACGGACCTGGCCCACACGGTATCGGCCGTATTCGGCGCCCCGTTGCTGGACCTGGAAGCCATCGACCCTCTGCGGCTGCCCAAGGACCTGCTGGACGCCAAAATCTGCCAGTCCTACCGGGTGGTGGTGCTGAGCAAGCGCAACAACCGCCTGATCGTTGCAACGGCCGATCCCACGGACCAGGAAGCCGCCGAGAAAATCAAGTTCACGACCCAGATGGGGGTGGACTGGATTATTGCCGAATATGACAAACTGAATCGACTGGTAGAAAGCAGCACCAAATCGACCAGTGAGTCGATGGAGAGCATGACCAGCGGGGGCGATTTTGAGTTCGACGATGTCCCCATCGAAGAAGCGGCAGATCCAGCCGATGCAGGCGCCTCCGACGTCGAGGATGCCCCGGTTGTCAAATTCCTGCACAAGATGTTGCTCGATGCCTTCAATATGCGGGCATCCGATCTGCATTTTGAACCCTATGAGCACCAGTACCGCGTGCGATTTCGCATTGACGGTGAATTGCGCGAAATCACATCGCCTCCGATTGCCATCAAGGACAAGCTGGCCTCGCGCATCAAGGTGATCTCGCGCATGGATATTTCCGAAAAGCGCGTGCCGCAGGACGGAAAGATGAAACTGAAAATCGGCCCCGACCGGGTGATCGATTTTCGGGTGAGCACCCTGCCCACACTGTTTGGCGAAAAGATCGTGATCCGTATTCTCGATCCCTCCAGCGCCAAATTGGGCATCGACGCACTGGGCTATGAACCCGAAGAAAAGGCGCGCCTGATGGACGCGATCAGCCGCCCTTACGGCATGATTCTGGTGACCGGTCCCACCGGCTCGGGCAAGACGGTGTCGCTCTACACCTGCCTGAACCTGCTGAACAAGCCGGGGGTGAACATCGCCACGGCAGAAGACCCCTCGGAAATCAACCTGCCCGGTGTGAACCAGGTCAACGTCAACGACAAGGCCGGGCTGACCTTTGCCGTGGCGCTCAAGTCCTTTCTGCGCCAGGATCCAGACATCATCATGGTGGGGGAAATCCGCGATCTGGAAACAGCCGATATCTCGATCAAGGCGGCCCAGACGGGTCACTTGGTGCTGTCCACGCTGCACACCAACGATGCCCCCACGACGCTCACGCGCATGCGCAACATGGGCATCGCACCTTTCAATATCGCGTCCAGCGTGATCCTGATTACTGCGCAGCGATTGGCACGGCGACTGTGCCCCGTGTGCAAGGTGCCTGCAGACATTCCTCATGAGGCGCTTGTGGATGCGGGCTACTCCGAGGAAGAGCTGGATGGATCCTGGGTCCCCTACCGTCCGGTGGGTTGCTCTGCCTGCAACAACGGATACAAAGGCCGCGTCGGGGTCTACCAGGTGATGCCCATCACCGAGGAAATCCAGCGCATCATCCTGCGCGACGGCAGTGCGCTGGAAATCGCCGAACAGGCCCGGTCGGAGGGGGTGCGATCCCTGCGCGATGCAGCCCTTTACAAGGCCAAGCTGGGGCAGACCTCTCTTGAAGAGGTGTTGGCCGTGACCAACGAATAAACATTACAGAATAGCGACGGGGAATACCATGGCGACAGCAGCAGCAGCGAAGGACATCAAGGACTTCGTCTTCGAGTGGGAAGGCAAGGACCGCGCCGGCAAGATCGTGCGCGGCGAAATCCGTGCGGGCGGCGAAAACCAGGTCCAGGCCACGCTGCGCCGCCAGGGCGTGTTCCCGACCAAGATCAAGAAACGGCGGATGAAGTCGGGCAAGAGGATCAAGCCCAAGGACATCGCCCTGTTCACGCGCCAGTTGGCCACCATGATGAAGGCCGGCGTGCCCCTGCTGCAATCGTTCGACATCGTCGGCCGCGGTAATACCAATGCCAGCGTCACCAAGCTGCTCAACGACATCCGCACCGATGTGGAAACAGGGACGTCGCTGAATGCAGCGTTTCGCAAGCATCCCCTGTACTTCGACACCCTGTACTGCAACCTGGTGGAAGCCGGTGAGGCCGCCGGTATTCTGGAAGCGCTGCTGGATCGCTTGGCGACCTACATGGAAAAGACGGAGGCCATCAAGTCCAAGATCAAGTCGGCATTGATGTATCCGATTTCCGTGCTGATCGTCGCCTTTGTCGTGGTGACTGTAATCATGATTTTTGTAATCCCAGCATTCAAGGAAGTCTTTTCATCCTTTGGGGCTGAGCTACCGGCACCCACACTCATCGTGATGGCCATCAGCGACGTCTTTGTCAAATGGTGGTGGCTGATCTTCGGGGTTATTGGCGGCGGCTTCTATTTCTTCATGGAGGCATGGCGCCGTAACGAAAAGATGCAGAAGTTCATGGACCGCGCCCTGCTGAAGATACCTATTTTTGGCGCGTTGATTGACAAGTCCTGCGTAGCCCGCTGGACGCGGACGTTGGCCACCATGTTTGCCGCCGGTGTTCCGCTAGTCGAAGCGCTTGACTCCGTCGGCGGCGCCTCGGGCAACTCGGTCTACGCTGTAGCCACCGAAAAGATTCAGCAGGAAGTTTCGACCGGCACCAGCCTCACGGCAGCCATGGGCAACGCCAACATCTTTCCATCAATGGTGATCCAGATGTGCGCGATTGGTGAAGAGTCCGGCTCCATCGATCACATGCTGGGCAAGGCCGCCGATTTCTACGAAGCCGAAGTGGATGAAATGGTCGCCGGCCTTTCCAGCCTGATGGAGCCCATCATCATCGTGTTCCTGGGCACACTGATTGGCGGGATCGTGGTGTCGATGTACCTGCCCATCTTCAAGCTCGGCCAGGTCGTTTAATGCTTCTGGATCCATGGTGGAGCGCCGCGTTGGTCGGCGTCCTGGGCTTGTTGATCGGCAGTTTCCTGAATGTGGTGATCTACCGGTTGCCCAAGATGATGGAGCGGCAGTGGGATGCTGAAGTGGCCGCATACGCCGCAGAGCAGACGGCGCGGCAGGCACCTGGCAGCGAGGCGGAAAGAGCCGTCGAAGGACATCAGCCACCCGCAGCAGAGCCATTCAATCTCATGGTTCCCCGGTCACGCTGCCAAACCTGTGGGCACATGGTCCGGTGGTACGAAAACATTCCCGTTCTGAGCTATCTGTTCCTGCGCGGCAAATGCTCTTCCTGCGGGGCTCACATCAGTGTGCGCTACCCCTTGGTGGAACTTGGCACCGCAGCCCTGTTTGCCTTCCTGGGCCACTGGGGAGGGTTGTCGGCTCCGACCCTGGTCTGGTGTGTCTTTGCCGCTGCCATGGTGGCGCTTGCCCTGATCGACTGGGATACGACCCTGTTGCCCGATGACATCACCCTGCCCTTGCTCTGGGCTGGACTGATTGCCTCCACTGTGGGGTGGACAGGCATACCGCCTGCTGCCTCGGTGGCAGGTGCTGCTGCCGGCTATCTGTCCCTGTGGCTCGTCTACTGGGGCTTCAAGCTCGTCACCGGCAAGGAAGGCATGGGCTATGGCGACTTCAAGCTGTTCGCCGCGCTCGGCGCCTGGTTTGGCTGGCAGGCCCTGGTGCCCATCATCCTCATGGCCTCGGTGATCGGCGCCATCGTGGGCCTGTTCATGAAATTCAGAAACCGGTTGCGCGAAGGTGGCTACATTCCTTTCGGCCCCTTCCTGGTCGGCGCGGGCCTGGTGTCCATGGTGTTCACCCCCGACGCCGTCTTCCAGGCGGTGCTGGGCCTGATGGGGCTGTAGCCCATGCGCATCGGTCTGACCGGGGGCATCGGCAGCGGCAAGAGTACCTTCGGCCAGCTGCTGGCCGCCCTGGGCGCAGCACTGATCGATGCCGACCAGATTGCGCGCAGAGTCACAGGGCCCGGCGGTGCGGCCATCGAAGCGATCCGGCAGGCGTTCGGCGCCGACTATGTCGATGCGGACGGAGCGCTCGACAGGGCACGCATGCGCGCCCTGGCCTTCTCGGACAGCGATTCACGGGTGCGCCTGGAATCCATCGTGCACCCCCTGGTGACCCAACGCAGCGCCGACGAAGCCCGCCAGGCCCTGCAGGACGGCAAGCGGCTGATCGTGCACGACATCCCCTTGCTGGTGGAGTCGGGGCGCTGGGCCCGGCAGCTTGATGCCGTGGTGGTGATCGACTGCCCTCCCGAAACCCAGATCGAGCGCGTGGCGCAGCGCAGCGGCCTCACCAGGGAGGCCGTGCAGGCCATCCTCTCCCACCAGGCGAGCCGTCCGGTGCGCCGCGCAGCGGCCGATACCGTGGTGTTCAACGGCCCGCACTGCACATTGACGCAATTGCAGGCCCAGGCCGCGCAGCTTGGGCAGCTGTTCGGGCTATGATGCACGCGCAGCCTGTTGCGCCCTGTTTCTGCAGGGTGCACGCCAACGGTGCCACAGAATACCCCTGAGAGCCCCGGGAACCCGCCAGCGTGATCCTTTACGAATACCCTTTCAACGAGCGCCTCAGAACGTACCTGCGTCTGGAGCAGCTGTTTCGCCGGCTCGGCGAACTGATCCCGCGCTCCCACGCCCTGGACCACCATTTTGCGCTGGTCACGATCTTCGAAATCATGGATGTGGCCGCCCGGGCCGACCTGAAGTCGGACGTGCTCAAGGACATCGAAAAGCACAAGCACCAGCTCGACAGCTACCGCGGCAACCCCTCCATCTCCGAGGCGGCGCTGGACGCCGTGATCGCGCAGCTCGACCACTGCTTCACCGCCCTGAACACCCAGAACGGCAAGTCAGGCCATGCCCTCACCGAGAACGACTGGCTGATGAGCATCCGCAGCCGCGTCGGGATTCCGGGCGGAACCTGCGGGTTCGATCTGCCTGCCTACTACGCCTGGCAGCACCGGGACGTGGCCTACCGCCAGAACGCCTTGCAGGAATGGGCCTCCACCCTCGCGCCCATGGCCGAATCCATCTACGTGCTGCTCAAGCTGCTGCGCGACTCGGGCGTGCCGCAGAAGGTGGCCGCCGAGCGCGGCCAGTTCCAGCAGAACCTGCCCCAGGGTCGCACCTTCCAGTTGCTGCGCTTGCGCATAGACCCATCGCTGGGGCTCATTCCCGAGATCAGCGGCAACCGCCTGATCGTCTCAGTGCGGCTCATGCGCCAGGAGGCCGATGGCCGCCTGCACTCCTGCGCGGAGGATGCCGCGTTTGAACTGACCCTGTGCGCGTGAAGGAGACGCCCACCATGGCCCCCAAAACACCCCTTGGCAGCACCACTGCCCGCATCGTTGTCTGCCCCACCTGCGGGGGCGACAGCATCTACAGCCCCGCCAACGCCTACCGGCCGTTCTGCAGCGAACGCTGCAAGCAGGTGGACCTGGGCGCCTGGGCCAGCGAAGACTTCCGCATGCCCGCCGAAGCGCCGCCAGCAGACGCGCAGTACGGCGACCCCAAGCTACAGCACTGAATACGGATTTGCCTTCAGCCGTCTAACTTCGTTGGTCCGCCTTGCCGTGCTACAGCACTGTCTGCGGCTTCCCGCCTCGTTATACGGCTGAAGGCAAATCCGTATGGGCAGCAGGTAGGGGCCCTCGGCTTCAGGCTTTCGGAAGCTCCGGCGCCGCGAACGCCAGGCCGCGCTCCTCGGACAGCCATTGCAGCACCGGGTAGGCCCCTGGCAACACGGGGCTGACCTCCAGGGGCAACTGCTGCCAGGCCATCTCCTGGCCTTCGCGCATCTCGAATTCCCCGGTCCATGCGTGCACCTTGCACCAGTGCAGCCGCACCAGCGCGTGCGGGTAGTCGTGCTCGGTGACCTTCCAGACCTCAGCGGGCCCGATGCTCACGCCCAGCTCCTCGACCAGCTCGCGCCGCAGTGCCTGCTCCACCGTCTCGCCGGCTTCCAGCTTGCCGCCTGGAAACTCCCAGTAGCCCGCATAGGGCTTGCCTGGTGGGCGGGTGGACAACAGCAGCGCGCCGTCCGGGCGCACCAGGATGCCCACCGCCACCTCGGTGTGCTTGCGCACCGCCGCCTCGCCAACCACGAACTCAGCCACCCTGGCGCCCCGCATAATCGCGTGCGAACTGGTAGGCCACGCGGCCGCTGCGCGAGCCCCGCTCCAGCGCCCACACCAGGGCCTGGGGGCGTGCCGCTGCAATCTCCGGGGCATCCACGCCCAGCGACGAGAGCCACTGTGCCACGATGGCCAGGTACTCGTCCTGGCTGAACGGGTAGAAGCTCACCCACAGGCCAAAGCGTTCCGACAGCGAGATCTTTTCCTCGACCACCTCGCCGGGGTGTACCTCGCCGTCCTCACTGTGCGTATAGGTCAGGTTCTCGGTCATGTACTCAGGCAGCAGGTGGCGGCGGTTGCTGGTGGCATAGATCAGCACGTTCGGCGTGGCTGCGGCCACCGATCCATCGAGGATGGACTTGAGCGCCTTGTAGCCCGGTTCGCCCTCTTCAAAGCTCAGGTCATCGCAGAAGACGATGAACTTCTCCGGCCGTGCCGAGACCACGTCCACGATGTCGGGCAGGTCTGTCAGGTCGGCCTTGTCCACCTCGATCAGGCGCAGGCCCTGCGGCGCGTAGGCATTCAAGCAGGCCTTGATCAGCGAGGACTTGCCCGTGCCACGCGCGCCCGTGAGCAGCACGTTGTTGGCCGGCTTGCCCTGCACGAACTGGCGCGTGTTGCGCTCGATCTTGTCCTTTTGACCATCGATCTCCTTGAGCTCGCTGAGGGCCATGGCCGCCACATGGCGCACGGGCTCCAGCGTGCCATGGCCGCTGCTGCGCTTGCGGTAGCGCCAGGCGATCGAGGCCGTCCAGTCCGGCGCGGACAGCGGCTGCGGCAAGGCCGCCTCGATGCGGGTGATCAGTTGCTCCGCGCGCGCGATCAGGTGTTCCAGTGCTTGGTTCATGTGCCAGAGGCTCGCGTGTTCAGGAGCGGTAATCCGCGTTGATGGTCACGTACTCGTGGCTGAAATCGCAGGTCCACACGGTGTCGGCCGCATTACCCCGGCCCAGCACCACGCGCACGGTGATCTCGCTTTGCTTCATCACGCGCTGGCCATCTTCCTCGCGGTAGGCCGGGTTGCGCCCGCCCTTCACGGCCACGTGCACGTCGTCCAGGTACAAATCGATCCCGGTCTGGTCCAGGTCGTCGATGCCGGCGTAGCCCACTGCCGCCAGGATGCGGCCCAGGTTCGGGTCGCTGGCGAAGAAAGCCGTCTTGACCAGGGGCGAATGGGCGATGGCGTAGGCCACCTTGCGGCACTCGTCGCCGGTCTTGCCGCCTTCGACGCGCACGGTGATGAACTTGGTGGCGCCTTCGCCATCGCGCACGATGGCCTGGGCCAGCTTCTGCGCCACCTGCAGCATGGCTGCCTGCAGGGACTTGCCTTCGGCACTGGCCAGATCGGTGATCGGAGCGTGCGCCGCCTTGTTCGTGGCCACGACCACAAAGGAATCGTTGGTCGAGGTATCGCCGTCGATGGTCACGCGGTTGAACGACCCATCGGCCAGCTCGCGCGCCAGCTGCTGCATCACCGAGGGGTGCACGCAGGCATCCGTGGCCATGAAACCCAGCATGGTCGCCATGTTCGGGCGGATCATGCCGGCGCCCTTGCTGATGCCGGTGATGGACACCGTCGTGCCCGCAATCTGCACCTGGGCCGAAAAAGCCTTGGGCAGCGTGTCGGTGGTCATGATGCCTTCAGCGGCGCGCGCCCAGTGGTCGGGCTGCGCATCGGCAATGGCAGCGGGCAGGCCGGCCTCGATGCGGTCAACGGGCAAGGACTCCATGATCACGCCGGTGGAGAACGGCAGCACCTGCTCGGGCGCCACGTCCAGCTGGCGCGCCATGGCCACGCAGGTGGCACGCGCACGCGCAAGGCCGTCGGCACCGGTGCCGGCGTTGGCATTGCCGGTGTTGATCACCATCGCGCGGATGCCCTGCCCGCTGGCCAGGTGCTCGCGCCCGACCTGCACCGGCGCCGCGCAAAAGCGGTTCTGTGTGAACACGCCCGCCACGCTGGCGCCCTCGTCGAGCAGGAACACGGTGAGGTCCTTGCGGTGGGCCTTGCGGACACCGGCTTCGGCGACACCAATGCGGACACCGGCAATCGCATGCAGATCGGCGGCAACGGGGGCAAGAAGATGGACAGGCATGGGAGGAGGCTCTTTCGTGAAAAACTGCGTCCGATTATGCGGAAAACCGTGGCGCGCCAATGAAAACACGGGCCGAAGCCCGTGTTGCAATCGTCAGAAGATCAAGCCAGCTTGCCGTGGCATGCCTTGTATTTTTTGCCGCTGCCGCAAGGGCAGGGGTCGTTGCGCGACACGCGCATGCCTTCGGGTAAAGGCAACTCCTGGGCACCTGCGGCCTGGCGCTGCTCCAACGTGGTTTCCACATCGCCGGTTTCGGTGGGCGCCGTGTAGGTCACATTGGCAATGCTTTCAGCACGGCTTTCCATGTCCTGGGCGGCCTGGTCCAGCTGGGCTTGCGACTGCACCTGCACGGTCATCAGCACCTTGGTGACTTCGTTCTTGACCTGGTCGATCAGTTGGCGGAACAGCTCGAAAGCTTCGCGCTTGTATTCCTGCTTGGGCTGCTTTTGCGCGTAGCCGCGCAGGTGGATGCCCTGGCGCAGGTAATCGAGCGAGCTCAGGTGGTCGCGCCAGTTGGAGTCGAAGTTCTGCAGCAGCACCACGCGTTCGAACTGCGTGAAGTTCTCGCGGCCGACCTGCTCCACCTTGGCGTCGAACGCGGCCTGGGCAGCCTGCACGACCTTTTCCAGGATCTCGTCGTCGGTGATTGCGCTCGAGCCTTCCACCAGTGCCTTGAGGTCGATATCGACCTGCCACTCGTCGGCCAGCACCTTCTGCAGCGTGGGGAGGTCCCACTGCTCTTCCACGGATTCGGCCGGCACGTACTGGCGCACCAGGTCGGTCATGCAATCGTCGCGCATGGCGGCAATCACGTCCGACAGCTCCGAAGCATCGAGGATGTCGTTGCGCTGCTGGTAGATCACCTTGCGCTGGTCGTTGGCCACATCGTCGTATTCCAGCAATTGCTTGCGGATGTCGAAGTTGCGGGCCTCCACCTTGCGCTGGGCCGACTCGATGCTGCGGGTCACGATGCCCGCCTCGATGGCCTCGCCATCGGGCATCTTCAGTCGGTCCATGATGGCCTTGACGCGGTCGCCTGCGAAGATGCGCATCAGCGAATCGTCCAGGCTCAGGTAAAAGCGCGAGGAACCTGGGTCGCCCTGGCGGCCCGAACGGCCACGCAGCTGGTTGTCGATGCGGCGAGACTCGTGGCGCTCGGTGGCGATGATGCGCAGGCCGCCCAGGGCCTTGATCTTCTCGTGGTCCACGGACCAGTCGGCGCGCACCTGGGCGATCCGGGCTTCGCGCCCGGCTGCGTCCAGCGACTCGTCGGCTTCGACCTCGGCGATCAGCTTTTCGATGTTGCCGCCCAGCACGATATCGGTACCGCGCCCTGCCATGTTGGTGGCGATGGTGATCATGCCGGCACGCCCGGCCTGGGCCACGATGTCGGCCTCACGGGCATGCTGCTTGGCGTTGAGCACCTGGTGCGGCAGGCCTTCCTTGTTGAGCAACTGGTCGATGATTTCGGAGTTCTCGATCGACGTCGTGCCCACCAGCACCGGCTGGCCGCGCTCATGGCACTCGCGGATGTCCTTGATGGCGGCTTCGTACTTTTCGCGCGTGGTCTTGTACACGCGGTCGAGCTGATCGTCGCGGCGGCTCGGGCGGTTCGGCGGGATCACCGTGGTTTCCAGGCCGTAGATTTCCTGGAACTCGTAGGCTTCGGTGTCGGCCGTACCGGTCATGCCCGCGAGCTTGTTGTACAGGCGGAAGTAGTTCTGGAAGGTGATCGAGGCCAGCGTCTGGTTCTCGGCCTGGATGTTCACGCCTTCCTTGGCTTCCACGGCCTGGTGCAGGCCTTCGCTCCAGCGGCGGCCCGACATCAGGCGGCCGGTGAACTCGTCCACGATCACGATCTCACCGTTTTGCACCACATAGTGCTGGTCGCGGTGGTACAGGTGGTTGGCACGCAGTGCTGCGTACAGGTGGTGCATCAGCGTGATGTTGGCCGGGTCGTACACCGAGGCGCCTTCGGCAATCAGGCCGTGGCTGGCCAGGATGCGCTCGGCGCTCTCGTGGCCCTGCTCGGTCAGGAACACCTGGTGGGTCTTCTCGTCGAGCGTGAAGTCGCCTGGCTTGGTCACGCCCTCGCCGGTGCGGGCATCGGCTTCGCCTTCCTGGCGGATCAGCAGCGGCACCACCTTGTTCATGGCGATGTACATGGCCGTGTGGTCCTCGGCCTGGCCGCTGATGATCAGGGGCGTGCGCGCCTCGTCGATCAGGATCGAGTCCACCTCGTCGACGATGGCGAAATTCAGGCCCTGCTGCACGCGGTCTGCGGCCTCGTAGACCATGTTGTCGCGCAGGTAGTCGAAGCCGTATTCGTTGTTCGTGCCGTAGGTGATGTCCGAGCGGTAGGCAGCCTGCTTTTCCTCACGGGGCATGTTGGGCAGGTTGATACCCACCGACAGGCCCAGGAAGTTGTACAGACGGCCCATCCACTGCGCATCGCGGTTGGCCAGGTAGTCGTTCACGGTCACCACGTGAACGCCCTTGTCGGACAGCGCGTTCAGGTACACCGGCAGCGTGGCGGTCAGGGTCTTGCCTTCACCGGTGCGCATTTCGGCGATCTTGCCGAAGTGCAGCGCCATGCCGCCCAGCAGTTGCACGTCGAAGTGGCGCATCTTCATGATGCGCTTGGAGCCTTCGCGCACCACCGCAAACGCCTCGGGCAGGATGTCGTCCAGCGACTCGCCCTTGGCCACCCGGTCCTTGAACTCCTGCGTTTTGGCGCGGAGCTGCTCGTCCGTCAGCTTCTCGTAGTCGGGCTCCATCGCATTGATGTGAGTCACCGTCTTGCGGTATTGCTTGAGAAGCCGGTCATTGCGGCTGCCGAATATTTTGGTAAGGAAGTTGGTGGCCATGCGAACAGGACCGCCTCACCCGCTGCAATCAGCGCGCAAAGCGACCGAAACCCCTAAGATGAATTGTGATCAGGTGGGTCCGCCGCCGGGTATTGCAAGGACTGCACTACCGTGGGCTGCGAACGCCGGACCCGCGATTTTACCTGCCTGCCGCAGGGCTGCCGGAAGCAGCCACCAGGCCCGGCCTTTGCGCCGTGGCAACCTGGCCTCCCGCGACTGCGCTGCCGGCACTGAGAAACTTCTGCGGGTCCTGGAAAACCCCTTGCACCAGCACTTCAAAGTGCAGGTGCGGGCCCGTGGAACGCCCGGTGGTGCCCACCTCGGCAATCTTCTGGCCACGCCGCACGATGTCCCCTTGTTTCACCAGGGTACGCGAAGCGTGGGCATAGCGCGTCACCAACTGGTTGCCATGGTCCACCTCGATCATGTTGCCGTAGGCCGGATGGTATTCCTGCGTCACGACCACACCCCCGGCAGCGGCCAGGATGGCCGTCCCCGTATCGGCCTGGAAGTCCAGCCCCGTGTGCAGTGCCGACTGCCCGGTAATGGGGTCGATGCGCCAGCCAAAGGACGACCCCGGCGCTTTGCCGGCCACAGGCGCATGCGTGGGAACCATCTTCTTGCGGATGTGCTGGTCGAACAGGCGCGACTCCATCACCGTCATCAGGTCCACGCGCTGGTTGGTCAGGCGCTCCAGGTCATCGAGCGTGGCCTGCAGCTCTTCCATGCTCAGGTTGTGGGCGCTCACCAGCGCACCGCCACGCCCGTCGCTGCGCAACTCGGTGGCCGGCATGCCTGCCAGGCCCAGCACGCGCTCACCCAGGGACTCCAGTTGCACCATGCGCGCCTGCATTTCGCCGACCCGCCGCGCCATGGCATCCAGGTTGGCGCGCATGAAGCGGTCGCGCTCGGCGAATTCATCCTTCACCACCAGGCGCACCAGGGCGCCGAACACCGGCCAGCCCTCGCGCGCGCCCTTGAGGAAGACCCAGTGGTACAGGCCGGCGGCCGTGACCATGAGCCCGAGTGAAAGAACCAGGCCCGCCAGCAGAAGGCGAACCCCGGAAAGGTGAATGGCGCGGCTGCGCGCCAAACGGGCGTCCGTGATAATCAGGTGCACTACGACATCTCCACGCCCACCGGCGCATCCCCATGACCCGCCGCCACCACGCCGTCACCCTGCAGCAAGCCAGCGCGGAATCTCCCACGCTGCACATGCTCACCGCATTGACACGCGACTCCAGCGAACGGCTCAAGGCCATTGAATTGTTGATACCTGCCGGCCTGCGCCAGTCCGTCCAGGCCGGGCCCATCGATGGGTCCACCTGGTGCCTGCTGGTCAAGAGCAATGCCGCCGCGGCCAAGATCCGACAACTGCTGCCTGCATTGCAGGCGCACTTGCGCAGCCGGGGGTGGGAGGTTAACTCCATTCGGCTGAAAGTTCAAACCTGAAAAACAGGCGATAGGCCTGCCAGGTGCAGCGAATGGACAAAAAAGAGGCGAAAGATGGTGCCGGTTATCGGAATCGAACTGATGACCTACCGCTTACAAGGCGGGTGCTCTACCAACTGAGCTAAACCGGCGAAGGCTGGATTTTATCCTGCAAAAACAACCCGAAAAATGAACCGGGAAGGTGTGCGCTGGCTTATTTCACCCGCTTGAGCGCGGGGCGGCCACCGCCAGCAGGCGAAGGACGCGGCGGGTTGCCGTCTCCACCATCGGCGGCTGGGGACTCCCCTGGCACCAGGTGCACCACCCGGTCGTCCGCAGGCGACGCCGACGGCACGGCCATCGGCACCTGGGACAGCTCGGCGGGAGCCGAGGACGGCAGGATCTGTGGCTGGGCACCGCCCGCCAGGTTGTCCACCGGCGGGGGAAACGCCATGCCCTGCCCGTTCTCGCGGGCGTAGATCGCGATCACCCGACCCACAGGCACCAGGATCTCGCGCGGCTTGCCGCCAAAACGGGCCTTGAACTCGATGAAGTCATTGCCCAGTTGCAGCGAGCTGGTGGCGTCGTAACTGATGTTCAGCACGATCTCGCCATCGTTCACATACTCGCGCGGCACCTGCACGGAATCGTCCACGCGCACCGCCACGTAGGGCGTGAGCCCGTTGTCCGTGCACCACTCATAGAGAGCGCGGATCAGGTAGGGGCGTGTGGACGTGGATTCCGTGGCATTCATGGGCAAATGGCGATCAGAGACAGGCTAGGGACGCACGCGCATTACTTGCGCATGACCTTTTCGGAGGGCGTCAGCGCTTCGATGTAGGCGGGGCGCGAGAAGATGCGCTCGGCGTACTTGAGCAGCGGGGCGGCATTCTTGCTCAGGTCGATGCCATAGTAGTCCAGGCGCCACAGCAGCGGGGCAATGGCCACGTCCAGCATGGAGAAGTTGTCGCCCAGCATGTACTTGTTCTTGAGGAACACGGGGGCCAGCTGCGTCAGGCGGTCGCGGATGTGGGCCCGCGCCTTTTCCAGCGCCTTCTCGTTGCCCTTGGTCGCACGCGACTCCAGGATGTTCACGTGCACGAACAGTTCCTTCTCGAAGTTGAGCAGGAACAGGCGCACGCGGGCACGGTCCACCGGGTCACCGGGCATCAGCTGCGGGTGCGGGAAGCGCTCGTCGATGTACTCGTTGATGATGTTCGACTCGTACAGGATCAGGTCGCGCTCGACCAGGATGGGCACCTGGCCGTAGGGGTTCATCACGCTGATGTCTTCGGGCTTGTTGTACAGGTCCACATCGCGAATTTCGAAGTCCATGCCCTTTTCGAACAGGACAAAGCGGCAGCGGTGGGAGAAGGGACAGGTCGTTCCCGAGTAAAGCACCATCATGGTGGGAGGCTCCTAAAAATCAAAAGAGTGGGGGCCTGAAGCACCCACTCTGTAAAGACCCCGCCCCACCCCGGCAAAGGGGTGTGGCATATGGATCTGGCGTGTTATTTGACGTCTTTCCAGAACGACGCGTTCAGTCTCCAGGCAATGACCGTGAACACACCCAGGAAGAGCAGCACCCAGACACCGACACGGATGCGGGTGTTCTGCGCGGGCTCACCCATCCATTGCAGGTAGTTCACGAGATCGCCGATATTCTGTTCGAACTGCAAAGGCGTCACCGTTCCAGGGGTCACCTGCTGCCAGCCCTTGAAGACCTGGGTCTTGTGGCCATGGCTTTCGTGCTCCTCGAAGACCGGGCGGCGGTCGCCCTGCATTTCCCACAGCACGTGGGGCATGCCGACGCTCGGGAAAGCCAGGTTGTTCCAACCCGTGGCCTTGGTCTCGTCGCGGTAGAAAGTGCGCAGGAAGGTGTACAGGTAATCGGCACCGGTGCCGCCATGGCCGGCACGCGAACGCGCGATCACGGTCAGGTCGGGCGGATTGGCGCCGAACCACTCCTTGGCCTGCTTGGGATCGATGGACGCCTTCATTGTCTCGCCGACCTTGTCGGTCGCGAACAGCAGGTTGTCCTTGATCTCCTGCTCGGTCAGGCCGATGTCGCGCAGGCGGTTGTAGCGCATGAACGCCGCCGAATGGCAGCTCAGGCAGTAGTTGACGAAGATCTTGGCACCGTTTTGCAGCGATGCAAGGTCATTGGTCTTGTTGGGCGCCTTGTCCCATGCAATGCCGCCTTCTGCGGCCTGCGCACCCGAAACAATGCCCAGGGCTGCGATCAGCGTGAGGATGAGTTTCTTCATTGTTCTTGTCTCCCGCTCAGTGCGCGGCAAAGGTCACACGGTCAGGCACCGGCTTGGGCGTACCCAGGCGGCTCCACACGGGCATCAGGATGAAGAAGCCGAAGTAGAACAGCGTACCGACCTGCGACACACGCTCACCGATGGCCGATGGCGGCTGCACGCCCAGGTAACCCAGGATCAGGAAGTTGATCACGAAGATGCCGTACAGGTACTTGTGCCAGTCGGGACGGTAGCGGATCGACTTGACCGGGCTGTAGTCCAGCCATGGCAGAAAGAACAGGATGATCACGGCACCGCCCATCACCACCACACCCCAGAACTTGGCGTCGATGGCCAGCATCAGCGCGGCGACCACCAGGGAGGCCACCACGGCACCGGCCTTGATGAAGCTTGGCAGCTTGAGCTTGACCGAAGCCAGCACGGCACCGCCCACCACGCACAGGATCAGCGCATACATCATCTCGCTGGTGATGGCACGCAGCATCGAGTAGAACGGCGTGAAGTACCAGACCGGCGCAATGTGCGCAGGCGTCTTCAGCGGATCTGCCGGGATGAAGTTGTTGTATTCGAGGAAGTAGCCGCCGAACTCGGGGGCGAAGAAGATCACCGCCGTGAAGGCCATCAGGAACACGCAGACACCGAAGATGTCATGCACCGTGTAGTAAGGGTGGAAGGGCACGCCATCCAGCGGCTTGCCATTGGCATCCTTGGGCGCCTTGGGGCCCTTGATCTCCACGCCGTCGGGGTTGTTCGAGCCCACATCGTGCAGCGCCAGCAAGTGGGCGACCACCAGGCCCAGCAGCACCAGCGGCACCGCGATCACGTGGAAGCTGAAGAAGCGGTTCAGCGTGGCATCGCCCACCACGTAGTCGCCACGGATCAGCAGCGCCAGGTCGGGGCCGACAAAAGGAATCGCGGCGAACAGGTTCACGATCACCTGGGCGCCCCAGTACGACATCTGGCCCCATGGCAGCAGGTATCCCATGAAGGCCTCGGCCATCAGGCACAGGAAGATCGCACAGCCGAACACCCACACCAGCTCACGCGGCTTGCGGTAGCTGCCGTAGATGAGCCCGCGGAACATGTGCAGATAGACCACCACGAAGAAGGCCGAGGCCCCTGTGGAGTGCATGTAGCGGATCAGCCAGCCCCAGGGCACATCGCGCATGATGTACTCGACCGACTCGAAGGCCTTGGCCGCATCGGGCTTGTAATGCATCACCAGGAAGATCCCGGTGACGATCTGGATCACCAGCACCAAGAGCGACAGCGAGCCGAAGATGTACCAGAAGTTGAAGTTCTTCGGAGCGTAGTACTCCGACATGTGCACGCGGTAGGCATCAAACGCGGTCGGAAACCGGTTCTCGAACCAGTTGGTGACCTTCGCGCCTGCCGAGGCGTTGGGGGAGAGTTCCTTGAATTCGTGGGCCATTTTTTATTTCCCTCAAGCCTTGTCTTCACCGATCAGGAGGCGGGTCTCCGACAGGTACATGTGGGGAGGCACTTCCAGGTTATCGGGAGCCGGCTTGTTCTTGAAGACACGGCCCGCCATGTCGAACGTGGAGCCGTGGCAGGGGCACAGGAAACCGCCCTTCCAGTCGTCGGGCAGCGAGGCCTGTGCACCGGTCTGGAACTTGTCCGACGGCGAGCACCCCAGGTGCGAGCAGATGCCCACAGCCACCAGGATTTCGGGCTTGATGGAACGGCCTTCGTTGCGGGCGTATTCGGGGGTCAGCTCCGAGGGCTTGCGCTCGGACTTGGGATCCGCCAGTTGGCCATCGAGCTTGGGCAGTTCGGCGAGCTGCTCCGGCGTGCGCTTGACGATCCAGACAGGCTTGCCACGCCACTCCACGGTGACTTTTTCTCCGGGCTTGAGCGCGGAGATGTCCACCTCGACGGCCGCACCGGCAGCCTTGGCCCGCTCGGAAGGCTGGAAGGTACTCACGAAAGGAACGGCGGTTGCCACGCCGCCCACCGCACCAGCACAGCCGGACGCAATCAGCCACGTCCGCTTGCTGGAGTCGATTGGGGTGTCACTCATGGGGATCCTCGATGTACATCGCTATTGGGGTCAACCGCGAATTGTAGCGGAGTGAAAAGGGTCATTGCAGGCGGACAGTCCGCCTTGACAGGGCACAGACCTGGGCAATACTCGGCTTCTTGTCTATTATCAACAGGGGTTATCCATGGGCATTGCACAAGAGTTCCGGGAATTTGCGGTCAAGGGCAACGTGATCGACCTTGCCGTGGGGGTCATCATCGGCGGCGCCTTCGGCAAGATCGTGGATTCAGTCGTGTCCGACCTGATCCTGCCCGTGGTGGGGCTGGTGTTTGGCAAGCTCGATTTCTCCAACCTGTTCATCGTGCTGGGCAACGTGCCAGCCGGCACGGCCATGACGCTCGACGCCCTGAAAAAGGCCGGGGTGCCGGTGTTCGCCTACGGCAACTTCATCACCGTGGCGGTGAACTTCATCATCCTCGCGTTCATCATCTTCATGATGATCAAGCAGATCAACCGCTTGAAGCGCGAAACCCCGGCCGCACCCGCTGCGCCCGCCGCACCGCCCGAAGACATCGCACTGCTGCGCGAAATCCGCGACAGCCTGAAAAACCGGCAGCCCTGACCGGCCCTGGCGCTACCGCGCCAGCTGCCGCGCCATGCGCACGGCCTCCACCAGACTGGAGGCATCCGCGATGCCCTGGCCGGCGATGTCGAAGGCCGTGCCGTGGTCCGGGCTGGTGCGCACCAGCGGCAGGCCCAGGGTCACGTTCACGCCCTTGTCCACGCCCAGGTACTTCACGGGGATCAGGCCTTGGTCGTGGTACATGGCCACCACCACATCGAATTCGCCCGGGTGGCCAGGGGCGTGGCGCGCGCGCATGAACACCGTATCGGGCGCGAAGGGGCCATGCACATCCATGCCCTGCGCCCTGGCTGCGGCAATCGCCGGGGCGATGGTGTCCATCTCCTCGCGGCCGAACAGGCCACCCTCCCCCGCGTGCGGGTTGAGCCCCGCCACGCCGATGCGCGGCGCACGGCCCAGGGTGCGCCGCAGGGCCGCATGGGTGATCTGCAGCGTCTGCGCCACGTTGGCAGGTGTCACGGCCTCGATCGCATCGCGCAGCGAAACGTGGATGCTGACCAGCACCGTGCGCAGTTCGTCGCTGGCCAGCATCATGCGCACCGGCATGGCAGCCAAAGGCACGCCCTGGTGCCGGGCGGACTCGGCCTGCAACAGCTCGGTATGGCCGGGGTAGTCCACACCGGCGGCCGACATCGCCTCCTTGTGCAGGGGGGCCGTCACCAGCGCCGCCACTTCGCCGCGCAGCGCAGCACGCGCCGCCCACACCACGCAGTCCGCCGCGGCGCGACCGGCCTCGGCGCCTATCTGCCCCCAGGGCTGCGGCCCCGGCAGGCCTGGCAACGGCAACACCGGCACACAACGCGCCAGCGCCTGCAGGGCCTGCGCCGGTGTATCGATTACCGCCACCGGCAGGGACGGCATGCCAGGGCGCTCGATGCATTGCGCAGCACGGCGCAGCGTGGCCACGTCACCCACTACGAAGCAGCCGCACAGGTCGTGCGGCGCATCGCGAAAAGCCTTGGCAATGATTTCGGGGCCGATTCCGGAGGGATCGCCCTGGGTAATGGCGATGGCGGTGCTCATGCGGGGTTGTCCACCTCGATGAAGACATGCTCCACACCCGCCTGCTGCGCCACATGCGCGGCCACCGCCGGGGCGCCGTAGCGCTCCGTCGCATGGTGCCCCGCCGCAATGAAACAGACACCCGTCTCACGCGCCAGATGGGCCTGGGGTTCGGAGATCTCGCCCGTGATGAAGGCATCGGCCCCGGCGGCAATGGCCGGCTCGAAATAGCCCTGCGCCCCGCCCGTGCACCAGGCCACGCGGCGGATGGGCCGCCGCAGGACTCCTTCAGGCTGCACCAGGGTCACGGCACGGCCCAGGGCGCCGGCCACATGGTCGGCCAGGGCCTGGCCATCGGCAAACTGCGCGCTGGCCACACAGCCCAGCTCCTGCTCGCCAAAGCGCGCATCGGCCGCCAGGCCCAGCACCCGGCCCAGTTGCGCGTTGTTGCCCAGCTCGGGGTGGGCATCGAGCGGCAAGTGGTACGCAAAGAGGTTGATATCGTGCGCCAGCAGCAGCTGCAGACGCTGCTTCATCCAGCCGACCACGCGGCCGTCCTGCCCACGCCAGAACAGGCCGTGGTGCACGAAGATCGCGTCCGCGCGCGCGTCGATGGCCGCCTCGATCAGGGCCCGGCTGGCCGTCACGCCGCTCACGATGCGGGTGATGGTTTCCTTGCCCTCGACCTGCAGGCCATTGGGACCATAGTCCTTGAAGCGCGCGGGCTGCAGCAGCCCATCCAGAAGGGCCAGGAGTTCTTGTCGCTGAATGCTCATGCCCCGATTGTGCCCAAGGGCAGCGCCGCGTGTCAGGCCTTCAGGCCTTGGCGGGCTGCCACCCCTTGGCAGCCAGGGGCCAGAACAGGCCGATGGCCGCGCCCAGCACCCCCATGGCGGCCACGTAGTGGGCCGGTGCCAGCACATCCGCCTGCTGCCAGGTGGCGACCAGCATGGGTGTGAGACCGCCGAACACGGCATAGGCCATGTTGTAGGCAAAGGAAAGGCCGGTGAAGCGCACGGGCGCAGGGAAGGCGCGCACGCCCACCACGGGCAGCAACGAGATACTGCCGACGAAAAAGCCCACCAGGGCGTAGGACCCGACCAGCGAGGCTTCGGTGCCCGGCAGGCCCATGTAGAACAGATAGGCAGTGGCGGTCATGCCACCCCACCCCAGCACCATGGCCGTGCGCGTGCCGGCCTTGTCGGACAGCCAGCCCCAGAACACACAGCCGATGGTCAACGTCACCGTGGCCACGGCGTTGGCCTTCATGGCGGCTGCGGGCACGATGTGGAACACCTTCTGCAGGTAAGAGGGCGTGAACAGCACCACCACCACCACGGCCGTGGACAACACCCAGGTCATCAGGGCCACGAGCACACCGGCTTCACGGTGGTCGCGCAGGATGGTCTTGAGCGGCATCTCACGGTCTGCGGCCTTGCGGGCCTGCATCTCGCGGAAGATGGGGGTCTCCTCAAGGAATTTGCGCAGGTACACCGACACCAGGCCGAACACGCCGCCCAGGATGAAGGGAATGCGCCAGGCCCAGTCATGCACCTCGGCCTGGCTGTAGGTCGTGTTGAGCCACACGCCCATGATGGAGCCCAGGAAGATACCGCCGGTGATGCCCGAGGTCAGCGTGCCGATGGCAAAGCCGTAGTTCCTGGCTGGCGCGTGTTCGGCCACGAACACCCAGGCGCCGGGCATCTCGCCGCCGATGGCCGCGCCCTGCAGCACGCGCATGGCCAACAACAGCAGCGGCGCAGCGATGCCGATGGTGGCGTAGGTGGGCAGAATGCCGATGACCAGGGTGGGCACCGACATCAGGAAGATGGACAGCGTGAACATCTTCTTGCGGCCCAGCTTGTCGCCATAGTGGGCGATCACGATGCCGCCCAGCGGGCGCGCCAGATAGCCGGCGGCGAAGATGCCCAGGGTCTGCAGCTGGCGCATCCATTCCGGCATGTCGGCCGGAAAGAACAGCGAGCCGATGACGTTGGCGAAGAAGACGAAAACGACGAAGTCGTAGAACTCCAGCGTCCCGCCCAGCGCGGACAGACCGAGGGTCTTGTAATCGCTGCGGTTCAGGGGACGATGGGAGGGACTGGCGGACGCGGACGCGCCGTCCGCCGCGGTGATCGAGGTCATGAGGGGAAAGCTCCAGAAGATGCGTGCACAGGACTGCGGGGTGCGGCGGCAGCGGTGGCGTGCCGCAGGCCATCGTTCGTCGGCAGTTTCCGGATAGGGGAGATTGTCGCGGGTGGCCAGGCGGGTAGCGGGCCACAGGAGAACACAGGCAGCAGGGGCAGTCGTGCACAATTATAGGGTTTTCCCTAGGATTTCGTCAGCGTGCTCCGCGATTCCCCTGCCCGCAAATCCAGGCGCCGAGTGGCCTGCGCGGCGGCGCTTCGCAGGCGATGACGCACAATGGCGGTCTTTGCTGACCCCTTGACTCCCACTCCATGAAACGCATCTGGCTGCTGTTTTCCCAGACCGTGACGGTGCTCGTCGCGGCGTACTTCGTCGTGGCCACCCTGCAGCCCGGCTGGCTGGGGCGCGGCAACGTGCGCTCGGGCGCGGGCATCGCGCTGATCGAAGCGCCCGCCAATACACCCTCCGCCGGCCAGCAGCCGGCCGCCGGCAGCTTCAGCGGCGCCGCGCGCAAGGCCGCGCCGGCCGTGGTGAGCATCAACACCAGCAAGGCCGTGCGCCACCCGCGCAGCAATGACCCGTGGTTCCAGTTCTTCTTCGGCGACCAAGGCAACAACAGCCAGCAACAGCAGGCGGGCCTGGGCAGCGGCGTGATCGTCAGCCCCGATGGCTACATCCTCACCAACAACCATGTGGTGGAAGGCGCCGACGAGATCGAGGTCACCCTCACCGACAGCCGGCGCGCCCGCGCACGCGTGATCGGCACCGACCCCGACACCGACCTGGCCATCCTCAGGATCGAGCTCGACAAGCTGCCCGTGATCGTGCTGGGCAACTCGGACGCCCTGGACGTGGGCGACCAGGTGCTGGCCATCGGCAACCCCTTCGGCGTGGGCCAGACGGTGACCAGCGGCATCGTCAGCGCCTTGGGTCGCACCCAGCTCGGGATCAACACCTTCGAGAACTTCATCCAGACCGACGCGGCCATCAACCCCGGCAACTCCGGCGGGGCCCTGGTGGACGTCAATGGCAACCTCATGGGCATCAACACTGCCATCTACTCCCGCTCGGGCGGCAGCATGGGCATCGGCTTTGCCATCCCGGTCTCCACCGCGCGCCTGGTGCTGGACGGCATCGTCAAGGACGGCCAGGTCACGCGCGGCTGGATCGGCGTGGAGCCCAACGAGCTCTCGCCCGAGCTGGCAGAAACCTTTGGAGTGAAGGCCTCCGAGGGCGTCATCATCACCGGCGTGCTGCAGGACGGCCCCGCCGCCCAGGCCGGCATGCGCCCTGGCGACGTGATCGTGAAGGTGGATGGCAAGAACGTGGGCAATGTCTCCGAACTGCTCACCGCCGTGGCGGCCCTCAAGCCCGGAGCGGCCGCCCCCTTCAACGTGAAGCGCGCCGATGCCCTGGTGGAACTGAACATCACCCCGGGCGTGCGCCCCCGGCCGCAACGCAACGTGAAGAGATAAGCCCCTGAGGCGCTTCGTGCGCCCAGGGGGCCGCAACCCCCTGGCCTGGCAAATCCTGAATGCCGTTTTCTGAAGGCGCCTTTCGCTGGCGGCCCCATGAAAAAAGCAACTGGCGCTTCGAGCGGCAGTTGCTTTTTTCGCCCTGAGGCTGCAGGTCGGTTTTCTGATCAGGAAGACGACGAGGACGCAGCTTCATCGGCATCTTCCGGCGCCTTGGTGTGCTTGATGAAGATCTGCGCGGCCCAGATGCCCACCTCGTACAGGATGCACATGGGCACGGCCAGCGCGAGCTGCGAGACCACGTCCGGTGGCGTCACGATGGCCGCCACGACAAAGGCCCCCACTACGAAGTAGCCGCGAAAGCTTTTGAGCTTTTCCACGCTGACGATGTTCATGCGGGCCAGCACCACCACCGCGATAGGCACCTCGAATGCCATGCCGAAGGCCAGGAACATCGAGAGCACGAAGCTCAGGTAGGCCTCGATGTCAGGCGCGGCCGTGATGCTCTTGGGCGCAAAGCTCTGGATGAAGGCAAACACCTGCCCGAACACGAAGTAGTAGCAGAACGCCACGCCGATGAAGAACAGCAGCGTGCTGGACACCACCAGCGGCAGCACCAGCTTCTTCTCGTGCGAGTACAGGCCCGGCGCCACGAAGGCCCAGACCTGCCACAGCACGACGGGCAGCGCCAGCAGGAAGGCCGACATCAACAATATCTTGAGCGGCACCATGAAGGGCGAGATCACCGAGGTGGCGATCAGCGTGGCGCCCTTGGGCAGGTGGGCCACCAGGGGCGCCGCCAGGAAGTCATAGAGCGCGCCAGGGCCGGGAAAGAAGAACAGGATTGCCGCCGCGATAGCGATGGCAATGATGGCCTTGACCAGCCGGTCGCGCAGCTCCATCAGGTGCTGCACAAACGGCTGCTCGGTACCGGCCAGCTCGTCTTCTTTGGGGGGAGTTTCGGACATGTTGGATTTTCAGGGGCGTGGGGGCCGCCCATGCAGCGCGCACCAAAGGCTGCGCGGCATCGTCAATGGAATTTCTGGGGCCGGTACCGGGCGACGCGCGCCGCGCCGGACTGCGCCTTGGTGCGCACCCCGCTGCGCGACTTGTACCACTGGGGCGTGGCGCCACGCTTGAGGCGCCAGTTCTTGCCGGGATTCTTGTAGGCGGGCACCACCACCGAAGTCTCGAAGGGCTCGGGGGTGCTCATGTCCGTCGCTGCAGCCCAGTCCTTTTCGAACTCGCTGGCACCGGTCTGGATGGACTGCTGCACGTCGCGCGCGGCGCCTTCCACCGTGTCCTTCATCTTGCGCAGCTCGTCGAGCTCCATGGACCGGTTGACCTCGGACTTGACGTCGGCCACGTAGCGCTGCGCCTTGCCCAGCAATGTGCCCACCGTGCGGGCCACGCGCGGCAGCTTTTCGGGGCCGATGACGATCAGCGCCACGGCGCCGATCAGCGCCATCTTGGACAGGCCAATATCAATCATGAAGCAGGTGTCCGCTCAGCGGTCAGCTCTTTTGCTTGGCTTCGACATCGATGGTGGTCTTGTCGGCCGCGTGGCTGCTGGTCACCTGGCCAGCGGGGGGATTGACAGCACCGCTGTCGGCCGTGGAACCGTCCTTCATGCCGTCCTTGAAGCCCTTGACGGCGCCTCCGAGGTCGGAGCCCATGTTCTTGAGCTTCTTGGTGCCGAACACCATGACGACGATCAGCAGCACGATCAGCCAGTGCCAGATGGAAAAAGAGCCCATGGAATATCTCCTAACGAATTGCAATCATTTTAGACCCCGGCCGTGACCGAAGTTCACACCCCCTGTCGCGAACCAGGGGTCTATCGGCCCCGGACGTCAGCCAGGGTCAGCCTTTGAGCCAAGGGCGGGGACCGCCCATCACGTGGATGTGCAGGTGGTGGATTTCCTGGCCGCCTTCAAGCCCCGTGTTTACCACGATGCGAAAGCCGCCTTCCGGGTAGGGGTTGCAGCCCTGCTCCTGGGCCAGCTTCGGCGCCAGCGCCATCATGCGCCCCAGCACCCCGGCATCCGCCTCGGTGACCTGGGCCATGGAAGGGATATGCACCTTGGGCACCATCAGGAAGTGCACTGGGGCCCACGGATGGATGTCATGGAAGACGAACATGTCATCGTCCTCATGGACCTTCTTCGATGGAATCTGGCCCGCGATGATTTTGCAGAAAAGGCAGTTCGGATCGTGCATGGTGAGAAAAAAGGCGGTGTTGTCGTTGCCAGGCGGCACATTCACGCATTGTCTGCGATCTTGATGCTCGGGCGCACGCCCACGTCCTTGCGGTGGGCCTTCATCCAGCTTTTACCCGCCTGGCGCCCCAGCTCGAACAGCTGGCGCACGAAGGCGGTGTCGGCACGTGCCTTGCTGTCCGCACCCAAGGGTGCGAGCACCGCGCCCCCGTCGATGCGGTGCATCAGCACGTTCTTGTAGCGGCGCGCGTCGAGCTTGCCCTCGGCCAGCAGCCGGCGCACGAACTCGATGGCGCGCAGCTCGGCCAGCAGGCTGGCGTTGAAGGTGACCTCGTTCATGCGCTCCACGATTTCATGCGCGCTGTCGGGTACGGAGAGGTGCTCGATCGGGTTGATCTGCACCAGCAGGATGTCCGAGGTTTGGGTCTGGTAGATCAGCGGGTGCAGCGCCGGGTTGCCCGAATATCCACCGTCCCAGTAGTGCTCGCCATCGATCTCCACCGCCTTGAACACCATGGGCAGGCAGGCCGAGGCCATCACGGCGTCGGCACTCAGCCGCGGGCCCGAGAAGATCTCACCGCGCCCCGTGCGCACGTTGGTCGCGCACACGAACACCTGCGGCACCACGCTCTCGATGCTGGAACGGGCCGAGCACAGCAGGCCAAAATCCACCTCGCGCTCCAGTAATTGGCGCAAGGGATTGAACCCGAGCGGGTTGGTCTGGTAGGGCGATAGCCACTGGGCCATCATGCCCACCAGCGGGTTGGCTGCCGACAGCGGCGTGCCCCAGGTCAGGCTGCCCAGAGACCCCACGCCCTCCCACAGCCGGGTGAGCGACGCGCGTGCCAGGGCGCAGCCGGCCTGGCGCGCCTCTTCGGGGTCCTTGTGGGCCTGCGCCGCCTGGGCAAAGCCATGGGCCAGGGCCACGGCGTTCATCGCGCCGGCGCTGGTGCCGCTGATGCCGTCGATCTGCCAGCGCCCGTCTTCCAGCAAGGCATCGAGTACGCCCCAGGTCAGCGCGCCGTGCGAGCCCCCGCCCTGCAACGCCAGGTTCAGGCGCCGCAGCGCAGGCGGTTCAGCCATCCACCGCCTGGTTCTTGCTCATGGCCAGCATGCCGCGCACGATGCGGTACAGGAACCACAGCGAGATGATGCCCCAGGCGATCCAGCCGGGCAGCAGGAACAGCAGCCACAGCGGCGCAGTCACCGCGTACAGCGCGCCGGCCCAGAGGACGGAGCGGATGCGCCAGGAAAAATGGTTCTCCTGCCAGGTGCCCTGGGCATCGCCGCGCTTGACCAGGTCGAGCACCAGGGCGATCACCAGCAGCAACGCGCTGGCCTGCGTGCCCGGCAACACGGCGCCCAGGGCCACGATCAGGTGCAGCGCATAGCTGATCCAGCCGATGTTCTTGAGGCTTTCGGCCTTCTGGTCATTGGTTCGCACGTCGATGATGTCGCTCATGGGGATCCTTCTTCGTGGGCTGCACGCGCAACGGCCTTGCGCAGGGCTTTCTCCTCGATGCCGCTGGTGCCCTCGCGGCGCTCCAGCTCGGCGATCACGTCGGCGGGCGTCAGGCCATAGTGGGCCAGCGCGATCATGGAGTGGAACCACAGGTCGGCCACCTCGTAGACCAGCTTGCTGGCATGGGCCCCATGGTCCACGTCCTTGGCGGCCATGACCAGCTCGGTGGCCTCTTCGCCGATCTTCTTGAGAAAGGCATCAGGCCCCTTGTGCAGCAGGCGCGAGACGTAGCTCTTCTCGGGGTCGCCGCCGTTGGCGGGCTTGCGGCTTTCGATGACGGCGGCCAGGCGCGCCAGGGAGTCATTGGAACTCATGGTCTTGTTACTTGTAGATGGATTCGGGGTCTTTCAAGACCGGATCGACGGCTTTCCATGCACCGTCCCTGAGCACGCTGAAGAAACAGCTGTGTCGGCCCGTGTGGCAGGCGATGCCGGGCTCGTGGCCCAACTGGGTCACCTTGAGCAGCACCACGTCGTTGTCGCAGTCCAGGCGGATCTCGTGCACCGTCTGCACGTGGCCCGACTCCTCGCCCTTGAACCACAGCTTGCCGCGCGAGCGGCTGAAGTACACGGCGCGACCGAGTTCTGCGGTCTTTTCCAGCGCCTCGCGGTTCATCCACGCAAACATCAGCACGTCGCCCGTGCCCTGCTCCTGCGCGATCACGGGCACCAGGCCCTGCGCATCCCATTTCACTTCGTTGAGCCAGTTCATGGCCCGGATTGTCGGCGATTTGAATGACCGACCCCAGGCAGGGCATTGCACGGGCCTCCCGACGCAAGCGGTCCACGCCCGCCCGCACGGATGCGGGCGAAGGCGTGGACCGCGTGGAGGCAGGACCGCTCAGCGCAGTGTCAGCACGTTGGAGAAGCGCCCCGCGCGCAGCATCTCGTTCACGGCGGCCTGGGAATTCACCCCGAGGCCATAGCCCAGGAAGATGCTGCTGCCGACCAGCGCACTCAGGTCCATGCCGTTGATGTTGAGGATGGGCGCCGACACCGGCAGCGCCCCCACGTACAGCGCAGCGGTCGCGAAGGGGTTGTAGGGCACGAAGGTCGACTGCGCCCCGTCCAGCATGAGCACGCGGCCATCCGCCAGCGCCAGAACCACGAAGATCGCGCCCGGCTGGCCCGCGTGCGCCGCAGGCAGGGTCACGCCGGCCCGGGCCGTCAGGTTGTTCAGCGGGCCGCTCTGGGCGGTGCTGAAGGCGGGCTCGGTGCCCGGCGCGGGCGTGCCGGTGCCAGGGCCACCGGTTCCCGGAGTCCCTGGATTGCCGGTGTTGCCAGGGTTGCTGCTGTTGTCCACCCCGGCGTTGAGCGCGATGCGCGTGGGCGTGCTCACGACGCCGTTGGAGGTGGTGACCCCGTTGCCCAGCACACCTCCGTCGGTGCGGCCCCAGGTGTAGACCGCGCCATCGGGCATGAGCGCCGCCGCAGCGAAGGCGCCCGTGAAGACGTACGACACCGGGCCGGGCAGGCCCTGCACCCGCACCGGGCCCGCCTTGGCGTTGGCCGGCACCGAATCCCACTTGGTGGAGGCCGTCGTGCCGTCGCCCAGCAGGCCATTGCTGCCCTGGCCGCAGGCAAACACGCTGCCGGCCCCGTCGACGAACAGCGCGGAGCCCCCGCCTGCAGCGATCTGGCGCAGGTTGGCCAGGTTCTTGATCGTGTAGGGCTGGGCCGCCGTCTGCGCGTTCTCCTGGCCGCAGGTCAGCATGCCGCTGTTGGTGTCGCCCCAGGCCAGCGCCTGGCCGTTCTTGATGCCGTAGTACAGACCGGCCGCGTTGCCCGTGGCCGTCGCGTCGATGAAGGCCAGACCCGTGGGCTTGAGCGCCGTCACGCCCAGGGGATCCGTGGCGGCCGCCACCGCCTGGATGGGGTTGTCGCGCACGGCATTGCTGCCCCAGCCGATCAGGCTGCCGTCCTGGCGGCGGCCGATCATTTGCGTGCCTGTCACCGCCAGCTGCACGATGCCGGTGGCGCCGGCAACGGGCTGCGGCTGGCCCCGCTGCTGCGGCCCACCGGGGCCCAGGCCCAGGTTGCCGTAGCCATTGTCGTAACCCCAGGCCCAGATCTGGCCATTGCTGTCCGTGGCATAGAGCGAATAGCCGTTGGTGGCGGCGAGCACCGAGACGATGCCCGACAGGCCAGGCACCTGGACGGGCTCGTAGCGGAACTGCCCGCCCGAGGTGTTGGAGCCGATCAGCCCGTCGGAGACATTGCCCCAGACCCAGACGCTGCCGTCGCGCTTCACGGCTGCGGACAGTTGTCCCCCGGCGGTCAGGGCCACCACCTCCGTGCCCAGCGATGCGATCTTCGCGGGCGCGGGGTTGTTGCGGTCGGCCTGGCCACGGCCCAATTGCCCCGAGTCCCCGCGCCCCCAGGAGGTGACGCTGCCGTCGGCGTTGAGCAGAAGCATGTGGTAGTCGCCGATGACGACATGCGGAATGGCGGCCAGCGCCGGACAGGCCAGCCCGGCCAGGGAGCCGGCCAGCACGAGGGCCCGGCGCAAGAACCTGTTCAAGGAATCAGACATGGAGCAACTCCTGCGAGCAGTAAAGGTGCATGGATTCTTCCGCCACGCGCCGCGCCCGTCTGTCCCTCGAACACGGGACAAAACGGTTCATATGCAAGCAGCTGTGACAGCAGGCCGCGCGTATCATGAAATCCACCGCCGAGCTTCCAAGGCCCGCCCCCATGTCCGCTTTGCTCTCCGTGCTCGTGATCGAGGACGACCCCCCGTTCAGGCAGCGCCTGTGCGACAGCATTGCCGCCGCGCCCGACCTGCGCCTGGTGGGCGCCGCCGGTGACGCGGCCTCGGGCCTGGCCCTGCTGGCCCGGCACCAGCCCCAGGTGCTGCTGCTGGACCTGGGCCTGCCCGACCTCAACGGCATCGAGGTGATCGCGCGCAGCGCGGGCATTGCGCCCCATTGCGAGGTGGTGGTGGTCACCGTGTTCGGCGACGAGGCCCATGTCATGCAGGCACTGGCAGCCGGCGCCACGGGCTATGTGCTCAAGGACACGCCGGCCCTGGACCTGGCCGAGATGGTGCGCGCCGTGCACGCAGGCGGCAGCCCCATCAGCCCGGTGATCGCCCGGCGCCTGCTGACCCGGCTGGCCCCTGCGGGCAGCTCGCGCCAGCGCGCGCAGGCCAGCCTGCCGGATACCGTCGCCAGCGAGGCCGACGCAGGCCTGCTCAGCGACCGCGAATGCGAGATGCTCGGCCTGGCCGCCAAGGGCTACAGCTACCGCGAGATCGCACAGATGATGGGCGTGAGCCAGCAGACCGTGCTCACCTACGTCAAGCGCAGCTACCGCAAGCTGCAGGTGCACTCCCGCTCCGAGGCGGTCTACGAAGCCCGCAAGCGCGGGCTGATGGGCGACTGACGGCCCCAGCCCAGCCCAGCACTGCACCGGCATTTCCGTGGCCCGCCCCTCCCGCACCCTGCAGCCCGGCACGCCAGCCCCAGGCCGACAGGGTTGGCGCTGGATGGCATCTGCCTGCCTGGCCCTGGCGCACTTGCTGGATTGGGCCCCATCGCTGGCGCATGCCAGCCTGCTGGAACCGGCCACCGACATCACCAATGCCATGGTTTCGCGCGTGGAGCGCTGGGAGCCCGTGCCGGGGTCCGAGCCCTCCATCGGCCCGCCGGGGGAGGGAGCGCAGGGGCAGTGGCACCCTGTCGACCTGCCCCAGGCCATACAGCGCAAGGCCACCACACGGGCAGCCGTCAATCTGCCCCTGCCCACGGTCTGGTACCGCACGGCATGCCCTGTGCCGGCAGCCCAGGAGACGCTGGCCCTGTACCTGCCCCGCGTGAACGGCGGCCCCCTGCAGGTATGGCTGCGCAATGCACAGGCCACGCGCCAGTTGCTGGACAACAGCCCGGCCTGGCCCTCGCAGTGGAACCAGCCCATCCTGCTGCGGCTGCCCAGCGCCGCCGCCCAGCCCCACGGCAGTTGCCTGCTGTTCCTCGCGCTGCCACCGCGCGCCGACGGCAGCTATGCACTGAGCCGTCTGTGGCTGGGAGCGGAGACTGAACTGCAGAGCCTGTGGTCGGCACGCCAGCGCTGGGTCGTCACCGTGCCCCTGGCGGCCAGCACCACGCTGGTCATGCTCGGGTTGTTCTCGCTGGCCTTCTGGTGGCGCCGCCGCCAGGACACGGCCTACCTGTACTTCGGCCTGGCATCGCTGGCCTGGTGGCTGCGCAACCTGCACTACGGCATCGAGCTGCCACAGAACCTCGACGCCCTGCGCTGGTTCTGGTGGGCCACCGATGCCTCGATGACCTGGGTCATGCTGCTGGTGTACCTGTTTTCGCTGCGTTTTGCCACTCGCACTTTTCCGATGGTCGAGCGCCTGCTGCTGGGCTTTGCGGTCCTGGTGTCGGCCGTATCGATGCCGGTCCTGCCCTGGGCGCTCGATACGCCGCTGCTGCTGCATACGGCCAACACGCTGGTCGCGCTGGGCGTGACCCTCCTGATCGCGCGGTCTGCCTGGCGCGGCAGCCGCGAACTGCGGGTGCTGGCGCTGGCGCTGTGCATCTGCCTGGGCCTGGGGGTACACGACCTGGCGCTGCTGCAGCTGCGCATATCGCCCGAGAGCCTGTACCTCATGCCTTACGCCATGGTGCTGGTGCTGGGCGCTTTCCTGTACGCCGTGAACCGCCGCTACATCGGCGCGCTGGAGCACGCGGAAGGCGCGGCCCAGGTGCTGCAGGACAAGCTCTCGGAGCAGCAGCGCGCGCTGCAGGGCAATTTCGCCCTGCTGGCCGAGGTGGAGAACGAACGCGTGCGGCTGACGGAGCGCCAGCGGCTCACGCGCGACATGCACGATGGCCTGGGCGCCATGCTGGTGTCGTCCCTGGGCCAGATGGAACAAGGCCGCCTGTCGCAGGGCGATGTGGCCCAGGTGCTGCGCGACTGCCTGGAAGACCTGCGCCTGACCATCGATTCGATGGAGCCCATCGACCAGGACCTGACCACCCTGCTGGCAACCCTGCGCCAGCGCGTAGGCCACCGGCTGGCACAGGGCGGCATCACCCTGCACTGGCACATGGACGACCTTCCGCCGCTGCCCTGGCTGGATGCCCCTGCGGCGCTGCACGTGCTGCGCATCGTGCAGGAGGCGCTGGCCAACGTGGTCAAGCACTCCGGGGCAGGCAACGTCACGCTGTCGGCCACGCTCGATTCCGCGCCGGGGGTTTGCGTGCAGATCGAGGACGACGGGCATGGCCTGCTCTTCACGGGGAGCAACACCACAGGCCGGGGGCTGGGCAACATCGAGGAACGCGCACGCCAGCTGGGCGGCCGCGCGCGGGTATTCCTGGGTGCGGCAGGGGGCACGGTGGTACAGCTGTGGCTACCGCTGGAAGGTCCGCCCCCACCCGCCGCGGACGGATTTCGGCATTCGCGCTGGCCTGTTCCGTGAACGGCACCGCCATGGAAACGCCTGCGGCAGACGCCCGCGGATGTGGCACCGGGCCGCTTCAGAGCATCGGGGGCTCGCGGATGGGACAGCCTGTGCACCGCGCGGCGGTTCAGGGTTTCCCCTTCGCCTGAAAACACGCACACTAGCGCATGCTGGACACCACAGAAGAGGAAACATCATGCACCCTGGTTCTGCTCCCGCTCCCGTTCTGGCCAAACCATGGGTCCGCCTCATCGGCGCGGGAATCTGCCTGTCCGGTTCGCTGGCCGCAGGTGCGGCCGAGCCGATCAGCACGGACCGGCCGGACTTCGTAGAGTCGAGCGATGTGGTCGGCGCCGGCCATGTCCAGATAGAAACCGGCTTCTCCAGCGAGCGCAACAACGCCGACGGCATCCGGTCGCGCACGCGCAGCACGCCGACCTTGGTGCGGCTGGGGGTCAGCGACAACCTGGAACTGCGCATCGAAACCGATGGCCACATCCGCAGCCAGGAACGCGACCAGGCCAGCGGACTGACGCAGCGCGAACGCGGCTTTGCCGACGCCTCTCTGGGTTTGAAGTGGCACGTGCGCGATGGCGATGAAGCCAGCGGCACGCCCGGCATCGCCTGGCTGGCCCACCTCGACCTCGATTCGGGTTCCCGCCCGTTTCGCGGCCAGGGCGTGCGCCCTTCGCTGCGCGCCGTGGCCGAATGGGATCTGCCCAATGACTTCTCCGTGGGCGTCATGCCTGGTGTCGTTGTCGACCGGCGGGCCGACGGCAAGCGCTATGCCGCCGGCATCCTGGCGGTCACGCTCGGCAAGGCATGGACACCTTCTTGGCGCACGTTCGTGGAGGTCGCCGGCCAACAGCTGGCATCTCGGCGAAACGGTGGCTCGGTGGTGACCTTCGATACCGGCGTCACCTACCTGGTCAACGATTCGATGCAACTGGACTTCGCCGTCTCGCGCGGGCTCAATTCCACCTCGCCCGATTGGCAGTGGGGCGCAGGCGTTTCCTTTCGGTTCTAACGACGTAGCGGGGGAGATCTCACCATGAAGCTGCAAAGCCAGATCATCGCCTTCGGCCTCGCAGGCGCATTGCTGACCGCGCTGGCAGGCGGCATAGGACTCGCGGCATCTGGAACGCTCGGCGATTCGATCAACGAGGCCATCGGCGCAGGCGATGCATTGCAGACAAGCCAGCAGGCGGACATGATGCACGACGCCGTCCGCGGCGACGCACAACTGGCGCTGCTCGGGGCCTACGAAAAGAACCCGGAGCGCATCGCCCAGGGCGAGGCCGGCCTTGCGCGCCACGCACAGACCTTCAACCAGGCCATCACGGATCTGGCGGGCATGCCACTGCCCTCCGAAAGCCTGGCGAAGCTGGCCGCGGTGAAGCCCTTGATCGGGAAGTACATCGAGGCCGCGGACGCCGTGATCAAAACCTCCAGATCGGACGCGGATGCGGCGCAAAAGCAGATGCCGGCCCTGCAGGCGGCATTCACGGAGCTCGAAGGCAGGATGTCGGCATTGTCCGAATCGATAGAGGAACATGGCAAGGAGGTCAACACCCACGCCAAGGCCAGCGTCGGCAGGACACGGATCGCCATCGGATCGGTGTTGCTGTTCGCGGTATTGGCCACCGTGGCCGCCGCGCTCTGGCTGGCACGCCGCATGGCCCAGCCGATGGCCCATGCCGTTGGCGTGGCGGACCGGCTGGCCAGCGGCGACCTCACCTCCAGCATCCGCCCCGCAGGCAATGACGAGACGGTACAGCTGCTGAAGGCCATGGAGCACATGCAGACCAGCTTCACAGGCATCGTGCGCGAGGTAAAGGCCAACGCCGACGAGGTGTCCGGCGCCAGCATGCAGATCGCCCAGGGCAACCTGGATCTGTCCAACCGCACCGAGCAACAGGCCGGGGCGCTGCAACAGACGGCGGCTTCCATGGAGGAGCTCAATTCCACGGTCCGGCAGAACGCCGACAATGCCCGGCATGCTAACCAGCTCGCACTGAACGCCAGCGCGGTGGCGGCACAGGGCGGAGAGGTCGTCGGCGAGGTCGTGAGCACCATGAAGGCCATCAACGACAGCAGCAAACAGATTGCCGACATCATCGGTGTGATCGATGGCATCGCCTTTCAAACCAACATCCTGGCGTTGAATGCGGCCGTCGAGGCAGCGCGCGCCGGAGAACAGGGCCGTGGGTTTGCAGTGGTGGCTGGGGAGGTGCGAAACCTGGCGCAACGCAGTGCCGAGGCGGCCAGGCAGATCAAGGACTTGATCGGCACCAGCGTCCACCGGGTGGAGCAGGGCTCCACCCTGGTCGACAAGGCCGGCAGCAAGATGGCAGAAGTCGTTGTCGCGATCCGGCAGGTGACCGACATCGTTGCCGAGATCAGTGCCGCCAGCGCAGAGCAAAGCACGGGGGTGGCGCAGGTGGGCGAGGCGGTGACGCAGATGGACCAGACCACACAACAGAATGCTGCCCTGGTGGAAGAAGGTGCCGCCGCAGCGCAAAGCCTGAAACTGCAGGCCGAGCAACTGGTTCAGGCCGTAGCGGCTTTCAAGCTCCCACGGGGCGACGAATCCCCTCTTCGCCTGGCGATGACACCCGGTTGAAATCCATTGATCCCCAGGCCGTCGGCTTCACCAGATAGCGGCGCTATTGCAAGCATTGAGGGCCGGCTACCTGGATCTGCATTGCGGTCCATGCGGCCCTTCATACCGATTTGCCTTCAAACGTCTACGTCGTTGGGTTCCTAAAGCACCGTCTGCGGCTTCCCGCCTGGTTATCCGATTGAATGCACATCCGTATGAGCACCCAGGGCAGGGAGGTGGCGAGGCGACTCAGGAAGCGCTCATTTCGCCACCGTGACGAAGACCCGCTTGCGGTCCCAGTTCTTGCGGCCCAGGTACTTGATGGCGATCACGTAGCGGCCGGTAGGCAGAAAGTCCTGCGTCAGCGTCTCTTGCTGCGTGACGACCGGCTGGCCGTTCACGCGCACGCTCTGTTGCGCCACCATTTCAGTCTCGCTCTCCAGATCCTGGCCATCGAGCCCGTAGACCGTGACGTCGGGCTCTTCCTTTTCTTCGCCCACATGGGCCAGGCCCATGGCGTTGGGGCGTGTGAGCACGTCGAGCGCCACCTTGCCGTCGACCGGTTCGCGCACGATCCAGTAGACCTCGCGCACGTTGTCGTTGAGCTCGGCCAGGAGGGCCTTGAGCTTTTCGTACTCGGCCTTGTCGGCAATCACCTGCACCGCCTTGCCGCCGATGGTCGCGTCAAAGCAACGACCGATGCGGTCCACGCAGGGAATGCGGTCGAAATAGCCGCGCGCATAGGACGGCGCCGGCACCTGCTGTGCTGCGGCTGGCATGGCGGCAAAGCCGGCGCACAGGGCCATGGCAGCGGCCAGGGCCCGCAAGGAGCCCCTCATCACAGCCGCACGGGGATGCCGCGCCCCGCCATGTGCTGCTTGGACTGGCCCACGGTGTACTCGCCATAGTGGAAGATGCTGGCGGCCAGCACCGCGTCGGCGCCGCCGATCTGGATACCGTCGGCCAGGTGGTCGAGGTTGCCCACGCCGCCCGAGGCGATCACGGGCACGCTCACCGCATCGCTCACGGCACGCGTCAGCGCCAGGTCGAAGCCGGCCTTGGTGCCGTCGCGGTCCATGCTGGTGAGCAGGATCTCGCCCGCGCCGCGGCGCGCCATCTCGGTGGCCCAGGCCACGGCGTCCAGGCCGGTGTTCTTGCGCCCACCATGGCTGTACACATCCCAACCCGGGCCCACGGCCTTGCCGTCGGCCCCGGTGCGCTGCGCATCCTCTTCAGAGCGGCGCTTGGCATCGATGGCCACCACGATGCACTGCGCACCGTACCTGTCCGATGCCGCATTGATCACGTCGGGGTCGGCGATCGCGGCAGAGTTGAAGCTGGTCTTGTCGGCGCCCGCGTTGAGCAGGCGGCGCACATCGGCCACCGTGCGCACGCCTCCGCCGACGGTGAGCGGAATGAACACCTGGCTGGCCACCGCTTCGATGATGGGCAGGATCAGGTCGCGCCCATCGCTGGTGGCGGTGATGTCGAGAAAGGTCAGCTCGTCGGCGCCCTGCGCGTTGTAGCGCGCGGCGATCTCGACGGGGTCGCCCGCATCGCGCAGCTCGACGAAATTGACGCCCTTGACCACGCGGCCTCCGGTCACGTCCAGGCAGGGGATGATGCGTTTGGCAAGCATGGCAGTCAAAGGTAGTCGTTGGGGCGCGCTTTACGCGTCAGCCATTGAGTTCATCGGCACGCGCCTGCGCTGCCGCGAAATCGAGGTCCCCACTGTAGATGGCGCGCCCGCAGATCACGCCTTCCACGCCCTCGCCTTCGACGGCGCAGAGCTTCTCGATGTCGGCCATGTTCGACAGGCCACCCGAGGCGATCACCGGAATGCTCAGCGACTGTGCGAGCTTGACGGTGGCTTCGATGTTGATGCCCGAGAGCATGCCGTCGCGGCCGATGTCGGTGTAGATGATGGACTCGACGCCCCAGTCCTCGAACTTCTTGGCCAGGTCCACCACTTCGTGGCCGGTGAGCTTGCTCCAGCCATCGGTGGCGACCTTGCCGTCCTTGGCATCGAGGCCCACGATGATGTGGCCGCCGAAGGCGCTGCAGGCGTCCTTGAGGAAGCCGGGGTTCTTCACCGCCGCCGTGCCAATGATCACGTAGCGCAGGCCGCCGTCGATGTACTTTTCGATGGTGTCCAGGTCGCGGATACCGCCACCGAGCTGCACCGGGATGTCCTCGCCCACTTCCTGCAGGATGGACTTGATCGCGGTGAAGTTCTTGGGCACGCCGGCAAAGGCGCCGTTCAGGTCCACCAGGTGCAGGCGGCGTGCGCCCGCCTCCAGCCACTTGCGCGCCATGGCGGCAGGGTCTTCACCGAAGGTGGTGGATTGGTCCATGTCGCCTTGCTTGAGGCGTACGCAGTGGCCGTCCTTGAGGTCGATGGCGGGAATGAGCAGCATGGTGGGTTCGGGTGAAAAAGGGCGAGGCCGGGCTCGGCCCGAACAGGGTTGGAAATGAAAACTCAGGGGTTCCAGTGCAGGAAGTTGCGGTACAGCGCCAGGCCGTGCTCCGCACTTTTCTCGGGATGGAACTGCGTGGCAAAAATATTATCGCGTGCAATCGCTGCGGCGAACACACCGCCGTAGTCGGCCTCGCCCGCGCAGTACGCAGGATTCTGCGGCCGGGCATAGAAACTGTGCACGAAGTAGAAGTAGCTGCCGTCGGGCACGCCGGCCCAGACCGGATGCACGCCACCCACCCCATGGGGCACCTGGCGCACCTGGTTCCAGCCCATCTGCGGCACCTTGAAACGGCTGCCATCGGGCTGGTTGCGGCCGGCGAGGTCGAACTTGCGCACCTCGCCAGGGATCAGCGACAGGCCGGGCGTGTCGCCCTCGGCGCTGTGGTCCAGCAGCATCTGCATGCCCACGCACACGCCGAACATCGGTTTGCTGGCAGCCGCTTCGAGCACCGACTGCTGCAGGCCCGAATCGCGCAGCTCGCGCATGCAGTCGGGCATGGCGCCCTGCCCCGGCAGCACGATACGCTGCGCGGCACGCACCTCTTCAGGGCGCGAGGTGACGACCACGGTCCAGCCCGAGCCTTCGGCCGCAGCCTGCACGGCCTGCGACACCGAGCGCAGGTTGCCCATGCCGTAATCAACCACGGCGACGGTTTTTGCTTCCATATTCATAGCTATCGGCGCTTGGCGAAAAATCGGTAGCGGCCTTTTTTCAGCGTGTGGGAATCAGAGACTGCCCTTGGTGGACGGAATGGTGCCGGCGGCGCGTGGGTCGCGCGTGAGGGCCGAGCGCAGCGCGCGGGCAAAGGCCTTGAACACCGTTTCGCACTGGTGGTGCGCATTGATGCCCTTGAGGTTGTCGATGTGCAGCGTCACGCCCGCGTGGTTCACGAAGCCCTGGAAGAATTCGTAGGTCAGCTGCGTGTCGAAGCCGCCGATGCTGCCCGCCGTGAAGGGGATGTGCAGGTGCAGCCCGGGGCGGCCCGAGAAATCGACCACCACGCGGCTCAGCGCCTCGTCCAGCGGCACATAGGCATGGCCGTAGCGGGTGATGCCCTTCTTGTCGCCCACGGCACGCGCGAAGGCCTGGCCCAGGGTGATGCCCACGTCTTCCACCGTGTGGTGGCCGTCGATGTGCAGGTCGCCGTCGCAGTCGACCTCCAGGTCGATCAGCCCGTGGCGGGCGATCTGCTCGAGCATGTGGTCGAAAAAGCCAATGCCGGTGTGCAGCTTGGCCTGGCCGGTGCCGTCGAGGTTGATGCGCACGGTGATGTGCGTCTCGGCGGTGTTGCGGCTGACCTCGGCGGTGCGGTCGGCCTGGGGATCGGTCGAGGCGGAGGGAACGAGTGCAGAAGAAGTCATAGGGAGGCTTGGAGCGCAGCAAGCATCTGCGCGTTGTCGTCGGCGTTGCCCACCGTGAGGCGCAGGCAGTTCACCAGCATGGGGTGCATTGTAGAAACGTTCTTGACGAGGACCTTGCGCTTTTTCATGCCCTCGCAGGTTGTGGCGGAATCGGCCACACGCACCAGCACCATGTTGGCCTCGCTGTCCCAGCACTTTTCGATGCCTGGCAGGGCCCTGAGGGCCTGCACCAGCAGTGTGCGCTGGGCGCGCAGCTCGGCCGCCTGGTCGGCGAACACGTCGGCATGCTCCAGCGCGAACAGCGCTGCCTCGCAGTTGAGCACGCTCACGTTGTAGGGCGGGCGCACCTTGTCGATCTCGGTGGTCACGGCCGCTGGCGCGATGAGGTAGCCCAGGCGCACCCCGGCCAGGCCGAACTTGCTGAGCGTGCGCATGAGCAGCACATGGCCGTTGCGCGCCGGTTCGGCGCGCATGCGGTCGATCCAGGTGCGGCTGGCGAAGGGCTGGTAGGCCTCGTCCATCACCACAAAGCCGCCCTGTGCGCCCACCGCGTCGATGATGCGCTGCACGGCACCCTCATCCCACAGCGTGGCTGTGGGGTTGTTGGGGTAGGCGATGTAGGTGATGGCCGGGCGGTGCTGGGCGATGGCGGCCAGCATGGCGGGCTCGTCGAGCTCGAAATCGGGCGTGAGCGGCACGCCCACGAAATCCAGGCCCTGCAGCTGTGCGCTCAGCGGGTACATCACGAAGCCGGGCATGGGCGCCAGCATGGTGGCGCGCTCGCCCGGCTGGGCGCAGGCCAGGGCCAGCAGGGTGATGAGTTCGTCGGACCCATTGCCCAGCACGATGCCGTGGCCCTCGGGCATGCCGGCGTACTTCGCCAGCGCGGCCTTCAGGTCGTTCAGGCGCTCGCCCGGGTAGCGGTTGAGCGCCAGGGCGCCCAGGCGCTGGCCCAGCGCGGCCTGCAGGTGGGCGGGCAGGCGAAACGGGTTCTCCATCGCATCCATCTTGAGCATGCCGGTGGACGGCTGCACGCCATAGGCGTGCATGGCGCGCACGTCGGCACGGATGCGGTTCAGGGCGGCCAGAGGCGGAGCGGTGGTGGTCATTCGGCGGTGTCCAGTTCGTGGGGGGCGACAAGAAAGGGGTTGATGCAGCGCACGGCGTCCAGCACCTGATCGTGCGGCAGCGCCTCGGTGAGCAGGTAGCGGCAGCCCTGCTGGTGGGCCGAGGAGACGATGAGCGCGTCCCAGTAGCCCAGGCCGTAGCGGTCCTGCAGGTCCCAGGCGCCGTCCACGGTGTAGGCATCGAGGTGCGGCGGCAGCCACACGCGCAGGCGCCGCACCTGGGCACGCACCAGGGGCACGGTGCGCGGGCCCTCGAAGCGCTGGATGGCCTGGTTGTACAGCTCGTTGAGCACCTGGGAGCTGATGCGCCCGCTACGCGTCTGCCAGCAGAAGGTCAACCACTCGCGGGCCCGCGCCTGGCGCGCCGGGTCGCGGTCGTCCACGCTGGCCAGCAGCAGCTCGGTGTCGACAAAGAGGGGGACGGTGGTACTCATCGTTTGAACAGAATCTCGCGCGGCACATAGGGGCCACTCGATGCGCCCCAGCTCTCGAAGCCCAGCGCCTCGCGCATGGCCTGGGCGTAGGCATCTTCCTGGCGCATCTTCTCGGCCAGCCACTCACCCACCAGGCGCGACACGCTGCTGCCGCGCTTGGCGGCCTCGATGCGCACCCATTCAGCAGCGGCGTCGTCCATGGTGATGGTGACATTTTTCATGGGGGCAATATTACACGAACTTCGTGCTCCACGAAGTTCGTGCAATCAATTTCAGGCTGCTTTTCGTGTGCTGGCCTGGAGCACGCGGCAGGCCATCTCGCCCACGGTGCGCAGGGCCACCAGATGCGCAGGGGTCCAGTCGCCCCCCACGCCGATGCGCAGGCAGTTGCGAAAGCGCCCGCTGGCGCTGAACACGGTGCCGGGGGCGATCAGGATGTGCTCGGCCAGGCAGGCCTCATGCAGTTGCACCGAGTCGAGCGAGCGCGGCAACTCCACCCACAGCAGCATGCCGCCAGGCGGGTCGCTGACCCGCGTGCCCGGCGGAAAGTGCGCGCCGATGGTGTGGCGCACCTCGTCAAGCCGGGCCGCAGCTGCCGCGCGCAGCTGGCGCATGGCGGCCGCATGCCCGCTCTGGTTGATCAGGTCGGCCAGCGCCAGCTCCAGCACGGCCGACTGGCCGCCAGCCTGCATGTCCTTGATGCTGCGCAGTCGCTCCGTCCAGCGCCCGGCCTCGACCCAGCCCAGCCGCAGGCCCGGGGCCAGGGTCTTGGAGAACGAGTCGCAGAGCATCACGTGGCCCGTCGTGTCGTAGGACTTGACGGTGCGGCGCATCTCGTCGGACTCGGCCAGGTCGGCGTAGATCGCGTCCTCGATCACCGCCATGCCGTGGCGCGAGGCCATCTGCGCCAGCCGCCGACGCCCGGGCTGGGGCATGCAGCTGCCCAGCGGGTTGCTCAGCGTGGGCACCACCATCAGGGCCTTCACGGGCTGCGTATCGAGCGCAAGCTGCAGCGCATCGAGCGAGATGCCATGGCGCGGGTGCGTGGGGATCTCCAGCGCCTTGAGGTGCAGGCCCTGCAGCACTTCGAGGAAGGAGAAGTGCGTAGGCGACTCCAGCGCCACCACGTCGCCCGGCTGGGTGACGGCGCGCAGGCACAGGGCGATGCTGTCCATGCAGCCGCCGGTGATCACGATGTTCTCGGGGTCCAGGCTGCAGCCCAGGCCCACGGCATAGCGCGCCAGGGCGCGCCGCGCCTCTTCCTGCCCGGCCGACGAGGGATAGGTGCACAGCAGCTGACGGTTGCGCTGCACTGAGCGCACCACCGCGCGGCGCACGCGGTCGGGGTTGAGCATGTCGGGCCCCGGGGTGCCGCTGCTGAAGGAGAGCATGTCCGCCGGCTGGGCACGGCCCATGATGCGCTGGCCCAGCCAGTCCACCGACACCTCGCGCGGGCGGCGCAGCGGGCGTGGGGTGGTGGGCTCGGGCAGGTTGACAGGGCGCGCCGCCACGAAGAAGCCCGAGCGCGGGCGCGCGGTAATCAGTCGCGCGTCCTCGAGCCAGTGGTAGGCCTGCACCACGGTGCTCTGGGCCACGCCGCGCTGGCGCGCCAGTTCGCGCACCGAGGGCATCTTCTCGCCGCGCGCCAGGGTGCCGTTGCGCACCAGTTCGGCCAGTTGGGCCGCGATCTGCAGGTAGAGGGGGGTGGTTTCCACGGCGTCCATGGCTTCATTCTGTACTGGCAGGGCCAGCGGTGGCCAGTACAGATTGACCCCAGTCAATACGACACAGAGCCCCGCAGCGGGGGATCTGTACTGCACCAGCTCGCGCCGTGCTGTGGCTGGTGGCCCAGGGCGCGGGCGCGCACAGTGCAAGGCATGAACTCACTGCACACTCCCTCCCCCGCTTTGCCCACTGTCCCACCGCTGCGGCCACAGGCCCTGGCGCTGCAGTGGAACCGCCAACCCTTGCCGCCTCTGCAGGCCGTGCAGGCGCTCGAATTCCGCACGGGCGAAACCGGCCTGCTCGAAGTCGAGCAGGGCCGTGTCTGGGTCACCTGCGATGGCCTGCTGGAAGACTATTTCCTCGATGCAGGCCAGCGCCTGTCGTTCGCCGGGCCGGTGCGGCTGCGCGTGAGCGCCGAGGGTGGCCGCCCGGCGCGCCTGAGCTGGGCGCGGCACCGGAATTCGGATGTGTCGGACCGTTCAGCGGCAGCGGATGCATCCAGCCTCCCAGCACAGGGCGCGCCCATTCGCCTGCAGGCGGCCTGAATGAAGGGTATCAGCCGCGGGCTGGCGGCACGGGCTCGAGCCGCAGCTCGGCAGCGCGCGCGTGGGCCTGCAGGCCTTCGCCATAGGCGAGTTCGGCCGCGATCGTGCCCAGGGCCTGGGCGCCGGCCTCGCTCACCTCGATGAGGCTGCTGCGCTTCTGGAAGTCGTACACCCCCAGCGGCGAGCTGAAGCGCGCCGTGCCGCTGGTGGGCAGCACGTGGTTCGGGCCCGCGCAGTAGTCGCCCAGGCTTTCGCTGGTATAGGCCCCGAGGAAGATGGCGCCCGCGTGGCGCAGCAGCGGCTCCCAGCGGTGCGGCTCGTTGCTGCTCACCTCCAGGTGCTCGGGGGCGATGCGGTTGCTGATGGCGCAGGCTTCTTCCATGCTGCGCGTGTGGATCAGCGCGCCGCGGCCGTTCAGGCTCTTGGCGATAATCTCGGCGCGGGGCATGGCGGGCAGCAGGCGGTCGATGGCCTCCTGCACGGCGTCGATGTAGGCAGCGTCGGGGCACAGCAGGATGCTCTGCGCCAGCTCGTCATGCTCGGCCTGCGAGAACAGGTCCATCGCCACCCAGTCGGCCGGGGTGCTGCCGTCGGCCAGCACCAGGATTTCGCTGGGGCCGGCGATCATGTCGATGCCCACGGTACCAAACACGCGCTTCTTGGCGCTGGCCACGTAGGCGTTGCCCGGGCCGGTGATCTTGTCGACCTTGGGCACGGTGTCGGTGCCATAGGCCAGCGCGGCCACGGCCTGCGCCCCGCCGATGGTGAAGGCGCGCGTGACGCCAGCCACGTAGGCCGCCGCCAGCACCAGCTCGTTGCGTTCGCCCTTGGTCGATGCCAGCTGCGCGCCCGAGCCCCCGGTGGCGACGCTGCCGCGCACGGGCGTGGGCACCACCATGATGATCTCCTGCACGCCGGCCACGTGGGCGGGGATGGCGTTCATGAGCAGGCTCGACGGGTAGGCCGCCTTGCCGCCGGGCACGTAGATGCCCACGCGATCGAGCGGGGTGACCTTCTGGCCCAGCAGGGTGCCGTCCTCGTCGCGGTAGCTCCAGCTCTCGCCCGAGGCCTTCTTCTGCGCCTCGTGGTAGCTGCGCACGCGCCGGGCAGCGGCCTGCAAGGCATCGCGCTGGGCCGCGGGAATGGCGTCGAACGCGGCCTTGAAATCGGCCTGCGTGAGTTCAAGCCCGGCCATGGAATCGGCCGCCAGGCCGTCGAAGCGCGCCGTGTAATCGAGCACGGCGGCATCGCCACGCGCCTGCACATCGGCCAGGATGTCGGCCACGCGCTGCTCAATGGCCGCATCCGTGTCGGCGGACCAATGCAGGCGATCGCGGAAGGCGGCTTCGAAATCGGCGCTATCGGTGCTCAGGCGTACGGGCTTGGCTTGCATGGCTTTCGGGTCTCTGTCGCTGTGGGAAATCGGTGATTCGTTCAGGCGCGCGCTGCGGTGGCCGCAGCAAAGGCATCGATGATGCGGCGCAGCGGGGCCTGCTTGAGCTTGAGCGCGGCCTGGTTGACGACCAGGTAGGAGCTGATGTCCATGATGCGCTCGACCTCCACGAGGTGGTTGGCCTTGAGGGTGTTGCCCGTGGACACCAGGTCGACGATGGCGTCGGACAGGCCGATCAGCGGCGCCAACTCCATGCTGCCATAGAGTTTGACCATGTCCACGTGCACCCCCTTGGTGGCGAAGAAGTCGCGCGCGATGGAGGTGTACTTGGTGGCCACCTTCAGGCGCGAGCCCTGCTTGACGGCGCGCTCGTAGTCGAAGTCGTTGCGCACGGCGACGCTCACGCGGCATTTGGCGATCTGCAGGTCCAGCGGCTGGTACAGGCCCTGGCCGCCATGCTCGATCAGGGTGTCCTTGCCGGTCACGCCGATGTCGGCGCCGCCGTACTCCACGTAGGTGGGCACGTCGGTGGCGCGCACCAGCACCACGCGCACGTCGGGCTGGTTGGTGGGCAGGATGAGCTTGCGCGATTTTTCGGGGTCTTCGAGCACCTTGATGCCGGCAGCGGCCAGGAGCGGCAGGGTTTCGTCGAAGATGCGGCCCTTGGACAGGGCGAGGGTGATCATGGTCATGCGGATTCTCTGAAAAGGGGCGCGGGCGGTGTGGCGGTCAGGACATCCGCTCGATGTCGGCGCCGATGCCGCGCAGCTTGGCTTCCATGCAATCGTAGCCACGGTCCAGATGGTAGATGCGGTCCACCACGGTCTCGCCATCGGCCACCAGGCCGGCAATCACCAGGCTGGCAGAGGCGCGCAGGTCGGTGGCCATCACGGTGGCGCCCGACAGGGGTGGATTCACGGCCTCGGCATTGCCCAGGCCCTCGATCACGGCCACCTTGCCATCGGTCTGGATGCGGGCGCCCAGGCGCACGAGTTCGTCCACGTGCATGAAGCGGTTCTCGAAGATGGTCTCCATCACCGTGGAGGTGCCCTGCGCCACGCAGTTGAGCGCCATGAACTGGGCCTGCATGTCGGTGGGGAACCCGGGGTACTCGGTGGTGCGAAAGCCCTGGGCGCGCAGCTTGCCGGCACCAGGGCTCTGCACGCGGATGCCGCCATCCACGGCCTGCACCTGCACGCCGGCCTCGCGCAGCTTGTCGATCACGGCATCGAGGTGGTCGGCGCGGCCATGGCGCAGCACCACGTCGCCGCCGGTGGCGGCCACCGCGCACAGGAAGGTACCGGCCTCGATGCGGTCGGCCACCACCCGGTGCGTGCAGCCGTGCAGGCGCTCCACGCCCTGGATGCGGATGCGGCTGCTGCCATGGCCTTCGATCTTCGCACCCATGGCGATCAGCATCTCGGCCAGATCGATGATCTCGGGTTCCTGCGCAGCGTTTTCCAGCACCGTCTCACCCTCGGCCAGCGCAGCGGCCATGAGGAAGTTCTCGGTGCCGGTCACCGTGACCATGTCGGTGGTGATGCGCGCGCCCTTCAATCGCGTAGCGCCCACAGGCAGCTTGGCGATCATGTAGCCATGCTCGACCACGATTTCTGCACCCATGGTGGCCAAGCCCTTGATGTGCTGGTCCACCGGGCGCGAGCCGATGGCGCAGCCGCCGGGCAGGGACACGGTAGCCTCACCGAAGCGTGCCAGCAGCGGCCCCAGGGCCAGCACCGAGGCGCGCATGGTCTTGACCAGCTCGTACGGGGCCTCGGGCGTGTTCAGGCCGCTCGCGTCGATGCGCACGGTGCCGTCGGGTGCGCGCTCGGCCGCCACGCCCATGTTGCGGATCAGGGTCAGCATGGTGCTCACGTCCTGCAACTGGGGCACGTTGAGCAGGGTGACCGGCTCGGCCGTGAGCAGCGCGGCGCACAGTTCGGGCAGCGCGGCATTCTTGGCGCCGGAGACCAGCACCTCGCCCTGCAGGGTGCGGCCACCACGGATGAGGAGTTTGTCCATCACGAAACCAGTGAAAAAGTAGTGGGAGGTGCCGGGGTAGCAGCGGCTCAGCGCGGCTGCGTTGCCCATTCGGCGGGCGTGAAGGTCTTCATGGACAGGGCATGCACCTCGTCCGTCTGCATGCGCGTGCCCAGCGTGGCGTACACGCGCTGGTGGCGCTGGATGAGGCGCTTGCCCTCGAACTCGGCCGAGACGATGGTGGCGTACCAGTGGCGGCCATCGCCCTGCAGGTCGATGTGCTCGCAGGCCAGGCCGGCGGCGATGAGGTCTTTGAGTTGGTCGGCGGTCATGGGTGGGGCGTGGTTGTCAGCATCCGGGGCGGGCGGCAAGGGTACCGCGAACCGCTCCCGGGCGGTTCAATATCGGTCAATGGCGGATCTTGTAGCCGGTGCGCAGCAGGTGCACGGCCAGCCAACTGACCGCGAGCCAGGCCACGCCCACGATACCGAGGCTGAGCCAGGGCGAGGTATCGCTCTGGCCGAAGAAACCGTAGCGAAAACCGTCGATCATGTAGAAGAACGGGTTCAGGTGGCTCACGGTCTGCCAGAACGGCGGCAGGGACTGGATGGAGTAGAACACGCCGGACAGGAAGGTCATCGGCACGATCACGAAGTTCTGGAACGCGGCCATCTGGTCGAACTTGTCGGCCCACAGCCCGGCGATGAGCCCCAGCGTGGCCAGAAGGCCCGCCCCCAGCACGGCAAATGCAATGATCCACAACGGCGCTGCGAACTCCGGTCGCGCGAAGGCGACGGTGACGATGAACACCCCCAGCCCCACGGCCAGGCCGCGCACGATGGAGGAGCCCACATAGGCCACGAACCAGGCCCAGTGCGACAGGGGCGTGAGCAGCACGAACACCAGGCTGCCCATGATCTTGCTCTGGATCAGGCTCGACGAGCTGTTGGCGAAGGCGTTCTGCAGCACACTCATCATCACCAGGCCGGGCACCAGGAAGGCCGTATAGCTGATGCGGTCATAGACCTTCACATGGTCTTCGAGCACGTGGCCAAAGATCAGCAGGTACAGCACGGCGGTGAGCACCGGCGCGGCCACGGTCTGGAAGCCCACCTTCCAGAAGCGCAGCAGTTCCTTGTAGAACAGGGTTTGCCAGCCGGTCATGCGTGGGCTCCCAGGGCTGCGGGAGCGGCAGAGGCCGCAGGCGGCGGGTGCGACGCCGATGTGCCGGCCATCACCTGCAGGAACACATCCTCCAGGTCGGGGCGGCGGATCTCCATGTCATGCACCTCCACACCCGCCACGCGCAGCGCGGCCAGGTGCTCCTCGATCTCGCGCGCGTCGTGCGCCGGCATCTGCACGATGCGGCCGGTGACGCGCGCCAGGCGCGCCAGTGCGGGCGGCAGCTCCACGTCGGCCTTGAACTGCAGCACATTGCCCGAGGCGGCCTTGAGCAGTTCGCTGGTATCGGCCAGGGCCACCACCTGCCCGGTCTTGAGCATGGCAATGCGGTTGCACAAAGCTTCTGCCTCCTCAAGGTAGTGCGTGGTGAGCAGCACGGTGTGCCCTTCCTTGTTCAGGCGGGCGATGAATTGCCACAGGGTCTGGCGCAGCTCCACGTCCACCCCGGCGGTGGGCTCGTCGAGCACGATGATGGGCGGCTTGTGCACCAGGGCCTGGGCCACAAGCACGCGCCGCTTCATGCCACCCGACAGCTGGCGCATATTGGCGTTGGCCTTGTCCGTGAGGCCCAGGTGGTGCAGCAACTCGTCGATCCAGGCATCGTTGTTCTTCACACCGAAGTAGCCGGACTGGATGCGCAGCGCCTCGCGCACGTTGAAGAAGGGGTCGAACACCAGCTCCTGCGGCACCACGCCGAGCTTGCGCCGGGCCTCGGCGAACTGCGCCTGCACGTCGCTGCCCTGCACCAGCACACGGCCGTTGCTGGGCCGGGCCAGGCCGGCGAGGATGCTGATCAGGGTGGTTTTACCAGCACCATTGGGGCCGAGGAGTCCGAAGAACTCTCCTTCCTCGATGTCCAGGCTGACCTGGTTGAGTGCCTGGAAAGGGCCTTTGGGCGTGTCAAAGGTCTTGGAAACGGCTTGGAATGAGACTGCGGGCATGAGCCTCTGATTTTAAGGCCTGGTGCACAAACCTGCTGTGCCGGCCCCGGTAGCCCCTGCCAGACGGGTCAGGCTGCAAGCAGCAGATCTGCAACGCCGTACAGCCCGGCCATACTGGTCAGCGCTGCGGGCAGTCCCTGTACGGCAAAGGTCTTGCGGTCCGAGAGCGCCTCGCGCCGGCATTCGAGCAGCACTGCCAGCGCGGAGGTGTCGAACACGGACAGCGCCTGGGCATCCACCACCACGCCCGGCTCCTTGTGCACCTTCAGGCCCTGCAGCAGCATGCGCAGGCACGCCGGTGCCTGGCGGTGCGTCAGCTCCTGCGGAAGGACCAGGACAGGCACGGTGGAAGGCCCTGTGTCAGCCCTTGGTGCCGGCATTGGACTTGTTGCGCGCTTCCAGCGAGGCAATCAGGCCATCCACGCCCTTGGCGTTGATTTCCTGCGCGAACTGGCCCTTGTAGGTTTCCACCAGCCACACGCCGAGCACGTTGAGGTTGTAGATCTTCCAGCCGGCGCCATCGCCCGGGGTCTTCTCCAGACGGTAGTCGAGCTGAATCGGGTCGCCGCGGCCCACGATCTCGGTGCGCACCACCACGTCCTTGTCGGCGGGATCTCCGCGCAGGGGCTTGACCTGGATGGTCTGGTCATTCACCTGGGCCAGCGCACCCGCATAGGTGCGCACCAGCAGAATCTTGAATTCGTCCTGCAGGCGCTTTTGCTGCTCAGGCGTGGCCTGGCGCCAGCCCGGGCCCACGGCGGCGGCGGTCATGCGGCGGAAATTCACGTTGGGCATGACCGTCTTGTCCACCAGCGCGATCACCTTGGACAGGTCTCCGCCCTGGATGGCCTTGTCCGCCTTGACGGTGTTCAGCACATCGGTGGACAGGCGCTTGATCAAGGCGTCGGGGGCTTCATCTGCGGCCAGGGCCGACAGGGGCAGGCCCAGTGTTGCGGTGGCCGCCAGGGCCAGGGCGATATGGCCCACGAGTCGTCGATTCATCATCATGTCATCTGCTTTCATTGGGGCGGGCAAGGCACCCTTGATTTCATTGTGGGCCCGAGGGGCCGTCCATATGCTTCGGCCAGGTTGCGGTGTGCAAGCAAGTGCAACACCCAGCCGGCGGAAAAATCAGCGCTTCTTGGCGTCCGCAGGGGGCTCCTCGGGCAGCATGCCGTCCTTGGAGTCCTGGGCGCCATCATCCTTGTCCTTGTCGTACGGCGCCTCGCCGGCCTGGCTGCGCACCTGCAGGAACACGTCGCGCGTGAAGCTGTACTTGTCGAGCGCAGCACTGTCGAGCACGGAACCCGCACGCAGCAGGTTGGCACGCACATCCACCGCGCGCAAGGCATACAGCGAATTGCGGGCCGAGGTCGGGTCCACGTAGCGCACGGGGTTGCCCATCATGTCGACCGGCAGGGCAAAGGTATCGCGCACCGTGGAGGGCCCGAGAATGGGCAGCACCACATAGGGACCTGTGTCCACGCCCCAGCGGCCCAGCGTAAGGCCGAAGTCCTGGCGGTAACGGTCGATGCCCAGCTCGCTGGCGACATCCAGCACGCCACCCAGGCCGAGAAAGGTGTTCACGTTCACGCGCATGAAACTGGAAGCGGCACCTTCGAGCCGGAATTGCAGCACGTTGTTTACGAAGGACCAGACGTCGGTCAGGTTGGCGAAGAAGTTGCTCACCCCGGTGCGCACCGGAGCGGGCGTGACTTCCTTGTAGGCCGTGGCCACGGGCTTGAGCACCAGGGCATCGACCTGTTCGTTGAACTTGGTGACCCCACGGTTATAGGGTTCCAGCGGGTCGCGCGGGTCGTTGCGGGGACCGCTCGCGCAGCCGACCAGCAAGGCGAGCCCCAGCACGGCCACCAGGGCCCGGCCGGTGCGCCGCAGCATTGCAGCGCTATTCGCGGGGTGGTTTTCATCGTCGCGGGCCGTACCCGCTTGCGTCCTGTTCATCATTTTTTGCTACCTGCCCCTGTGGGCTTACTGCCGTCTTCGGCTTTGCTGTAAAGAAATTGTCCAATGAGGTTTTCGAGCACCACGGCGGACTGTGTGGCGGTGATCATGTCGCCCGCCGCGAGGTTTTTCTCATCGCCGCCGGCCTCGATGCCGATGTACTGCTCGCCCAGCAGGCCGCTGGTGAGGATCTTGAGCGAGCTGTCCTTGGGGAACGCATAGCGGTCCTGCATGGCCAGCGTGACGCGCGCCTGGTAGGTCTTGTCATCGAAGGCGATGGACTCGACCCGGCCCACGACCACACCGGCGCTGCGCACGGCAGCCTGTGGCTTGAGGCCCCCAATGTTGTCAAAGCGCGCGGTGAGCTGGTAGCCGCGCTGGAAATTGAGGGTCAGCAGGTTGGCCGATTGCAGGGCCAGGAACACCAGCGCCGCGATGCCGAGCATCACGAACAGGCCTACCCAGACATCATTTTTGGAGCGTTGCATCGTTAAGGTCTCTTTTCTTGGTCCACCGGCGGCCCGGCGTCAGATGCTGAACATCATGGCGGTGAGGAGGAAATCCAGCGCCAGCACTGCCAGCGAGGCCATCACCACCGTGCGCGTGGTCGCGCGGGACACGCCTTCGGGCGTAGGCTTGGCGGCATAGCCCTGCAGCAGCGCCACGAAGGTGACGGTGATGCCGAAGACGATGCTCTTGGCAACGCCGTTGCCCACATCCTTCCACACATCCACCCCGCCCTGCATCTGGCTCCAGAAGGCGCCGGGGTCGATGCCGATCAGCACCACGCCGACCACCCAGCCACCGATCACACCGACGGCGCTGAACACGGCGGCCAACAGCGGCATCGTGATGACACCCGCCCAGAAGCGGGGCGCCAGGATGCGCCGCACCGGGTCCACGGCCATCATCTCCATGGCGCTGAGCTGCTCGCCCGCACGCATGAGGCCGATCTCGGCCGTGAGCGAGGTGCCTGCACGTCCTGCAAACAGCAGCGCCGTGACCACGGGCCCGAGCTCGCGCACCAGCGACAGCGCCACGAGCATGCCCAGTGCCTCGGACGAGCCGTAGCGCTGCAGCGTGTAGTAGCCCTGCAGGCCGAGCACAAAGCCCACGAACAGGCCCGAGACGGCGATGATGGCCAGCGAATAGTTGCCCAGGAAGTGCACCTGGTCGCGCACCAGCGACGGCCGCAAAAAGGTGGCACCGAACAGTCGCACCAGGCGCACGAACAGGTGCGCCGCAGCGCCGATGTCGGCCAGCTGCTGGCGCACGGCCAGGCCCACATCGGAAGGTTGGTACCAGCTCACAGGCCTATCCCCCCGGCAGGGCCGAAGTCCTGCTCCGCCGTCGGCCCCGGGTAATGGAAGGGCACGGGCCCGGTGGGCAGCGCGTGCACGAACTGGTGCACCAGCGGGTCCTTGCTGGCACGCACCTCGTCGGGCGTGCCCTGCGCGGCGACCACGCCCTCTCCGAGGATGATCACGTGGTCGGCCAGGCGGAAGGTCTCCTCCAGGTCGTGCGAGACCACGATGCTGGTGAGCCCCATGGCATCGTTGAGCTGGCGGATGAGCTGGGCGGCAGTGCCCAGCGAAATGGGATCAAGCCCGGCAAAGGGCTCGTCGTACATGACGAGTTCAGGGTCGAGCGCGATGGCGCGGGCCAGCGCCACGCGCCGGGCCATGCCGCCGGATATCTCGCTGGGCATGAGGTCGCGCGCACCGCGCAGGCCCACGGCATTGAGCTTCATGAGCACCACATCGCGCACCAGCGCCTCGGGCAGATCGGTGTGCTCGCGCAGCGGAAAAGCCACGTTCTCGAACACATCGAGGTCGGTGAACAGGGCACCGAACTGGAACAGCATTCCCATGCGCCGCCGCGCTGCATAAAGGCCGGCCGCGTCCATCTTCCCCACATTCTGGCCATCGAACAGCACCTCGCCCTGCTGCGCCTGCTGCTGCCCACCGATGAGGCGCAGCACCGTGGTCTTGCCCCCGCCCGAGGCCCCCATGAGCGCCGTGACCTTGCCGCGCGGCACGGTCAGCGACACGTCGCGCAGGATGGCACGGTCACCGTAGGAGAACGTGACGTTGCGCAATTCGGCAAAGGGCGAGGGCTCAGGCATGCAGAAGAAAAAAGGGGTGGTATGCAGAAACGATGGTCCGCGCGCACGGCAATCCCCGCGCGCAATACAGCAGCGATGGTAGCCGAATCCGCAAACATACATGCATGTATGTTTGCACTTTCCCGATACGGGTTGTGCAGACCTGTCCAGTACACCAGTGTCTGGTATTCCCGGAGAGACATTGCTTCCAATTGTGCCTATATCCAGCGTCGCGCGTGCGCAACGGTCTTTCCTGGATGGGCACCCTGCTGCACGCCATGAAAAACGGCGCCACCGGGGCGCCGCTCTCAGCCGTTGCCTTGCCAGCAATCAGCGCGGCAGATCCGAGTAGCCCATGAGGAACTCATCGACCGAACGCGCGGCCTGGCGGCCTTCGCGGATGGCCCAGACCACCAGGGACTGGCCACGGCGGATGTCGCCTGCGGCAAACACCTTGGGGGCGCTGGTGGCGTAGCCGCCGTCGAACTCGGTGGTGGCGCGGGCGTTGCCACGGGCGTCCTTGTCGACACCGAAAGCTTCGAGCACGGCCGCCACGGGGCTCACGAAGCCCATGGCCAGCAGCACCAGGTCGGCCTTGAGGATCTGCTCGGAGCCGGCGACCTCGACCATCTTGCCGTCCTTCCACTCGACACGCACGGTCTTGAGGCCGGTGACTTTGCCCTTCTCGCCGATGAACTCCTTGGTGGAGATGGCGAACTCGCGCTCGCAGCCCTCTTCATGGCTGGAGCTGGTGCGCAGCTTGATCGGCCAGTAGGGCCAGGTCATGGGGCGGTTCTCGACTTCGGGCGGCTGGGGCATGAGTTCGAACTGCGTGACGCTGACCGCGCCATGGCGGTTGCTGGTGCCCACGCAGTCGCTGCCGGTGTCGCCGCCACCGATCACGATGACGTGCTTGCCATCGGCGCGCAGCTGGTTCTTGAGCTTGTCGCCGGCGTTGACCTTGTTCTGCTGGGGCAGGAACTCCATGGCGAAGTGGATGCCGTCGAGGTCGCGGCCTGGCACGGGCAGGTCGCGGCTCTGCTCGGCGCCGCCGGTCAGCAGCACGGCGTCGAACTCGGCCTGCAGCTGCTCGGGGGTGACGGTTTCCTTGGCCCAGTTGGTGACCTTGGAGCCCTTGCCCAGGCCGTCCTTGGCCGCGCCGACGAAAACGCTGGTGCGGATGGTGACGCCTTCGGCCTTGAGCTGGTCGGCACGGCGGTCGATGTGCGTCTTCTCCATCTTGAAATCGGGGATGCCGTAGCGCAGCAGGCCGCCGATGCGGTCGTTCTTCTCGAACAGGGTCACGTCGTGGCCCACGCGCGCCAGTTGCTGTGCGGCGGCCATGCCGGCCGGGCCGGCACCGATCACGGCAACCTTCTTGCCGGTCTTGTGCTTGGACGGCAGGGGCTTGACCCAGCCTTCTTCCCAGGCGCGGTCGATGATGGCGTGCTCGATGGACTTGATGCCTACGGCGTCGTCGTTCACGTTGAGCACGCAGGCGGCCTCGCAAGGTGCGGGGCAGATGCGGCCGGTGAACTCGGGGAAGTTGTTCGTGCTGTGCAGCACGGCGATGGCGCTCTTCCAGTCGGCCTGGTAGACCAGGTCGTTGAAGTCCGGAATGATGTTGTTCACAGGGCAGCCGCTGTTGCAGAACGGCGTGCCGCAGTCCATGCAGCGCGCGCCCTGCACCTTGGCCTGGGATTCATCCAGGCCGATGACGAATTCCTTGTAATGCTTCAGGCGCTCGCCGACGGGCTTATAGCCCTCTTCGATGCGCTCGTACTCCATGAAGCCGGTGGTCTTTCCCATGATTGCGTGTCCTTGTCTATGAATGCTGTGCAGGTGTTCGGTGGGGCAGCGCCTTACTTGGCGGGCACGGCCACGTTCTTGGAGGCCGGGGCCACCGCGGGGGTGGCAGGCTCCTCGAGCACCTTGCGTTCATAAATCTCGGCCAGCGCGCGCTTGTACTCGGTCGGGAAGACCTTGACGAACTTGCTGCGCGATGCCGCCCAGTTGTCGAGCAGTTCGCGCGCGCGCTTGCTGCCCGTCCAGCGGTTGTGGTCTTCCAGCAGCTTCTTGAGCTGGGCTTCGTCGGTCTGGCCGTTGTGCCAGATGGCGCGCGGCACGGTGGATTCCTGCTCGGACGAGGGCAGGATGCGTTCGAGCGTGACCATGGACATGTTGCAACGCGTGTCGAACTGGCCGTCTTCGTCGTAGACGTAGGCCACGCCGCCGCTCATGCCAGCCGCGAAGTTGCGGCCGGTCTTGCCCAGCACCATCACGGTGCCGCCGGTCATGTATTCGCAGCCATGGTCGCCCGTGCCTTCGACGACCGCCGTGGCACCCGAAAGGCGCACGGCAAAGCGTTCGCCGGCCACGCCGCTGAAGAAGGCTTCACCCGTGGTGGCGCCGTACATCACCGTGTTGCCCACGATGGTGTTGCGCACCGAATCGCCCCGGAAGTCGATGCTGGGGCGCACGACGACGCGGCCGCCCGACAGGCCCTTGCCGGTGTAATCGTTGGCGTCGCCGATCAGGTACAGCGTGATGCCGCGCGTGAGGAAGGCGCCGAAGGACTGGCCGCCCGTGCCTTCGAGCTGGATGCGGATGGTGTCGTCCGGCAGGCCTTCGGGGTGGGCACGCGTCACGGCCCCCGAGAGCATGGCGCCCACGGAGCGGTTGACGTTGCGCGCCACCTCGATGAACTGCACGCGCTCACCCTTGTCGATGGCCGGGCGGCTGCGCTCGATGAGCTTGCGGTCGAGCGTGTTCTCGATGTTGTGGTCCTGCACGTCCACGTGGAAACGCGGCACGTCGGCGGGCACGTTGGGCTGGGCGAAAAGGCGGCCGAAGTCGAGGCCGCGGGCCTTCCAGTGGGCGATGCCAGAGCGCGTGTCCAGCAGGTCGGAGCGGCCGATCAGGTCGTCGAACTTGCGGATGCCGAGTTGGGCCATGATCTGGCGCACTTCTTCGGCGATGAAGAAGAAGTAGTTGACCACGTGCTCGGGCTTGCCCGAGAACTTGGCGCGCAGCGCGGGGTCCTGCGTGGCCACGCCCACCGGGCAGGTGTTCAGGTGGCACTTGCGCATCATGATGCAGCCCTCGACAACCAGAGGCGCCGTGGCAAAGCCGAATTCGTCGGCTCCGAGCAGCGCGCCGATGGCGACGTCGCGGCCGGTCTTCATCTGGCCGTCGGCCTGCACGCGCACGCGGCCGCGCAGGCGGTTGAGCACCAGGGTCTGCTGGGTTTCGGCCAGGCCGATTTCCCAGGGGCCGCCTGCGTGCTTGATGGACGACCAGGGCGATGCACCCGTGCCGCCGTCGTGCCCGGCGATCACGATGTGGTCACTCTTGCACTTGGTGACGCCTGCAGCAATCGTGCCCACACCGACTTCGGACACCAGCTTGGTGCTGATGCTGGCGTGCGGTGCCACGTTCTTCAGGTCGTGGATGAGCTGCGCCAGGTCTTCGATGGAGTAGATGTCATGGTGCGGCGGGGGCGAGATCAGGCCCACGCCGGGCACGCTGTGGCGCAGCTTGCCGATGTAGTTGGAGACCTTGCCGCCGGGCAGCTGGCCACCTTCGCCGGGCTTGGCACCCTGGGCCATCTTGATCTGGATCTGGTCGGCCGAGGACAGGTACTCGGCCGTGACGCCGAAGCGGCCCGAGGCCACCTGCTTGATGCGGCTGCGCAGGGAGTCGCCGTCCTGCAGGGGCAGGTCGACTTCGACGTTCTCGGCGCCGATGACGCTCTTCAAGGTGTCGCCGAGCTTGATCGGGATACCCTTGAGTTCGTTGCGGTAGCGCGCGGCGTCCTCGCCGCCTTCGCCGGTGTTGCTCTTGCCGCCGATGCGGTTCATGGCCACGGCCAGGGTGGCATGCGCCTCGGTGGATATGGAGCCCAGCGACATGGCGCCAGTGGCGAAGCGCTTGACGATTTCCTTGGCGGACTCGACCTCGTCCACGGGGATGGCCTTGGCAGGGTCGATCTTGAACTCGAACAGGCCGCGCAGCGTCATGTGGCGCTTGCTCTGGTCGTTGATGATCTGCGCGTATTCCTTGTACGTATTCCAGTTGTTTGCACGCGTGGAGTGCTGCAGCTTGGCAATGGCGTCGGGGCTCCACATGTGCTCTTCGCCACGCGCGCGCCAGGCGTATTCGCCGCCGGCGTCGAGCATGGTTTCGAGCACCGGGTCGTCGCCGAAGGCGGCCTTGTGCATGCGGATGGCTTCCTCGGCGATCTCGAACACGCCGATGCCTTCAACGCGGCTGGCGGTGCCCGTGAAGTACTTGCCCACGGTGTCGGTGTTCAGGCCGATGGCCTCGAACAGCTGAGCGCCGCAGTAGCTCATGTAAGTGCTCACGCCCATCTTGGACATGATCTTGGACAGGCCCTTGCCGATGGCCTTGACATAGTTGTAGATGGCCTTGTCCGGCGACAGGTCGCCGGGCATGTTCTTGTGCATCTCGGCCAGGGTTTCCATCGCGAGGTAGGGGTGCACGGCTTCGGCGCCGTAGCCGCCCAGCACGGCAAAGTGGTGCACTTCGCGCGCAGTACCGGTCTCGACCACCAGGCCGGCCGTGGTGCGCAGGCCAGCGCCCACCAGGTGCTGGTGGATGGCCGACAGGGCAAGCAGTGCGGGGATGGCCACCTGGGTAGCACTCACGGCGCGGTCGCTGACGATCAGGATGTTGGCGCCGCCCTTGATGGCGTCCACGGCCTGCGCGCACAGCGAGGCGAGCTTGGCTTCCACGCCCTCACGGCCCCAGTCCAGCGGGTAGGTGATGTCGATGGTGGCGCTCTTGAACTTGCCCTGCGTGTACTTTTCGATGTCGCGCAGCTTGGCCATGTCGGCGAAGTCGAGCACGGGCTGGCTCACTTCGAGCCGCATGGGCGGGTTGACCTGGTTGATGTCCAGCAGGTTGGGCTTGGGGCCGATG
>Ga0308157_10000290_pt1 | contig 184172 bp, 169 predicted proteins | sample PhyBR1_FD_201035 | JGI IMG/M metagenome (GOLD analysis project Ga0308157, IMG submission 201035) | Phyllosphere microbial communities from UC Gill Tract Community Farm, Albany, California, United States - DLSLB.R1 | ecosystem: Host-associated > Plants > Phyllosphere > Unclassified | place... | reverse complement strand
CCCCCTCCCCCGATGGGGGAGGATTTTCATGACGCCACCGCCTTGGGCGGCGCCCCGCCCAGAACGCCCTTCAGATCATGGATGCTGTTCAGATGCGTCAGGTCGATATGCAGCGGCGTGACCGAGATCTTGCCCTCGTCCATCGCTCTCAGGTCCGTGCCCGGGGCGTGTTCCTGACGCTCGCCCCGGAAGCTCATCCAGTAGTAGTCGCGGCCGCGCAGGTCGGTGCGTTTGACCGCATGCATCTCGCCGATGTCGCGGAAGCCCTGGCGCGTCACCTCGACCTCGCGCACCAGTTCGGGCGGCAGTTTGGGGAAGTTGAGGTTCATCACCACACCGTCCTGCCAGGTCTGGGCCAGCAGCTTCTGGATGATGCCGGGCGCAAACGCCTCAGCCGTCTCCCAATGCGCCGTCACCGCATCATGGAACCGTTCCAGCGACTGGCTCAGCGCGATGGAGCGGATGCCGAAGGCCATGCCCTGAAGCGCGCCGGCGACCGTGCCGGAATAGGAGCAGTCCTCGCCGACGTTGTGCCCCCGGTTGACGCCCGACAGCACCAGATCGGGCTTTTCCGGCATCAGATCGTTGACGGCCAGAACGACGCAATCGGTCGGCGTTCCCGTCACCGCAAACCGTTTATCGCCCAGCTTATGAACGCGCAGAGGCTCGGTCAGGGTGATGCCCCTGCCCTTGCCGGACTGCTCCGTCGCGGGCGCGCACACCCAGACGTCGTCCGACAAGGTCAGGGCGATCCGCTCCAGACAGGCCAGGCCCTCGGCCTCGATCCCGTCGTCGTTGGTCAGCAGAATTCTCATGAACCGCGCAGGACCTCGACACGATCGGCCTGAATCACCACGTCGCGGCGGCACAGATTGCTGACATCGGAGCCCTGCAGGTCGAACAGGGCGCTGTCGCCACGCTCGGCCCAGGGGCGGGTCCGGCCCGTGAAGCGCACCTTCATGCCGTCGATGTCGCCCGATGCGCGCTGCAGATTGCGCGGCAGGGCGCCGCTGACGCAGGGCGCAGCCGGACCGGCGCGCATCGTCATCTCGTCAGTGTAGAACTGGAATTCCTCGCCGCGAATCCTGACCCAGCCGGTGAACTCGGTGGCGGCGGCGTCGAAACCGGCGGGCGGCGACGCCACATTGCCGGGGGTCGAGGCGCAGGCGCCCAGCGCCAAGGCCAGAGACAGGCCGCAGCCCATGACAGCGATCGTCTTCATCTCACTCAATCCTTCTACTCAACCGACATGGGTGGCGCCGCCCATATAGGGCTTGAGGGCCGACGGCACGGCGATGTGCCCGTCGTCCTGCTGATAGTTCTCCATGATGGCGACAAGAGTGCGACCGACCGCCAGGCCGGAACCGTTCAGGGTGTGGACGAACTCGGTCTTCTTCTCGCCGTCGCGCTTGAAGCGCGCGTCCATGCGCCGGGCCTGGAAGTCCCCGCAGTTGGAGCAGGAGCTGATCTCGCGATAGGTGTTCTGGCTGGGCAGCCAGACCTCCAGATCAAAGGTCTTCCGCGCCGAAAAGCCCATATCGCCCTTGCACAGAAGCATGCGGCGGTACGGCAGCTCCAGCCTCTCCAGCACCGTCTCGGCGCAGCGCACCATCCGCTCGTGCTCGGCGTCGCTATCCTCGGGCCGGGCGATGGAGACCATCTCCACCTTGTGGAACTGGTGCTGGCGGATCAGCCCGCGCGTATCCCGCCCGGCGGACCCCGCCTCGGCCCGGAAACAGGGTGTCAGGGCGGTGAGGCGCATCGGCTCGGCCAGCTCGCTCTCAGGCAGGATGGATTCGCGCACAAGATTGGTCAGGGAGACTTCGGCGGTGGGGATGAGCCAACGGCGGCCACCAAGCAGATCAAGAATATCCGTGGGATATTGACCATCCCAAACTTGGAACAGGTCCTCCTCAAACTTCGGCAATTGCCCGGTCCCGAACATCGCCTCGTCGCGCACCAGATAGGGCGGATTGACCTCCAGATAACCGTGCTCGACCGTCTGAATATCCAGCATGAACTGGCCGATGGCGCGTTCCAGACGGGCCAGCCCGCCCTTCAGCACGGCGAACCGTGCGCCCGACATCTTCGCCGCCGCTTCGAAGTCCAGCAGACCCATGGCCTCGCCCAGATCGGCGTGATCCTTGGCCGGACCGCCTTCGCGGGGCGTTCCCCAGCGCGAAATCTCGACATTGCCGTCTTCATCGTCGCCGTCCGGCACGCTGGCGTCGGCCAGATTCTGTTGCGCCGCCAGCAGGTCGCGCAGCGACTTGCCGACCTCCGCCTCGACAGCTTCCGCCGCCGCGATGTCGCCTTTCAGCGTTTCGACGTCGGCCTTCAGACGATCGGCCTCGGCCATGTCCTTCTTCGCCATGGCGGCGCCGATCAGCTTGGACGCCGCATTGCGCTTGGCCAGCGCCTCCTGCCCCGTCGTCTGGGCGGTGCGCAGTTCGCGGTCCAGCCGCAGCAGGTCATCGACCAGCGCCTGTGCCCCCTCAACCCCGCGCGACGACCAGCCGGCCACCCAGGCTTCGGGATTCTCTCGGATGGCTTTGATGTCGTGCATGGTCGGTCTCTTTGGAAAGTCCCGATGCTCTAGCCCCCCGCACGGAGTCGGGCAACGCACACTACGGCCATTCCTCCCCCATCGGGGGAGGGGGACCGCCTGCAAGGCGGTGGAGGGGGCTGGCCCAAGGCGCGGTCGATCGGGTGAAGGCTCGCGCGTCGCTGGCCCCCTCCACCACGCTACGCGCGGTCCCCCTCCCCCACCGGGGGAGGAATGGGCCTGCGTCAGTCTCAGATCAGTCCGCTCAGCGGCGAGCTGGCGCTGGCGTACATGCGCTTGGGCATGCGTCCGGCCACATAGGCTTCACGTCCGGCGATCACCGCATGCTTCATGGCGCTGGCCATCAGGATCGGGTCTCTGGCCCCGGCGATGGCGGTGTTCATCAGCACGGCGTCGCAGCCCAGCTCCATGGCGATGACCGCATCCGAGGCTGTGCCCACGCCCGCATCGACCAGAACCGGCACCTTGGCCTGTTCCACGATCAGCCGCACATTGACGCGGTTCTGGATGCCAAGCCCTGAGCCGATCGGCGCAGCGGCGGGCATGATGGCGGCGGCGCCCGCATCCTCCAGACGCTTGGCCATCACCACGTCGTCGGTGCAGTAGACCATGACGTCGAAGCCGTCCTTGATCAGGATGTCCAGCGACCGCAGCGTCTCGATCATGTCGGGATACAGGTGCGACGTGTCCGACAGCACCTCCAGCTTGACCAGGTTCCAGCCGCCCGCCTCGCGCGCCAGACGCAGGGTCCGCACCGCATCCTCGCCGGTGAAGCAGCCGGCGGTGTTGGGCAGGAAGGTGAATTTCTCGGGGCTGACGTGGTCGACCAGCAGGGGCTGGGAGGTGTCGGTCAGGTTCACCCGGCGCACGGCCACAGTGACGATCTCGGCGCCCGCAGCCTCGGCGGCGGCGGCGTTCTGGGCGTAGTCGGCGTATTTGCCGGTGCCGACGATCAGGCGCGAGGAGAAGGTGCGGCCCGCCACGGTCCAGCTGTCTGTGGTCGCGGCGGAATCGGAAACGGGTACATGAGCGTTCATGCCCCCGTTCCTACGCCTTCGGTCTTCCGGTTTGAACCCTTATCCGCGCCTTTCAGGCAGGGCATAGGCGATCACCTCGTCCCCGACCGGGGTCTCCATGAAGTGGTGCCCGCCCGGCGCGATGACCAGATACTGGCGGCCGTTGACCTCATAGGTCATCGGCGTGGTCTGGCCGCCCGCCGGCAGGGACGCGGTCCACACGGTCTTTCCCGTGCTCAGGTCGATGGCGCGGATCAGATCGTCGGTCGTCGCGGCGATGAAGATCAGGCCCGACGCCGTCACCACCGCCCCGCCGTTGTTGGGCGTGCCGATCTCGACCGGCAGCATCGACGGGATGCCGAACGGGCCGTTCTTGCGCGCCGAACCCAGCGGACGGTCCCAGATGGTGACGCCGGTTCTCAGGTCGATGGCCCGGATGCCGCCATAGGGAGGCTCCTTGCACAGCAAGCCGGTGAAGGGCATGCGCCAGCCGGCGTTGACGTTGATCGCATAGGGCGTTCCGGCCTGCGGGTCGCCCGCGCCCTCGGCCTTGCTGCCCGGACGACCGGCGCGCGAAGCGTCGCCTTCAGCCTTGGCCTTGGCGCGCGGGTCGCCTCTGGCGAACCAGCCCCGCCTGTCCGCCTCGGCCCGGGGGACCAGGATGTTGTAGTTGGGCATGTCGTTGTAGTTGGCCACGATCACGCCGCGCACCGGATCGACGGCGACGCCGCCCCAGTCCGAACCGCCGTTGTAGCCCGGATACTGGATGTAATGCCTATCCGCCGTCGGCGGGGTGTAGAAGCCCTCGTACGAGGCTTTGCGGAACTGAATGCGGCAGATCATCTGGTCGATCGGCGACATGCCCCACATCTGGCGCTCGGTCAGGTCGTCGGGACGGCGCAGGGTGTGGAACAGGGAATGCGGCTGCGTCGCCGTCCGCATCTGCGGCTCGACCCCGCCCTGAGGCGCGGCCAGTTCCGCCACCTGGGTCAGCGGCTGTCCCGTCTCGCGGTTCAGCACATAGATGTCGCCCTGTTTGGACGGCAAGACCACGGCCGGAATCGATCCGCCCGCTGTCGGAATGTCCACCAGCGTCGCCTGCGAGCCCAGGTCATAGTCCCAGACGTCGTGATGCACGGTCTGGAAATGCCAGCGAGGCTTGCCGGTGTTGACGTCCAGCGCCACCAACGATGTCGCATAGTCCAGCTGCGGCCCTGTGCGGTCGGCGCTGACATAGTCCGCCGCTGTCGATCCCAGAGGCAGATAGACCAGGCCCAGCCGCTCGTCGCCCGAGGCCGTGGTCCACATGTTGGGCGTGCCCAGGGTGTAGATCTGGCCCTCCGGCGGGGTCGTGGTGATGTCCGGCTGGTTCATGTCCCAGGCCCAGCGCAACTGGCCGGTGACGGCGTCAAAGCCCTTGATCACGCCCGACGGCGCATTGCGGTATTGCCCGTCCAGAATCTGGTGGCCCGTGACCACCACGCCCTGAACAATCGTCGGCGCCGAGGTGATCGACACCATGCCGGGGATCAACGGCCCCATGTGTTCGGAGGTGCTGACCTCTCCGCCTTGGCCGAAGGCGGCGCAGCGTGCGCCGGTCCGGGCGTCCACGGCGATCAGCCGCGCATCCAGCGTGCCCCAGATGATCCGCGTCGCACAGGGATCAGCGGGCGTCGCATTGGGCACGACGTAATAGGACACGCTGCGGCAGGCCGCCGTATAGGGAATGCTCTCGTCGCCGACCTGCGGATCATGCCGCCAGATCGTCTCGCCCGTCGCCGCATTGACCGCGATGGCTATGCCCTTGGCCGAGCACAGATAGAGGACGTTGCCGACCTTCAGCGGCGTGTTCTCGGCGGCGTATTTGTTCTGCGCGCCGGGCCGGTCGCCGGGCAGGTCGCCTGTGTGGATGGTCCAGACCCGCTCCAACTGGCCGACATTCTCGGGCGTGATCTGGTTCAGGGGCGAATAGCGTTGCGCGTGATAGCTGCCGCCATAGGCGGGCCAGTCGGCGCCGACCGGAATGGCGTCAGGGTCGCTGGAGGTGAATGGCTGAGCGGACGGCAGCGGCGATTCGATCCGCATGGCCCCGTGCTGAGCCGCCGCGACACCGCCAATGCCCAGGAAGGCCAGCAGGGCCACCGCCCCGCCTCCGGCCCAGATCCGCCCTTGCTTGCCCGGCTTCAGCGCAGGCAGGGCGGCGATGACGAAGGCCAGAAGCACCGCCGGTGCGAACACCCGCGGGATCAACGCCCATCCGTTCAACCCGACCTCCCACAGCGCCCAGACCACGGTCAGCAGGAACACCGCCAGATAGATCCAGGCCCCCAGAAGCCGTCGCTGAACAAGGAAGACGCCGCTGACCAGCAGGCCCAATCCGGCAAGCAGATAATACCAGGAGCCGCCGAGCGAAATCAGCCACCCGCCCCCGATCACCAAAACGATTCCAATAAGAGCGAGGATCACGCCCAGAAGGGCGATCAACCCTCCGGCCAGACCCGACGGCTTGCGAACGTCATCCATGTCGGATGCTCCCCAGCTTGGCCACAGTGCTGAGGAAGGAAACTCGCCCGACCGCACGCCGTTCCATCGGGGCGGGCTTTAGGCTTTGGAGAGCAGGCTTAATCGCATCCGTTTGCCCGCCTGAAGCCGCATCAAAACACCATCCCCGTCATGGCCGGACGTGTCCCGGCCATCCATACGCGCAGGCTGTCCAGACTAGAAAACTGTCATTCCGACGCGCTCCATTACAGTCCCTACGGCCTGAGTCTATGGATCACCGGGACACGCCCGGTGATGACGGCGGTTGAAAAATTGACGCGACCGCTTTCGCCAGAGGCCCGGCTCACCCCCCGCCGACGAACTGGACCAGTTCGACGCGGTCGCCGTCGACCAGCATTGTCGTGGCGTGCAGCGATCTGGGCACGATCTCCAGATTGCGCTCGACCGCCACCTTGCGCGCATCCAGCCCCAACTCCTCGACCAGACCCAGAATGGTCGTGGCCGAGACCTGGCGAGACTCGCCGTTCACCTGGATGTGCATGCCCTTGCGTCACTCTTTCCGTTGCGACGGTTTGATTACCGCCACGCCTCAGCTAAAAGGCCGGTTCGATTCCGGCCCCGCGCCGCTTTTTTCGAGCCTATGCCCGCTTCACCTGTTCTCTACGTCCTGAACGGCCCCAACCTCAACCTCCTCGGAGTGCGTGAGCCGGACATCTATGGGCGTGAGACCCTGGCCGACATCCAGACCTTGTGCGAAGCCGCAGCGGACGGCGCGACCGTCGTCTTCCGCCAGACCAACCACGAAGGCGAACTGATCGACTGGGTGCATGAAGCCCGCGAAAAAGCTTCGGCCGTCATTCTCAACGCCGCCGCCTACACCCATACCTCGGTCGCCCTGCTGGACGCGCTCAAGACGCTGAGCGTCCCCGTGATCGAATGCCATCTGTCGAATCCGGCCACGCGCGAGCGTTTCCGGCATCGGTCTTACGTTTCGTCGGTCGCCACCGGCGTCATTTCGGGCTTCGGCCCTCGCAGCTACGAACTGGCCGTCAAGGCCGCCCTGGGTCTGGTGCAGGAACGCACCGGCGCTTCAGGCCGTTCGGATTAAAGGACAACAAGAGGCTCCCATGGCCGATTCCAAGACCCCTGCCAAACTCAACAACGACGCCGAGATCGACACCGCCCTGGTGCGTCAGCTGGCCGACATTCTCAACGACACCGACCTGACCGAGATCGAGGTCGAGCGCGGCGATCTGCACATCCGCGTCGCGCGTGAAGTGACCGTGGCCGCCCCGGTGCAGTACGCCGCTGCGCCCGCCTACGCCGCCGCGCCTGCGCCCGCTGCTCCGGCCGCCGCCGCCATGCCTTCGGACCCGGCCACCATCGTCGCCAAGGCCGGCGAAGAGGTGAAGTCGCCCATGGTCGGCACCGCCTATCTGCAAGCCTCGCCCGAGGCCCCGCCCTTCATCAAGGCCGGCGACAAGGTCAAGAAGGGTCAGACCCTGCTGATCGTCGAGGCCATGAAGACAATGAACCCGATCCAGTCGCCGCGCGACGGCGTCGTGGTCGAGGTGCTGGTCGGCGATGCCCAGCCGGTCGAGTTCGGCGAAGCCCTCGTCCTGCTGCAAGCCTAAGGCGCGCTGATGTTCACCAAGGTTCTGATCGCCAACCGGGGCGAAATCGCCCTGCGCATCCACCGGGCGTGCAAGGAGATGGGCATCTCCACCGTCGCCGTCCACTCCGAAGCCGACCGCGGCGCCATGTGGGTGCGGCTGGCGGACGAAAGCGTCTGCATCGGCCCGGCCCCGGCGGCCAAGTCCTATCTGAACATCCCCTCGATCATCGCGGCGGCGGAAATCACCGGCGCCCAGGCGGTCCACCCCGGCTATGGCTTCCTGTCGGAGAACGCCCGTTTCGCCGAGATCGTCGAAGCCCACGGCATGACCTTCATCGGTCCCAAGCCCGAGCATATCCGGGTCATGGGCGACAAGATCACCGCCAAACAGACGGTCATGGACGCGGGCATCCCCGTCGTCCCCGGCTCCAAAGGCGAAGTCGCAACCGTCGAAGCCGCTATCGAAGCCTCGAAAACCATCGGCTTCCCCCTGATCGTCAAAGCCTCGGCTGGCGGCGGCGGGCGCGGCATGAAGGTGGCCCTGACCGCCGATGACCTGGTCGAAGCCGTCCAGACCGCCCAGTCCGAGGCCCTGGCCGCCTTTGGCAACGGCGCCGTCTATATGGAGCGCTACCTCCAGAAGCCGCGCCACATAGAGCTTCAGGTCATCGCCGACAGCCACGGCAACGTCGTCCACCTGGGCGAACGCGACTGCTCGCTGCAACGCCGCCACCAGAAGATTCTGGAAGAGGCCCCCTCGCCCGCCCTGTCGTCGGCCGAACGCACCGCCATCGGCCAGACGGTCAACAAGGCCATCGCCGCCATCGGCTATCTGGGCGTCGGCACCATCGAATTCCTGTGGGAGGACGGCGAGTTCTTCTTCATTGAGATGAACACCCGTCTGCAGGTCGAACACCCGGTGACCGAGGCCATCACCGGCGTCGACCTGGTGCGCGAACAGATCCGCATCGCTGCGGGCCTGCCCCTGTCGTTCAAGCAGGAAGACGTCCATTTCGACGGCCACGCCATCGAATGCCGCATCAACGCCGAGAATGCCGAGACCTTCACCCCCTCGCCCGGCACCATCACCGACTTCCACGCCCCCGGCGGCCTGGGCGTGCGTCTGGATAGCGCCATCTACGCCGGCTATTCGATTCCGCCCTATTACGACAGTCTGATCGGCAAACTGATCGTCCACGGCCGCGACCGCGAGGAGTGCATCGCGCGCCTTAAGCGCAGCCTGGGTGAAATGGTCATCGGCGGCATCGACACCACCATTCCCCTGTTCCAGAAGCTGCTGGCCGAGCCCGACATCCTGTCCGGCGACTACGACATCCACTGGCTGGAGCAATGGGCTGCGCGTCAGAAGGCGTGAGGCTGGGCTTCCGCCTCCCACCGCTCCATTCCTCCCCCATCGGGGGAGGAATATAATGACCGCCCCGTCCTTCGGCGGCTTCGGCCCTGACGAATTGCTGAACTGCTACGCCACCGGCGTCTTTCCCATGGGCGAGGCGCGCGATGATCCGCGCATCTTCCTGGTCGAACCCGAGGAAAGGGGCGTCATTCCGTTGGATGGCTTCCACATTCCGACGCGGCTGAAGCGCACGGTCCGCAGCGGCGCCTTCGAGGTGCGGATCGACACCGCCTTCGACGCCGTTCTGAACGGCTGCGCCGCCGCCTCGGCCGGACGCGAGGACAGCTGGATCAACGCCCCGATCCGCCGCCTGTATCAGGCCCTGAACGCACGCGGTCAGGCCCATTCCATCGAATGCTGGCGCGACGAGCGGCTGGTCGGGGGCCTTTACGGCGTCACCCTGGGCGGGGCGTTTTTCGGCGAGAGCATGTTCAGCCGCCAGCGCGACGCCTCAAAGGTGGCGCTGGTGCATCTGGTCGGGCGATTGAAGCGCGGCGGCTGGCGTCTGCTGGACACCCAGTTCCTGACCGGCCACCTCAGCCAGTTCGGCGCCGTTGAAACGCCTCAGGCCGTCTATCTGAAACGTCTGGAAGCGGCCCTGAAACTGCGCCCCAACAGCCGCAGCCTGTTCACGCCGATGACCGGCGACGAGGCGGTCTTCTACGCCTTGCAGCCCACGATCCAGGCGTCATAGATCGGGTGCTGCAAACCGCTGACTGCGGGCGATGATGCGAACATCCAGCCGCGGAATATCTGGCGTTGCTCACCCTGAAGCACGCCGCGCGGCTGCAGGCCGATCTCCAGATAGCCGATGGCGTCGGGCGACAATTCGTCGGGCGCCGAGACTTCACAGGCGCGGGCGGTGATGATCAGGGCGTTCTCGAACCGCACCGGTCGGCCGCCGACCTCGACCTCGAACCGCATGGATTTGGCGGTGATCTTGTCGATGGCCTCGACGATGGCGACGGGCTGGCGCTGACGACGCGCGGGCGTCGCAGGCTCCAGCGGCTGGGCGACCTGGGTCACGACGGCTTCTTCGCGCGGCGCTTCTTCGACCGGCGCAGCGACCACCACAGGCGCCGGAGCAGGCGCTGCGACCGGGGCGGGCGTCAGCGAGGCGACGGCGGCGGCGGCCTCGGCGGCGGATTGACGGTTCAGATCGGCGGTTCGGTCCTGTGCGACAGGCACGGCGTCTTGCGGGGCGTCATCCAGCACCGAGGCGACCACGCCGCCCGACGCCAGCAGCGCCAGGGCGGCGGCGCCCGCAAAGAGACCGAGCCGGCGCATCACTCAGGCGTCCAGGCTTCGTAGTCGCCCGTCGCGGCGGGGCGCTTGCCTTCATTGGCCAGCGAGCCCTGCGGCTTCCACGCCATGGGCGTGCCGCTGAGATTGGGTAGATGGTCCTTCTCCCACGCGCGGCGCGGCAGGGGCTCAACGGTCGGCGGCTCATCCAGAGTGTAGTGCAGCCAGCCGTGCCAGTCCGCCGACACCTTGGAGGCGTCTGCATAGCCGTTGTAGGTCACCCAGCGGCGCTTGCGGCCGTCATAGCTGACGTTATCGCGCGACTGGTAATAGCGGTTGCCGAATTCATCGGTCCCGACGGGCACGCCGCGCTTGGCGATAGTGAAGAACGTCCCGATGGTCGCTCCGCTGGTCCAGCCGAAAATCTTGCCTAGCACGTCAGGAAATCCACTCACGAGGTGTCGCCCCGGCGAGGTCCGCCGACGCGGCGCGATCATAGAAAGACCGGGGCCGTTCGTCCAGCACATGCGCTTTCCGGCCAACATCAACATCTTGGGGGTAACCTTCGAGCCATCCCCCAGATTTATTGCGAAACTTCCTCAGACGGCTAGGCTGCGGCAAAGGCTGACCGAGACCCTCGCATGCTCTTCCCGTTCGACAGGCTTCTGGCTTCCGCTCCGCAAGAACCGCGACGACTGGAACGCGCTGACCGCATCGTGACAGTGACGTCGCCCGCGGGCTGGTCCGATGTTCAGGTCGAGGTTTGGCTGGACTGGCTCGACGCAGAGGGCCTGACGCAGGTCACGGACACTGATCTGGAACAGCCGCTGGCTCGTTTTGTCGCCCGTTTCGAACTGAACAAGAGCGACGCCGCCCGCGCCCTCGCCACGCTGCGCCTCGGCCTGATCACGCCTGCCAAGATCGAAGCCCTCAGCGACGCCGTGATTGATCTCGCGGATCCAGCCTCCGCTGCCCAGCTCCACGCCGAAATCGCACGGCGGCAGGCGGCGAGACTGGCCCCCGGCGCCGTCGAAGCTCTGTCCGAGGCTCTGGCCCGTGTGTCGGACGCCGTGGACCGCTGCTCAGGGCCGACAGAGGTCTGCGCCGACCCCGCCGCCAATCCGGCCCTGGCCCGTGCGGCTTCCGCCGCTCGTCTGACCGGCGCGAGCGACGCCGACATCCTGCGCGCCATCGCCGGAGAGCGGATCAGCCTCAAGACGCCGGCTCCCGAGACGCCCGCTCCCATCGCCGCCGTCGCCAGCCGCGATCTGATCGCCGCAGGAGCGCCCGAGGCCGCCCTCGCCGCCCGCGCCATGACGGACGGCGATCTGATCGTCTTCTTCGACCCCAGCGTCTGCGAGGCCGTTGTCGAAGCGGCGTCCGCCCCCGCCTTCCTCATCTCCTTGCCCACGCTTCAGACCATCGCAGGAACCGCGTTCGACACGGCGCTGGCCGATCTCGCGGCTTTGTGGCGCAAGGCCGCCGCGCCTGACGCCGCCTGCATCAACCTCGGCCTCGGCGGTCTGGCCGACGCCGCCCTGACCCAGCCAGACGCCCCCTCAGCTTTCGCCGAACGAATCGCCGCCTGCGTCCGTGATGCGGCGGGCCTGCCAGTGAACCTGTTCGTCTCCGATCCAGAGGCCGCGCTTCGCCTCGGCCTGACGCCGCTGGCCGCCATAGAAGCGTGGCAGACCCACGACGGCGATGTCTCCCAGCGCCTTCGACCCAGCCTTGCCGAAGCCATCGCGCGACATGGCGGTGATGCGCAGGCGGCAGAGCGCCATCTGTTCGGCCGCCGCACCCTGATGGACGCTCCGGGCGTCGATCACGCCAGCCTGCGCGCCGTCGGCTTCACCGACATCGAACTGGAGGCCATCGAGACCGCCCTGCCCCATGTCGAGCTCTTGGCCGACGCCTTCTGCGCGCCTGTTCTGGACGAAGGCTTCGTGCAGGATGTCCTGGGCATCGAGGACGCTTCCGAATCCCTGTTGAGCCAGCTCGGCTATGAGCAGACGGCCATCGACGCCGCCCAAACCTGGGCCCTCGGCCACGGCGACCTGCGCGGCTGGGCCGAGGCGCCGGCGACCTTGCAGGTCATTCTGCAAGACCCCGCCGCCTTCGAGACTGATCTTCACCTCGCCCTCGCGCCGTTCAGCGCCGCCGTCGATGTCAGCCCCGTCCTGCTGGAATGGAACGAGCCGGTCGGCCAGATCGCCCGCCGCCTGGCCGACGCTGCGCGAGAGGGTGCAGACGCTGTCCGCTTCCGCCGCCACGCCGCGCCTGCAGACCTGGCGCTGGACCTGCCGCCCCTGCTGGAACGCCCCGCACGCGAGGCCCAGTCCGAGCCCGACGTCCGCACCGTGGAGCGGGTGGTCGAAAAGGTCATCGAACGCGACCGCACCCGCCGCAAACTGCCCGACCGCCGCAAGGGCTATATCCAGAAGGCCTCGGTCGGCGGCCACAAGGTCTATATCCACACCGGCGAATACGAAGACGGCGAACTGGGCGAGATCTTCATCGACATGCACAAAGAAGGCGCCGCCTTCCGCAGCCTGATGAACAACTTCGCCATCTCCATCTCCATCGGTCTGCAATACGGCGTGCCTCTGGACGAGTTCGTGGACGCCTTCGTCTTCACCCGGTTCGAGCCTGCGGGCCAGGTGACGGGCAATGACTCCATCCGCTCGGCGACCTCGATCCTGGACTATGTCTTCCGCGAGCTGGGCGTTTCCTATCTGGACCGCCACGCCCTGGCCAACGTCGAGCCTGAGAGCCTGAGCGACAGCCTGGGCCTGACCGCCGGTCCCGATGAGACGCCGACGCCCGTGCCCGCCGCCCGTTTCATCTCCAAGGGGTTCGCGCGCGGCGCGGCGCCTGACAATCTGGTCGTCCTGCCCTTCGGCCAGAGGCGCGAGGCCGTCGTTGACCGCGCCAAAGGCGGCGATCCGTCCATGACCTGCCCCTCGTGCGGCGACATGGCGCTTCAGGAACGCGGCGGCGGCTGGGTCTGCGACAGCTGCGGCGCAGCGCCTGCATTGCAGGGCGGCCCTGTGCAGGGTTAGTCAACGATTTCGTGCCAAGCTTCACAGACCTCGCAGCCGCAGCGAGGGCTGGGAGCCTGTGATGAAGCCGATCCTGACCATTCTCGTTGCGGGCGCCGCGCTCGCCGCCGCCCTGCCCGCCTCGGCCCAGAACGCCAGCCAGATCGCGCGTGTGCGCGGCGGCGCCAGCTGCGCCGGCTGCAATCTGTTCCAGGGGAATTTTTCCGGTCTTGAAGCCAGGGGGCTGAACCTGTCCGGCGCGCGGCTGCGTCAGTCGGACCTGAGCATATCGGTGATGAACCGCACCCGCTTCTCCAACGCCGACATGCGTGACGTCGAAGCCTACGGCGGCGTCTTTTCCAGCTCCAACTTCTCAGGCGCCAATCTGACCAACGCCAGCTTCGTCGGCGCCTATCTGGACGGGGCTAACTTTTCGGGCGCGAATCTCACCGGCGTCAACTTTTCGGGGGCGTCCTTGCTGCGCGCCACCGGCTTGACGCAGGCGCGGCTCAACCAGGCCTGCGGCGATGGCGACACGCGCCTGCCCAGCGGTCTGCGCATCCCGCGCTGCTGACCCCGATGCTGACGCATAGGCGTCTTTGAAGTTACGGCGATTTAAGTAGGGTTCCGGGGCGTTCAGGGGCATTACAGAGACGTGTCCAAAATCGCTTCACCCTTCGTTCGTCGCCTTGCCGCAGCCTTGGGGCTAAGCGGCGCGATGGCCGTCGCCGTCCTGGCCGGTTCGGCCTCTGCCGAAGTCACCCTCCAGTTTCAATTCCAGGACCCCGACGTCGCCCGGATGGTGTCGCTGGGCGGATCGTGCAACCGCTGCGAACTGTCGGGCCGCGACCTGACCGGCGCCGCCTTCACCGGCGCCCGGTTCATGAACGCCACTCTCGTCGGCGCCAATCTGCGCGGCGCGGAAATGATCGGCTCCAACTTCTCGGGCAGCGACTTCAGCCGGGCCGATCTGAGCGGTGCTGAAATGGTCGGCGCCAGCTTCACCGAAGCCAACTTCTCGTCCGCCAACCTGTCTGGCGTCGAAGCGCTGGGCGCGACGCTGATCCGCGCCCGCTTCGCCAACGCCAACATGACCGGCGCAGAACTTAGCGGGGCCAATATGAACGGCGCGGTTCTGACCGGCGCCACCCTGACCGGAGCTGAACTGAACGCCTCGACCCTGGCCAACGTCAATGCGCGCGGCGCCAACTTCACCGGGGCGGAGGTCGGCATGTCGAACCTGTCCAACGGCGACTTCCGCTCAGTGAACTTCTCCAACGCCACTCTGAACGGCGCCCGCCTGACCGGCGGCCAGTTCGGCGGCGCCAACTTCGCCAACGCCGAGTTGAACCGCACAGACATCCGCGGCGCCGACCTGTCCGACGCCAGAGGGCTGACCCAGGAACAGGTCGGACGTGCGTGCGGCGACGGCTCGACCCGACTGCCCGGAAATCTGACAGCGCGCGGCTGCCGCTCCATATCGGTCCGACGCGTCGCCCCGGCGCCGCCCGCGCCCCCGGTTCCGCCTCGCGCGCGCAATCTGGTCATCGCCAGCGAGCGCTGAGACCAGACCGAACACCCGGCCCATACAAGAAAGGCTCCGTCGATGACGGAGCCTTTTTCGTTTCGTCTGCAGGGGCCGATCAGCCCTTTAGCGGCAAGGCTGCACGGATGTGCAGCTCCTTGTACTGACGCTCCTCGGCCTCGGCGGGGGCGCTCATCAGCAGGTCCTGGCCCTGCTGGTTCAGCGGGAAGGCGATGACCTCGCGGATGGCCGTCTGGTTGGCCAGCAGCATGACGATGCGGTCGATGCCTGGGGCCAGACCGCCGTGCGGCGGGGCGCCGAAGCGGAAGGCGTTCAGCATGCCGCCGAACTGCTCCTCGACCACCGAGGCGTCGTAGCCCGCGATGTCAAACGCCTTCAGCATGATCTCGGCCTTGTGGTTCCGGATCGCGCCCGAGCACAGCTCATAGCCGTTGCAGACGATGTCGTACTGATAAGCGCGGATGGTCAGCGGGTCCTGGGTCTCCAGGGCCTCCATCCCGCCCTGCGGCATCGAGAAGGGGTTGTGGCTGAAGTCGACCTTCTTCTCTTCTTCCGACCATTCGAACATCGGGAAGTCGACGATCCAGCAGAATTTGAACTGCTCCTCATCGACCAGCTTCAGCTCGGTGCCGACGCGGGTGCGGGCCAGACCGGCGAACTTGGCGAAGACAGAGGGATCGCCGGCGGTGAAGAAGGCGGCGTCGCCCTTGCCCAGACCCAAGCTCGTCATCAGGGCCTCGGTCGGCTCTTGACCCAGGTTCTTGGCGATGGGGCCGCCCCAGGCCTGCTGATCGTCCGACCAGAAGATGTAGCCCAGACCCGGCTGGCCTTCGCCCTGCGCCCAGGAGTTCATGCGGTCGCAGAAGGCGCGGCTGCCGCCGGTCGGCGCCGGGATGGCCCAGACGGCGTTCTTGGCGTCAGCGCCGAGGATCTTGGCGAACAGACCGAAGCCGCCTTCGCGGAAGTGGTCCGAGACGTCCTGCATCTTGATCGGGTTGCGCAGGTCCGGCTTGTCCGAGCCGTACCACTTCATCGACTGGGCATAGGTCAGGCGCTCGAAGCCCTTGTGCTCGAACGTGTCGCCGAAATCGTTGATGAAGGTATGGGCGCCGTCGATCGGCGACACCGGCTTGCCGTCGCCGAACTCGTTGAAGACGCCGTTCATCAGCGGCTCGATGGCGGCGAAGACGTCTTCTTGCGTCACGAAGCTCATCTCGACGTCGAGCTGATAGAATTCCAGCGAACGGTCGGCGCGCAGGTCTTCATCACGGAAGCAGGGCGCGATCTGGAAGTAGCGGTCGAAGCCTGAGACCATCAGCAGTTGCTTGAACTGCTGCGGGGCCTGCGGCAGGGCGTAGAACTTGCCGGGATGCATGCGCGACGGCACCAGGAAGTCGCGCGCGCCTTCGGGCGACGAGGCCGTCAGGATGGGCGTCTGATACTCAAGGAAGCCCTGCGCTACCATGCGGGTGCGGATCGACTGTATCACGCGCGAACGCAGGACGATGTTCTTGTGCAGAGTCTCGCGGCGCAGGTCGAGGAAACGGTTCTTGAGGCGAATTTCTTCCGGGTATTCCGGCTCGCCGAAGACCGGCAGCGGCAGTTCGGCGGCTTCCGACAAGACCTCCACCGACAGGACGCGCACCTCGACCTCGCCGGTCGGCAGGTTGGCGTTGGTGGTTTCGGCCGAGCGGCTGACCACTTCGCCGTCGATCTTGATGACGCTTTCGGCGCGCAGACGTTCGATGACTTCAAAGCCCGGCGTCTCAGGGTGCAGGACCAGCTGCGTCAGGCCGTAGTGGTCGCGCAGGTCGATGAACAGAAGGCCGCCGTGGTCGCGCTTGCGGTGGATCCAGCCCGACAGGCGGACATTCGAGCCCGCATCCGTCGAACGGAGGGCGCCGCAGGTGTGAGAGCGATAGGCGTGCATGTTCGGATCGTCTTGCAAATACAGGCCGCAAAGGGCGCAAATCGGGAGGGCGGAAGGGCGCATCATCGCCCCTGAAAGTCAAGGTTGGCGGCGAAATGTCTCCGGTCCCCGCGACTTGCAAGCGCCGCCGCCAGGCGCGATAGGAAGACACCAAACTGCATACGGAAACGCCATCATGTTCGTCGTCCTCATCACCTATGTGAAGCCCATGACCGAGATAGAGGCTGCGACGGCGGAACACCGCGCCTGGGTGGACCAGCAGGTGGCCGAGGGCGTGATCATCGCCGGCGGACCGAAAGTCCCCCGCACCGGCGGCGTCCTGATCATCAGCGGCGGGCGCTCCGCAGCCGATGTCGAGGCCCTTTTGCAGGACGACCCCTTCAAGAAGGGCGGCCTGGCCGACTATCAGGTGATCGAATTCGTGGCGGGCAAGCACAATCCCGCCTTGGCCGCCTTCCTGTAGGCCCTTCCTCGCCTTCAAGAAAATCCACAGGCGAAACCGGGCTTTGCACCGTTGTCTGCAGCAGCAGACGAAGGAAACCGCCGCATCTGTTATGATGAACGGATGAGCCTGCCGCCGGACCAGATGCGCCTGCCGTTGCAACGCGACCTGCCCCAGGGCGCGGAAGGCTTCGTCGTGTCCGACTGCAATCAGGCGGCGGTTCAGGCGCTGGAGGCGTGGCCCAATCTGATCGGCGGCGTGGTCGCCCTTTACGGCCCGCCCGGCTGCGGCAAGAGCCGTCTGGCGCAGATCTGGGCCGAGCGTGTCGGCGCCGTCGCCCTGCACGGGACCGAGGCGGCGCTGATCGATCCGCTGGAGCTGGAAGGCCGCCCCGTGCTGCTGGATCAGGCCATGGACGCCGACGACGAGACCCTGTTCCACCTGATCAATCTGGCCCAGGCCCCCGGCGGCGCCATGCTGATGGTGTCCGAACCGCCGCCCGGCGCCTGGTCCGCCGCCTTGCCCGACCTTCGTTCACGGCTGGACGCCATCTTCAGCGTGGCCATGGAGGCGCCCGACGACGCCGTTCTGGCCGCCATTCTGGACGCCCGTTTCGCCGAACGCGGCATCCGCCCCCTGAAGGACGTCATCCCCTATCTGGTGCGCCGCATCGACCGCTCGGCGGCGGCGGCGGCGGACGTGGTGGAACGCCTCGACGCCCTGCACAAGCCGGTGACACGCGCCCTGGCCCGTGAGGCGTTGGACGAAAGCGGAGAGCTGTTCGAGTGAACACGCCCTTCTCCCCTCGGGGGAGAAGGTGGCCCGGAGGGCCGGATGAGGGGGCTATCTCCCCAAGCTCACCGCATGAAGACGTATCGCTGTCAGCAGGTCGTTGGGATTGCGCAAGAACGCCTCGTTCTCAGCCCGCAGCACGGTGAAACCCGCAGCCGTCAGTCTGGCGTCCCGTGCGGCGTCGTCCTCGATCTCAATGCATGAACGCCGCCATCCAGCTCGACGACAAGTCTGAGTTCAGCGCAGAAGAAATCAGCAATCGCACCTGCAACCGGCGCCTGTCGGCGGAACTTGAACCCCTCGAAACGGCGCCCCCTCAACATGTCCCACAGGCGGGATTCTGCGCCCGTCATGTCAGAGCGGAGACGTCTGGCCTGGCGAGTGCGACTGTCTGATTGGTGCATCGGCCCGCCAGCAACCCCCTCATCCGCCCCTCCGGGGCACCTTCTCCCCCGGAGGGGAGAAGGATCCCATCTACAGTCCCAGCTTCGCCTTCAGGATGTCATTCACCGCCGCCGGATTGGCCTTGCCGCCGGTGGCCTTCATGACCTGGCCGACGAACCAGCCGATGGCTTGAGGCTTCTCGGCGACCGCAGCGGCCTTGTCGGGGTTGGCGGCGATGATTTCGTCCACGGCCTTCTCGATGGCGCCGGTGTCGGTGACCTGTTTCAGACCATGCTTCTCGACGACCTCAGCGGGCGAGCCTTCGCCGTTCCAGACGTGGTCGAAGACTTCCTTGGCGATCTTGGACGAGATGACGTCGGTCTCGATCAGTTCGACCAACTGGGCCACATGGGCGGCAGGCAGCGGGTTCTCGCTGAAGTCCTTGCCGTCGGCGGCCAGACGCGCGGAAACCTCATTGGTCACCCAGTTGGACACCAGTTTGGCGTCACGGCCTTTCGCAGCCGCCTCGAAATAATCGGCCTTGGCCTGTTCGGAAATCAGAACCACGGCGTCGTATTGCGACAGGCCGTAATCGGCCATCAAGCGACGGCGCTTCTCATCCGGCAGTTCCGGCAGATTGGCCTTGATCTCGGCGATCCACGCCTCTTCCAGCTCCAGCGGCAGCAGGTCGGGGTCGGGGAAGTAACGATAGTCCATCGCTTCTTCCTTGGAGCGCATCGAGCGGGTTTCACCGGCGGTCGGATCATAGAGACGGGTCTCCTGATCGATCTTGCCGCCATCCTCAAGAATCTCGATCTGGCGACGGGCCTCGTAGTTGATGGCCTGGCTGATGAAGCGGAACGAGTTGACGTTCTTGATCTCGCAGCGTGTGCCCAGGAAGCTGAAGTCGCCCGTTTCCTTGAATTTGGCGTAGTTCCCCTCACGACAGACGGACACGTTCACATCGGCGCGCAGATTGCCCTTCTCCATGTCGCCGTCGCAGGTGCCCAGATAGATCAATATGGTCCTGATCTTCTTGACGTAGGCCACGGCTTCTTCCGGCGAGCGGATGTCGGGGCGCGAGACGATCTCCATCAGGGCCGTGCCCGCGCGGTTCAGGTCAACATAGCTCTCGGTCGGCGACAGGTCGTGGATCAGCTTGCCCGCGTCCTGCTCCAGATGCAGGCGCTCGATGCCGACGTTGAAGAAGCTGCCGTCCTCGGCCTCCACCTCGACCACGCCTTCGCCGACGATGGGGAAGAACAGCTGGCTGATCTGATAGCCGGTCGGCAGATCGGGATAGAAGTAGTTCTTGCGGTCGAACTGGCTGAATGTGTTGATCTGCGCCTTCAGGCCCAGGCCGGTCTTGACCGCCTGTTCGACACAGTGGGCGTTCAGCGTCGGCAGCATGCCGGGAAAGCCCGCATCGACCAGCGACACCTGCTCGTTCGGCCCCGCGCCGAAGCCGACGGCGGCGCCGGAGAACAGCTTGGCCTTGGACGCCACCTGGGCGTGGATCTCCAGCCCCATGACGATTTCCCAGGCGCCCGTGCGGCCCTGGATCAGTTTGGATGTGTCGGTCTTGATGTCGGTCATGGTTGGTATCTAGGACGGCGCGCCTTCGGAATGAAGCGCTTTCGAATTCCCTCTCCCTATGGGAGAGGGATTGAAGATCACCACCACTTCTCCGGCTTGGCGACAAATCCGGCCGCAGCCTCCAGCGCGCTGGCGACCTGGAACACGGTCGCCTCGTCCAGCGCCTTGCCGATCACCTGAAGACCCAGCGGCAGACCGCCGGCGTCCACGCCCGCAGGCACGGATATGCCCGGCAGACCCGCCAGATTGGTGGTCACCGTGAAGATGTCGTTCAGATACATCTGCAGCGGGTCGATCTGCTTGTCGCCCAGAGCAAAGGCCGCCGACGGCGTGGAGGGGGTGACGATGGCGTCCACCTTGTCCCAGACCTTGTCGAAGTCCTCGGCGATGCGGCGACGCACCTTCAGGGCGCGGACGTAATAGGCGTCATAGAATCCGGCCGACAGCACATAGGCCCCGATGGTCAGGCGGCGCTGGACCTCCTTGCCGAAGCCCTCGGCGCGGCTGGACTCATACAGGTCGGTCAAGCTGGTTGCGGTCTCGGCGCGGTGGCCGAAGCGCATGCCGTCATAACGCGCCAGGTTGGACGAGGCTTCGGCCGGGGCGATGATGTAATAGGCCGGGAGGGCGTATTTGGTGTGCGGCAGGCTGATCGGCACGATCTCGCAGCCTGCATCCTTCAGCCAGGCCACGCCCTGATCCCACAACGCCTGAATCTCGGCGGGCATGCCGTCGACGACGTATTCGGCGGGCACGCCGATGCGCAGTCCCTTGACCGACTTGCCCAGGCTCTGGGTCCAGTCCGGCGTCTCTATGTCCAGACTGGTCGCGTCCTTGAGGTCGAACGAGCACATGGAGCGCAGCAGGATGGCGGCGTCCTCGACCGTCTTCGTGATCGGCCCGGCCTGGTCCAGCGAACTGGCGAAGGCGACCATGCCGAAGCGACTGGCGCGGCCATAGGTGGGCTTGATCCCCACCGTGCCGGTGAAGGCGGCGGGCTGGCGGATCGAACCGCCGGTGTCGGAGGCCGTAGCGGCCAGGCACAGGTCGCCCGCCACCGCCGACGCAGACCCGCCAGAGCTGCCGCCCGGCGTCAGTTCTGCGTTGGACGCCTTGGATTTCCAGGGGTTCTTCACCGGGCCGAAGGCCGAGGTCTCGTTCGACGAGCCCATGGCGAACTCGTCCATGTTCAGCTTGCCCAGCATGACCGCGCCGTCGGCCCACAGATTGGACGTGACGGTGGACTCATAGGGCGGGACGAAGCCGCGCAGCATGTTCGAGCCGGCGGTCGTCTGCACGCCCTCGGTGCAGAACAGGTCCTTGACCCCTAAAGGCGCGCCTTCCAGCGCCCCGCCCTCGCCCTTGGCCAGACGGGCGTCAGAGGCGCGGGCCATCTCCAGCGCCTTGTCGGTGGTCTGAACCACAAAGGCGTTCAGCGTCGGATTGGCGGCGTCGATGTTGGCGACGAAGGCCCTGGTGATCTCCTCGGAGGAGAAGTCGCGGGCCTTGAGGCCGTCCAGCGCGGCCTTGAGGGTCAGTTTGGTCAGGTCGGACATGGGTTTACTCGACCACCTTGGGCACGACGAAGAAGCCGTCGGCGGACCTGGGCGCATTGGACAGGACGGCGTCGCGCCTGGCCCCGTCGGTGACGACGTCCGGGCGCAGGCGCATCGGCTGGGCGACGTTGGAGGTCATGGGCGCGACGCCTTCGACGTCCACCTCGTTAAGTTGTTCGATCCAGTTCAGTATGCCGTTCAGCTCCTGAGCCAGAGGCTCCAGCCGGTCTTCAGCGGTCTTGATCCGGGCGAGGTGTGCGACCTTGCGCACCGTCGCGGCGTCGATGGCCATGCGGCCCTCCGATTGCGAGAGTTTCAGCGGGCGGGATTAGCCGCCCGGGTGGGATTTCACAAGGATTCAAGCGTCGCAACAGCTGGCGGGACGATCAACGTGCGGGGGTGACCGTGACGCCGGCGGGCGCTTCACCGTCCGATCGCGCAAAACCGACGATCAGGCGGCTGTCCTTGCTGACGCCGCCGCCGCGCGGCCCCGCCACATCCTGACGCACGTTCAGCACCAGCCGCCCCGGACCGGTCTCCGTCACCCGCCAGGCCGCGAAATCCCCCAGCGGATAGACGCGCCAGCCCTCCGCCGGGCCGACGAACAGGCCCAGATAGGTCACAAGCCCGTTCACCGCCGGGTCGCCGCCCGAGACGCTGAAGACCTTGGCCCCCTGCGTCGGGATGGCGTGAAGCTGAGACACCGAAGCCGCCTGCTGAATATCCGCCGCCCCCACCGCCCGCCGCGTCTCCTCCGGCCCGATGGGCACAGCGTGGCGCAAAGCCGGCTGGGCCGCGCGGGCGGGCAGCGCCGGACGTCCAGGAGCGTTCTTCGTCGCCGGATCAGGCGCATCGCAGCCCGTCAGGCCCAGACCAAAGGCCGAGGCCAGCGCAACGGCTGCTGGGCCGGAAAATCGCATCTCCCTGTCCTCCATGCGGTGTTCAGCCAGACTAACGTCCCAGACTATCTCTTTGACAGCGGCCCCCGCCAGTCCTACCGCCCCCCTGTGACCGAGATGACCCTTGAAGACCTGTCCGCCGAGACCCCCGCCGGAACCGCCTGGCTGGGGCTGGATCTGGGCGAGAAGACCATAGGCGTGGCCGTCTCCGACACCAGCCGCATGATCGCCAGCCCCCTGTCGCTGATCCGCAAGGTCAAGTTCACCCAGGACGCCGAGGCCCTGCTGAAGATCATGGACGGGCGCGACATCTCGGGCCTGGTCGTCGGCCTGCCGCTGAACATGGATGGATCGGAAGGCCCCCGCGCCCAATCGTGCCGCGCATTCGCCCGCAATCTGCAACGGTTGCGCGCCGTGCCCTACGCCTTTCAGGACGAGCGGCTATCGACCAGCGCGGTCGAGCGCTTCCTGATCGAGGACCTGGACCTGAACCGCAAGCGCCGCGCCAATGTCGTGGACCGCACCGCCGCCGCCTGGATATTGCAAGGTGCACTGGATCGGCTGCGCGCTTCCCCTACGGCGTGAGGAGCCTTATAGCCGGGCCTCGATGAGACAGCCTGACGCCCTCACCGATCTGATTCGCGAACGGCTGGCGCCGTTTCCGAAAGCCCATTTCCTCGCCGCTGGCGATCTGAATGCGGCGACCGCCCCCGCCCTGCTGGATCTGGCCGACGCCTTCGTCGAACTGAACCGCTCCAACGCCAAGGGTCTGGACCTGATGCGCGGCCGCACGGTGGTGAACCTCTTCTTCGAAAACTCCACCCGGACCAGCGCCTCGTTCGAGATCGCGGCCAAGCGGCTGGGCGCCGATGTGACGGCCCTTAGCCCGCGCACCTCCTCCGTGGCCAAGGGCGAGACCCTGATCGACACGGCGGCGACGCTGAACGCCATGAAGCCCGACGTTCTGGTCGTGCGCCACGCGGCTTCAGGCGCCGCGGATCTGCTGAGCCAGAAGGTCGGCTGCGCAGTCGTCAACGCGGGCGACGGACGCCACGAACACCCGACACAGGCCCTGCTGGACCTGCTGAGCCTGCGCCGCGCCTTCGGCGATGTCGGCGGGCTGACCGTCGCCATCTGCGGCGACATCGCTCACAGCCGCGTAGCCCGCTCCAATGTGGCCCTGTTGTCGATGATGGGCGCGCGCGTGCGGCTGATCGGGCCGCCGACGCTGGTGCCCGGCGACGCCGACCGCTGGGGCTGCGAAGTCTTCCATGACATGAAGGAAGGTCTGCAAGGCGTTGATGTGGTGATGATGCTGCGTCTTCAGCTGGAGCGGATGGAGGGGGCGCTGGTGCCCTCGACCCGCGAGTATTTCCGCTTCTGGGGTCTGGACCGCGAAAAGCTGGCCTGGGCCAAGCCGGGCGCCAGGGTCATGCATCCGGGGCCGATGAACCGGGGCGTGGAGATCGATTCCGACGTGGCCGACGACCTCAGCGTCTCCCTGATCCAGGACCAGGTCGAGATGGGCGTGGCCGCGCGCATGGCGGTGCTGGCCTCGCTGGCCGCCCGCCTCGACGGAGACGCGGCATGAACGCCTCCTCCTCCACAACCCTGGCCATCCTCAACGCCCGCCTGATCGATCCGGCCTCCGACTATGACGGTCCCGGCGCGGTGCTGGTCGAGGACGGGCGGATCAGCGAGGTCATCCGCGGAACCCACGCCGTCGCCCCTTCAGGCATCACTGTCATCGACGCCGATGGCCGCTGCCTGGCTCCGGGCCTGATCGACATCCGGGTCAAGACAGGCGAACCGGGCGCTGAGCCCAAGGAGACGCTGAAATCGGCGGCTCAGGCGGCGGCGGCGGGCGGTGTCACCACCATCGTCATCCAGCCCGACACCGACCCGGCCATCGACGACCCGGCCATGATCGACTTCATCCAGAGGCGCGGCGCCGCCCTTGATCTGGTGCATGTGCGCGCGGCGGGCGCGGCGACGCGGACGTTGGACGGCCAGCGCATGGCCGAAATCGGCCTGATGGACGAAGCCGGCGCGCTGTATTTCACCGATGTGGATCATGTCATCGCCAGCACCCGCACCTTGCAAAGGGTGATGAGCTATGCCGCGACCTTCAACGCCCTGATTTCCTGCCGTCCCGCCGACCCTTGGCTGTCGGAAGGCGCCGTGGCGACCAGCGGCGAACTGGCCACGCGCCTGGGCCTGTCATCTGTCCCCGCCATCGCCGAACGCATCCAGCTGGAGCGCGACCTGGCCCTGGTCGAACAGACCGGCGCCCGTTTCCTGGTCGACCAGATCTCGACCGAAGGCGCGCTGGAGGCTCTGGCGCGGGCCCGGGCCAAAGGATTGGAGATCGCGGCCTCCGTCTCTGTCAACCATCTGTGCTTCAACGAAATCGACATCGGCGACTATCGCACCTTCTACCGGCTGGACCCGCCGCTGAGGGCCGAGAGCGACCGTCAGGCCCTGATCGAGGCGGTGCGCGAGGGCTTGATCGACGTCATCACCTCTGCCCACGCCCCCGCCCCGGCCGAGGACAAGCGCCGCCCGTTCAGCGAGGCCGCGCCCGGCGCCGTTGGGCTTGAGACGCTTCTGGCCGCCGCCCTGACCCTGCATCATCAGGACGGGCTGGAGCTGCTGGATATCCTGCGGCCCCTGACCCACGGCCCGGCGACGCTTCTGGGACTGGACGCCGGCGTTCTGGCCGAAGGCGCGCCCGCCGATCTGGTGCTGTTCGACGCCAACGCCCCCGTGGTCATCGACGCCGCCGCCTTGAAGTCCAAGTCCAAGAACTCGCCGTTCGACGGACGCCGCCTTCAGGGCAAGGTCTTGCTCACCGTCGTCGACGGCCGCATCGTCCACAGCCAAGCCTGACAGGAGCGAATCAGTTTGCAGGACCCGACCATGCCCTTCTCGGCGGTGCTCGCCCTCATGGCGGTCGGCGGCTATCTGCTCGGCTCGATTCCGTTCGGCGTGATCCTGACCAAGGCGTTCGGCGCGGGCGATGTGCGCAACATCGGCTCGGGCAACATCGGCGCGACCAATGTGCTGCGGACCGGGCGCAAGGATCTGGCCATCGCCACCCTGATCCTCGACGCGGGCAAGGGCGCCGTCGCCCTGCTGATCGCCAAATACCTGTTGGGCGGCGTCAGCGAGGGTGCCCAGATCGCGGGCGCCGTGGCGGGCGGCGCGGCCTTCCTGGGACACCTCTTCCCCGTCTGGCTCAAGTTCAAGGGCGGCAAGGGGGTGGCCACCTTCTTCGGCCTGATGCTGGCGGCGTGGTGGCCTCTGGGCCTGCTGGCGGCGGCGATGTGGCTGCTGGTCGCGGGCCTGACACGGCTGTCGTCCCTTGCGGCTCTGGTCGCAGCGGCGGCCAGCCCGCTGATCGGACTTTTGCCGGTCGAGGCCCTGGGCCTGCCGGCGCCGAGACCGGTCCTGCTGCTGGCGGCCTTCACCGCCGTGCTGATCTGGATCAGGCACCATCAGAACATCAGACGGCTGCTCAAGGGGGCTGAACCCCGTATCGGCGCCAAGACGGCGTGAGTGCTGGTCCGGCCCTGTCGGAGGACGAGCGCTTCGCTCGGCTGCGGCTGGCCCGGACGGACAAGATCGGCCCCGTCACCTTCCGCCAGCTGCTGGAACGCTTCGGCTCGGCGCTCGACGCCGTCGAGGCCCTGCCCGACCTGATCCGCAAGGGCGGCGGCGCGGGCCACAGCCTGCCCCCCATCGAAGCCGTCGAGGCCGAATTGGCGGCGGGCGATCGGATCGGGGCGCAGCTGATCGTGCTGGGCGACGAGACCTATCCCCGTAATCTGGCCGCCGTGGACCCGCCGCCGCCGCTGTTGTGGGTTCGCGGCGACCCCGCCCTGATGAGCCAGCCCTGCATCGCCATCGTCGGCGCCCGCATCGCCTCGGCGGGCGGACAGAGGATCGCGCGCGGCCTGGCGCAGCAGCTGGGTCAGGCAGGCCATGTCGTCGTCTCGGGTCTGGCGCGGGGCATAGACGGCGCGGCCCATGCGGGCGCACTAGGGACCGGCACGGTGGCGGTGCTGGGCGGCGGGGTGGACGACGTCTATCCGCCCGACAACGCCGATCTCTATGACCAGATCGTCGCGCGCGGCTGCGTCGTCTCCGAAAGCCCGGTCGGCGCGCGGGCGCAGGCGCGGGATTTTCCCCGTCGCAACCGAATCATCTCGGGCCTGTCGCGCGGCGTCATCGTGGTCGAAGCGGAGATCCGTTCCGGTTCCCTGATCACCGCCCGGCTGGCGGGCGAGCAGGGCCGTGACGTCTTCGCCGTGCCGGGCTCGCCGCTTGACCCGCGCTCACGCGGCCCCAACGAACTGCTGCGCCAGGGGGCCATCCTTTGCGAGGGATTGGAGGATGTCGAACGCGCCTTCAACACCCTGATGACGCTGCGCGAGCCGGTGGACGACAATCCCTTCATCGGCGCGCCGGATGATGTGGATGTCGCCCTGATCGAGCGGGTGGCCGCCCTGCTGTCGCCGACGCCGACGCCCCGCGACGAACTGGCGCGGGCGCTGAACCGACCCATCAGCGAGGTCGCCGCCGCCCTGCTGGAGCTCAGCCTGGCCGGGCGCGCCGTCCTGTCCCCCGGTGGTCTGGTGTCGTCCTGACCTCAGTCGGCGCGTTTCACTGGCTTGGGATCCCGCAATGGCGCGACCGCCACGGGCTGAGACGCCATCTCGGCGGCGGCCTCCAGCGCCTTGCACAACTGCGGATCGCCGTCCCACAAGGCCATTTGGGCCAGTTCGATCGACATGGCCCTCACATATTCCCGCACGGGATAATCGCTCAGGTCCGGCGCCGCATCGGTGCGCGCGGCCTTGGATGGTTCTGGGGCGGCTGGGTTGGCATGCATGATGGTCCTCCTCCGACTCGACGCCACACAACCATAAAGAGCATTACATTCATTTAACAACCAGTGATATTCACATTGACGTGGGTGATTGACAGCGAGGCTTGCGCCAACCACGTTCCCCGCCCTCTGAAAGGCCCCCTCCCCGCATGAACCTCGTCGTTGTCGAGAGCCCCGCAAAGGCCAAGACCATCAATAAATACCTGGGCCCGGACTTCACCGTCCTGGCGTCCTATGGCCACGTCCGCGATCTGCCGTCCAAAGACGGCTCGGTCCTGCCCGACGATGACTTCTCCATGTCCTGGGAGATCGACGCCAAGGCGTCCAAGCGGCTGAGCGAGATCGCCGAGGTCGCCAAGTCGGCCGACCGCGTCATTCTGGCGACCGACCCCGACCGCGAGGGCGAGGCGATCAGCTGGCACGTTCTGGAGATCCTGACCAAGAAGAAGGTGCTGAAGGACACGGAGGTCCAGCGCGTCACCTTCAACGCCATCACCAAGGCCGCCGTGCTGGAGGCGATGGCCAACCCGCGCCAGCTGGATATGGAGCTGGTCGAGGCATATCTGGCGCGCCGGGCGCTGGACTATCTGGTCGGTTTCAACCTGTCGCCCGTTCTGTGGCGCAAGCTGCCGGGCGCGCGTTCGGCGGGCCGGGTGCAATCGGTCGCCCTGCGCATCGTCGTCGATCGCGAAATGGAGATCGAGAAGTTCAAGGCCCAGGAATACTGGTCGGTCGAGGCCGATCTGAACGCCGACAGCCCGCCCTTCACCGCCCGACTGGTCAAACACGCCGGCAAGCGGGTGCAGCGTCTGGACATCGTCTCCGAGGCCATGGCCACGGCGGCGCGCGAGGCGATCAACGCCGGAACCTTCACCATCAACTCGGTCGAGAAGAAGCCGGTCAAGCGCGCGCCCAGCCCGCCCTTCATGACCTCGACCCTGCAACAGGAAGCCAGCCGCAAGCTGGGCTTCACCGCCCAGCGCACCATGCAGGCGGCCCAGAAACTGTATGAGGGCGTCGACGATCAGGGCGGCCTGATCACCTATATGCGGACCGACGGCCTGTTCGTCAGTCCCGAGGGCATCGCCCAGGCGCGCGACGTCATCGGCGAGCGGTTCGGCCCGGCCTACGTCCCGGAACAACCCCGCTATTACAAGACCAAAGCCAAGAATGCTCAGGAAGCGCACGAAGCCATTCGTCCGACGAACATGGCCCGCGCGCCCGAGACTCTGCGTCTCGATGGCGACCTGCAACGCCTGTATGAGCTGATCTGGAAGCGCACCATCGCCAGCCAGATGGAGTCCGCCCGTCTGGACCGCACCACGGTCGAGATCGAGGAGCCGACCGGCCAGACGGCCTTGCGCGCCACCGGCCAGGTCGTCGCCTTCGACGGCTTCATGGCCGTCTATGAGGAAGGCCGCGACGAGAAGCAAAAGGGCGCCGAGGAGGACGAGGACGACACCACCCGCCTGCCCGCGCTCAAGGAAGGCGCCGTCGCCCAGGTGGACGCCATCCGCGCCGACCAGCACTTCACCGAACCGCCCCCGCGTTATTCCGAAGCCACCCTGGTCAAGAAGCTGGAAGAACTGGGCATCGGCCGCCCGTCGACCTACGCCTCCATCCTGACCACCCTGCGCGACCGCGAATACGTCCGCATGGACAAGAACCGCTTCTATCCCGAGGACAAGGGACGGCTGGTCACGGCCTTCCTGGAGCAGTTCTTCGCCAAATGGGTCGAATACGACTTCACCGCCGCGCTGGAGGGCCGTCTGGACGCCGTGTCGGCGGGCGAGCTGAACTGGAAGGTGCTGCTGCGCGAGTTCTGGACCGACTTCCACGCCGCCACCAGCGCGGCGGGCGAGCTGCGGACCACGGCCATCCTGGATGCTCTGAACGAATCCCTCGGCGCCCACATCTTCCCGCAGAAGGAAGACGGCTCCGACCCGCGCGAATGCCCCCTGTGCCATCAGGGCCAGCTCAGCCTGAAGACCAGCCGCTTCGGCGCCTTCATCGGCTGCTCGCGCTATCCCGACTGCAAATTCACCCGTCCCGTAGCCTCGCCTGACGCAGGCGATGGCGGGGCCGACGGCGGCGACCGTGAACTGGGCGTCGATCCTGTGACCGGCCAGCCCGTCCACCTGAAGATCGGCCGCTTCGGCCCCTATGTCGAAACCACGCCGCCGGACGCTGAAAAGCCGAAACGCTCGTCCCTGCCCAAGGGCTGGAGCCCTGCGTCTCTGACGCTGGAGCAGGCCCTGCGCCTTCTCGCCCTGCCGCGCGAGGTCGGAGTCCACCCCGAGGACGGCAAGATGATCACCGCCGGTCTGGGTCGTTACGGACCCTTCGTCCTGCACGCGGGCACCTACGCCAACCTCGCCGACATCGACGAAGTGTTCGAGGTCGGCCTGAACCGCGCCGTGGTGCTTCTGGCCGAAAAGCGCGCCGGCAAGTTCGGCGGACGCGGCGCCGCCGCGGCCCCGCTCAAGGACCTGGGCGCCCATCCGGAGACGGGCGATCCCATCCACGTCATGGCGGGCCGCTTCGGCCCTTATGTGAAGTCCGGCAAGATCAACGCCACCCTGCCCAAGGGCACGACGCCGGAAGACCTGACGCTGGAAGACGCCCTGCCGCTGCTGGCCGCCAAGGCCGCAGCCTCGCCCAAGGCCAAGAAGGCACCGGCGAAGAAGGCGGCTCCGAAAAAGGCTGCGGCGAAGAAGCCTGCGGCCAAGAAGGCGCCTGCTAAGAAGAAGGCTGAAGGCTGAGCCCAACACGCTTCCTTCTCCCTCAAGGGGAGAAGGAAGTGGAAGCGGATGAGGCAGGACTACTTCTTCAGCAATCTGTCCCGCGCGGCATTCAGCCGTGAGGCCAGCCCCTCCGTGCCGCCCTGATCGGGATGAGCGCGCGCCATCAGACGCTTCCAGGCGGCGTTGATCTGGGCCGGGGTCGCATCCGCCTTCACCCCCAGAAGCGCGCGAGCCTCAGCGTCAGTCAGCCCCTGCGCACGCGGCGCCAGCACGCGGTGGCGCGACGCCAGGCTGAGCCAAAGACCCGCGCCGACAAGACCGATGGCCGGCAGCCAGGCGCTCTTGAAGGCCAGCAAGACGCCGCAGCCGATCAGGACGGCGCTGAACAGGGTGGCGGCGACGCGCCACTGGGCCCGGCCTCTGCGGCCCGCTTCCGACTGACGGCCCAGCCGCACCAGGGCCCAGATGGCGATGGCGGCCAGCAGCAGCCAGGCGAGGCTCATGCGGAAACGGCGATCACGCCGCCGCGTCGAGCGGGGTCGACAGGGAGGCGTCCTCCAGCCCCAGCGCCTGCATCAGATTGCGCATCTCCTGACGCGCCGACACATGGGCCAAAGAGACGGACACGGGCCGGATGTCGTCGTTCAGGTCCGCCACCGTCAGGCCGAACGGAAACAGCTCGCGGTAGATGACCCGGTCGCGCAGCCCCGGCCCAACGCGGAAGCCGACCCGCTTCGACAGCTTCTCCAGCCGTTCATCCAGACGCTGGCGGTTGCGGGCCACGGCCACGGCCAGGCGGTTTGCCACCACGATCCAGTCGATGGTCGCATTGCGCCCTTGCGTGATGGCGCGGTGCTTGCGCGCCTCCCAGACGCTCTCGGAGTAAATGGAGGGCTTGAGCAGATCCAGCGTCACCGGATCGATCTGGCCCAACAGGTCGAAGTCGACGAAGCTGTCGTTCATCGGCGTGACGATCTGGTCCGCCAGACCATGCGCCGTCCGGGACAGGATGGTGTCGCCGCCGGGGGTGTCGATCAGGATGTAATCCGCAGCCTGAGCCTCTGCGAAGGCGGCGTTGAAGCGCGCCAACTGCTCGTCTTCTCCCGCCTTGGCTAGCGCCTTGCCGTCGCCCAGATCGGGCAGGATCGGCATGGGCAGGGTCTGGCCGTTCGCCGTCATCCAGGCAGCGCGGTTGGCGAAGAAGTGGGCCAGGGACAACTGGCGCAGGTCCAGATCGATGACCGCCACCGTCTTGCCCGCATGCAGCAGGCCCACGACGATATGGATGGCCAGGGTGGACTTGCCCGCCCCGCCTTTTTCATTACCGACGACGATGACCGTGGGATCAGCCATGGGATGCGCTACCTGTGTGAGACCGCCGACTCAGACGCACGGTCATGGAGCGGCAAGGTCGCCCCGGATGCGTCAGGCGTCAACGTGGCGCCCCAGCGTGGCTGTGGATGCCTGAAGCTCAGGCCCCGCGATAGCACCAGGGATCGTCGATCCCGGCGGCGGCGCAAACCGCAGCGGCCCCTGACGGCGGGGTCTGCACGCGCAGGCGAACCAGACGCCGCCCATTGACCTCGGCCACGTCATAGACCGGCGTCAGGCCCGCCAGCGCCCAGGCGGCCTCGCCCTGGACCAGCCGTGTCCACGCGGCGCGCGCAGCGGACTCGCTGCCATAGGCGCCCAGTTGCACCAGACCGGTCGAGGGCCGCAGCAGCGACTGCACGCGGGCCTGTTCCTGAACATCGGCGGAGCGCAGCACCGGACGAGCGGGCGCCGCTGGAGCCTGAGCCTGGGCCGGTCGATCCGCGACCTGCCGCACCACCGCCTCGACCACCGCAGGGGCGGCGTCGGCGGCTGCGGCCTGAACCGCAGGCGGAACGCCGTCGCGGGCGTCCCAGAAGTCGTGAACATCCATGACCTCGACCTTGACTTTGGCGGGGCGCAGACCGCGCTCCTCGGCCTTGCTGCGTCCGGTCGAGCGCGCGGATTCGGCGGAAGAACCGTCCAGTTGGATGGCGGCGATCTCGCGGCCCATGGTCTCGAAACGATTGGGGTCCTCGACCACGCCGCAGCCCCCCAGCGTCGCAATCGCGAGCAAGGCCGTCACTGGACGAATGAGGGCGGGCCGGGTCATAAGCCGCACGCTACATCAACGCCGCAGACCGAGGGTTAACCGCTCGCCATGACCAGCAACGCCCCCGTTCAACCTCCCGCCCTGCCCGTTATCGACACCGTCGCCGCCCTGCGCGAGACCGTGGCGGGCTGGCGCCGTCAGGGGCTGACGGTCGGCTTCGTGCCGACCATGGGCGCCCTGCACGAGGGCCATCTGACTCTGGTGCGAGAGGCCGGACGGCGCGCCGACCGCGTGGTCGCCAGCGTCTTCGTCAATCCGACCCAATTCGCCGCGCACGAGGATCTGGGCTCTTATCCTCGCCGCGAGGCCGAGGACGCCGCCCTTCTGGCCGGGGCCGGCTGTTCCCTGATGTTCGCCCCGACGGTGGCCGAGATGTATCCCGAGGGCTTCGTCACCGAGGTCAGCGTCGGCGGTCCGTCGCAAGGGCTGGAGACGGACTTCCGTCCGCACTTCTTCGGCGGCGTGGCCATCGTCGTCGCCAAGCTGCTGAACCAGGTCCAGGCCGACGTCGCCGTGTTCGGTGAGAAGGACTATCAACAGTTGATGGTGGTGCGCCGCATGGCCCGCGACCTCGACATCCCGACCGACATCGTCGGCGCCCCGACCCAGCGCGACGGCCACGGTCTCGCCCTGTCTTCGCGCAACGCCTACCTGTCCGAGACCGAACTGGAGATCGCACGCCGTCTGAACGGCGTTCTGGCCCAGGCGGGCGCAGAGGCCACGGCTGGCGCCGACCTGGCCCAGGTCGAGGCGCAAGCCGTAGACGCCATCAAGGCAGCAGGCTTCGACCGCGTCGACTACGTCGCCGTCCGCGAGGCGAACGATCTGGGCGTGTTCAGCGAAGGCCGCGTCACCTCGCCTGCCCGCATCCTGGCCGCCGCCTGGCTGGGCAAGACACGCCTGATCGACAACATGGCGGTGACGCCCGTCCGCTAATCCGGTCAGGCCAGGTTCAGCCTCATCTCGCCGCCGATCCATTCGACGCGGGCGTGACGCTGCGCCTCCTGCGCCGCTGCTGCATCGCCCAGCGCTGCCTCGGCCTGGGCCAGGACGAAATAGCTGTAGGGATCGTTCGGCCAGTCCTCGATCAGTTCCAGCACCTTGGCGCGGGCCGCCGCCGCGTCGCCCTTCATCAGCAGGGCCGCCGCAAGACTGCGTCGCGTAGGGTACCAGATGATCGGCGGATCGCCGCCCTCGCTGCCCTTGCCCTGAATTTCGGCGGCGCGGGTGAAGGCGACGATGGCGGCGTCGGCGTCACCCGCCAGCATGGCCGCCCGACCCTCCAGAACGCGTTGAGAAACCTCGGTGAAGTCCCGCACGAACTCGGCCTGCGGGCCTGTGGTGAAGGCGGGCGGCGCACGCAGCGCCTTGATCGCTTCGGCCTCGGCGAGAACCGCAGCGGCGTCTCCGGCGCGGGCGGCGGCCTCGCCTCGCGCATAGTGATAGCTGATCCGCATCATGGGCCGGCTCTCGTCCGGCTCGGTCAAGGCGGCGATCTTTGCGGACGAACCATAGCGCCCGTAGAGGGCGTAGGCGTTGTTGGCCATCGCCTGTCGCCACAGGGCGTCCGTGGCGATCGCCGGATAGGTGGCCATGAAGCGATCAGCCAGCATCAGGCCGTCCTCGGCCCCGCCCGCCATCAAGGCCCCGCCCATGCCGAAATGGATGTTGTGCGCGTGCAGCGGCATGCCCGACACCCCGCCAGGCGGGCGGGCCAGTTCGTCATACCGCTGATCCAGCGCCACGGCGTTGACGTTGGACCGCATGGCGTCCTTGTAGCGGCCGACGCGGTAGAAGGTGTGCGACGGCATATGCACCAGATGACTGGCCCCCGGCGCCAGCAAGGCCAGCCGCTCGCCATAGGGCAGCGCCTTGTGCGGATCCTCGGACCATTCGGTCAGGTGGATGTACAGATGGATGGCGCCGGGGTCGTCCGGCGTCTGCGCCAGCGTCTGCTCCAGAATCTGCATGGCGCGGGTGATGCCGGGATCGGCGGCCTGACCCTCGTCATCCCACCATTCGTCGGCGTTCAGCATCCAGGCATCAGCTGTCAAGGCGGCGACGGTGACGTCCTGCGGGTGGCGGCGCGCGATCCGATCCATGGCGCGTGCGAAACGGACGGCGCGGCTGTTCTCGCGCCCGGAATAGCGCTGGATCAGGGCGTCCATCATCTGGCGCTGCATCGGCGTGGCGTGGCGGGCCATGCGCCGGGCGTGGCGCGCCGCCTTCAGCGCCTTGGCCTGACTCTCAACGTCATTGCCGCCGCCATTGAGGTTGGGGCCCAGCGCCCAAGCTTCGCCCCAGGCGCACATGCCGCATTCCGGATCCAGCAGCTGGGCCTTGCGGAAGGCGCGAACCGATTCCGAATGCTCAAAGGCCCACCGCAGACGGACGCCGTGGTTGAACCAGGCCTGGGCCTCGGGATTGTCCGTATCGACCACAAAACCGCCGGAACCGAAGCCGTCGACCATCACCATGTCGGCGACCGACGCACCCGTGTCCGCCGAGCCGACCCGGCCGCACACCTGCGGATTCTCGATCAGATCACGCGCGGCCCGGTCCGCCGTAGCGTCCGCCACCGCCGCCGGCGCCAGCATGAAGGCGCCCAGACAGGCGCCGATCAGAAGACTCGTCCGCATCAGCCCATCCTCCCTTATCCCGGCGGGAGCATGGACCTGCGCGACACGCAGGCCAAGCGGCAACCTCAGTGCGAGGCGAAGGCCGCGATCAGCCGCAGTTGATGCGCTGGATGACGCCCGTGCTCTGATCAAAGACAATGTTCATGCGCTGGGCGTTGAAGTCCATGGTCACGGCGCAGGTGGAGCAGCTGACGCGCCAGGTCTCACCGGCGGGCTGTGCCGGCAGTTCGGAGCGGTTACGGCCGACATAGCTCTGATACTGGTCGGCCTTGCACTGACGCAGTTCGTCGGACGGCGGCGAGGCCGGGGAATCAGCGACCGGAGTCTGGGCGCAAGCAGTCATTAGCAGACCGGCCGCCGACAGGGCGAGGATGGAGGCTTTCATGGACGTCGTCTCCCTTTGCATCTAGCCGCAGCGGACCTGTTCGATCAGCTCGGTGCGTTCGTTGAAGAAGATGTTCAGCCGTTCTGGCCGATAGTCCTCGGTGATGGCGCAGGTGGTGCAGGCCACGCGCCGGTTTATCACATCCACGGGCACGGGGATTTCGGATTTATGCTTGCCGACCAGCGACTGCAGGGGCCCGGCGCCGCAACGGTCCGTGGTGGTGTCGGTCGGCACATGGCTGCCGACGGGCTGGTTCAGCTGAGCCTGCTCCACAGTCCGCGGCGCACGGGCGTCCGAGGCGGGCGTGCCGCAGGCCGCCAGGGCCAGGACGGCGATCAGGCCGCCTTTTCCCAGCGCCCCTCGGGTGACTGTTTCCAGTAGGCCAGATTGCGCCCGGCTTCCTTCAGCGCCTTCCAGCGGTTGCGCGCGCTGGTCAGCGACGCCTCGTCCCGGCCGTCGAAGATGATGAAACATCGGTCCAAACCCTCTGTGTCGCCCAGCTCTGACTGGTCCACGATGAACAGCGCCTGAGCGCCGTTCAGGTTCTCAGCCGATTCTGTCAGAAGGATGGGCTGACGCGCGGCTTCCGGCTCGGACGCCTTGCCGTGGGCCAGAAAACTGTCGGCGCGCCAGGTCCACAGATGTTCGTCGATATCGTCCATCAGACCCGGACTGGCGACCCGCACCATGGCCCGCCAGCCGCGCTCGCGCGTCTTCTCCAGCAGGCCCGGCAAGACCTGATCCAGCGTCGAACGCTCGAGGTGGTAGAACCAGATTTCCGGCTTGACGTCAGACACCCGGCCCTACCCTCTCTGAAACGATCAGTCTTCGTAGCTGTCGGCCACCATGCGGTCGAGCGTGCGAACGCCCCAGCCGACGGCGCCGTCGGGCACGGTCGGGTTGCGGCTGTCCTTGACCCAGGCGGTCGGGGCGATGTCGATGTGCGCCCACGGCGTGCCGTTGGTGAAGCGTTGCAGGAACAGGGCGGCGGTGATGGAGCCGCCGGCGCGACCGTTGCCGGTGTTCTTCACATCGGCGATCGGCGTGTCGATATGGCGTTCGTAGAAGGCCGGGATCGGCATGCGCCAAGCGTTCTCGCCGACCTTGGGACCGGCGGCCAGGAAGTTGTCGGCCAGTTCGTCGGAGTTGGAGAAGACGCCTGCGTATTCCAGGCCCAGAGCCACGATCATGGCTCCCGTCAGGGTGGCCAGGTCCAGCATGAACTTGGGCTTGAACCGATCCTGCGTATACCAGAGGCAGTCAGCCAGAACGAGGCGGCCCTCGGCGTCGGTGTTCAGAACCTCGACCGTCTGACCCGACAGGGACACCACCACATCGCCCGGACGCTGGGCGTTTCCATCAGGCATGTTCTCGACCAGGCCGATGACGCCGACCGCGTTGACCTTGGCCTTGCGGCCCGCCAGCGCATGCATCAGGCCGACCACGGCGGCGGAACCGCCCATGTCCCACTTCATCTCCTCCATGCCGTCCGCGGGCTTCAGCGAGATGCCCCCGGTGTCGAAGCAGACGCCCTTGCCGACGAAGGCGATGGGCTGCTCGCCCGACTTGCCGCCGTTCCACTTCATGATGGCGACCTGGCTTTCGCGCACGCTGCCCTGGCCGACGGCCAGAAGGGTGCGGAAGCCCAGCTTCTCAAGCTCGGCCTCGCCCAGAATCTCGACTTCAAGACCCAGCGACTCCAGCGCCTTGACGCGGGCGGCGTATTCGACCGGATACAGGACGTTGGCCGGTTCAGCGACCAGATCGCGGGCGAACTCAACGGCTTCGGCGACCGGGGCCACGGCGGCGTAGGCGGCCTTGGCGGCGGCGACGTCGGCGGCGACGACGCGGATCGTCTCGATCGAGGGCGTCTTGTCGGGCTTCAGCGTGGTGCGGTATTTCAGGAAGCGGTAGCTGGCCAGTCGCGCGGCGAAGGCGGCGCGCGCCGCCTGATCCGCCGACAGATGCGAGGCGTCGAGGGTCAGCACCTTGGCGCCCGACAGCTTGACCGCCTGATAGGCGGCGCCCGCCGCGGCTTCCAGCGCCAGATCGTCGAAGGCGTCTGCTGCGCCCGCGCCGGTCAGGACGATCGTGCCAGCATCAACGCCGGACGGTGCTGCGACGATCAGGGTGCTGTTGCTTGCACCGTTGAAACGGCTGGCCGTCATCGCCCGCGTCAAAGCGCCCGAGGTCGCCGCGTCCAGACCACTTCCCGCGCCAGCGAACGCACGCCCTTCATGTACGAGGACGGCCAGGATTTCTGAAGCGTCTTCGGACGCGACGAACTCGATCTTCATTTCGACTCCCGCCGGGGCACGCCCCGATCTGGTTACACATGGGAATAGGATGCGGGCGGTTTCACCGACGCATGGGGGTGTGTATTAGATGCGCTTCACAGCCGCCACCCGCAACCGGGCTAATTTCTTCCGTTCATGACGCTGATCCAGAGGTATCTTTTCCGACAGATCGCCCGCCCCGTGGCCGCGGCGTGCGCCGCATTGGCCGGAATCGGTATTCTGAGCCAGAGTCTGGACCAGTTGGAGATCATCGTCGAACGCGGGCAAAGCGTCTGGGTCATGGTCAAGCTGACCTTGCTGGCCGTGCCGCAACTGCTGGCCGTCATCCTGCCCATCGGCCTGTTCGTCGGGTCTTTGATCGCCCTGACGCGGCTTCAACGCGAGCAGGAGTTGACGGCGGTGTTCGCCGCAGGGGTGACGCGGTGGCAGGCGATTCGCTCTCCGCTGCGTTTGGCGGTCATCGTCGCCGCCCTGACCCTGTTCACCACCACCATCGCCCAGCCCTGGGCCCAGCGCACGGCGCGAGCCGAGGCGTTCGCCATCCGCACCGATGTCGCCGCCCTGCTGGTCGAGGAAGGCCGCTTCGTCGAAGGGCCTGACGGCTTGACCGTCTATGTCCAGCAGATCGAACAGAACGGTCTGCTGAAAAACCTCTTCATCTACATGCCCAGCGGCGACGAGGTCGTGACCTGGGACGCCGCCGAGGCGCGGTTCGAGCGTATCGACGGCGCGCCGATGCTGACCATGTTGAACGGTTCCACCACCCGCTATTCCAGCCGTGGCGTGCTAACCTACGGCTCGTTCGACCGCAATGTCTTCGACCTGTCGCCCTATGTGGACACGGCCGAACGGCCGCGCTTCAAGCCGTCGGACCTGTATCTGACCCAGTTGTTCGACCCCTCGCCCCAAGATGTCGGCAAGGTCGGCTCGCGCGGCGAACTGGCGGCCGAGGGCCATTCCCGCCTGACCGCGCCGCTCTACGCCCTTGCGGCCATGGCCATGGCGCTGGCGGCCATACTGGGCGGTCAATTCAGCCGCACAGGCTACAGCCTCAGGATCGCCAAGGCGGCGGGCGCCTTCCTGATTGTGCGCGTCGTGGGCTACGGCCTGGTGGCGGCCAGCGCCTGGAATGGGTGGCTCAACATCTTCCAGTATCTGGTTCCGATCCTCGCCACGGCAATCGCCCTGAAGGTCTTGTTCCGCGCGTTGAAGCCGCGCCGCCGCAAGGGCGCCTTCAGCCGCCCTGGACTGAACGCGAGGACGGCATGAGCCGGGTCATGCTCAAGGCGCCGCGCCTCAGGCTGGGCCGCATCGAACGCTATGTTCTGATCCAGCAGATGAAGTCGCTGGCCGTCGCCCTGGCCATCATCGCCGCCCTGATCATGCTGATAGACTTCGTGGAGGTGTCGCGCGGCGTCGGCTCCGATGTGGACCTGTCCACCACGCGCATCCTGGGCCTGATGCTGCTGAAGTCGCCGCAGGTGATCGTGCAGTTGCTGCCCTTCGTCTTCCTGTTCGGCACCTTGGCGGCCTATGTCGGTCTGAACCGGCGCAGCGAGCTGATCGCCATGCGGGCCGCCGGCATTTCGGCGTGGCGCTTCGTCCTGCCGGCGGCTGGCGCAGCTTTCATCCTGGGCATGGTCACCGTGACCGTTCTGGGACCGCTGGCGGCCTCCGCAGACGGCCTGTTCCAGCGCGAACGCAGCCGCCTGTCAGGCTCGGTCGCAGGCGCCGAACAGCAACAGGCTGTCTGGATCCGCGAAGGCGACGACACCCGCCAGATGGTTATCCGCGCCGCCAGCCAGGACCGGGCCCGGGCGCAACTGCTGGACGTCACCTTCTTCATCTACACCAACGACGGTCGCGGCATGCGCCAGTTTTCGGAACGAATCGACGCCAAGTCCGCCTCCCTGTCAGCGGGCCGCTGGCGGCTGACAGACGCGCGCGGCGCCCAGGCGGGCCAGCGGGCTGTGCGGTACGCCACCCTGGATCTGCCCTCCAGCTTGGCCGACGACGAGGCGTTCGAACGGTTCGCCCGTCCGCAGTCGACCCCCTTCTGGTCCCTGCCCGCCCAGATCACCCGCGTGGACGCCGCCGGATTTTCATCCACAGCTTACCGGCTGCGCCTGCAACAGCTTCTGGCCACGCCGTTGATGTTCGCGGCCATGTCGATCCTGGCTGCGGCCTTCTCGTTGCGGCTGATGCGGCTGGGCGACCTGGCGCGGATGAGCACGGCGGCAGTGGTGCTGGGCTTCGGCTTCTTCTTCGTCAACCAGGCGGCCTCGGCCTTCGGTTCGGCGGAGGTGATCCCGCCCTGGCTGGCGGCCTGGCTGCCGCCCTTGCTGACAGCGCTCGCCGCGTTCACCTTGCTGTTCTATACCGAAGACGGCTAATCGACCCGTCGTTTCCCTTTCCAAGTGTGCCAGAGTGACCCTGCATGCCGCGTAACCGCCGTGCGCCCGAAACAGGCGGCCTTCGCCTGCGATTGATGGCCGGTGCGGCCGCCGTCGCCGTGATCGCTTGCGCCGGTCAGGCCCTGGCCCAGCAGGCGCCGCAGACGCCGTCCACCGCTCAACCCGCCCAACCGGGCGCTGACGGCCTGACGCCGGGCTCAGTCTATATCGACGCCGACAGCGTGACCCGCGAAGGCGAGGTCATCTCAGCCCACGGCGGCGAAGGCGGACGGGCCCTGGGCCGGTTCCGTGATTCGACCCTGCGCGCAGACCAATTCAGCTATGGCGTGGACACGGGCGTGGCCACCGCCGATGGCGACGTAGAGTTCCGCGACCCGGATGGCACGACCGTCTACGCCGACCATCTGGAGCTGGATTCAGACCTCAAGGCCGGTGTCGCGACCAACTTCTCCACCCGCTTCACGACCGGAGCCAGCCTGATGGCCGGGTCCGCCGTACGGCGCAGCGAGAACGTCAATGAACTGAACTACGCCATCTTCACCCCCTGCCCCATCTGCGACGCGGACGGCGAGCCGAAGCAGCCCAGCATCTCCATCCAGGCCGAGACCGTGGTCCAGGACGAGGAGTTGCGCGCCATCCTGTATCGCAACGCCGTCTTCCGTATCGGCGGCGTGCCGGTCTTCTACACCCCCTTTTTCGCCCACCCTGATCCCACAGTGGAGCGGGCCAGCGGCTTCCTGGTGCCCAGCCCCAGCTATGACCAGGGCCGCGGGCTGAGCCTTGAGGTTCCCTATCTGCAGGTCATCTCGCCCTCTGAAGACTGGCTGATCAGCCCGCAGTTCAACACCGATGTCGCCCCCCTGCTGAACCTGCAGTGGCGCAGGCGTTTCGCCGACGGAACCATCGTGGCGCGGCTGGGCGGCACCTATGAATACAGCTTCGGCGACTTCGATCTGGACAATGATGGCGACGCCGAGAGCAACGTCAAATACGGCGACCGGACGGCCCGCAGCTATCTGCTGTCGCATGGCCGGTTCGACCCGGATGGTCCGTGGCGCTGGGGCTTCACTGTCGAGCGCACCTCGGACAAGACGCTGTTCGACCGCTATGACATACGCGATCCGTATCAAGACAACGGCCTGTATTACGGCGACCAACGTCGGCTGATCAGCCAGATCTACGCCGAGCATCAGACCGCGCGATCCTATGTCTCGATCGCCGCCTTCACCTTGCAGAGCCTGCGGGTGTCGAAGTTCGACCCGGTCACCCCGGCGCTGAACGAATTTGAGACGGACGGCGCCCTGCCCGTCGTCGCGCCCCTGATCGACGCGCGATGGGAGCCGGAAGGCCCGGTCTTCGGCGGCCGTTTGCGGCTGCGCGGCTCGGCGGTGGCCCTGTATCGCGCCGACTATGTGGGCGGCCCTGTTCTGCGTCCCGAGATGATCCCCACCGGCTCGACCCTGGGCCTGCCCGGTGTCGACAGCCGCCGTGTCACCGGCCAGGCCGAATGGCGCAAGACGATGATCTCGCCCATGGGCGTGCGCTGGGAGCCGTTCGTCGACGTGCGCGCCGATCTCTATTCCGTCAGTGATCTGCCGCCGATCCTGGGGCTGGACAACGAGGTCATCGGCCGCTCCCGCGCCACGGCGGGAATGGACGTCAGCTATCCGCTGATCAAACGCTTGGGCGAAGGCGCAGACCTGATTCTGGAGCCGATGGCGCAGGTTTCGATCTCCACACGCTCTGATCTGGACCCGCGCATCCCGATCGAGGACGGTCATACGCTGGAGTTGGACGAGACCTCCCTGTTCAGCATCGACCGCTTCCCCGGTTACGACCTCTATGAAGGCGGCGCGCGGTTCACGGCGGGGGCCCGCGCCACCCTGCGCTGGGACGAAGGCCGCCAGGCCAGCCTGTTCGTCGGCCGCAGTCTGCGCGACGACCGCGAAGACGCCTTCCTGGCGCCCCTGCCCGATGATCCCGCCAACCTCTACGACCCGTCTGGTCTGGCGTCGGACACCTCGGACTGGGTCGTTCAGGGCAGTTTCTCGCCGTCAGACCGGATTCGCGGCTGGGGTCATGCCGTCATCGATTCCGCAGGCGAGATCCGTCGCGCTGAACTGGCCGTGGACGGACGCTGGGGCCGCCGCAACCTGGCCAATGTCAGCTACATCATCGACCGCTCCAACCCCATGCCGGGACCGAACAACCGCAACTATGAATTCGTCCAACTGACCGGTCAGCAGTTCATCTACGGCAACTGGGGCGTCGCAGTCGCGGGCATCGCTGATCTGGAGCGCAATCTGATCACGCGTTCAGAAGTGGGCCTGCTGTTCGACGACGACTGTTTCCGCTTCGAACTGGGGTGGCGCCGTGACAACACGCGTGTAAGACCGACCGGGCCTTCGGAAGGGGTCTATGTGCGCCTAAACCTCGCCACTTTCGGCGGTACAGGGTATTGACCAAACGACGAGCGCTGGCCGCCGCGGCCATCGGGGGCAGGATGCGGCGCAAACCGTTGTCCATCAGGGCGCGGCGCTGTTTTAGGAATCAGGACTGACATGCGTTTCAAGGGTTATATGACGGGCGTGGCCATCGCCGCACTCTTGGCCGGTTCGGCCATGGCCCAGACGGCTCAACAGAACCCGGGTGCCGCCGCCGGCGTGCCCAATCCAGCCGCCCAGCCCGCGTCTTCAACTGCGCCAGCCCCCCAATTCCAGATGGCGGATGGCGTACTGGCCACGGTCAACGACAGCGTCATCACCGGGTTCGACCTGCGCCAGCGGATGCTGCTGCTGATCGCCATGACCCAGGTCCAGCCGACGGCGGAGAACATCCCGGCGATACGGGCTCAGGCGTTGAACCTCATCATCGATGAGCGCCTGCAGAACCAGGAATTGAACCGTTATGAAACACTCAAGGCTACGGATGCCGAAGTCGATGAGGAACTGAACACCATGGCTCGCGAGGTCGGCACCACCTCGCAGAACTACCTCGATTTCCTGGCCCAGGCCGGCATTCGACCCAACACACTGCGCGAACAGATCCGCACCCAGATCGGCTGGCAACGTCTGGTAGGCGGCCGCTTCCAGAGCCGTGCACGAGTCAGCCGCGGCGCCGTTGAGGCCGCCATGCGCCAGGCCACCGAAGCCTCGTTGAAGAAGCAGTATTTGATCGGCGAAATCTACATCGAATCGGCGCGGGTCGGCGGTCAGCAAGCCGCCATGAATGGAGCTGAACAGCTGGTTCAGCAGATGATCCAGGGTGCGCCATTCCAGAACGTCGCCCAGCAATTCTCGGCCGCGCCGTCTGCCACGCGCGGCGGCGACGCCGGCTGGATCGTCGAGGGGACGGTGCAGCCCGCCTTGCAACAGGCTATGGAGCAACTGGAGGTGGGTCAGTTGTCGCGGCCCATCCCGGTCGAGGGCGGCGTCTATATCATCTACATGCGTGACAAGCGTGATGGATCCTCAGCCAGCCTTGCCCAGATCAAGCAGGTCATGATCGAACTGCCCGAAACAGCCAGCGAAGCCGATGTCGCCGCCGCGACGCAACGACTCGAAGCCCTTCGGCCCCAGTTGACTTGCGATAACATTCTGACGCGCGCCACGTCCGAACAAGGTCTGTTGGGAAGCGATCTGGGCGAAGCTGATGTCCAGAATCTGGTGCCCCAGTTCCAGCAGGTGGCCCGCTCGGCCGAAGTCGGCTCGATCAGTTCCCCGATCAGGACCCAGCTGGGCGTCCATCTGGTCGCAGTGTGCGGTCGCCGGGCCGGCGGCGCCGAGGCCCCCAACGCCGAACGCATTGAAAGCCGCCTGTTCAGCCAGAACCTGGGCACCTTGGACCGGCGCTACATCCGCGACCTGCGCCAGGACGCGGCCATCGAGATGAAGCAGTAGATGTCCCGGCCCGCGCCGCTGGCCCTGTCCATGGGCGAGCCGGCGGGCGTGGGCCCCGAGATCATCGCGCTCGCCTGGGACCAACTGAAGGCCGAAGGCGCGCCCTTCGTCGTCATCGGCGACGCCGCCGTAATGCGCGCGCAAGGCCGCCCTGTCGCGCCCGTGCTGTCGGTTTCCGACGCCGCCACGGCCTTCGCCACCGCAATTCCGGTGCTTGACCAGCCCCTGCCCGCCCCGGTCACGCCGGGCGCGCCGGACATCGCCAACGCCGGAACCGTCGCCGACTGGATCGAACAGGCCGTCAGCCTTGTGCTGGGCGGTGAAGCCTCCGGCCTCGTCACCGCGCCGATCGCCAAGGCGCCGATGTACGCCTCAGGCTTCCGCTTCCCCGGCCACACAGAGTTCATCGCAGAGTTGACGGCGGACGTTCCCATGGCCGGAACGCGCGGGCCGGTGATGATGTTGACGGCGCGCGACCTTCGCGCCTGTCTGGTCACCATCCATTCCCCCTTGGCCGAGGTGGCCGAACTGGTCACGACCGAGCGGGTCTGCCGCACGGCGCGGGTGGTGAATGAGGCGATGAAGTGCGACTTCGGCATCGCCCGCCCCCGGCTGGCTCTGGCCGGACTGAACCCCCATGCAGGCGAAGGCGGGTCCATTGGTCTGGAGGAGATCGAGGTTCTGCTGCCCGCCGTCCGCACCCTGCGCGGTGAAGGCATCGACATCACAGACCCCCGCCCTGCCGACACGCTGTTCCACGACGAGGCGCGCAAAACCTATGACGCCGCCATTTGCCTGTATCACGATCAGGCCCTGATCCCGGTCAAGACGCTGGACTTCTGGGGCGGGGTGAATGTGTCGCTGGGCCTGCCGATCATCCGCACCTCGCCGGACCATGGCACGGGTTTCGACATCGCCGGGCAAGGCGTGGCCCGCCCCGACAGCCTGATCGCCGCCCTTCGCATCGCCGCACAGATGGCGGAGGCGCGCGCGGCAGGCTAAGGCGTCCGTATGACGGACCTTCCTTCTCTCCGCGAAACGCTCGACGCCCATGGTCTGCTGGCCAAGAAGAGCTTCGGCCAGCATTTCCTGTTGGACCTCAATGTCACGCGCAAGATCGTCCGCTATGCCGGACCATTTGACGGCCGCGCCGTGATCGAGGTCGGCCCCGGCCCCGGCGGCCTGACCCGCGCCATCCTGGAAAGCGACGCGGGCAAGGTGGTGCTGGTCGAGAAGGATCCCCGCTTCATCCCCCTCCTGTCCGAACTGGACGACGGCTCGGGCCGGCTGACGATCATCGAGGCGGATGCGCTGAAGGTGCGCGAAGCCGAACTGGTGGAGGGCCCGGCGCATCTGGTCTCCAACCTGCCCTACAACGTCGGCACTCCCTTGCTGATCAAATGGCTGACCGGCCCGTGGACGCCGCACGCCCTCACCCTGATGTTCCAGAAGGAGGTGGCCGAGCGCATCGTGGCGGCCCCCGGCGAAGACGCCTATGGCCGTCTGGCCGTCATCACCCAGGCCGTGGCCGAGGCCCGCATCGTCATGCACCTGCCCGCCGCCGCCTTCACCCCGCCGCCCAAGGTGGCCTCGGCCGTCGTCCATGTGGTCCCGCTGGCCGACCGCCCTTCGCCCGAAAGGCTGAAAAAGCTGGAGCGCGTCACCGCCGCCGCCTTCGGCCAGCGCCGCAAGATGCTGCGCTCCAGCCTGAAACAGCTCGGCGGCGGCGCCCTGTGCGAGGCCGCAGGCATCGAGCCCGACGCCCGCGCCGAAGTCATCGACATCGCGGGCTTCCTGCGGCTGGCCGACGCCCTGAACTGACTGTGACCATGACCATTGAAATCGACCCCTTCCGCGCCATCAGCGTCAGCCGCCTCGCGCATGAACTGAAGGCCCAGGGCCGCTCCATCATCCACATGGAGTTCGGCCAGCCCTCGACCGGCGCGCCCGCGGCAGCCATCGCCGAGGCGCACCGGGTGCTGGACGCCGACGCGGGAGGCTACTGGGAAAGCCCAAGCCTGCGCGCCCGCATCGCCAAACTCTATGACGACCGCTACGGCGTCAGTGTCGATCCCGAGCGGGTGGTCATGACCGCCGGCGCCTCGCCCGCCCTGGTTCTGGCGCTGATGATGCGCTTCCAGCCCGGCGACCGCGTCGCCATGGCCCGTCCCGGCTATGTCGCCTACCGCAACACGCTGAAGGCCCTGCACATGCAGCCGGTCGAGATCGACTGCGGCCCCGAGGTGCGCTTCCAGCTGACCGCCGAGGCCCTGCGCACGCTGGAGCCCGCCCCCGCAGGCGTCATTATCGCCAGCCCCGCCAACCCCACCGGCGCCATCATCCCCGACGCCGAACTCAAGGCCATCGCCGGGGTCTGCCGCGAACGGAACATCTCGATCATCTCGGACGAGATCTACCACGGCCTGTCCTATGCAGGCCCCACGCCGTCCATGCTGCAGTTCGAGCCGAACGCTTTGATCGTCAACAGCTTTTCCAAATACTGGAGCATGGCGGGCTGGCGTCTGGGTTGGCTGATCCTGCCCGAGACCGAGGTGCCGCAGGCCCGCGCCCGCGTCGGCAATATGTTCCTGACGCCCGCGACGCTCAGCCAGCACGCCGCCCTGATCGCCATGGACTGTGAGGCGGAGTTGGAGACCAACATCGACGTCTACCGCGTCAACCGCGCCCTGATGTTGGAGGCGCTTCCCGCCATGGACCTGCGCTCCATCGCCCCGCCCGACGGCGCCTTCTACATCTACGCCGACATCGGTCATCTGACTGACGACAGCATCGCCTTCTGCGAGGCCCTGTTGCGGGCCACCGGCGTGGCGACGGCCCCCGGCGTAGACTTCGACCCCGTCAACGGCCACCGCTTCATGCGCTTCAGCTTCGCCGTATCGACCGCCGAGGTGGAAGACGCCCTGCGTCGGATCAAACCTTTTTTCGCGGCCCGATCTTCCGCTTCATGACAATAGAACTCCGCTGAGGCCACAAGCGCGGGCGGCATGGCCATGCGCCATGGCGCAGCTACTCCATGTCTGAAGAGCTGACCCGTTCTGCGCCAATGTGCGTTTCGCCGCGTTGCTCAGCCAAATCCATCTGGCGTTTGCGTTCGGCGTAGCGGGCCTTCTGGTCCTGGCTGCGGTCATCGTGGCAGCGGCCGCAGGCGACGCCTTCGACATAGTGGGCCGAGGCACGGTCTTCGGGGCTGAGCGGCATGCGGCAGCCCCGGCACAGGCTATGCGTGCCCGTCGTCAGGCCATGGCCCAGGGCGACGCGCTCGTCGAAGACGAAGCATTCGCCGTCCCACAGGCTGTCCTGTTCCGGCGTGGTCTCCAGATACTTCAATATGCCGCCGTGCAGATGACGCACGTCCGCCACGCCCTGGCTCTTCAGGAAGGCGGTGGCCTTTTCGCAGCGGATGCCGCCGGTGCAGTACATGGCCACGGTCGGCGGCGTGGCGCGGTCCAGCAACTGGCGGCCCTCGCGCTCGTACCAGTCGGGAAAGTCGCGGAAGGTGCGGGTGTTGGGCCTGATCGCACCCCGGAATACGCCGATGTCGGTCTCATAGTCGTTGCGGGTGTCGATCACGACCGTGTCGGGCCGGGCGATCAGGGCGTTCCAGTCCTCGGGCGCGACATAGGTTCCGGCGTTGCGTGACGGATCCAGATCGCCCAAGCCCATGGTCACGATCTCGTTCTTGATGCGGACCTTCATGCGGTGGAACGGCATGGTCTCGGCCGACGACACCTTCAGCTCCAGCACCGACAAGCCGTCCAGCTTGCGGATGCGCGCCACCACGGCGTCAATGGCGTCGGGCGGCCCGGCGATGGTGCCGTTGATCCCCTCTGGCGCGATCAGGAGGATGCCCCTGACCGCCTGGCCGCAGGCTTCGGTCAGCGCCGCCTGCACCGCCTCGCAGTCCGCAATGGCGGCGAAGCGGTAGAGGGCGACGACCTTGATCGGATCGGTCATGTCGGAACGTGTCGTCGTCAGACCAGACGGCTCTGCACGACCGCCGCGCCGATGAAGCCGGCGAACAGGGGATGCGGCTTGAACGGACGGCTCTTCAGCTCGGGGTGATACTGGACGCCGATGAACCACGGATGGTCCTCGCGCTCGACCGTTTCGGGCAGGACGCCGTCGGGCGACAGACCGGCGAAGACCAGTCCCCCCTTCTGCTCGACCGCCTCGCGGTAGTTGATGTTGACCTCATAACGGTGGCGGTGACGCTCGCTGATCTCGGTCGATCCATAGATTTCGGCGATCCTGGACCCGGCTTTCAGCACAGACTCATAGGCCCCCAGACGCATGGTGCCGCCCAGGTCGCCGCCATGCTCGCGTTTGACCCGCTCATTGCCCTGGGTCCATTCGGTCATCAGGCCGACGACAGGCTCCTCGGTCGGGCCGAATTCGGTCGAGGACGCCTTGGGGAAGCCCGCCAGGTTCCGCGCCGCCTCAATCACCGCCATCTGCATGCCGAAGCAGATGCCGAAGTAAGGGATCTTGCGCTCGCGAGCGAAGCGGGCCGCCTCGATCTTGCCCTCGGCCCCGCGCGCGCCGAAGCCGCCGGGGACCAGAACCGCATGGGCCCCGGCCAGACGGGTCTCGCAGGCCTGCGGGTCGCCTTCAAAGGTGTCGGCCTCGACCCAGTCGATGTTGACCTTGACGTTGTTGGCCACACCGCCGTGCTGCAGGGCCTCGATCAGGGATTTATAGGCGTCCTTCAGGACCGTGTATTTGCCGACGATCGCCACAGTGACTTCGCCGTCGGGATGAAGGCGGCGGCGCACGATCTCTTCCCAGCTGCTCAGATCAGGCTCGGGCGCATCCGTGATGCCGAAGTGGGCCAGAACTTGGGTGTCCAGCCCCTCGCGGTGATAGTCCAGCGGCACCGCATAGATGTCGGCTGAGTCCATCGCCTGGATGACGCCGCTTTCACGGACATTGCAGAACAGGCCGATCTTGCGCTTCTCGTCTTCCGGGATCGGCTGTTCACAGCGGCACAGCAGGATGTCGGGCTGGATGCCGATGGAGCGCAGCTCCTTGACCGAGTGCTGCGTCGGCTTGGTCTTCATCTCGCCCGCCGTCTTGATGAACGGCAGCAGGGTCAGGTGGACGAAGCAGGTCTCGCCGCGCGGCAGGTCCTGTTCCAATTGGCGGATGGCCTCGAAGAAGGGCAGGCCCTCAATGTCGCCGACCGTGCCGCCGATCTCCGTCAGGACGAAGTCGACGTCCTCGCCTTCTTCGCTCAGCGCCGGGCTGCGGACGAAGGCCTTGATCTCATTGGTGACGTGCGGAATCACCTGGACCGTCGCGCCCAGATAGTCGCCGCGACGCTCCTTCTCGATGATCGTTGAATAGATTCGGCCCGTGGTGACGTTGTCGGACCGCGCCGCCGACACGCCGGTGAAGCGCTCATAGTGGCCCAGATCAAGGTCGGTCTCGGCGCCGTCGTCGGTCACGAAGACCTCGCCGTGCTGATAGGGGCTCATCGTGCCCGGATCGACGTTCAGATAGGGGTCCAGCTTGCGCAGACGCACCTTGTAGCCGCGCGCTTGCAGAAGCGCGCCGAGAGCGGCGGAAGCGAGGCCTTTTCCCAATGAGGAAACCACGCCGCCAGTGATGAACACGTAACGGGCCATGGGAGATCACCTTACCGCTGATTCGGCGGCGTTGTTCGAGAGACTATTCGGGCGGGAGAGGAAGTCGGGGATAAGGTCCCCGAACATCCTTATTGGGCCGGCGCGGCCGGAGGCGTCGCAGCGGGCGCAGAGCCCGTCACGCTGCTTTCCAGATCCTGAAGCGAAGGCGTAGCCGGAGCGGCGGGCGTTGGCGCTTGCGGCTGTTGTTGCGGATCGGCGCTGGCGGGCGGTGCGGCCAGGGCGCCGACAGCATTGGGGTCGACGATCGACTGGTTGGACCGCATGACGTTGCCCACAATGGTCAGGGCGATGGCGCAAGCGAAGAACATGCCGGCCAGGATCCAGGTCACGCGCGTCAACAGATTGCCTGCCCCGCTGGCAGACATGAAGCCCGACGGCCCGCCGCCCATGCCCAGGGCGCCGCCTTCGGAACGCTGAATCAGGATCACGCCGGCAAGCGAAACCGAGATGAGGATCATGGCGACGAGGAGAATTGTCTGGAGCATGGCAGCCGATATGTGTGGCGCGACGGCGCGCCGATCAAGCGGCGGCGTCTATCATTGTTGTGGAGCGGGGGCAAACGGTGAGCGAGGGAATAGGCAGCAGGCGTTAGGCAGTAGGCGACAGGACAACGGCGAGCCCGCGCATCACTCCTTTACCGCCAACTGCCTACCTGCCTCAAACAGCGCGCACGATCCCGAGGAAATCCGCCGCTTTCAACGAAGCGCCGCCGACCAGGGCGCCGCCGACCTCGGGGATGGCCAGAATGTCCTTGGCGTTATCCGGCTTGACCGAGCCGCCGTACAGAATGGGCGCCGTAGAGGCCGCCAGACCCAGCCGCTCGATCATGGCGGCGCGCACGGCGCGGTGGACCTCGTCGATCTGCTCCAGCGTCGGCGTCAGGCCCGTGCCGATGGCCCAGACCGGCTCATAGGCCACGGCGAACGCCTGACCGGCCAGACTGGCGGGCAAGGACGCCATGACCTGGCCGCGCACCACTTCAACCGCCCGGCCCGCCTGACGCTCTTCCAGCGTCTCGCCGACGCAGACGATGGGCGACAGGCCCGCGCGCAGGGCCGCCTCAGCCTTGGCCGCGACGTCCGCATCGGTTTCGCCATGGCCCTGACGACGTTCGGAGTGGCCGACGATGACCAGGCTCGCGCCCGCGTCTTTCAGCATCTCCGCCGAAATGTCGCCGGTGAAGGCGCCGTGGGTCTCGACCCGGCAGTCCTGTCCGCCGATCTCGATGACGGAGCCTTCAGCGATGGCGGCCATGCGCTGGACCAGGGTTGCGGGGGGGCACAGGGCCACACGGCAGGCGGCGGGCTGTGCGCTGAGGGCTTCGGCCAGACTGCGGACCTCAGACAGGCTCGCGGCGAGCCCGTTCATCTTCCAATTGCCAGCGATCAGTTTGAGGGATTGAATCATGGCCACTGTCTAGCAGCCGCCGCCGATAAGCCAAGATCGCGTCGTTGCAGCGCATGTTCCGTCGTCATCATCTTGCCGTAGACGGGCTACAGGCCCTATAGCCGCAAACGACCACGTTCGCCGTGCAGCCGCCAGGACCGATTCATGCTGAGCTTCATCCGCAACTTCACCAAGTCCAAATGGGCGGTCGGCCTCCTCGTCCTGATGGCGATGGCTTTATTGATCACGGGCAATGAACAATTCGACGTGTTGAGCCAGATCGGCCCTCGTCACATCATTTCTGCGGGAGACCGCAGCGTGAACGCCCCGGAATTCAAGTCCGAGCTTGACGAAATCCTCGCCCAGCAAAGCCAGCAGGCCGGTCGGCAAGTGACCATGGAAGAGATGATCGGCGGCGGCAATTTGAGCCAATTCCTGTCGCAGAAAGCCCAGTCTCTCGGTTTCCTGGCCTGGACCTGGGACGTCGGCGTCCGTCCCGGTGCTGAGCTGGTGCTGCGCAACATCCGCACACAGACCGCCTTCTTCGATTCCGTCACCGGCCAATTCAGCCAGGAGCAGTACGCCGCCGTTCTGCAGGAAAATAATCTGACGCCCGCGCGCTTCGAACAGGAGCAGCTCGACATGTACGCCCAACGCCACATCGGCCTGGCCATCGGCGCCGGCGCCCGCCTGCCCCGCATCTACGGTGCCGTTTTGGCCAGCCAGGCGCTGGCGACCCGCGACGCCCGCTGGTTCGCCGTCACCCAGTCCATGGCCGGAACCGCCGGAACGCCGACCGACGCCCAACTGACCAGCTTCATGGGTGAAATGGCCGACCGCCTGCGCATGCCGGAGTTCCGCAGCGCCACCGTCATCCTGTTCGACAACGCCGCAGACGCCAACGGCCCGATCGAGGAGGCCCGCATCCAGGAACGTTTCAATCTGCGCCAGGCATCTCTGGGCCAGCCGGAACGCCGCACCTTCACCACCTTGACCGCGCCCACACGCGAAGCAGCGCAAAAGCTGACCGACGCCCTGCGCGCTGGTCAGGCCCCGGCTGCTGTCGGTCAAGCCAACAACCTTCAACCCGCCGATTACGCCGACACCCCGCGCACCGCCGTGGGCGACCCCGCCGTGGCCGCAGCCGTGTTCGGCCTGACCGCCGGTCAGGTCTCCGATCCGATCCAGGCCCGCGTGGGCTTCGTCGTGGCCAAGCTGGCATCCGTGACGCCGGGCCGTCCCGTCACCCTGGCCGACGTGCGCGAGCAGATCATCCAGGAACTGCGTGAAGAAGACGTCCGCGCTGGCCTCTATCGCCGCGTCCAGGCTTATGAAGCCGCCCGCACCGCCGGCAAGTCGGTCGATGACGCCATCACCGAAGTCGGCGCCCGTAAGCTGGCCATCGGTCCGGTCAGCCGCGAAGGCCAGCTGCGCAACGGTCAGACCTTCAACGGACCGCCCAAGATCCTCGAAACCATGTGGGCGCTCGGAAAAGGCGCCGCCAGCGAGGTCGTGGACGCCGGGAACAGCCAGTATTTCGTCATCCGCGTCGATGACGTCATCCCCGCCGCCCTGCCCGCCCTGGCCGACGTCCGCGCGCCCCTGGCCCAGCAATGGGTCGTCCGCGAGAACGTGCGCCTGCTGACCAACAAGGCCAATGCCCTGGCCGCTCGCGTTCGCGCAGGGGAAGACATCGCCGCTGTCGCCGCCTCAGCCGGCGCTCGCCTGGAGACCCGCACGGGTCTGGGTCGCCAAGCCCAGGCAGAAGTCGGGCCCGGCGTCTTCCAGGGCGTGTTCGCCAGCGAAAAAGGCGCCGTCTTCGTCAATCCGCAAAGCGCAGACGCCTATGTGGTCGGCCGCGTGGACAAGATCACGCCGCCGTCGGCCGTCCTCGCCGCTCCCATGGCTGAACAGATCCGCACCCAACTGGGCCAGGAAAACATGAACGCTCTGCTGGGCTCAACGCTGAATGCCGGCGCCGCGCGCACAAAAACCTCTTACAGCGAAGCCAGGGCGCGCCTCGCCCTGGGTCTCGCTGAAGAAGCCGCACCCGCGGCTGGTGCGGCGGGCGGTCCCGTCCCCGCTCCGGGGCAATGACGAGCGGCGACGCGACGGCTGGATTCCAGACGTTCTCGGCGGGCTGGTCTGCGGGCCGGCCCCAGGTCGTCGTCCGCCGCCTGGTCGATGACTTGGAAACCCCCGTCTCGGCCTTTCTGAAGGTCGGGCATGGCCGCACCCACGCCTTCCTGCTGGAATCGGTCGAGGGCGGCGCCGTCAACGGCCGCTACTCCATCATCACGCGCGAGCCCGACGTGGTCTGGCGCTGCCGCGACGGCCGGGCCGAACTGGCTCGGGGCGAGGCCGTCGCCGCCGACCGTTTCACCCCCGTGTCCGACGACATCCTCGGCTCTCTGCGTGAGCTCATGGCCGCTTCGCGGTTCGACCTGCCTGCGGGCCTGCCGCCCATGGCCGCCGGATTGTTCGGCGTCTTCGGCTATGACATGGTTCGCCTGCTGGAGCCTCTGGGCCAGCCCAATCCCGATCCGCTGGACCTGCCCGACGCGGTTCTGACCCGTCCGGCCATCGTCGCCATCTTCGATTCGGTGCAGCACGAGATCGTCCTGGTCTCCGCCGCCTATCCCGACAGCGGCCTCGACGCCCGCACGGCCTATGACAGCGCGGTCCAGCGTCTGGACGCCTTCGAGCGCGACCTTCGCACGCCCCTGCCCGCCACGCCCCAGGCCGTCGAAATCCCCGACACCGACTTCACCTCGCCGGTGGACGAAGCCGGCTTTGTCGATCTGGTCGCCCGCGCCAAGGACTACATCGCCGCCGGCGACATCTTCCAGGTGGTGCTCAGCCACCGATTCGCCGCACCGTGGAGCGAGGATCCCTTCGCCTTCTACCGCTCGCTGCGGCGCAGGAACCCGTCGCCCTATCTGTATTTCCTCGACTTCGGCGACTTCCAGCTGGCCGGGTCCAGCCCGGAAATTCTGGTGCGTCTGAAGGACGGCCGCGTCACCATCCGCCCGCTGGCCGGCACCCGCCCGCGCGGCGACACGCCCGAGGCTGACCGCGCCCTGGAGGCCGAGCTTCTGGCCGATCCCAAGGAACGCGCCGAGCATCTGATGCTGCTGGACCTAGGCCGCAACGACGTGGGCCGCGTCTCCGCCCCCGGCACGGTCGAGGTCACCGAGAGCTTCCGCATCGAACGCTACAGCTCGGTCATGCACATCGTCTCTGACGTTCAGGGCCAGGCCGATCCGGCGCTGGACGCCGTCGACTGCCTGCTGGCCGCCCTGCCCGCCGGCACCCTGTCAGGCGCGCCCAAGGTGCGGGCCATGGAGATCATCGACGAGCTGGAGATGGTCAAGCGCGGCGTCGGTTATGGCGGCGGCGTGGGCTATATCTCGGCGAGTGGAGAAGCGGACATCTGCATCGTCCTGCGCACCGCCCTGTTCGCCGACGGCCAGATCCATGTCCAGGCGGGCGCAGGCGTTGTGGTCGACAGCGACCCGAAGGCTGAATACGCCGAGACCTGCGCCAAGGCCCGCGCCCCCATGCTGGCCGCCCACGACGCCTGGCGCTATCCGTTCGGCAATCGCTGAGGCTACGGCTGGCTGCTGACGCCCGAGACGGCGTCGTCAAAGCGCACGCCCGGTCCCAGAACCAGCACCCCCGCCAGCGTCACCGTGGCCATGGCCGCCAGCGCCGCCGCGCCCAGCGCGCCATAGGGGTTGCCCGCCCTCGGCTTCGGCGCGCTCAGAAGGCGTTTCGCTTCTGCGATCTTATCGGCGTCCATCGGCCCCTCCCGTTGCCGTGCCATATCGGGACAAAGGGGTTAATGAGTGTTTGTCATGGTCCAGGTTCATACTGGAGCGAAATCTGAGCCGAGCTGGACTTGCGTCCAGCTCACCGATTTCGCTCTGCACGCTTGGCCTTCGCGGTTGCAGCGCATATGAGCAAGGCCATGATCCTCGTCGTCGATAACTACGACAGCTTCACCTACAACCTCGTCCACTACCTCGCGGAGTTGGGCGCGCAGACTCATGTCGTGCGCAATGACGACCTGACGGCGGACGAAGCCTGGGCCCTGAACCCCGAGGCGGTGCTGCTGTCGCCCGGTCCCTGCACCCCGAACGAGGCCGGCGTCTGCCTGGCCTTGCTGGACACAGCCCCTCTGGACATGCCCATCTTCGGCGTCTGCCTGGGTCATCAGGCCATGGGTCAGGCGTTTGGCGGCGACGTGATCCGCGCCAAGACCCTGATGCACGGCAAGACCTCGCCCATCGAGCACAAGGGCCAGAGCGTCTTCCGCGGCCTCCCCTCGCCCTTCACCGCCACCCGCTATCATTCGCTGGCCGTGCGCCGCGAGACTCTGCCCGAGGTGCTGGAGGTCACCGCCTGGACCGCCGACGGCGAAATCATGGGTCTGGCCCACAAGACGCGCCCGATCCACGGCGTCCAGTTCCACCCCGAATCCATCGCCACCGAGCACGGCCACGACCTGATCGCCAACTTCCTCGATCTGGCCAACGTCAAACGCCGGGCGATGGTGTGAGCGGCTGTGTCGGGCCGTCATGACTGACGCCATGAAATCCCTCCTCACCAAACTGGTCGAGGGTCAGACCCTGACCAGCGAAGAAGCCCACGCCTTCTTCTCCGCCTGCCTGCGCGGCGAGCCGACCCCGGCCCAGGTCGCCGCCGCCGTCACCGCCCTTCGCATCCGCGGCGAGACGGTGGACGAAATCACCGCCTTCGCCACCGCCATGCGCGACGCCGCCCTGTCGCTGGACCACCCGTTCGACGAGGTCATCGACACCTGCGGCACCGGCGGCGACGGCCTGCACACCTACAACATCTCAACCGCCGTGGCCTTCGTGCTGGCGGGCGGCGGCTTGAAGGTCGCCAAGCACGGCAACCGCGCCGTCAGCTCCAAATCCGGCTCCTCCGACGTGCTGGCCGCCCTGGGCGTCAATCTGGACGCGACCATCCCGCAACAGGCCCGGGCGCTGGACCAGGCGGGCATCGCCTTCCTGTTCGCCCCCACCTACCACGGAGCCATGCGCCACGTCGGGCCGGTCCGCGCCGAGATCGGTTTCCGCACGGTTTTCAACCTCCTGGGGCCGCTTTGTAATCCAGCGCATGCGACGCGCCAGGTCATGGGCGTCTATGATCCCGCCCTGCTGGAGCCTCTCGCCGAGGTGCTGGGCCGTCTCGGGGCCCGCCGCGCCTGGACCGTCCACGGCCAGGGTCTGGACGAACTGACCACCACGGGCCCGACCGAGGTGGCCGAGTGGAAGGACGGCGCCGTCCGCCGCTTCACCGTCAGCCCCGCCGACGCCGGACTGCCCCTCGCCGCGCTGGACGATCTGCGCGGCGGCGATGCAGAGCACAACGCCGCCGCCCTGACCGCGCTGCTGGCGAGCGCGCCCGGCCCCTACCGCGACATCGTCCTGCTGAACGCCGCCGCCGCACTGGTGGTCGCCGACCGCGCCGCCGACCTGCGTCAAGGCGCCGAACTGGCCGCCGCCGTCATCGATGACGGTCGCGCCGCCCGCGCACTCGCCGCACTGGTCGAGGCCACCCACACGCCTGTCGAAGAAGCGGAGCCGGCATGACCGACATCCTGGCCGAAATCGCCGCCTACAAGCGCCAGGACGTCGCCGCCCGCAAGGCCGCCGTCTCCCTGTCGGAACTGGAGCAGCGCGCCGCCGTCGTCTCCGCCCCACGCGGCTTCCGCGCCGCCTTGGCCGCCCGCCATGAAGCCACCGGCCGCCCCGCCCTGATCGCCGAGATCAAGAAGGCCAGCCCGTCCAAGGGGTTGATCCGCGGCGACTTCGACCCGCCAGCGCTGGCGAAAGCCTATGAAGCCGGCGGCGCGTCCTGCCTGTCAGTCCTGACCGACGGCCCCAGCTTCCAGGGCGAGGACGCCTTCCTGGCCGCCGCCCGCGACGCGGTCGCGCTGCCCTGCCTGCGCAAGGACTTTCTGGTCGATCCCTGGCAGGTGGCCGAAAGCCGCGCCCTCGGCGCCGACTGCATCCTGATCATCCTGGCCATGATAGACGACGCCCTGGCCGCCGACCTGCTGGCCGAGGCCGGCCGCTTCGGCATGGACGCCCTGATCGAGACCCACGACGAGGCCGAAATGGCCCGCGCCTGCGCCTTGGTCAGGGATCGCGACGATGCGCTGGTCGGCGTCAACAACCGCTCCCTGAAGACCTTCGCGGTCGATCTGGCCGCCACCGAAATCCTGTCGCTGCTCAGCCCGGTCAACGCCCTTCTCGTCGCCGAAAGCGGCCTCTTCACCCCAGACGACGTCCAGCGCGTCGCCGCTGCCCAGGCCCAGGCCATCCTCGTCGGCGAAAGCCTGATGCGTCAGGACGATGTGGAAGCGGCGACGCGGGCGTTGCTGGGCTGACCGATCATGCAGACTGCCGTCCGCGATCTTCTAGCGCTCACGCCGACGCTACATGACGCAGTAGATATGTCCGTCATCGAACAGGCGACGCCAATTCTCGACCGTTTGGTCGCTCCCTTGTCGACGGCGGATATCAAGGCCCTAGTGTCCCTACTGCCCGCAAACGGTGACACGGCGTTTGGGCTCAACTGGACGATCCTCCACGCGATCGAATCCTCACCGTTCTGGCCCCGCTGGGACCTGCTCGCAGAGTCTCTCGACCATGAGTGGCGCGAGCTTCTATTGGTTCGTCTAAAAAACGGCGGCTTCACCCCGCCTGCGTAGGTCGACGCCGTTAAGTTGACATTAGGCAAGAACACTTACAGAACATCGGCAACGGTTCACGCCTTGTTCTGGACGATTCGACGCCATGCTCACGCGCAAACAGCACGAACTGCTCATGTTCATTCATGAGCGCATCCAGGAAACGGGGGTCTCCCCCTCCTTCGACGAGATGAAGGAGGCGCTGGATCTGGCGTCCAAGTCGGGCATCCATCGCCTGATCACGGCGCTAGAGGAACGCGGCTTCATCCGCCGTCTGGCCCACAGGGCGCGGGCGCTGGAGGTGGTGAAACTGCCGGATCAGGCGGCGGCGGGCGGTCGTCCGCGCGGCCCCTTCCGGCCCGACGTGATCGAAGGCGGCGGACGCGCCCGCGCGGCGGAACCGGCCAACGACACCCGCGAACTGCCCCTGATGGGCAAGATCGCCGCCGGCACCCCCATCGACGCCATCGAGCATGAGACCGCCCGCTATCCGGTGCCCGAAGCCATGCTGGGCTCCGGCGAACACTATCTTCTGGAGATCGAGGGCGATTCCATGATCGAGGCGGGCATCCTGAACGGCGACACGGTCATCATCAAATCCACCGCCGACGCCGCGTCCGGTGAAATCGTCGTGGCCCTGGTCGAAGGCGAGCACGCCACCCTCAAACGCCTGCGCAAAAAGGGCGCCTCCATCGCGCTGGAGCCCGCCAACCGCGCCTATGAGACCAAGATCTACGGCGCGGACCAGGTCGCTGTGCAAGGCAAGCTGGTCGGCCTGCTGCGCCAGTACCACTAACCCCCCGCATCCCCCGCCTCGGGATCGCCGCTGCGGCTCCAGGGGCGGTCCCCGCGCATGTTCGACGCCCACACCGCCCGCCAGCCGCCGTCGGCGTCGCGCCACAGCTCAACCGCCCCGCCCCGTTCGTAGTCGGCCCCGTCCAGCACCAGCCGCCCGTCGCATGACGCTGGCAGTTGCACCACCACGGCCCGGACGCTGACCACGGCGGCCGACCGGCACAGGGCCTCCATCTGCGCGTCGCTCGGCGCCTTCTTGCCCCACCACAGGGCGACCGGCCCGGCCTCCGGCGTGTCCGGCGCACAGGAAAAACGGGTGCAGGTCCAGCCCTCGGCTGGCCTCGCCGTCGCCTCGACGCCTCGCCGCCGCGACCACAGATCGACCGCGAACTGGCGCACCGTCGGCCTTAAGACCACAGCCTCCCGACCGCCCTCGGCCTGAACCACAAAGGCCGCGTTGGTTCCGCCGTCTCCGATCCACAGGTCCGGCGTCGGCGCCCGGGGCCACAGCATGACGGCGCAGGCGAACGGAAGGCCCAGCCAACGCAAAGGCCCGCGCCACAGACAGCAGAACAGCACCCCCAGAAAGGCGATGGGCAGGACGTAATCCGGCGCGCTGGCGATGGTCTTGACCGCGCCCGGCAGGTTGGCCGTCCACTCCCCGATCCACAGCATCAGGGCGATCCCCCGCCCCGCCAGCCACAGGAAGGGCGCGCCCAGTCCGATCGGCTCCAGCAAGGCCCCCAGCGCCAGCGCCGGCATGATCAGAAAATCCGAAACCGGCGCCGTCATCAGATTGGCGATCAGGCCGTACATGGCGGTGCGGTTGAAATGCTGCATGGCGAACGGCCCGGTCGCCGCGCCCGCCACCAGACTGGCCATCACCGCCGCGCCCAGCCAGACGCCGCCCTTCTGGACCACGGCTATGGGCCAGGGGACGGAGATTTCCTTGGGGCGACGCGGCCAAGCCTCGACCAGGGCGACGAGCGCGGCGGTGGCGGCGAACGACATCTGGAACCCCGGCGTCACTATGGCCTCGGGCTGCAGCAACAGGACCACAAAAGCCGCCACCGCCAAGGCGTGCATGGTGATCGCCTGCCGGTCCAGCAGCACGGCGATGAAGGCGATCGACGCCGTGATCGCGGCCCGCTCCGCCGGAGGCGGATGGCCGGACACGATCAGATAGGTCCCGACCGCCAGCAAGCCGCCCAAGGCCGCCACCTTCTTGCCCGGAACCCGCAGCGCCAGCCACGGCCAGCAGGCGACCAGAAAACGCACCAGGAAGAAGGCGAAGCCGCCGACCACGGCCATATGCAGGCCAGAGATCGACAGAATGTGCGCCAGGCCGGAATCGCGCATGACGTCGACCATCTCCGGATCCAGCCAGGCTTCGTGCCCCGTGGTCATGGCGGCTGCGACGCCCCCGGTGCGCGGCCCCAACCGCTCGACTATCCGCCGCGCCAGATCAAAGCGCACGCCGTTGACCGCCATCTCCAGCCGCACACGCCACGGCGGCGGGGCCAGATGGGCCTCCCTCGGCTCTCCCAGACCGAACGCCACCCCGCCCAGACTCTGGAACCAGGCGTTGCGGCCGAAGTCATAGGCGCCGGGACTGGCCGGGGCCGGCGGGGGATTGAGGATGGCGAACACGCGGATCGCGTCACCCGGTTCCGGGATCGCGCCCCGCACGGTGGCCCGCAGCCGCTCGGGCGTCTGTTCCGGCGTCAGACCCCGGATGCGCACCGGGGCGATGACCACGCGCGGCCCGGCCGATCCCGGACTGTCGACATCGATGACCCAGCCCTCGATCACCGTCGGCGCCGACATGGCGGGCGCGATGGGCGCGGCGACCGCGTCCGTCCTCAGCTTGGCCACCGCGCCGCCCAGAACGAAACAGGCCAGCAGCATCAGCGGCAGGGTCCGCGCCCTGCTCCCGCCCGCGCGCTTGACGACCTGCCAGGCCCCGACCGCGATCACCGCCGCCAGCACCAGAGGCCAGGCGGGCGGTTCGGCCTTCAGGGTGAAATAGCTGGCGCAGCCGCCGCCAAACGCCACCGGCGCCCACATCCGCCAGCGCAGCGTCTGAACCTGCATCTGCGCACGAAGGAATGCGGCGATCTTCGCGCCCGGCCTGTGATTTTCGGCGTCGGGGGTTATAAGGGCGGCCCGATCGGACACGCCTCTCATGACCTCATCCTCGACCTCCACCCCCGAAGTCGTCACCCGTTTCGCCCCCTCGCCGACAGGTTTCCTGCACATAGGGGGCGCTCGCACGGCGCTTTTCAACTATCTTTACGCACGTCGGCACGGCGGACGCTTCCTGATCCGTGTCGAGGACACCGACCGCGAACGCTCCACCGACGCTGCGGTGAAGGCCATTTTCGACGGCCTGAGCTGGCTGGAGCTGTTCGCCGACGCCGAGCCGGTGTTCCAGTTCAGCCGCGCCGATCGTCACCGTGAAGTCGCCGAACAGCTGCTGGAGAGCGGCCACGCCTACCGCGACTTCCTGACCGCCGAAGAAACCGGCGCCCTGCGTGATGAGGCGAAGGCGGCGGGCCGCACCTTCGAATCCCCCTGGCGCGACCGCACCCCCACCGTCGATGATCTGGCCAAACCCCACACCGTCCGTTTCCGCCGCCCGACCGACACCGCCGTCGTGGTCGAGGACGCGGTGCAGGGCACGGTCCGCTGGGACACAGGCTCGCTGGACGATCTGGTCATCCTGCGCTCCGACGGGGCGCCGACCTACAACCTCGCCGTGGTGGTCGATGACCACGACATGGCTGTGACCCACGTCATCCGCGGCGACGACCATCTGAACAACGCCGCCCGCCAGAGCCTGATCTATGACGCCCTGGGCTGGACGCGCCCGACCTTCGCCCATATCCCCCTGATCCACGGACCCGACGGCGCCAAGCTGTCAAAACGGCATGGCGCGCAAGCCGTGCATGAATACGCCGAGATGGGCTATCTGCCCGAGGCCATGCGCAACTATCTGGCCCGTCTGGGCTGGGCCCACGGCGACGACGAATTGTTCTCGGATGAGCAGGCGAAAAGCTGGTTCGATCTGTCGGGCGTCGGCAAGGCCCCGGCCCGGCTGGACTTTGACAAGCTGGCCCACGTCAACGCCCACTGGATCCGCATGGCCGACGACGACCGGCTGGCCAAGCTGACGCTGGACGCTCATCTGGCGCGCGGCCACAAGCTGGCGCCCGACGACGAGGCCCGCTTGCTGCAGGCCATCCCTCTGGTCAAGGACAGGGCCAAGACCACGCTGGAGCTGGCCGAACAGACCGTCTTCGCCCTGAAAACCCGCCCCCTGGCCATCGACGACAAAGGCCGCGGCCTGCTGTCGGGCGAATCCGGCGAGCGCATCGCCCGCCTGCGCGACCGGCTTTCCCTGTTCGCCAGCTGGGACGTTTTCGCTCTCGAAGCCGAGCTCAAAGCCTTCGCGGAGGAGGAAGGCGTCGGCTTCGGCAAGATCGGTCCCGCCACGCGCGCCGCCCTGACCGGAGGCTCCGTTTCACCGGATATTGCGAAGATCCTCGTGGCTTTAGGGCGAGAAGAATCGCTGAACCGTTTGAATGATGCGTTGCAACAGACTATCTGAGTTTCACAACGAAACGCGGCTGCCGCCTCCCCGCGACAGATCGCCATTGGTGCAAGGGGCCTAGATGACAGAACAAGCGAAACCCGCCGGGTCGGCGACACTCTCCTACAACGACAAGTCGATCGACTTGCCGGTGCTGTCGGGCTCGACCGGTCCTGATGTGATCGACATCCGCAAGCTGTACGCCGAAACCGAAGCCTTCACCTTCGACCCCGGCTTCACCTCCACCGCCGCCTGCGAAAGCGCCCTGACCTTCATCGACGGCGACGTCGGCACCCTGTTGCACCGCGGTTATCCGATCGGCCAGCTGGCCGCCAAGTCGAACTTCGTCGAAGTCTGCCACCTGCTGCTGCACGGCGAACTGCCCACGGCCGAGCAGTACGAGAAGTTCGAAAACAGCATCACCATGCACACCATGCTGCATGCCCAGTTCGAGCGCTTTTTCGAAGGCTTCCGCCGCGACGCCCACCCCATGTCGATCATGGTCGGCACCGTCGGCGCCCTGTCGGCCTTCTACCACGACAGCCTCGACATCCACGACGCCCGCCAGCGCGAGATCTCGGCCATCCGCCTGATCGCCAAGATGCCGACCATCGCGGCCCGCGCCTATAAATACCACATCGGCCAGCCCTTCGTGTCGCCGCGCAACGACCTGAACTACGCCGAGAACTTCCTGCGCATGTGCTTCGCCGTTCCGGCCGAGGACTATGTCGTCGACCCCGTCCTGGCCAAGGCCATGGACCGCATCTTCATCCTGCATGCCGACCACGAACAGAACGCCTCGACCTCGACGGTGCGTCTGGCCGGCTCGTCGGGCGCCAACCCGTTCGCCTGCATCGCCGCCGGCATCGCCTGCCTGTGGGGCCCGTCGCACGGCGGCGCCAATGAAGAGGCGCTGAACATGCTCAAGGAAATCGGCACGCCCGACAAGATTCCTGAGTTCATCCAGGGCGTTAAGGACAAACGCTACAAGCTGATGGGCTTCGGCCACCGCGTCTACAAGAACTACGACCCGCGCGCCAAAGTGATGCAGGAGTCGGCCTATGAGGTTCTGGCCGCCACCGGCCGCCAGGACGATCCCCTGTTCCAGGTCGCCATGGAGCTGGAGAAGGTCGCGCTGAACGACGAATATTTCATCTCGCGCAAACTGTTCCCGAACGTCGACTTCTATTCGGGCATCACCCTGTCGGCGATGGGCTTCCCGACCTCGATGTTCACAGTCCTGTTCGCCCTGGCCCGCACCGTCGGCTGGATCGCCCAGTGGCAGGAAATGATCGGCGACCCGTCGCAGAAGATCGGCCGCCCGCGCCAACTCTACACCGGCCCGACCGAGCGGGACTATGTGCCGATGTCGTCGCGCGGTTAAGCAGACACGCTGAAAATGGAAACGCCGGGGCGAAAGCTCCGGCGTTTTTCTTTGGTGATCACCCGGTTCCGGTTCGTTGCGCCGCGCACCCTTCCACTAAAAAATCCAACAGCATCCGCACCGACGGCAGCAGACCTCGGCGCGACGGGAAGACGGCGTGGACGATCCACTTCCTCGGTCGCCAGTCCGTCAGCAGATCGACAAGGCGACCTGTCTCCAGATCGTCAGCGGTCGTGATGGTCGGCAACAACCCCACGCCAAGGCCGTTCCGTGCGGCCTCGTGCAGCATGTAGAGATCGTCGGTCACCAGACGCGGTGCGTGGCGCACCGAGGCGGTCATGCCGTCCTTGTGGTTCAAGGCCCAGACGTGATCCCGATGCGCCGGCCCGAAGTCCACACTGGGCCAGCCCGCCAGATCCGCCGGTCCTGCGGGCGGCGAAAAGCGCGCAATCAACTCTGGCGAAGCCACCAGACGGTGCACGCTCTCGTCCAGCTTGCGCATGACCAGGTCGGTCACCTCCAGCGGAGGCTCGCGCACGCGGATGGCCAGATCGAAGCCCTCGCCGATGACGTCGACCCGGCGGCTGGTGCTGTGCAAGTGCACCTCGACCTCGGGATAGAGGGCCATGAAGCGGGCGATCAGTCCGCCCATCTGATAGGTCAACAGGCCGGGCACGCAGGCGACACGGATCACCCCGCGCGGCTGGGCCGCGACATTGTCGATCACCGCCTGCGCCGCCTCGGCCTCGACCAGCATGGCCAGGCAGTGACGGTAATATTCCTGGCCGACCTCGGTGACCGAAAACTTGCGTGACGACCGCTGGATCAGGCGCGTGCCCAACTGGTCCTCCAGAAAGGCGATGCGTCGGCTCAGCTTGGACTTCTGCATCCCCAGCGCCCGCGCCGCCGGGGCGAAGCCGCCGTGGTCCACCACCTGGACGAAGTAATAGAGGTCGTTGAGGTCTCTCATCGTCCTATTCATAGAACGCAGAGAGGCGATTTCGCAATCTTCTGCATTCGGCGTTCCACCGCCATAAGACCTCCAAAGTGATCGGCGAGGCCCGGTCGCCACAGGAGATACATCATGAAGAAGGTTCTGGGACGTTACGGCAATGATCGCGGCCACTGGGTCGGCGACGGCTTCCCGGTTCGCTCGCTGTTTTCCTATGACAGCGTCGGCAAGCAGGTCAGCCCCTTCCTGCTGCTCGACTACGCCGGTCCGCATAACTTCGAGCCGACCGACAAGCGTCGCGGCGTCGGCCAGCACCCCCACCGCGGCTTCGAGACCGTGACCATCGTCTATGACGGCGAGGTCGAGCACCGCGACTCCACCGGCCAGGGCGGCGTCATCGGCCCCGGCGACGTCCAGTGGATGACGGCGGGCGGCGGCATCCTGCACGAAGAATTCCACTCGCCGGCCTTTGCGCGGACGGGCGGCCCCTTCCGCATGGTGCAGCTATGGGTCAACCTGCCAGCCAGGGACAAGATGACCCGTCCTGGCTATCAGTCGATCCTGAACGCCGACATCCCGACCGTGGCCTTGCCTAGCAATGGGGGGCCTGACAATGCGGGCACGGCCCGGATCATCGCCGGCGCCATGGACGGCTCGAACGGCCCGGCCAGCACCTTCACCCCCATCAATGTGTGGGACGTGCGGCTGAACCGGGACGCCGAGACGACGCTGACCCTGCCGGAAGGCCACACCGCCATCGTGGTCGTCCTGTCGGGCCATGTCACCGTCAACGGCGACCAGCCCGCCGCCGCCGCCGAGGCCCTGCTGCTGGACCGTCAGGGCGACAGCGTCATCCTGAGCGCCGACGCGGATTCCGTTCTGCTGGTCCTGACCGGCGAGCCCATCGACGAGCCCATCGTCGGCTACGGCCCGTTCGTAATGAACAGCGAGGACGAAATCCGTCAGGCCGTCACGGACTTCAACAGCGGCCGCTTCGGCGACATCCCGGCCGCCTGAGCCCCCAGGGCGGTCCGCTTCTGCCAAGGCGGACCGCCCGCCCTTTTCTCTGGCTGTGCGAAATGCTCCGCCGCCAACCGTCGTACAAGGAAAGCCCCATGATCGAACTCGTCATCGACCAGCGCCGCAAGGATCTCGGCGGCGGCTTCGAGGTCGGCCGCGTTCTGCCCTACGCCAAACGCCGCACCGTCGGACCGTTCGTCTTCTTCGATCACATGGGGCCTGTGGACATGCCCGCCGGCATTCCCATGAGCATGGATGTGCGCCCGCATCCGCACATCGGCATCTCGACCCTGTCCTATCTGTTCTCGGGCGAGATCACCCACCGCGACAGCCTGGGTTATCATCAGGATATCCGGCCTGGCGAGGTCAACTGGATGACCGCCGGCAGCGGCGTCACCCATTCCGAACGGCTGGAGCGTGCCCGTCGCGAAGGCGCCCATATGGAGGGCATCCAGGCATGGGTCGCCCTGCCTGACGGTCAGGAAGAGATCGCCCCTTCGTTCGAACACCATGCCGGATCCAGCGCCCTGCCGACCTGGCGCGCCGACGACATATCGGGGCGCATGGTCGCCGGTGAGGCCCTGGGCATGAAGGCGGCTGTCGGCGTCTACTCGCCCCTGCACTATCTTCATCTCGAGATGGAGCCCGGCGCCCGTTTCCAGACCCCGACCGACCATGCTGAAAGCGCCGTCTATGTGGTCTCCGGCCTGGTCGAGATCGATGATGGCCGCCCGCTTGGCCACGGCCAGATGGCGGTGCTGGAAAAGCGCGTCGCCTCGGTCGTCTGCGCCCTGGAACCCAGCGTGGTGATGATCCTGGGCGGCGAGCCGGTCGGTCAGCGCTTCATCGACTGGAACTTCGTCTCCTCGTCGAAAGACCGTCTGGAACAGGCCAAGGCCGACTGGCGCGCCGGGCGCATGAAGCTGCCCGACATGGACGATCAGGAGTTCATTCCCCTGCCGCCCGACCCGATCCCGCCCGCCAATCCCCAGTCCTGAACCCCATGTCCTGAACCCCATGTCCTGAAGAGAACGCCCCTCATGGCCATCGCCCACGCCCACATCGGAACCGCCCGCTACCGGACCTCGATCCGCACGGGCGGCGAACTGAAACACGAACTGACCGCCGACGAGCCTGAGCGGTTGAACGGCGCCGACAGCGGCCCTGCTCCCTTCGACCTGCTGATCTCGGCCCTTGGCGCCTGCACCGCCATTACGCTGAAGATGTACGCCGAAAAGAAGGGCTGGCCGCTGGAGGGGCTGGACGTGCGTCTGGAATATCTCGGCGGCGAGACCCCGCCGCGCATCGAGCGGGTGCTGACCCCGACCGGACCTCTGGACGACGTCCAGCGCGCACGTCTGGCGGACGTGGCCGAACGCACGCCAGTGACGCTTGCCATCAAGAACGGCGTGCCAGTTCACACCACGCTTCAAGTCTGAAAGGCGTCAGCCCGCCGCCTTGGCCGCGATGACCCTGAGGACCGCGTCCCCCGCCAGTTGCGAGGGATCGGCGGCGTCGCGCCCCATCAGATCCAGCGCCGCCGTCTGCTTCGCCGCCTGTTCGGCCCGCGCCTGCGGGTCCAACAGCAGCCGTTGCACCGCGCGCGCCACCTTCTCGGGCGTGGCGTCCTTCTGGATCAGCTCCGGCGCGATCTCGGCGTCGGCGGCGTGGTTGAACAAGGTGGCGTATTTGCCGGTGAAGAAGGGCTTCATCAGCGCATAGCTGAGCGGTTGGAAGCGATAGCCGATGACCATGGGGGCGCCCGCCAGCGCCAGTTCGGTCGAGACTGTGCCGCTGGTCGCCAGGGCCACGGTGGCGGCGCGCATGGCGGCGTATTTCTCGGCCTCCGTCACCAGATGCGCCCGGAAGGGCCAGGCGGCGACGCGTGCGATCACATCGGCGGCGACTGTGCCGGCGGTGACGACCGCCACCTCCAGCGCCGGATTGTCGTGTTTCAACCGCGCGATGGCGGCCTCATAGACCGGCGTCATCAGCCTGATCTCCGACGGCCGGCTGCCGGGCAAGACCAGCAACAGGTCGGCGTCGGGCGCGATGTCCCGCTCGGTCCTGAACGCCGCCGGATCCGCCGCGCTCATGTCCACATGCAGGGCCTGTGAGCCGACGACCGTGGTCGGCAGGCCCTCGCGCTCGAACCACGGCGCATCGAAGGCGTATAGGGCCAGCAGATGGTCCACCGTCGCCGCCAGCGTCTTCGCCCGACCAGGCCGCGAAGCCCAGACCTGCGGCCCGACGTATTTGATCAGGGGCGTGCCCGGCAGCGCCGTTTTCAACGCCTGGGCCACGCGGATGGTGAAGCCCCAGCTGTCGATCAAGACCACGGCGTCGGGCTTTTCCTGCACCGCCAGCGCCACCGTGTCGGCCACCCGCTTCTTGACCGTTCCATAGGCTTTCAAGCCCTCGATCCAGCCCAGAATCGACAGTTCGGCGATGTCGAAGGGGCTGGCCACGCCCTCCTCGGCCAGTTTCGGACCGCCCACGCCGACGAAAGCGACGTCCTTGCCCAGCCGTTTCTTCAGCGCCCGCGCCAGACCGGCGCCCAGTGCATCGCCGGACGCTTCAGCCGCCACCAGCATGATCTTCAGTGGACGGCTCATGAGGACTCTCCGGCAGGCTCGCCCCAGACGAACAGGCCCAGACGATCCGCCGCCGCGATAGTGGCCGCGCGGTCGATGACGATCAGACGCCCGACCTCGCCGCCCACGCCCGCCAGTCCCGCCAGCGCCGCCAGTTCGATGGTGTTGGCGCCGATCACGGGCATGTCCACCCGCAGATCCTGGATCGGTTTGGGCGACTTGCCCAGCGCCCCCTTGCGGGCCTTGGCGTCGCCGCGCAGATCAGCGGGCAGGCTGGCGACGCGCATCAGCATGCCGTCCGTCCCCTCCTGAGCCTCGACCGCCAGCACCAGGCCGTCGCAGACGACCGCGCCCTGACCGATATCCAATTCGCCTGATTTCTTCGCTACATGCAGCGCCTTCTTCAGGTCCTGCAGCTGTTCCGGCGTCGGCGTCACTGCGCCCAGAGCCCCTGCAGGCAGGGTCTCGCCGCCCAGAATGTCATCAGCGCCTTCGACGGCGTAGCCCTCGGCCTCGAACACCGACAGGATTTTGCGCAGCAGGGCGTCGTCGCCCTTGGTCGCCGCCGCGATGATGCCCGGCAAAAGGGTCGCCCCCTTGAAGTCGGGCTTCAGCGTCTTGAAGTCCGGGCGGCTGACGATGCCAGCGAAACAAACCGCTTTGCAGCCCGCCGTCTTCAGCCCGCTCAGGATGCGGCCGATCTCGGCCATGCCGACGTCCATGCCGGGATAGCGCGCCAGGTGCGGGTCGGCGAACCCGGCCAGACGCACCACGAACACGGGCCTCCCCTCGGCCTCGCACCGGGCGGCGACCGACAGAGGCAGCGCCCCGCGCCCCGCGATCAGCGCCAGCTTGTTCATTCGCTCGGCAGGCACAGGGGCCTCTTGCCGTCTTCGCGGATGAAGGCGGTGATCTCCATGATCTCGGGCAGGTCGGCGTATGCCGCCTCCACCCGGTCCAGACGGTCGGCGAAGACGCCCTCGCCCTCGAACAGGTCGCGGAAAGCGGCCAGAAGGCGGCGCACGGCGTCCTTGCCGTAACCCTTGCGCTTCAGACCGATCAGATTCAGCCCGTGCAGCTGCGCGTGATTGCCCCAGGCCGAGCCATAGGGGATGACGTCGCGCGTCACCGCCGCCAGACCGCCGACGATGGCGCCCTGCCCCACCCGTCCGTTCTGATGCACGGCGCACAGCCCGCCCAGAAAGACCTTGTCGCCGATCCGCGCATGACCGCCCAACGTCGCGTTGTTGGCCATCACGACATTGTCGCCAACCACGCAGTCGTGCCCGACATGGGCGCCGGTCATGAACAGGCCGTTGGAGCCGACGCGCGTCACCCCAACACCTTGCGGCGTGCCCCGGTTGAAGCTGGCGTGTTCGCGGATGACGTTGTCCGTCCCGATCTCCAACCGCACGGGCTCGCCGCGATAGCCGTTGTGTTGGGGGTCGCCCCCGATCACGGCGAAGGGATGGATGACGGTGCGGGCGCCGACCGTCGTGTCCTGCTGCACCACCACATGGCTGACCAGACGCACGCCTTGGCTCAAGGTCACGCCCGGCCCGACGGTGCAGAAGGCGCCGACCTGGACGTCGTCAGCCAACCTGGCCGAGGCGTCGATCAGGGCTGTGGGGTGGATCAGGCTCACGTTGCGGGCTGGTCGACGGTGACGACCATGGCGGCGAAGTCGGCCTCTGCCGCCAGCTTGTCGTCGATATAAGTCTCGCCGCGGAACTTGAAGATGTCGCCCCGCGCCCGCGTCACCACCACCTTCATTTGCAACTGGTCGCCCGGCCGCGCCGGCTTTCGGAAACGCACGCCGTCGATGGACATGAACATGATGACCTTGCCCTCGACCGCCACGTCCAGCGACTTGGACATCAACAGGGCCCCGGTCTGGGCCATGGCCTCGACGATCAGCACGCCAGGCATGACCGGGTCGATCGGGAAGTGGCCGGGGAAGAAGGGCTCGTTGTGGGTGACGTTCTTGATGCCGGTGATCGAGGTCGAGGCCACATAGTCCTGGGCCTTGTCGACCAGCAGGAAGGGGTAGCGGTGCGGCAGGCGCCGCATCACCTCGGCATAGTCGATCTTGTCGGAAGGGGCGTCGTTCATGTCTCGATCTCTAAGCGGCGGCGCCTATGATCGCGCCTTACCTGTCACCTGTTTGGCGAGCCAGACCGCTTCGCGCAAGGATTGTCGGATCGGTTTGGCGGGATAGCCGGACCAGGTCTCGCCCGCCGGAATGTCGGCCAGCACCCCGGCGCCGCCTGCGACCCGCGCGCCCGAGTGGATGGTGATGTGGTCTCCCACGCCCGCCTGACCGCCGAACATGACGTTGTCGCCGACCGTCACCGAGCCCGACAGGCCCGTCAGCGCGGCCATCAGGACGTTGCGGCCGATCACGCAATTGTGGCCGATCATGACCAGATTATCGATCTTGGTGTTCTCGCCGATGACGGTGTCGTCATAGGCGCCGCGGTCAATGCAACTGTTGGCCCCGACGGTCACCCCGTCCTGAAGAATCACCCGGCCCAGTTGCTGGACGTCCACGGCCCCGGCTCTGGACCCGGCGGCGCCGAAGCCCGCCTCGCCGATACGGGCGCCGGAATACAGCTTCACCCGGTCGCCGATCAGGGCGAAGCCGACCGAGACATTGGCCCCGATGACGCAATCACGGCCGATCTGGACCCCCGGCCCGATGACCGAATTAGCGCCGATGCGCGTGCCGCTCCCGATCCTGACGCCGCGCCCCAGAACCACGCCGGGCGACAGCTTGACCGTGTCGTCCTCGGCCGCCTGATCCAGGCTTTCGACCTCGTCCAGCGTCAAGGCGCGGTGCAGCAGCAGGGAGGCGCGCGCCCAGGCCGCCTGAGGTTCGCCTGAAATCACCAGGGCGCAGTCTTCGGGCACGCTGTCGCGCGCCGCTTCCGGTGCGATCACGCACCCGGCCCGCGTCGCCTGCAAGGCCGCCAGGAATTTCTTGTCGCCCAGGAAGGCCGCATCCCCGCCCTCGGCTGTGGCCAGAGGCGCGACGGCGGAGATCATGCGATCCCCGCCCCGCACCACTTCGCCGCCGACGCGTTTCGCCAGCTCACTGACGCTCAGCGGCGTCAGGCTCTGGAAAAAGCGGGGATCCGGCACAGGCTGGCGCTTACTGCTGCGGTTGGACCGGAACAGGCAGGCGGTTGAACGACACCGACGGCAGAGCCGTATTCAGGCGCTGGATCACCGCCTCGGTGATGTCCATCGAAGGATTCAGGCTGTAGACCGCGCTACGGTTCAGCAGAATGCTGCATCCACGCTCTTGATACAGGGCGATCACAAGCGGTTCGACAGCCTGGCCAATGGTCTGGAGCTGAACGCTCTGCGTGTATTGCAGTTCGTTCTTGCGGGTCTGCTCCAATTGCTGCGCCTCTTCAACGCGAGCTTGCAGGGCGCGACGGCGCGTACCGTCGGCGTCGGCGGCCTCGCCGCCTTGCTGCAACTGCTGGTATTCCGACTGGATGGTTGAGGCGTAGGGAGACAGTTCACCCTGAACTTCTTGCAACAGGCGCTGCATGCCAGTCTGGACCGACACGCCAGCCGTGGACCGGGCCAGAAGTTCTTCGTTGTCAAACACGCAGACGCCAGCCACCGGCGCGCCATGCGTGATGTTCTGGTTCGGCGTCTGAGCGGCAGCGACGCTGGCGAGCGCCGAAGCGAAGGCGAAGGTTCCGAGAGCGATGAGTTTCATGGTCTGCCTTTGAGCGACGAAGGTCGTCGTGGTTAGAATTGCGTCGAGGTGGAGAAACGGAAGGTTTCAGTCTTGTCGTACTCTTGCTGGCCGATGATATGGCTTAGATCGAAGCGGATCGGCCCCATGGGCGAGCGCCAGTGAATGCTGACCCCCGCCGAAGCTCTCAGCTTCAACTCATCGACAATATTGGTGTCACGAACGCCGTTCGAGTTCACCGTGTAGCGGTCGTCCAGCATGCCCAAGGTGCCGACATCCGTAAACAGAGAGGTGCGGATGCCGTATTCTTCAGGCAGGAAATTCGGGACCGTCAGTTCAACCGTGCCGATGACGTAGAAGTTACCGCCCAGGGCGTCTGTCGTCCTCAGATCGCGGGGACCGATGCCGGCCGTTTCAAAGCCGCGGAAGCTGTTGCCGCCCTTGAAGAAGCGGTCGTTGATGCGGATCGGATCACCGCCCCAACCCGAGATGTAGCCGGCCGAAGCGCTGGTCGACACGATCCAGTTGGGCGTGATGCCCCAATAGGCGGAGACGTCGGCCTCGGTCTTCACATAGTTCACATCACCGCCGATGCCGGCCAGATCCTGGCGCAGCGTCCCGGTCCAGCCCCGCGTCGGACGAACCGGATCGTTACGGCGATCCACCATCAGGGTGTAACCGGCCGAGGAGTTGAGGAAGGATCCGACCTGGTCGCACAGGGCGTTGGATCCCGCACCTGTCGCGCTGCAATAGTTTGTAGGAACGATGATCTCGTCGCTCTTCAGATAGTAGCGAGCGCTCAGCAGCGTATAACCGTTCAGCGGGTAGGACAGCCTCAAGCCGCCGCCCGTCGAGCGATAGTCGTAGGACGAATAGCGACTCAGATCGAAGCGCGAGTGGAAGGCGTCAAAACCGGCGCGCAGATCGCGACCCAGGAACTTCGGCTCGGTGAAACGGAAATCGACCTGTTGACGCAGGGCGCCCCATTCGACCCGCGCCACCACATTCTGGCCTCGCCCCCGGAAGTTCCGCTCTGTGATGCCCAGGTTGACGACAAAGCTGTCGACCGAGCTGAAGCCTGCACCGACGGACAGTTCGCCCGTCGGTTGTTCTTCCACCGTGACGTTGACGACAGAACGATCCGGCGCAGAACCGCGCGCCTCCTCAATCGTCACATCCTTGAAGAAGCCCAGCCCCCTCAGATTGTTGCGCGAACGCTCCAGCAGGGTTCGGTTGAAGGCGTCGCCTTCCGTCAGCATCAGTTCGCGCCGGATGACATTGTCCAGCGTGCGCGTGTTGCCGATGACGTTGATGCGGTCAATGTAGACGCGCTGGCCTTCCTTGACGTTGAAGGTCACATCGACAGTGTTGGTGTCGCGGTTGATATTATAGGTCGGCTCGATCTCGACGAAGGCGTAACCCGCCGATCCTGCAGCGAAGGTCAGGGCGTCGACAGCCGTCTCGATCTTGTCGCTCTCGTACAACTGCCCTTGCCGGATCGGCAGCAGCAATTTGAGGAAGTCCGGGTTCAACCGGTCATTCTCGGTGGCGACGTCAATGGTTCCGAAATTGAAGCGCGCGCCTTCGTCCACGGTGACAGTGATGCCGAAAGCGCTGTCGTCGGGCGCCAGTTCACTGATCGCCGACAGGACGCGGAAATCATAATAGCCGCGGTTGGTGTAGAATTTCCGCAGTTGCTCGCGGTCGTAGTCCAGACGGTTCGGGTCGTAGTTGTCGGCGGAGGAGAACAACCGGTACCAGGCTGATTCCCGCGTGACCATGACTTCGCGCAGGTCGCTATCCGAGAACGCGCTGTTGCCCAGGAAGGTGATGGCGCGAACCCCCGTCTCCGGGCCTTCGTTGATTTCAAACACGACATCGACGCGGTTCTGGTCCAACTGCACCAGCTTGGGCGTCACTGTCGCCGAGATGCGCCCCGAAAGACGATACAGTTCGACAATCTTGCCGACATCTTCCTGCACGCGGGCGCGGGTGTAGATGCCGCGCGGGCGCAGGGTGATTTCCTTAGTCAGCTTTTCAGTGCCGACCGCGCTGTTCCCCTCGAACGTCACCTGATTGATGATCGGGTTCTCGACGATCTCGACGATCAGGTCGCCGTTCTGCACGCCCAGTTGCACGTCGGCGAAAAGATTGGTCCGCGTCAGGGTGCGGACCGCCACATCAAGCGTGGCCGCATCGACAGTATCGCCTGGCTGGATCGGCAGATAGGACAGAATGGTTGTCTGGTCGATGCGCTGGGCGCCGCGCACCAGGATGCGGTTGACGACCAATCGTTCCTCTTGCGGAGCAGCCGCCCTGACCGGAGGCGCGTCCTGCACCGTGATGGGCGCTGCTGGCGCGGTCTGCGCCTGGGCCAGAGCCGGGCCGGACAATCCCGCTGCGAAAGCGAGCGCCATCAGGCTGGGGCTGACGCCACGGGCGAAACGGAGGGCGGGCGCATCGGATCGAATCATACGGAGAACCATCGGGGGCTGGCGTCGGCTCGTCATGCGAACCCGCCGAGGAATTTGAAAAGACTCAGTTTCTGCAGATCATTCCAGGTTGCGAAGAGCATCAATCCCACCAGCAACACAAGGCCGACCCGATAACCGAATTCCTGCGCACGCGCGGGTACCGGCCTACGCGCCACAGCTTCATAGCCGTAGAACAGCAGATGGCCCCCGTCGAGCACCGGAATCGGCAAGAGGTTTAGAAAGCCCATTCCGATCGAAACTATGGCGCCGAAATAGACCAGTGTCAGAGCGACGCTTCTGGCCTGATCGCCCAGATTGTCTCCACCCGCCGCAGCCGCCTGCTGGGTGATGCCGCCGGCCGCCTTGGCGATGCCGACCGGCCCGTTGAGCAGATCCCCCGATTCCTTGCCGACGAAGATGCGCCCCAGATATTTGAACGTGCCTTCCAGCGTAGAACGGAACACGCCCGCGCCCTTGGCCGCCGCTTCTATCGGGTTCAACGGCCGGATGGTCACATCCTGACGCAAACCGCCGAGAGACAGGCCGATCCGGGCCACGCGGATGCGCCCCGCCACCGCGTTGTCCTCAGTCTGGCGCACCGGCGTGGCGACCAGCGTCACGATCTGACCGGCCCGGTCCACAGTGAAGGTCATGGGATCATTGGCGCTCAGCACCACGGCCTGTGTGACTTCGGCGCCTTCCTGAACCGCCCGCCCGTTTATGGCCAGGATCAGATCAAGCCGCTGGAAGCCCGCAGCGGCGGCGGGCGTGTCCGCCGCCACGGCCATGACGCGCGGCGCCACCCTCTGTTCGCCGACCACGCTGAACAACGCTGTCAGCAGCACCATGGCCAGCAGGAAGTTCGCCGCCGGACCCGCCGCCGTGATCAGCGCCCGCTGCCATACGGGCTTGAAATGGAAATAGTCGCGCTCGGCCCCTGCCCCGCCCTCGGCGATCAGGCGCTGGCGCAGTTCCGCCAGACCGGCCTGATCCGGCACGCTGGCCGCATCCAGATCGCCCGAAAACTTCACATAGCCGCCTAGCGGCAGCCATCCCAGCCGCCACTCCGTGCCGCGTTTGTCCACACGGCTGAACACCGCCCGGCCGAAGCCGATGGAGAAGCGGTCGATCTTCACCCCGAACGCCCGCGCCACCAGGAAATGGCCCAGCTCATGCAGGGTGACGATGGTCGTCAGCACCAGCAGGAAGGGCAGCACATACAGCAGTATCTGGCCGACGAAGGCGGTCATGCAGTCTTGGTCTCCCCACGGTCGGTCATGCCGCCGCGTCCATGGCCGAAACGATCGATTCCGCCACCCGGCGGGCTTCGCGGTCCACGGCCAGAGCCGCATCGCACGCATCACCCGCAACGGAAGCCGGTCCTTCGACCATCAGTTGCGCCAAGGTGTCGGCGACGACTGCGGCAATATTGAGAAAGGCCAGACGCCGCTTCAGGAAGGCGATGGCGGCGACCTCGTTTGCGGCGTTGAACACGATGGGCGCCGCGCCCCCCGCCTGCAGCGCCTCGCGCGCCAGTTTCAGGGCCGGGAAACGCGTCTCGTCGGGCGCCTCGAACGTCAGCCGTCCCAGAGCCGCCAGATCAAGACGCGGCGCGGGCCAGGCGATCCTGTCGGGCCAGGCCAGGGCGCAGGCGATGGGCGTCTTCATGTCCGGCGGCCCCATCTGGGCCAGTGTCGAGCCGTCGATGTATTCGACCAGGCTGTGGATGATGGATTCCGGATGGACCACCACGTCGATCTTCTCGGCAGGCATGTCGAACAGATAGGCCGCCTCGATCATCTCCAGGCCCTTGTTGGCCATGGAGGCGCTGTCGACCGAGATCTTGGCTCCCATGCTCCAGTTCGGATGGGCCACGGCCTGTTCAGGCGTGATGCCGGTCAGCGCCGCGCGCGGCGTGTTGCGGAACGGCCCGCCAGAGGCGGTCAGGATCAGGCGCGACACCTGTTCCGGCGCCGCATGCGGAAACACCTGAAAGATGGCCGAATGCTCGGAATCGACCGGGATCAGCCGTCCTCCGGCCCGCTTGACGCGTTCGATCAGCGCCGGGCCGCAACAGACCAGGCTCTCCTTGTTGGCCAGGGCCAGGGTCGCGCCCGTCCCCGCCGCCGCCCAGGTGGACCTCAGACCCGCCGCACCCACGATGGAGGCCATGATCCAGTCCGCCGGGCGCGTCGCCGCCTCAACGACCGCTGCATCGCCCGCCGCCGCCTCGACGCCGGTTCCCGCCAGGGCGTCGCGCAGGTCGGACAGTCTCGCAGGGTCAGCCGTGACCGCGATGCGCGGCCGCCAGCGCCGCGCCTGATCGGCCAGAAGCTTGATGTTGTCGCCGCAGGTCAGGGCCTCGACCGCAAAGGCGCCCGTGCCCGCCGTCTCGGCCTGATCCATCAGGTCCAGCGTCGAACAGCCGACCGATCCGGTCGAGCCCAGCACGGTGACGCGGCGGCGGATCATGCGCCGAACCCCGTCTGAATGACGATCAATCGCCCGCAGGCGACCACCACCACGGCGAACATCAGTCCGTCGACCCGATCAAGCAGGCCGCCGTGTCCGGGGATCAGCTTGCCCGCATCCTTGACGCCGTATCGCCGCTTCAGCGCCGATTCCCACAGATCGCCCGCCATGGTGGCCAGCGCGCCCAGCAGGCCCAGCACCGCGCCCCAGAAGGCATGCAGCCCCATGTCAGGCCAGAAGCCGAACCAGTTGTGGAAGCTTCCCGCCAGCAAGGCTCCGGTCAGCGTGCCCGCCGCCAAACCGCCAAAGAAGCCCGACCACGTCTTGTTCGGCGAAAAGCGCGGCCACAGCTTGGGCCCGCCCACCAGACTGCCGACTACATAGGCCATGGAATCCGCGGCCCAGGTGATGGCGAAGGCGAACACCGTCCAGGCCAGGCCCAGCATGGGATCGTTGTCGCCGTATCCGTTGCGAAGCCAGATCAGCAGGACGGCGGGCCAGCCGAGGTAGAGCACTCCATAGGCCGCATCCAGCGCCTCTTCACCCCGGCTGCGGGCGTAGAGCGCCGCCGCACCGGCCCCGAAGACCAGCAGAACCAGCGCCAGCGACAACTGGTCGGCGTAGGCGGCGATCACCCCGGCGACCAGGCCGAAACCCACCGCCCCGGCCATGACCCGCCACGCCCGCGAGGCGCTCATCGTCGCCCACTCGACCGCCAGCATGGCGCAGGCCGCCAGCATCAGCGCCAGGAACCACACCCCGCCCAGCCAAATGGCCAGAACCGCAGCCGGTGCCAGCACGACGGCGGATGCGGCTCTCAGCCCGATATCGCCCGCTTTCACAGCCATCAGCCGGCCACGCGCGCCGTTTCGGCCACGCTGTTGCGACCGCCGAAACGCCGATCCCGGTTCTGGAATTGCTTCACCACGTCCGCCAGGGCTTCAGGGCCGTAGTCCGGCCAGAGAATGTCCTGATAGACCAGTTCGGCGTAGGCCGCCTCCCACAGCAGGAAGTTCGACAGCCTCTGCTCGCCCGAGGTCCGCACGATCACATCCACCGGCGGTCCGCCCGCTGACGACAGATGGGCGTCGATGACCGCCTCACTCAGCGGTTCGGTCGTCTCACCCGCCAGAATCCGCTCCACATGGCGCTGGGCGGCATCGACGATGTCGGCTCGCCCGCCATAGTTGAAGGCGACCTGCAGCAGAAATTTCTCATTGTGCGCCGTCTGCGCCTCGGCTCGGTCCACGATGGCGGCGATGTCGGCGGGCAGGCCCGCGCGCCGTCCCAGCACCTTCACCCGCACCCCGGCCTTCTCCAGCCGTTTCAGATCGCTGGCCACATAGGTGCGCACCAGACCCATCAGATCCGAGACCTCGCTGGCCGGGCGGCTCCAGTTTTCGGTCGAGAACCCGAACACCGTCAGGCAGCGGATGCCCAGGTCGGGCGCCGCCTGGATGGTGCGCTTCAACGCCTTGACCCCCTCGCGGTGGCCCAGGGCGCGCGTCAGTCCGCGCTGCTCGGCCCAGCGCCCGTTGCCGTCCATGATCAGGGCGACGTGGCGAGGTCCGGCGGTCGTCCCGGCGGCGTTGAGGTCTGGGCTGGTCATGGCGGAGGCGGGTCGGACGGCGTCGTCAGACCTGCATGATCTCCTGTTCCTTGGTCTTCAGCGCTTCATCGACGCGCTTGATGGCGGCGTCGGTGTCCTTCTGGACCTCGGTCTCCATCTTCTTCTGGTCGTCCTGGCTGATGTCGCTGGTCTTTTCGGCCTTCTTCAGGTCGTCGTTGGCGTCGCGGCGGATGTTGCGGATCGCGATCTTCTGCTGCTCGGCGTATTTGCCGGCCAGCTTGGCCAGTTCCTTGCGGCGTTCCTCGGTCAGCGGCGGCACGGGGATGCGCAGCGTCTGGCCGTCGACGATGGGGTTCAGGCCCAGACCGGCGGCGCGGATGGCCTTCTCGACCGGCCCGACCATGCTCTTGTCCCAGACGCTGACGGCGATCATGCGCGGCTCGGGCACGCTGATGGCGGCGACCGAGTTCAGCGGCGCGCTGCTGCCGTAGGCCTGGACCTGCACGGGGTCCAGCAGGCCGACGTTGGCCCGGCCCGTCCTGAGGCCGTTGAACTCTTCCTTCAGGGCGGCGACGGACTTGTCCATGCGTTCGCGGTAGGTTTGCAGATCGGGCTTGGCCATGGGCGTTTCTCGTCGATTCTAGTCGTTATCGGTTCAGGCTTTGGACGATATCACAGTGAACGTGCCTTCGCCCGTCAGGGTCCGGCGCAGCGACTTGTCCTCGCGGATCGAGAAGACCACGATCGGGATGCCGCTGTCGCGCATCAGGGCGATGGCCGAGGCGTCCATGACCTTCAGGTCCTTGGCCAGCACATCGTGATAGGTCAGCGTCTCATAGCGGGTCGCGGTCGGGTCCTTCTTGGGGTCGGCCGTATAGACGCCGTCCACGCTGGTGCCCTTCAGAAGCGCGTCGCAGCCCATTTCCGCCGCCCGCAGCGCCGCCCCCGAATCGGTCGTGAAGAAGGGGGCGCCCACGCCGGCGGCGAAGATCACCACCCGGCCCTTTTCCAGATGGCGCAGCGCCCGGCGGCGCACATAGGGCTCGGCCACGGCGTTCATGGTCAGGGCGCTCTGCACCCGCGTTTGCACGCCGATCTTCTCCAGCGCCGCCTGCATGGCCAGGGCGTTCATGACCGTGGCCAGCATGCCCATGTAGTCGGCGGTCGCCCGCTCCATGTCGCCCGCGGCCTTGGACAGTCCACGGAAGATGTTGCCGCCGCCGATGACCAGGCAGATTTCAACGCCCTCGCGCGACACCTGGGCCACGGCCTGGGCCACGTCGGCGACCATCTTCATGTCGATGCCGTAAGGCTGATCGCCCATCAGCACCTCGCCCGACACCTTCAGCAGGACGCGCTTGTATCGGAACTCGGCGGGGGCGTTGGGCATGGGGACTGGTCCTGGGTCGGCGCGGAATCGGCCCCTTATAGGCAGCGCCCCGCCCGGTTCAAAGCCTCTCTGCTTCCTTCTCCCCCAACGCCTTCCTTCTCCCCTTGAGGGAGAAGGTGGCCCGTCAGGGCCGGATGAGGGGTAAGTCAGCCTCAGGCTCACCGTCGGACGATTATCGAGCCGAACCATACCTCTCATCCGAGCGGCTCCGCCGCCCACCTTCTCCCTCAAGGGGAGAAGGATGAATCAGAGCCTCAAAATCACCGTCTCTACGATCGGCCTGCGGTCCCAGAACTGCTGGCTGGCCTTCTTCAGGGCCCGCCCGACAGCCTGTTCGATGACCATTTCGTCGTGCAGGGCCTCGCCCTTTAGCTTGGACACCGTCTGCTCGACCCGTTCCGCCAACGCATCCAGGGCGTCGCCCAGCGGCTTTTCGTCGTCGCCCGGCAGGCCGATGGAGCGCACGTCGATGTCGCTGACGATCTTGCCGCGCTTGTCCATGGCGAAGGAGACCACCAGCACGCCGTTGGTCGAGGCGTGACGCCGCTCGTGCAGCGCCTCACCCTGCTCCGTCACCAGACGCCCGCCGTCGACGTACAGACGGCCCGAGGGCACTTCGTCGATGATGGCCGCGGGTCCGGGGGCCAGACGCACCATGTCGCCGTTGCGCGGCGTCACCGTCTCGGCGATGCCGATGTCCTTGGCCAGGTTGGCGTGTTCAGCCAGGTGGCGGCGCATGCCGTGCGTCGGCACGGCGATCTTCGGCCGCGCCCAGGCGTACATCTGGCGCAGCTCGGCCCGGCAGGGGTGGCCCGAGACGTGGATGCCCGGATGGTCCTTCTCGGTGTAGAGGCGCACACCCCGGTCGGTCAGCTTGTCCTGCAGACGGCCGATCGACAGTTCGTTTCCGGGGATGACCCGCGACGAGAAGATGCAGTGGTCGCCCTTGCTCAGCTTGATGTAGGGGTGGGTTCCCTCGGCGACGCGCGACAGGGCCGCCCTCGCCTCGCCCTGGCTGCCGGTGCACAGATACAGGATCTCGTCGGCGGGCCAGACGCGGGCCTCCTGTTCGCTCAGGAAGGGTTTGACGTCGTTCAACATGCCGACCGACTTGGCCGCCGAGGTGATGCGGTGCATCGAGCGTCCGGCCAGCGACACGCGCCGTCCCGCCGCCTCTGCGGCACGGATCACGCTGTCCATGCGCGCCACGTTGGAGGCGAAGCAGCCGACGGCGATCCGCCCCTTCAGCCCGCCGATCAGTTCGGCCAGGGCGTCGCGGACGCCGCCTTCGGAACCCGCCGAGCCTTCGACGAACACATTGGTGCTGTCGCAGACCATGGCCAGAACGCCTTCGTCGCCCAGACGGGTGATGGCGTCGGAATCGGTGACTTCGCCGACGACGGGTTCATCGTCGATCTTCCAGTCGCCGGTGTGCAGCACCGTGCCCAGCGGCGTCCTGATCGCCAGACCGTTCGGTTCGGCGATGGAGTGGGTCAGGGTGATGTAGTCCACCTGGAACGGCCCCAGGTCGATCGAGCCGCCCAGCGGAATCTCGATCAGTTCGACCTGGTCCAGAATTCCGGCGTCACGCAGCTTTTCGCGGATCAGGAAGGCGGTGAAGGGCGTGGCGTACAGCGGCGCCTTCATGCGCGCCCACAGCCAGCCCAGGGCGCCGATATGGTCCTCGTGCGCGTGAGTCAGCACGATGCCCAGAATTTCCTCGCCTTCCAGGAAGGAAGGATCAGGCACGATCACGTCCACGCCCGGCGTCGACAGATCGCCGAAGGTGACGCCGACATCGACGACCAGCCATTTGCGATTCATCTCCGGCCCGTAGCCGTAGAGGTTGAGGTTCATTCCGATCTCGTTCGAGCCGCCCAGCGGCAGGAAAACGAGTTCGTCGTCAGTGCGTTTTTTCATAGATCCTTGAGGTGGGTGTTCCGCCGCCAGATTTCCAGCAGGCCGCGGATGGTCAGGTCCGGATCGAACCGGTCGATTGAATCTGTTGCGCCTTCAAACAGGCTGGCCACGCCGCCGGTTCCGATGACGGTCATGGGCTTGCCCCACTCGGCCTTCATGCGCGCCACCAGCCCCTCGATCAGGGCGATATAGCCCCAGAAGACGCCGGACTGCATGTTGGACACCGTGTCCTTGCCGATGACCTTCGCGGGTCTTTGAATGGCGATGCGGGGCAACATTGCGGCGGCCTCGTGCAGGGCCTGCAGGGACAGGTTGACGCCGGGGGCGATGACGCCGCCCTCGAACGCTCCGTCGGCCGCCACAACGTCGAATGTGGTGGCCGTGCCGCTGTCGATCACGATCAGGTCGCCGGGATAGGCCAGATGCGCCCCGATGGCGTTGACCAGACGGTCCGCCCCCGCCTCGCTCGGCTTGTCGATGCGCGCGGCGATGCCCAGGTCGACATTGTCGCCGATGACCAGAGGCTCCACGTTCAGATAGCGCCGCGCCAGATTGCGCAGGTTGAAGATCGACTGCGGCACCACGCTGGAGATGATGCAGCCGGTCAGTTGACTGATCTCCAGCCCGCGCATGGTCAGCAACTGGTGCAGCCAGACGGCGTATTCATCCGCCGTGCGGTTGGAATAGGTCGAGGTCCGCCACTGGGCGATCCATTCGGATCCGTCGTGGATCGCGAACAGGGTGTTGGTGTTGCCTTGCTCGATGGCCAGCAGCATCAGCGCACCGTCCTTTCAGTCCTGCCCCGAAACCCGTCATCCTCGGGCTTGTCCCGAGGACCTATTGCGGCGGACGCGCGATCATCAACCGGCTTCACCGACTGCATGACACGGCTGACGCCCGGGATGTCCGAACCATGGGCCCTCGGGACAAGCCCGAGGGTGACGGATGAAGGGCGAGACAGATTCACGCTGCACTCCCGAAAAACACATCCCCGGCGGAGATCAGCCGCAGCGATCCGTCCGCCAGACGCAGTTTCAACGCGCCGTCCGCGGCCACGCCCTCGGCCCGGCCCTCGACCGTCTCATTCCCCAGCCGCGCCACGGCCGGCCCGTCCAGTCCCGGCGTCCGCGCCGCCCAGCCGTCCAGTATGGGCTCGAACCCCAGTGTCTCCCAGCGTCCCTGCCAGACGGCGAAGGCTTCGGCCAGCCGCCGGGCCGCGGCCTCTATGCTCGGCGGCGCCGACACCTCTGCGGCCAGATGGTGGATCAGGGCCGTCGCGGGCCGCTCCGTCCCCTCCGGCGCCTGGGCCAGGTTGACGCCGATCCCGACCGCCAGCCACAGACCGCCCGACGCATGCGCCCCGGATTCGACCAGAATGCCCGATGTCTTCTGCCCCGCCAGCATCACGTCATTGGGCCATTTGATCGTCACCAGCGACGGCGGCGCATAGCTGTCCAGCAGGTCCGCGACCGCCAGGGCGGCGATGAAGGTGATCTGGGCCGCTTCCGCAGGTGGCTTGCGCGTGACCGTCAGAAGCGTGGCGGTCAGATTGCCGCTGTCGCTCTCCCACGCCCGGCCGCGCCGGCCCCTGCCCTCGCTCTGGCGACGGGCGGAAATCCACAGAGGGCCGGTCTCCCCGGCCTCGGCGCGGCGGCGGGCCTCGGCGTTGGTCGAGTCGATCTGGTCGAGCAACAGGACGGGCGCCGCGCCCGCCGTCATCCGGCGCCGAAGCCCGAGGCGGCGATGCGGCTCAGCGGGTCGATCCAGATCAGGGCCACGACAACGCCCGGGAAGGCGAAGGCCGCGCAGGCCCAGCCGACCACCTTGGTCTCGATCGACGCCTTGTCGAACGGAACCTCATCCACCGGGGCGTCGAACCACATCAGCTTAATGATCCGCAGATAGTAGAAGGCCGCCACGACCGAGGCCACGAGACCCGCCGTCGCCACCATCCAGTAGCCCGCGTCCGCCGCAGCGCCGAAGATGTAGTATTTGCTCCAGAAGCCCGAGAACGGCGGCATGCCCAGCACCGACAGACACAGCACCGTCAGGGCGATGGCCGTCACCGGCCGCGTCTTCTTCAGGCCCGCCAGTTCGCTGATGTTGCGCACTTGCTTGCCGTTCTTGGTCAGCGACAGCAGGATGGCGAAGAAGCCCATCTGGTCGATGATGTAGAGGGTCAGGAAGACCAGCAGGGCTTGCAGGCCCAGCGCCGTTCCCGCCACCAGAGCCAGCAGGGCGTAACCGATGTTGGCGATGGAGGAATAGGCCAGCAGCCGCTGGATGTTCTTCTGGGCCAGGCCGCCGAAGGCGCCGACCGCAAACGAGATCAGCGAGATCAGCACCAGAACCTGGGCCCATTTGTCGTGCGATCCGGCGAAGCCTTCGGTCAGCACGCGGGCGAACAGCACCATGGCAGCCACCTTGGGCGCGGTCGAGAAGAAGGCCACGACCGGCGTCGGCGCGCCTTCATAGACATCCGGCGTCCACATGTGGAACGGCGCCGCCGAGACCTTGAAGGCCAGACCGCAGATCAGGAAGACCAGGCCGAACACCAGGCCGACCGAAGGATTGGCCACGGCGTAGGCGGCGATTTCGTCAAAGCGCATCGAACCGGCGAAGCCGTAGATCAGGCTGGCGCCGTACAGCAGCAGGCCCGACGACAGGGCGCCCAGCACGAAATACTTCAGCCCCGCTTCCGACGCCTTCAGGTCGTCGCGATGATAGGCGGCCAGCACATACAGGGCCAGCGAGTGCAGCTCGACGCCGACGTAGAGGGAGATCAAATCGCCCGACGACGCCATCATCCCCATGCCCGCCGCGGCCAGCACGATCAGGATGGGATATTCGAACTTGGCGATCTTCTGGCGGTGCATCCACCCGTCGCCCAGCACGATGGCCACGGCACTGGCGATGAAGATCAGCGCCTTGCCGTAGACCGACAGCGGGTCGGCCACATAGGCGCCGTTGAAGGCCGTGCCCAGCGGCCCAGTCAGCGTCAGCGCCGTCGCCACGCCCAGAACGGCCACGGCCAGAACGGAGATCAGGCGCGTGCTGCGCTCGCCCATGATGGCGCCGAGCAGCAGCAGCACCAGGCCGCCGACGGCCAGCGTCACCTCTGCGGCGGACAGTTGAAGGGCGGGGATCAGGTCTTGCATCATGGTCTCACCCGCCGATCACAGCGCGATAGGTGGCGGTCAGCGCCTCGACCGAGGCGGCGGTGTAGTTCAGCACCAGCCCCGGCTGGACGCCCAGCCAGATGGTGCCGACGATCAGCGGAACGAACAGCGCCAGCTCGCGCTTGTCGATGTCCGAAATGGTCTTCAGCGCCGGGTTCTTGATCTCGCCGAACATGACGTTGCGGTAGAGCGTCAGGGCGTAGACGGCCGAGAAGATCACGCCCGAGGCGGCGATCAGAGCCGTCCAGGTCGATGCCTGATAGGCGCCCGTCATGGTCAGGACTTCACCGACGAAGCCCGACGTCCCCGGCAGGCCGACATTGGCCATGGTGAACATCAGGAAGATGGCGGCGAACCACGGCATCTTCGACGTCAGGCCGCCGTAGAAGGCGATCTCACGCGTGTGCATCCGGTCATAGATGGCACCGACGCAGAGGAAGAGCGCGCCCGAGATCAGGCCGTGGCTCAGCATCTGGAAGACCGCGCCCTGAACGCCGGTGTCGTTGCCGGCGAAGATGCCCATGGTCACGAAGCCCATGTGCGCGACCGACGAATAGGCGATCAGCTTCTTCATGTCCGTCTGACGGAAGGCCACCAGCGAGGTGTAAACGATGGCGATCACCGACAGCACGAAGACGAACGGCGCGAACATCTGCGACGCCTGCGGGAACATCGGCAGGTTGAACAGGATGAAGCCGTAACCGCCCAGCTTCAGCAGGATGCCGGCCAGGATGACCGAACCCGCCGTCGGGGCCTGAACGTGAGCGTCCGGCAGCCAGGTGTGCACCGGCCACATCGGCATCTTCACCGCAAACGAAGCGAAGAAGGCCAACCACAGGATCGGCTGCACCGAAGGACTGAAAGCATATTCCTTCAGCGCCGGAATGCTGGTCGTGCCCGCCTCATGCGCCATCCACAGCATGGCCAGCAGCATGAGCACCGACCCCAGCAGGGTGTAGAGGAAGAACTTGTAGGCCGCGTAGATGCGGTTCTGACCGCCCCAGATGCCGATGATCAGGAACATCGGCACCAGGGTGCCTTCGAAGAAGATGTAGAACAGGAACAGGTCCAGCGAGGTGAACACCCCGGTGACCAGCGTCTGCAACACCAGGAAGGCGATCATGTAGTCAGACACGCGGTCCGTGATCGTCTTCCAGCTGGCCAGAATGCAGATGGGCATCAGGAAGGCCGTCAGCAGCACGAACAGGACCGAAATCCCGTCCACGCCCAGATGATAGCCCGCGCCCGCGAACCAGACGTAGTTCTCGACGAACTGATAGGCCGCGCTGGATTGATCGAATCCGGCGACCAGCACCACAGCCACGACCAGGGCGACCAGGGTCGTGCCCAGGGCCAGCCAGCGGGCGGCGTTGTCCGAACCGTTCTTGTTGAACAGCCGCGCCAGCAGGATCAGCCCCGCGCCGACCAGCGGCAGGAAGGTGACGACGCTCAGAATGAAGGGGATCTGGGGCAAGATCAGGCTCCCCACGAGGTGATGGCGAAGGCGAGGAAGCCGACCAGACCGATCAGCATCACGAAGGCGTAGAAGTAGACGTAGCCCGACTGGAACCGCGCCAGACCGCCCGCGAACTTGCGGGACAGCCATGCCATGCCGTTGGGTCCGCCCCCGTCGATGATGCGCACGTCGCCCACCTTCCAGAACAGATCGCCCAGGGCCTTGGTCCCGCGCACGAAGACGGCGTCATACAGCTCGTCGAAATACCACTTGTTGTAGAGGAAGGCGTAAACCGCCCCTCCCCGCTCGGCCATCTGCCGCGCCGCGCCTTCCTTGACCACATACAGCCAGTAAGCCGCAAAGGTGCCGATCAGCGTCAGGATCAGCGGCGACCACTTCACCCAGGTGGGCACATTGTGGCTCTCGTGCAGGACGTGGTTGGCTTCGGCCACAAAGATGGCGCCGCGCCAGAAATGCTCTTCATGGTGGCCGATGAAGCTGGGCGCGAACACCAGACCGGCCGCGACCGCGCCGACCGACAGAAGCAGCAGCGGGATCAGCATGACCCCCGGGCTCTCATGCGGCTTCAGCGGGCCGTGGTGGCCATGGTCGTCGTGCGCGTGATCGTCGTGATCCGCGATCGGCTCCGAATGGGTCTCCAGCTGAGCATGCGAGGCGTGATCGTCATGGGCGTGACCATGGGCGTCCTCTTCTTTCCACTGCGGCTTGTTGTGGAAGGTCATGAACACCAGACGCCACGAATAGTAGGCCGTCAGACCCGCCGCCGTGATGCCGACCAGGAAGGCGAAGAAACCGAAGGCGCTATGGCCCGTCGTCGCCGCCGCATAAGCGCTCTCGATGATGGAGTCCTTGGAGTAGAAGCCGGCGAAGCCGCCCACGCCGGGAATACCCAGGCCGGTGATGGCGATGGTGCCGATGGTCATGACCGCATAGGTCACGGGCAGCAGCTTCCACAGCCCGCCCATCTTACGCATGTCCTGCTCATGGTGCATGCCCGCGATCACCGAACCGGCGCCGAGGAACAGCAGGGCCTTGAAGAAGGCGTGCGTGAACAGGTGGAACATTGCGGCCTGATAGGCGCCGACGCCCACGGCGAAGAACATGTAGCCCAGCTGCGAACAGGTCGAATAGGCGATGACCCGCTTGATGTCGTTCTGCATCATGCCGACCGTGGCCGCGAAGATGGCGGTGATCGCGCCGATGACGGCGATGACGCCCGAAGCGACCGGCGCATACTCATAGATCGGGCTCAGCAGGCAGACCATGTAGACGCCGGCGGTGACCATGGTCGCCGCGTGGATCAGGGCCGACACGGGCGTCGGGCCCTCCATGGCGTCAGGCAGCCAGGTGTGCAGGAAGAACTGCGCCGACTTGCCCATGGCGCCGATGAACAGCAGCACGCCCGCCAGATCCAGCGCCGACCAGCGGTGGCCCAGGAAGTCCCAGCCCGTGCCGGCCTTGTCGGCGATCATCGGGAACAGTTCGGCGAACTGGATCGTGCCGAACATCCAGAAGACGGTCATCATGCCCAGCAGGAAGCCGAAGTCGCCGACTCGGTTGACCACGAAGGCTTTGATGGCGGCCGCCGAGGCCGTGTCCTTCTTGAACCAGAATCCGATCAGCAGATAGGACGCCAGGCCCACCCCTTCCCAGCCGAAGAACATCTGCAGGAAGTCCGCCGCCGTCACCAGCGCCAGCATCATGAAGGTGAACAGGCTCAAATAGGCGAAGAACCGGGGCTTGTCCGGGTCTTCGGCCATGTAGCCCCAGCTGTAGAGGTGGACCAGCGACGACACCGACGTCACCACCACCAGCATGGTCGCCGACAGGGCGTCGATGCGGATCGACCAGTTCGACTGGAACTCGCCCACATGGATGAAGGGCGCCAGATGGACGGTGAAGGGCTCCAGGTCGCCCCAGGTCCAGGCGCCGAAGATCATCCACGCACAGACGCATGAGACGAACAGCAGCCCGGTCGTGACGGCCTGCGAGGCCACATTGCCGATGCGACGACCGAAGAAGCCAGCCACGGCGGCGCCGAACAGGGGGGCGAAAACGCCCAGTATGGCGAGAGTCTGCGGATTCACGATCAGCCCTTCATGACCGAGGCATCGTCAACCGCGATATCGCCGCGGTTGCGGAAGAAGGTCACCAGAATGGCCAGTCCGATGGCGGCCTCGGCGGCGGCCACGGTCAGCACGAACATGGCCATGATCTGCCCGGAGATGTCGTGCAGATAGGCCGAAAAGGCGACGAAGTTGATGTTCACGGCCAGCAGGATCAGCTCGACCGACATCAGGATGATGATGATGTTCTTGCGGTTCACGAAGATGCCGAACACCCCGATGGTGAACAGGATGGCGGCCACCGCCAGATAGTGGTGCAGGGAAACGGCCATCAGATCAGATCCTCGGGATTGACGCCTGCGCCGGTGGTCACGGATTTGATTTCCATGGCCGTCTTGGCGTCGCGGGCGACCTGGGCGTTGATGTCCTGACGCTTGACGCCGGGGCGGTGGCGCAGGGTCAAGATGATGGCCCCGATCATGGCGATCAGCAGCACGATCCCCGCCGCCTGGAAGATGTAGACATAGTCGGTGTAGAGCACCCGGCCGATGGCCTCGACATTGGACTGGTCCGCCGTCGCGGCCAGAGGTCCGGTCGAGTCCGCCGCCGCGCCGCCGTTGGCCACCACGACGGAAATGACGACCATCTCGGCCAGCAGCACCACGGCCACGATCCCCGCCAGCGGCAGGTAGCGCGCATAGCCTTCACGCAGCTTCACGAAGTCGACGTCCAGCATCATGACGACGAACAGGAACAGCACCGCCACGGCGCCGACGTAGACGACGACCAGCAGCATGGCCAGGAACTCGGCGCCCAGCAGCACGAACAGTCCCGCCGCCGAAAAGAACGACAGGATCAGCCACAGCACGCTGTGGACGGGGTTCCTTGCGGTGACGACCAGCAGGCCGCTCACCGTGACCACCGCCGCCAGCAGATAAAAGGCAATGCCTTGCAACATCGGAGGCCTCAGCCCCTTTCGACTATGGCGGCGATCCCGATTGGAATCGCGGCCCGTTTCAGCGTGTGCGCCTTACCGGTAAGGCGCGTCGAGTTCCAGATTCTTCGCGATCAGCCGTTCCCAGCGGTCGCCGTTGTCGAGCAGTCGGGCCTTGTCATACAGCAGCTCTTCGCGCGTCTCGGTGGCGAACTCGCTGTTCGGTCCCTCGACGATGGCGTCCACCGGGCAGGCTTCCTGGCACAGGCCGCAGTAGATGCATTTGACCATGTCGATGTCATAACGGGTCGTGCGGCGGCTGCCGTCGGCGCGCGGCTCGCTCTCGATGGTGATGGCCTGGGCCGGGCAGATGGCCTCGCACAGCTTGCAGGCGATGCAGCGTTCCTCGCCGTTCGCATAGCGGCGCAGGGCGTGCTCGCCGCGGAAGCGCGGCGACTGCGGGTTGCGCTCGAACGGATAGTTCACCGTCATCTTGGGCTTGGCCATGTATTTCAGCGACAGGGCCACCGCCGGGATCATGTCCAGCAGCATGGCGCCCTTGGCCGCTTGAACGATACGATTGAACATCAGGCTGCGCCTCCGGCACGCGGGCATTCACGAGCATAGCGCTCGCTGGTCTTGTCCATGGTTTCACAGCGACGCAGGCGCTCGGCCTGCTCACGTTCGATGCGTTCCTGGCGTTGCTGCCACTGATAGGCCGACACGGGGTCGGGTTCATAGGGCTGGCCCGCACAGGCGGCCAGCGCAGCGGCGGCGACAACGAGAATGGCGGTCTGACGGATCATCGGCCCCGCCTCACCACGCGATCGCAGCCTTCCGGCTGGTCGTCGCGCTCGCTGCGGTCCGACCGGCAGGCCGGGTGGTTGCGGTCCGTCCGGTCGCGCGTGCGCTCGGCCCGCTCCATCCGGCCCATGGGGGTGCTCGCTTCCGGCTGGATCGGCCGGAACACAGTCTGGCACCCGCCGACGGACAGCGCCGTCAGCATCAGGGTGGTGGAAAGGGCCAGGGCGCGGGTCATGCGCCCCATCCATACACGCGCGAGGCGACGCGCCAGCCCGCCACGAGGACCACGCAGACCAACGACGTCGGCAGGAAGACCTTCCAGCCCAGACGCATCAGCTGATCGTAGCGGTAGCGGGGCACGAAAGCCTTCACCAGCGCGATCATGAAGAAGGCGACCACGATCTTGAACAGGAAGGTGACCAGATAGATCCCCTGCTCCAGCCAGCCCGGCAGGCTGTCCAGCCACACCTGCGGCACGCCCGGGTTCCAGCCGCCGAAGAACAGCAGGCTGATCATGGCGCACATGAAGACGATGTTGGCGTATTCGCCGATCATGAACAGCAGATACGGCGTGGAGGAGTATTCGACCTGATAGCCGGCCACCAGTTCCGACTCGGCCTCGGGCAGGTCGAACGGCGGGCGGTTGGTCTCGGCCAGCGCCGAAACGAAGAAGATCACGGCCATGGGCAGCAGGGCGATGATCGTCGGCCAGGTCCCGGCACCGCCCCCGAAGACGTGCCAGTTCCAGAACATGCCCTGTTGCTGGGTGACGATCGAGGTCAGGTTCATCGTCCCGGCCAGCAGGATCACCGTGATGATCACCAGACCGATGGACACCTCATAGGACACCATCTGCGCCGCCGACCGCAGCGACCCCAGGAACGGATACTTCGAGTTCGAAGCCCAGCCGCCCATGATGATGCCGTAAACGCCCAGCGAGCTGATCGCGAGGATGTACAGGATGCCGACGTTCAGGTCCGACACGACCCAGCCCGGCGCGAACGGAATGGCCGCCCAGGCGATGAAGGCCAGGATGAAGGTCAGCAGCGGCGCCAGCAGAAAGACGACCTTGTCCGCCCCCGCCGGCACGACGATCTCCTTCAGAACGAATTTGAAGAAGTCGGCGAACGACTGCAGCAGGCCGAACGGGCCCACGACATTGGGGCCCTTGCGCATCTGCACGCTGGCCCAGACCTTGCGGTCCATCAGCAGCAGGAAGGCCAGCGAGATCAGGATGCCGACGACGACGAGCAGGATTCCGCCTGCAGTCGCCAGCGTCCAGCCGAGAGGGGTGGTCCAGAAGTTCATCAAGCGACCCTCGACAGGATGACCATAAACACGACTATCGATGCCAGCATAAGCGCCCACAAACCACGCACGGCCCACAAGAGCCGCCGAACTTGAATCCCCGGCGCCGGCTCAATGCCGAACACCAGTTTGCCCAGTCGGGAAACATCGGCGGTTTCCAAGTTTGCGCCGCCCAAACGACGATTCCAGGACATGCCCAGTTTGCGTGTTATGGCGAAGACGCAGCCGAACAGTGACAGGCCAGAAACCCACGTGATCGCAAAAGCCACCCAGGCGGCGGTCGGAACTTCAGATCCTTCCATCGCCCTACTCCGCCGCCATCGCGACCGGGGCGATCCGCAGGGCGGACAGCTCGGCCATGGTCACGCTGGCGCGCGTGATCGGGTTGTTGAGGTAGGGGTCGCGCACCGCCGAAACGAAGGCCACATCGCCCAGATCGCCCTTGGCGCCCAGGGCTGCGACATCGAACGTCGCCGAAGCCGGAGCCGAGCCGATGCGGCCGAACGTCGGATGATCCGCCATCAGTCGATCACGCAAGGCGTCCAGCGTGTCGTAAGGCAGGGTCTGGCCGACCAGGGCCGACAGGGCGCGCAGCACGGCCCAGTCTTCCTTGGCCTGTCCCTTGGGGAAGACGACCCGTTCGGCCATCTGCACCCGGCCCTCGGTGTTCACATACAGGCCCGACTTTTCCGTATAGGCCGCGCCCGGCAGGATGACATCGGCGCCGTGAGCGCCGCGATCGCCGTGGCTGCCCAGATAGACGCGGAAGGCGTCCGAACCGGTCGGGTCCACCTCGTCGACGCCCAGCAGGAACAGCACGTCCAGCGCGCCCGGCTTGACCATCTGGCCCGCCGTCAGTCCACCGTCAGCAGGCACGAAGCCCATGTCCAGACCGCCCACGCGGGCCGCCGCGCTGTGCAGGACGTTGAAGCCGTTCCAGCTGTCCGTGACCACGCCGACCTTCTTGGCCAGTGCGCCGAGCGCATTCAGCACAGCCGCGCCATGCTCGCCCGAGATGGCGCCCGCGCCGACGATGATCGCCGGACGCTCGGCCTTGGTCAAGAAGTCGACCGCCGCCTTGGGCAGTTTGCCGACCGTCTTCGATCCGGCGCCCAGGTGGTTGTAGTCATAGGTCAGGTCGGCGGCCTCGCCGATCAGGCCGATCTCCGTCCCGCCGGCCAGCCATGCCTTGCGGATGCGGGCGTTCAGCAGCGGCGCCTCGACGCGCGGGTTGGAACCCACGATCAGGATGGCGTCAGCCTTTTCAACGCCTTGCAGGCCGCTGTTGAACAGCCAGCCCTGACGCGCGCCATAGCCCAGCGCCGTCCCGTCCTGGCGGCAGTCGGTGTTGGCCGAACCGAGCGCGCGGAACAGGTCCAGCGCCGCCTTCATCGATTCCGCGTCTTGCAGATCACCGGCGACCACGCCGATCCGGTCCGCAGGCGCAGCCTTGATCTTGTCGGCCACGACGCCCAGCGCCTCTTCCCACGAGGCGGCGCGCAGTTTGCCGTTCTCGCGCACATAGGGGCGGTCCAGACGCTGGCGTTGCAGGCCGTCGACGGCGTAGCGGCTGATGTCGGACAGCCATTCCTCGTTGACGCCTTCATTGACGCGCGGCAGCACCCGCATCACCTCGGCCCCCTTGGCGTCGGCGCGGATGTTCGATCCCAGGGCGTCCATGACGTCGATGGTCTCGGTCTTCTTCAGTTCCCACGGACGATAGTGGAACTGCCACGGACGGTGCGTCAGGGCGCCGACGGGACACAGGTCGTTGACGTTGCCCGACAGTTCGCTGTCGATGTTCTTTTCCAGATAGGTGGTGATCTCGGCGCTCTCGCCGCGCGAGATCATGCCGATGTCCGGCACGCCCGCCACTTCGGTGATGAAGCGGACGCAGCGCGTGCACTGGATACAGCGGGTCATATAGGTCTTGACCGTCGGACCCATGTTCTTTTCTTCGACCGCGCGCTTGTTCTCGGCATAGCGCGAGCCGTCGCGGCCATAGCCGACGGCCTGGTCCTGCAGGTCGCACTCGCCGCCCTGGTCGCAGATCGGGCAGTCCAGCGGGTGGTTGATGAGCAGGAACTCCATCACCCCTTCGCGGGCCTTCTTGACCATCGGCGTGTCGGTGAAGATCTCCTGACCTTCAGCCGCCGGCAGCGCGCACGACGCCTGCGGCTTCGGCGGTCCGGGCTTCACCTCGACAAGACACATGCGGCAGTTGCCGGCGATCGACAGCCGCTCGTGATAGCAGAAACGCGGGATCTCATGCCCGGCGCGCTCGGCGACCTGCAGCACGGTCATGCCGGGCTCGAACTCGGTTTCGACGCCGTTGACTTTGGCGATAGGCATCAGCGGGCCTCACTGTCGGCGGGTTGGCCCGCCTCGGACGAAAGAGAAACGGTCTGGGTCTGGCCGTCGCGCGACAGCGACACCGAAGAATCCTTGACCGAACAGGTGAATGTGACTTGCCCGCCGTCGACCGGCGCGCGCCACGACACGGTGGAGGCCGCGGCGTCGAACGTCACGGCGTCGTCGCCCTGGCCGTACAGGGTCTGGACCGCCTTGCGGCAAGCCTGTTCGCCTTCCAGCGGCGCGGACGGCGCCGCCGCGCCCTGAATGAAGGCGTCGCCCACCTCGGGCGGCAGCACATACGTCTCACGCGTGTCCGCCCGCTCGCCGCAGGCGGCGAGGGCGGTCAGGCACAGAAGCGTTGCGGCTGCGCGTTTCATGCGGTCAGTCCTGCGACCATTCGATGGTGGAGATGACGCCCGGCTGGGGCCCATCGACCGTCACGATCCGCAGGATGCGGCCGCCCGGACTGCGCCACAGCGCCAGGCATTCGCCCATGCCGGTTCCGGCGCAGTCCTCGACCTCGGCCAGAACGTCTTCCGCCGACGGACAGGCGCCCGACAGTTCGCGCTCCTGCTCCATCTCGGCCACGCAGACACGGCGGCCTTCACTGGTTTCATTGGCCGAGGTGTAGCCCTGGGCCAGAAGCACCTTGCGGGCCTCCCAATAGGAGCCGGTCAGTTGCGGCAGGGCTTCCTGCGTCACCGCAGGCGCAGCGGCCGTCTCAGCCGCAAGCGTCGCCGGAGCCGCAACAGCAGCATCCGCCTTGCCCTCAGCCGAAGGCTCAGCCGGGGTGCAGGCCGCAGCGCCCATCAGCGCCGTCGTCGCCAGCAGCAGCATGACAGACCGCATCGCCCTACTCCGCCGCGATCGCATGGCCGGCGAAGTTCGCGCGGCGGCTGCGATAGGTTTGAATTCGGTCTTCGATCTCGTGACGGAAATGCCGGATCAGGCCCTGCACCGGCCAGGCGGCGGCGTCGCCGAGCGCGCAGATGGTGTGGCCCTCGATCTGGGTCGAGACCTCCAGCAGCATGTCGATCTCGGACGGGTCGGCTTCACCGACGGCCATGCGCTCCAGCACGCGCCACATCCAGCCCGTGCCTTCGCGGCACGGCGTGCACTGGCCGCAGCTCTCATGCTTGAAGAAGTAGCTGATGCGGGCGATGGCCTTCACGATGTCGGTGGACTCGTCCATCACGGTCACGCCGGCGGTGCCCAGCGACGAGCGCAACTCGCGCATGGAATCAAAGTCCATCAGGGCGACTTCGGCCTGATCGCGCGTGATCACCGGGCAGGACGCGCCGCCCGGGATGATGGCTTTCAGGTTGCCCCAGCCGCCGCGCACGCCGCCGCCGTGATCCTCGATCAGTTGGCGCAGAGGCATGGACATGGCCTCTTCGACCACGCACGGCGTGTTCACATGCCCCGACAGGCTCATCAGCTTGGTGCCGGTGTTGTTCGGACGACCGAAACCCGCGAACCATTCCGCGCCGCGACGCAGGATGGTCCCGACAACCGCAATCGACTCCACGTTGTTCACCGTGGTTGGGCAGCCATACAGCCCCGCGCCCGCCGGGAACGGCGGCTTCAGGCGCGGCTGGCCCTTCTTGCCTTCCAGCGATTCCAGCAGCGCCGTCTCTTCGCCGCAGATATAGGCCCCGGCGCCGTGGTGGATGTAGACGTGGAAGTCCCAGCCATGGACGTTGTCAGCGCCGATCAGCTTGGCCTCATATGCCTGCTTGACCGCCGCTTCCATGCGCTCGCGCTCAAGGATGTATTCCCCGCGCAGGTAGATGTAGCAGGCGTGGGCCTTCATGGCGAAGGAGGCGATCAGGGCGCCTTCGATCAGCAGGTGCGGATCATGACGCATGATCTCGCGGTCCTTGCAGGTCGCGGGCTCGGACTCATCGGCGTTGATGACCAGATAGTGAGGACGATCCTTCACCTCCTTGGGCATGAAGGACCACTTCAGCCCGGTCGAGAAACCGGCGCCGCCGCGTCCGCGCAGGCCCGAGTTCTTGACGTTGGTGATGATCCACTCGCCGCCCAGGTCCAGCATGTCCTTGGTCGCGTTCCACGCGCCGCGCGTTTTCGCGCCCTCCAGGCCCCAGTCGTGGAAGCCGTACAGGTTGGTGAAGATGCGATCCTTGTCTTCCAGGATTCCGACCATATCCCTCAGAGTCCTTCCATCAGACGGCGCCGGTTGTAGCGCGTCCGCATAAAGATGGCGGCGATGAGCAGCACCCAGCCGCCCGCCAGCATGGCGTAGGCGATGACGTTGGCGTCGTTGTTCAGGCCCATGACGCCCTGACGCACAGCCAGGATCAGCGCCGCAGCGGCGACAATCAGGACCAGCCCGGCCAGACGCAGCGGCCGGCCCACCTGGCGCAGCTCCTTGCGATACGCCGCCCTGCCCTCGTCCGTATTCAGATCAGGCAGGCTCATGCGACAGCCCTCTCGCCCTTGGCGCCGAACAGCCAGCCTGCGACGAGGCCGGCGCCCAGCATCGGGACGACAGCCCACATCGACGCGGACCACCAGCCCATCGAGACCGCCGCAGAATTGACGACGATCGCCGCGAACACGGCCCCGTACGCCGCCCAGCGATTCAATTTTCTGCCGAGCAGTTGCCTCATGCCGGCGCCTTCACCGGCTCGCTGTTCGGCAGCGTCTTGATCTTCTTGGCGGCCGAGCCGTCGTACAGCTTCGGATCGGTCAGCACCCGCGCGCCGCCCTCGGGCTCGGAGCTGTGGCGCCCGACGCGCGAGCCGGGCTTGGGCGTCTTGCCCGCCGCGAAGTCGTCGATGATCTGGGTCATCGTCTCGGCGGTCAGGTCTTCGAAATAATAGTCGTTGATCTGGGCCATCGGCGCATTGGCGCAGGCGCCCAGGCATTCGACTTCCTGCCAGGTGAAGCGGCCGTCGGCGGACACCATGTCCTTGGGGCCGATCTTCGACTTGCACACGGCCATCAGTTCGCCCGCGCCGCGCAGCATGCAGGGCGTGGTGCCGCAGACCTGGATCAGGGCGCTGGTCCCTACCGGCTCCAGCATGAACTGGGTGTAGAAGGTGGCCACTTCCAGCACGCGGATCTTGGCCATGCCCAGCAGGTCGGCGACGACGCGGATGGCGGGCTCGGAGACCCAGCCTTCCTGCTTCTGAACCAGCCACAGGACCGGGATCACCGCCGACTGACGACGATCCGCAGGGTATTTGGCGATCCACCAGTCAGCCTTGGCCTTGGTCGCCTTGGAGAAGGCGAACGACGCCGGTTGGTCTTTAGCGAGGCGACGAACGCTCATCGGTCCACTTCTCCGAAAACGATGTCGAGCGAGCCCAGGATGGCCGAGACGTCGGCCAGCATGTGGCCGCGGTTCATCCAGTCCATCGCCTGCAGGTGGCGGAAGCCCGGCGCCGACAGCTTGACGCGATAAGGTTTGTTGGTGCCGTCCGACACCAGATAGACGCCGAACTCGCCCTTGGGCGCCTCGACCGCCGCATAGACCTCGCCTTCCGGCGTGCGGAAGCCTTCGGTGTAGAGCTTGAAGTGATGGATCAGGGCTTCCATCGACCGCTTCATCTCGCCACGGCGCGGCGGCGTGACCTTGTTGTCTTCGCTCATGACCGGCTCGCCCGGGCAGTTGCGCAGCTTGTGGATGCACTGCTCCATGATCCGCACCGACTGCTTCATCTCTTCGATACGGCACAGGTAGCGGTCCCAGCAGTCGCCGTTCTTGCCGACGGGAACGTCGAACTCCAGATCGGCGTAGCACTCGTAGGGCTGCGACTTGCGCAGGTCCCAGGCGATGTCCGAGCCGCGCAGCATGACGCCGGTGAAGGCCCAGGCCAGCGCCTCTTCCTTGGACACCACGCCGATGTCGACGTTGCGCTGCTTGAAGATGCGGTTCTCGGTGACCAGGCTCTCGATGTCCGCCAGCTTGGCCGGGAACTCCTGGCACCAGCGGCCGATGTCGTCGACCAGAGCCATCGGCAGGTCCTGATGGACGCCGCCGGGGCGGAAATAGTTGGCGTGAAGGCGCGCGCCGCAGGCCCGCTCATAGAAGACCATCAGCTTCTCGCGCTCTTCATGGCCCCACAGCGGCGGGGTCAGGGCGCCCACGTCCATGGCCTGCATGGTCGTGTTCAGAAGGTGGTTCAGGATACGGCCGATTTCCGAATACAACACGCGGATCAGCTGGGCCCGGTAAGGCACTTCGACGCCCAGCAGGCGTTCGACCGCCAGACAGAAGGCGTGCTCCTGGTTCATCGGCGAGACGTAATCCAGCCGGTCCAGATAGGGCACGTTCTGCAGATAGGTGCGCGCCTCCATCAGCTTTTCGGTACCGCGGTGCAGCAGGCCGATGTGCGGATCGACGCGCGTCACCAACTCGCCGTCCAGCTCCAGCACCAGACGCAGCACGCCGTGCGCGGCCGGGTGTTGCGGGCCGAAGTTGATCGTGAACTTGCGGTCTTCCATGGCGCGCGCGTGCGCGGTCAGGCCGTCCTCGTAATCCTCGAAAGGATCGACCGGCGCTTCGACTGGGGCGGGAATGTTGTTTCCGTCGGCCATCACGCCTTGCTCCCGGCCTTTTCGTCGCCCGGCAGGATTGTCGGCGCGTATTCAGCGCCTTCCCAGGGGGACAGGAAGTCGAACTGGCGGAATTCCTGGGTCAGCTTGACGGGTTCATAGACCACCCGCTTCTGCGCCTCGTCGTAACGGACCTCGACATAGCCCGTCATGGGGAAGTCCTTGCGCAGGGGATGCCCCTGGAAGCCGTAGTCCGTCAGGATGCGGCGCATGTCGGGGTGGCCCGAGAAGATCATGCCCACCAGGTCGAACGCCTCGCGCTCGAACCAGCCCGCCGACGGATAGACCGACACCACGCTGGGCACGGGCTGGACCTCATCGGTCGCCACCTTGACGCGCACCCGCACGTTCCGGCTCAGCGACAGCAGGTGGTAGACCACCTCGAACCGCTCGGCCCGGTCAGGATAGTCAGCGCCGCAGACGTCGATCAGCTGCTGAAAGCCGAAGCGGTCGCGCAGGGCCGTCATCACCTCGACGATCCGCTCGCGCTCGGCGATCAGCGTCAGCTCGCCATAGGCCAGCTGGGCCTGAACGCCCAGTTCGCCGACCATCTCGGCGCCCAGCGGCGTCAGGGCCGTCTCGGACACGGCGATGTCGGCCGCAGCGGCTGAAATCGGAACGCTCATCGCTCGATGGTCCCCGTGCGGCGGATCTTCTTCTGCAGCTGCAGCAGCCCGTACAGCAGCGCCTCCGCCGTCGGCGGGCACCCCGGCACATAGACGTCGACCGGCACGACCCGGTCGCAGCCGCGCACGACGCTGTAGCTGTAGTGGTAATATCCGCCGCCGTTGGCGCAGCTGCCCATGGACACGACATAGCGCGGGTCCGGCATCTGGTCGTAGACCTTGCGCAGGGCCGGGGCCATCTTGTTGGTCAGGGTGCCGGCGACGATCATCAGGTCCGACTGACGCGGCGAACCGCGCGGCGCCATGCCGAACCGCTCCAGGTCGAAGCGCGGCATCGACAGGTGGATCATCTCGACGGCGCAGCAGGCCAGACCGAACGACATCCACATCAGCGAGCCGGTGCGGGCCCAGTTGATGACATCGTCCAGCGAGGTGGTGACAAAGCCGCGCTCGCCCAGTTCGGTGTTCACGGCCTCGAAGAATTTGTCGTGCACGGCGGGGTCATAGCCCTCGACCATGCTGCGCCCGCCCTGGCCGAAGGCCACCGGCGACGATGCATGCGGGCCCACGGGCGACGCGCCCTGGTTGCCCACGCCGATCAGCGGGCTTGTGGGGGTGACTACTGCCATTCCAGCGCGCCCTTCTTCCATTCGTAGATGAAGCCGACGGTCAGCACGCCCAGGAAGACCATCATCGACCAGAAGGCGAACACCATTCCGGCCTGCGACAGGTCGAACATCGACACCGCCCACGGGAACAGGAAGGCGATCTCCAAGTCGAAGATGATGAACAGGATCGACACCAGATAGAAGCGCACGTCGAACTTCATGCGCGCATCGTCAAAGGCGTTGAAGCCGCACTCATAGGCCGACAGTTTTTCAGAGTCTGGATTCTTGGGCGCCAGAACCCAGGCCGCAATCATGAAGCCCAGGCCCAGAACGGCGGCGATGCCGAGGAAAATCACGATCGGCAGATATTCGAGAAGAAATTCATTCATCCGGATGGACCTCGTCCGCCACAGGGGGGAGCGGATTCGGCGCTTTCTAGCCCCAACCTCGCCGGGGTTCAAACCCATGCGGCAAAAGGATTTTCTTGAGAACGGTTCGCAAGCCCGATGTCGTAGATGTCGCACCCCCGGCGCTTGTCATGAGGGCCCTCGTCATTCCCTATTGAACCCGGACAATCACTCATACTTCACCGGAGCATTGCATGGCCTTGGGCGCACGGGTCCTGAACGGCGTGGAGCGGATCGGCAACAAGCTGCCCGATCCGGTCTTTCTCTTCCTCTGGCTGATATTGGGACTGGTCGCCCTCAGTCTGGCGGGGGCCGGTCTCGGCTGGTCCGCCGTCAATCCGGTCACAGGCGAACTGATGCAGGCCAAGAGCCTGCTGTCGTCCGAGAATCTGGAAAAGCTGATCATCGGCATGCCCAGGACGCTGGCGGACTTCCCGCCCCTGGCCATCGTCATCACCATCATCTACGGCGCATCGGTCGCCGAGCGCAGCGGCCTGTTCGCCACCGCCATCCGCGGCGCCCTGCTGAATGCGCCCAAGGCGGTGCTGACGCCGGTGGTGGTCATCACCGGCATGGTGTCCCATCACGCCTCCGACGCCGCCTATGTGGTCGTCATCCCCTTGGCCGCCGTGATCTTCGCCGCCGCCGGCCGCCATCCGCTGGCCGGACTCGCCGCCGGCTTCGCCGCCGTGTCGGGCGGCTATGCGGGCAACCTCTTCCCCGGTTCGCAGGACGCCTTGATCCTGGGCATCACCGAACCGGCGGCGCGGCTGATCGATCCGTCCTATTCGGTCAACATCGCGGGCAATTGGTTCTTCATCCTCGGCGTGGTGGCGGTCTTCACCCCCATCGTCTGGTTCCTGACAGACAAGGTCATCGAACCGCGCCTCGGCAAGTGGACGCCGGCCAAAGGCGTCGCCAGCCCCGGCGAAGAAGAAAAAGCCCCCCTCACCCCGGAGCAGAAGAAGGGCCTGCGCTGGGCCGGTCTGGCGGTGCTGGGCATGATCGCCCTGTGGGCCCTCCTGGTGCTGATCCCCGGTTCGCCCTTTGTCGATCCCGACGCCGGCGAGGGCCAGACCTTCAACCCCCTATACCGCTCGCTCATCGCCTTCTTCGCCATCACCTTCTTCGTCGCGGGCGGCGCCTACGGGGCTGGAGCCGGCACAGTGAAGTCCCACCGCGACATGGTGCGCATGATGGGCGAGGGTCTGTCCCAGCTGGCCCCCTACATCGTCCTGGCCTTCTTCGCCGCCCACTTCGTCGCCATGATCAACTGGTCGGGCCTGGGGCCGATCCTGGCGGTGCATGCGGCGGCGGGGCTCAGCGACATATCCCTGCCCGCCCCGCTGCTGCTGATCGCCGTCGTGCTGGTGTCGTGCATCTTCGACCTGTTCATCGGCTCGGCCTCGGCCAAATGGTCGGCGCTGGCGCCCATCGTCGTGCCCATGTTCATGCTGCTGGGCATCAGCCCTGAGATGACCACCGCCGCCTACCGCATGGGTGATTCCGTCACCAACATCGCCACGCCGCTGATGAGCTACTTCCCGCTGATTCTGACCTTCGCCCAGCGCTGGGATCCCAGATTCGGTCTGGGATCGCTGATGTCGACCATGCTGCCCTATGCCGGGGCCTTCCTGGTCGCGGGCCTGCTGATGGTGGCGGCCTGGGTCACGTTCGAGCTGCCGCTGGGTCCGGGCGTCGGCGTCCACTACACGCCGCCTGCGCCTGCAGCGGCCCTTCAGACGCCTGCGAACTGAGGTTTCTGACGAGCCGATGCGCCTGCCGGGACCGCCCCGGCGGGCGCTTTGGAAAGATTGGCGGAATTCGACGAATGTGGTGCTTGACAGTCCGCCCCGCCCCCGCCTAAACGACGCCCCTCGCCGCGACGCACTTCTTCAGCGCCGCGGACGGAAAAGCGGGTGTAGCTCAGTTGGTTAGAGTGCCGGCCTGTCACGCCGGAGGTCGCGGGTTCGAGTCCCGTCACTCGCGCCACTTTTTTCTGAACAGTCTCAGTTGAAAGTGGCGCGGGCCCCCTGCCTGCGCTGAGCGACCGCTCGAACTCCGTTTCAAACGCATTCCAGCTTTTTTTGTCGTTCGAAGGTTCTTTCACGGGACCATTCGATGATGTCGATTTTGACCCGATATGACAGGCGCCGCACAGCGTCCGGCAGCGTATCGCTGGCGACCATGGGGTTGCCACATCGGATTGCACCGGCGACAGTTTCTGCCGAGAGTCGGGGCCGGGGAAAATCGATGAGATTCACGTTTGTTACGGTTGCAAAAGCCGGGCTGCTCGCTGCGGCGCTGACGATAACCGCGTGTGGAGCAGAAACAGTCTCAAGCGATGGCGGTGGAAGCGCCGCCGAAGCTTCTGCGTCATCTGGCGTGGAAGAGACGACGCCAGATGACACGCCGCGCCTAACTGGACCCCAGCGGAACGCCCAACGATCTGCACGAAGCTACCTCAGCATGAAGGGGTTCTCTCGCAAAGGTCTGATCGAGCAGCTCTCGTCGGAGTATGGCGAAGGCTATGAACTCGTCGACGCCACTGTGGCGGTCGACAGCCTGAACATCGACTACAATGAAAACGCCGCCAAGTCGGCCAAGGACTATCTCGACATGTCCGGCTTCTCTTGCAGGGGTCTCATCGAACAGCTGTCGTCCAACTATGGTGATGGCTACACTGAAAACCAGGCGACTTATGGTGCTCAACAAGCTGGTGCTTGCTAGCACGAGCTTATAAAGTTGGACTTTGGCGTCAGCCTAGGCCGCCCTGCCCGCCACCAACACATTGCGCACGCGCCGTCCCAGAGGATCACGCGACTGCCAGGTGTCGCCGACATCGGCCTCGACCATGGCGGTGCAGAAGCGCGGGAACAGCATGCGTGGCCGCATGTGGCTCAGGCAGACCTTCTGGCCTTCGATGGCCCAGCGCGCCTCCAGACGGCGTCCGTCGGAGAATGACGCGGAATAGCGCCCGTCCGGCTCGAACCAGTGTTTGACCCATCCGCCGTCCGGATAGTGCGACACGATGGTGTTGCCGAAGGCGTCGTTCATGTCGGCCTGGCTGCTTCCAGCCAGCAACCAGACAGCCGCGACCGTAGCCGCTCCAATCCAGCGCATGGTCTTCCCCTCGATTAACCCTTCCCGGAACGGACCATCGCTCACCAAACGCCGGATGCCAAGCGGGACCGTAACGTCGGGAATAGTTGACTAATTCGCATGGACTTCTATATGCGGCGCACGTTCGGGACAGGACTGGCGAATTCGCGCCGCCCGCTCGCCCAGAGACAGGGCGGTTCCGCGACATCGCACGACGACCCTGATGCGCAGGGCGTCCTTCTTCAGTCCCAAGGACCCATGACCGAATTTTCCCAGCTGGGCCTCTCGCCCCTCACGCTGCAAGCCGTGGCCGACACCGGCTATACGACCGCCACCCCCATTCAGGCCCAGGCCATCCCCGTGGCCCTCGCCGGACGCGACGTTCTGGGCATCGCCCAGACCGGCACAGGCAAGACCGCCGCCTTCACCCTGCCCCTGATCGAGCGCCTGTCCACGGGCCGCGCCCGGGCCCGCATGCCGCGCGCCCTGGTTCTGGCCCCGACCCGCGAACTGGCCGACCAGGTCGCCGAGAGCTTCGCCAAATACGCCAAGGGCACCAAGCTGAACTGGGTGCTGCTGATCGGCGGCGTCTCCATGGGCGACCAGGTGGCGGCGCTGAACAAGGGCGTCGATGTGCTGATCGCCACACCCGGCCGCCTGATCGACCTGTTCGAGCGCGGCAAGATGATGCTGAACGGCGTCGAGATCATGGTCGTCGACGAAGCCGACCGCATGCTGGACATGGGCTTCATCCCTGACATCGAGAAGATCTTCAAACTGACGCCGCCCAAACGCCAGACACTGTTCTTCTCGGCCACCATGCCGCCGGAAATCACCCGGCTGACCACCCAGTTCCTGAAAGACCCGACCCGCATCGAGGCGTCGCGCCCCGCCGCAACCGCCGACACCATCACCCAGTATCTGGTCCGCCTGCCCTCCAGCGACCCGAAGACAAAGCGCGCCGCCCTGCGCGCCCTGGTGGGCCGCGAGGATGTCCGCAACGGCATCGTCTTCTGCAACCGCAAGTCCGAAGTCGACACCGTGGCCAAGTCGCTGCGTTCGCACGGCTTCGACGCCGCCCCGATCCACGGCGATCTGGACCAGTCGCTGCGCATGAAGACCCTGGCGGACTTCCGCTCGGGCGCGCTGAAGCTGCTGGTGGCGTCCGACGTCGCCGCGCGCGGCCTGGACATCCCCGACGTCAGCCACGTCTTCAACTACGACGTCTCGCACCACGCCGACGACTATGTGCACCGCATCGGCCGCACCGGTCGCGCCGGCAAGCTGGGCCAGGCATTCATGCTCGTGACCCCCGCCGACGACAAGTCGCTGGATAAGGTGCTCAAGCTGATCAAGATGGACCCGGAAGAGCTGGTTCTGGATCCCGCCCTGCTGGGCGAAGGCCATCGCGGCGGCGGTCGTTCCGCGCCGAAGACCGACAAGCCCGCCGCTGACAAGGCCGCCCCCCGCAGCGAGGGCCGCAGCCGCCGCAAGACCCCCGGCGCCTCTGTCGACGCCCCTGTGGAGGCCGCAGAAGCGCCCGCCGCCGTCGAAGCTTCGTCAGTCGAAGCCGCCGCCGACACCGCCGCGGACAAGCCCGCAGGCCGTTCGCGTTCGCGCCGAGGCCGCCGCTCCAGCGGGTCCGACGCCGTGGCCGCCCCGGCCGTCGAAGCTGTCGCTGCCGCCGCGCCTGCGGTCGAGACCGCGCCCACGCCCGCGCCGCGTCCCGAACAGAAGGCTTCCCTGCGCCAGTCTGGCCGTCGCGGCGATACGGAACAGCCCGCCGCCAAAAGCAACGGCCGCCCGTTCGGTGAGGATGAAATCCCCGCCTTCCTGCGCCGGTCGGCCTACCCCAAGGGCTGAGGCAGGCGACGTCGCTGACGTCTGTTGCGGCGGGAGAGCGGCTGGGTGAAACTGCGGCGATGAAAATTCGCCCGGAATCCCCCGCTGACGGCCCCGCCATCCGCTCGCTGACCGAAGCCGCCTTTGCAGGCGCCGAACACAGCAGCCAGACTGAAGGCGCCATCGTTGACGCCTTGAGAGACGCCGGAGCCTTGACCCTGTCGCTTGTCGCCGAGCTGGACGGCGCGATCGTGGGCCACGTCGCCTTCTCGCCCGTTCTGATCGACGGCGCCGACCTGGGCTGGTGCGGCATGGGCCCCGTGTCGGTGTCACCGGACCATCAACGCAGCGGCATCGGATCCGCCCTCATCGAACAGGGCCTCAACCAGTTGAAACAGAGCGGCGCCAACGGCTGCGTCGTCCTGGGCGATCCGAACTATTACGGCCGCTTCGGCTTCACCTGCGATCACGCCCTCTGCTACGGCGATGTCCCGCCTGAGTATTTCCAGTCCTTGGTCCTGTCAGGCGATCCCGCACAAGGAAGCGTCGCCTATCACGACGGCTTCAACGCGCAATAAGAGCTTCAGGCTGGCGCCGACGGGGCGCGGCTCAGCCCTGCGGCAAGGGCGCCGTCTGCGTTTTCAGCCAGGCCAGCGCCGCCTCGTCCTTCTGCACGCCCTCAGCCAGCAGAGGCCCGACCTTGGCCAGAACCTCGGCGTGATAGGCGTCCACGTAAGCCCGCTCGTCCGCCGTCAGCAGAGCCACGTCGATCAGACGACGATCCAGCGGCGCCAGCGTCAGTTGCTCAAACCCGTGCATGGGCCGCTCGCCGCCCGGCACCTGTGTCGGCGCCGTGACGACCTGCAGGGTCTCGATGCGGATGCCCCACTCGCCTTCGCGATAATAGCCCGGCTCGTTCGACAGGATCATGCCGGTCAGCAGCGGCTGGGTGTTGACGTAGGGGGCGATGCGCTGCGGCCCCTCATGCACGCCCAGATACGAACCCACGCCGTGACCGGTGCCGTGATCGAAGTCAAAGCCCGCGTTCCACAAAGGCTGGCGCGCGACGGCATCGAGTTGGTGCCCCGTGGTCCCGGCGGGGAAGCGGATCACCGCCATGGCGATGTGGCCCTTCAGGACCAGGGTGAACATGCGGCGCTGATCGACCGTGCCCTCGCCAATGGCCATGGTGCGGGTCACGTCCGTGGTCCCGTCCAGATACTGACCGCCGCCGTCCACCAGCAGCAGGCTGCCCGCCTCCATCGGCCTGATCTTGGCCCCGACCGGCTTGTAGTGCGGCAGGGCGCCGTTCGGCCCGACCCCGGCGATGGTGTCGAAGGACAGATCCTTCAGCATCCCGGTCGCCTCGCGGAAGCCCTCCAGCGCCTCGACCACCGCCCGCTCGTCCGGCAGTTCCTTCTGCGCAACCGTATCGACCCAGTGCAGGAAGCGGGTCAGGGCCGCGCCGTCGCGGATGTGCGCCTGACGGCTGCCCTCGATCTCGACGGCGTTCTTCTGGGCGCGCGGCAGGGCGCAGGGATCCATGCCGCGAACGACTCTGGCGCCCGCCGCGTCCAGCCGGTCGAAATACCAGGCCGAGGACACCGCCGGGTCGATCAGCACCTTCTGCCCCGACAGGGCGTCCAGCGCGGCGGGCAGCGCCTCCGGCGCCTCCAGCGTCACGGCGTCGCCCAGCCAGCCGGGCAGTTCGTTCGTCACCTTGGCCGGGTCGAGGAAGACGCTCGCAGTGCCGTCGGCCTTCACCACCGCCTGCCCCAGCGGCAGAGGCGTGCGGATTACGTCGCCGCCGCGAATGTTGAACAGCCAGGCCAGCGACGACGGCGAGGTCAGCACGGCGACGTCCGCGCCTTTGGCCGCGATGGCCTGACCGATACGGGCGCGCTTCAGCGCGGCGTTCTCGCCCGTGTAGCTGTCGTCATGCGGCACGACCGGCGCCTGCGGCTGGCCCGGGCGGGCGTCGCCCCAGGCCAGATCGATGGGATTGGGCTCGACGGCCTTCAGCGTCGCTCCGGCCTTCTCGACCGCCGCGCGCAACGTCGCCAGGGCATCGGGGCTGTGCAGACGCGGGTCATAGCCGATGACCGAACCGGCGCTCAGGGTCTCCAGCCAGGCGGCCAGCTTGTTCAGCTCAACCCGTTCGAACAGGGCCGGATCGGTCTGGGCCTTGGCCTGAACCGTATAGCGGCCGTCGACGAAGACCGCCGCCCGGTCCTTCAGCACCACGCCCGCCCCGGCCGACCCGGTGAAGCCGCTGACCCAGGCCAGACGCTCGCTGGCGTCGGGCAGGTATTCGTTCTGATGCTCGTCCTCGTGCGGGACCAGCAGGCCGTCCAGGCCCTGCTCGGCCATCTTCGCCCGCAGCAAGGGCAGATGCTTCGCCCCGAAGGACGGATCGGTCGTTTCGTCGAATGTCTGGCGCATAGTTGGCTACATAGCGCTCGCTCTTCTTGATGGGGAGAGCGGTCGCAGATTTAACGACGTTGAGACACGGCGATTATCGGGCCTGCGGGACGGTCTCCGCCGACCGTTAAACCGTCTCTTTCGACCAGGGCGGACACAAAGCCGTCCAGGTAGAGCGCATCAGGACAATCGAACTCGTCTCTCAACGCTCTTGCCAGAGCGCCGAAGCTGACAGGCTCGCGCGAGATCGCCAAAACCACCGTCCCATCGTCCTTCACGCCCACGCCGTTTCGGATATGCCGCGAACGACCATTCGGTTGGATATCCGGGTGCAGCAGGCCGTTCTGCACCAACAAGGGGCCGGATTGAGTGGCGCTGAGCACGGACTGCCGCACCTCGTCGAACGCCTCGCTCGGCATGACGCCAGCGTCGCCGTCGCGAGTAATGAAAAACACGCCATTGGGTTTCATGTAGAAATTGCCGTCAGCCTCGGCGAGGTTGATCGGGGCGACTTCCAGCCCTTCCTCGATCAACAGGCCTAGCGGCGAAAGGTCTTCCCGATACATTCCACCGTTCATGGCCACTAGAACTGGCGGATGTCGCCCGAGCCTGCGCGCCATGAAGCCGGGGACCGTCGCTTCACCCGCAATCATCTCGTTCTGGAAGACACCAATAGAATGGTCGCGGGGCGACAATTCGCAGACGACATACTCGGCGCCCTCGAATGTCCGCTCCCGACATATCCCCTCGGGTCCCAAAGCCCCCGAAGAATTGCTAGGGAGCATCCACGCGACCACACCGGTCGCCGCGACCGTCACGATCACCCCCGCTATAACTAGGCGACGGTGATGGCGCGGCGCCTGCCTGGTCATCCCTTCTTGCGCAACTGCAACGCCGTCCACGCATCGTGGTGGATGGTCTGTTCAACCACGAAGCCCAGCGGCAGGTAGGCGTCCAGCACCCGCTCCTCCTGCGTGCGCAGCAGGCCCGACAGAATGGCGACCCCGCCCGTCTTCAGCGCGGCGCCGATCTCGGGCGCCAGGAACACCAGAGGCGCGGCCAGAATGTTGGCGAAGACCAGATCATAGGGCGCGTGCTGGGCGATGCGCGGATCGCTCAGGCCATCGGCGAAATAGAACTCGCACCTGGCGTCGTTGATCTCGGCGTTCTCGTTGGCGATGCGGGCCGAGGGCTCGTCGATGTCGGTGCCGACGGCGATGGGCGAGCCCGTCTTGGCCGCCGCGATGGCCAGAACGCCCGTGCCGCAGCCGACATCCAGAACCTTGTCGAACTTTTCAGTCGCCAGCAGTTTGTCGAACGCTTCCAGACAGCCGACCGTCGTGCCGTGATGGCCGGTGCCGAACGCCGCGCCCGCGTCGATCTTCAGATTGACCCGTCCCTCGGGGACCTTGCCCTGATCGTGTGCGCCATAAACGAAGAAACGGCCCGCCTCGACCGGCGGCAGGCCCGACAGACTCATGGCCAGCCAATCGGCGTCGGCCAGCTTCTCGACCACGACCTCCAGACCGTCCTGCGCCCTCAGCGCCGCCTCGATGCGCTGGGCCTCGTCCTCGGTCGTCGGATAGGCGTCGATGCGCCAGATCTCCAGGTCCTCGTCCTCCTCCAGAATGGAGTAGGTCGCGCCTTCCAGCAGGACGTCGCCGTCCAGCCGATCGGCGCCGAGTTCGGCGGCCTGACGCGGTCCGCGTGCGATAATCTGAACTGGGCTATGGGACATTTCTAAAACACCGCTATCATGACGACTCGGGACGCGCGCTGGCGTGCTCTCTTGCGCCAGCATCAACCTAGTAACCGAGGGGTCGGGGAATCCATGGCTAAAGCACCGTCAACGCCCGCAAAGGCGAAACCGAAAACCGCAACCGCCGCCGCTTCCAAGCCTAAACCGGCGGCAAAGTCGAGCGCCGCAAAGGCCGCTGCGCCGAAAACCGCCGCCAAGCCGGCTGCCAAACCCGCCGCCGCGCCCAAGGCGGCCGCCCCCAAGGCTGCAGCCAAGCCCGCCGCCGCCAAAACCGCTCCTGCTGTGAAGGCTGCAAAACCCGCCGCCAAGACGGCTGCAGCGAAAGCCCCAGCCAAGAAAGCCGCCGCACCCGCCAAGGCCGCAGCGCCCAAGGCCGCCGCCAAACCGGCTGCGAAACCCGCAGCCAAGCCCGCCGCCGCAAAGGCCGCTCCGGCCAAAGCGCCCGCCGCCGCTGCTCCCGTCACCGTTCCGGCTCCGACGCCCGCAGTCGCACCCGCTGCTGCCTCCCCTGCGCCCGCCCCGGTTGCGGCCACCGCCCCTGCGCCCGCCGCTTCGCCGGCCCCCAAGGGCTTCTTCGCAAAGCTGGGCGAGGCCATCTTCGGCAAGAAGTAGCAAGCTTCAAACCCACAAAGACAAAGCGCCGGCGGATCGCTCCGCCGGCGCTTTTTCGTGCCTGACGCTCAAGTCAGAAAATCTCAGTCCTGCGGCAGGTCTTCCGCCAGGATGGCCATTTCGAACATGAAGCTGCCCACCTCATCCTCATCCTCGAAAACCACGCCGATGAATTCGTCGCCGACGTAGACTTCGGCGGAATCATTGGGCTTGCCGCGCGGCTTCAGGATGATGCCGCCCGTGTTGAATGTGCGCTTCAGATGCGCCTCGACGCGCTTCATGTCGGCGGTGTTCATGATGGCCCTCAAGTCAAAGTCAATTTGGCCGGAACCTAGAGGCCCATGCGCCATAGGGAAAGCCTCGACAGGAAATCTCTCCAAAGCCGCAGTTACCTCCCCGTCAGATGAACTTCAACGCGCCGCCTTCAGAACAGCACCGCCGGGTTCATGATCCGCTGGGGGTCGATGGCGTTGCGGATGGCGCGCATGGTCTGGACCTCCAGAGGCGACTTGTAGCCCCTCGCCTCCTCAGTCTTGAGACGGCCCAGGCCGTGTTCGGCCGAGATGGAGCCGTCGTAGCGGGCGACGAGGTCATGGACGACGGTCGAGCCTTCTTTCCAACGGGCGATGAAGGCGGCCACGTCCTGACCGACGCCGGGCAGGACATCATAGTGCAGATTGCCGTCGCCGACGTGGCCGAACACCGACACCCGCGCCCCCGGATGGAAGCGTTCGACGGCGGGCGTGGCCTCTTCGATGAACTCAGCGATGCGCGAGACGGGCACGGAGACGTCGTGCTTCCAGCCGCCGCCCTCGGGCTTCAGCGCGGCGGAATGTTCTTCACGCATGCGCCAGAATTGGGCGCGCTGGGCGTCGTTCTGGGCGATGGCGGCGTCGGTGATCAGCCCCTCCTCGAAGGTCCCGGTCAGCAGCCGCTCCATGGCCGCCTCCGCCCCGCCCGGCTCGCCCGAGGTCAGCTCGATCAGCACATACCAGTCGGGCATCGACTCCAGCGGCTCGCGCGTGTCGGGAATGTTCTTCAGCACCAGTTGGACGCCGAGCCGCTTCATCAGCTCGAAAGCCTCGACGCCGCCGCCTGTCTCCGACTTGGCCCGCGCCAGCAGTTCCACCGAGGCCGCCGCCGTCTCCAGACCGACCACCGCCACGGCCCGCGAGCGCATGACGGGAAACAGCTTCAACGTCGCGGCGGTGATGACGCCCAGCGTGCCCTCGGCCCCGATCAGCAGATGTTTCAGGTCATAGCCGGTGTTGTCCTTGCGCAGGCGTTTCAGGCCGTGGAAGACTTCTCCGTTTGGCATGACCGCCTCCAGCCCCAGCACCAGGTCGCGCATCATGCCGTAGCGCACCACCTGGGTGCCGCCCGCATTGGTCGAAATATTGCCGCCGATGGTGGCCGAACCCTCGGCCGCCAGACTCAGCGGAAAGGCCCGGCCCGCCGCCGTCGCGTGCTGCTGGGCCTCCAGAAGCGTGATCCCGGCCTCCAGCGTCATGGCGTCATCCAGAGGCGTCACGTCCCGCACAGCCCTCAGCTTGCGCGTGGACAGCAGCACCTCGCCGTAAGGTATCTGGCCGCCGACCAGGCCGGTGCCGCCGCCTTGCGGGACAATGGGCAGGGCGTGGCGGGCGCAGATGGTCACGGCGCGCGCCACCTCCTCCGTCGAACGTGGGGTCAGCATGATCGGCGTCGAACCGGTCCAGCGCCCGCGCCATTCCGTCAGCCACGGTGCGATCACGGCGGAATCATCGGTCCAGCCGCCCTCTCCGAGCGCGGTCTTCAGTTCGTTCAGGGCGTCAGCAGAGGCGGTCATGCCGTCCTTCTAGTCAAAGACATGGACGCGGCGAAAGGGCCAAGCCAGGCTGCGCGGCATGACATCGCTTCTTTCCTCGCCCGTTCCCGCCGTCGGCGTCGTCTGCCTGAAGGACGATCAGGTGCTGCTGATCCGTCGCGGAAAGCCCCCGCGGCTGGGCGAATGGACCCTGCCGGGCGGGCGCATCGAGCCCGGCGAACGCGCCGTCGACGCCGCCCTCAGAGAACTGCGCGAGGAGACGGGCGTAGAGGCGGAAATCACATGTCTGATCGATGTCGTCGACGGCCTCTTTCCCGAGGCCGGGATGCACTATGTGCTGATCGACTATGCGGCGCGCTGGCTGTCGGGCGAACCGGTCGGCGCCGACGATGCGCTGGAGGCCAGATTCGTGCCTCTGGATCAGGTCGATTCGCTGATCGACTGGTCGGAAACACGCCGCATCATCCGCCGGGCGGCGGCGGAACGGTGAAGATTACGCCATTGTCATCTGGTCGCACCGGCTTTGAGTGACGCCGGTCGCCGATGGATGCTAGGCTGTAGGCCAATGGGAGGCGCTTGATGCTTTATTTCGCTATTTTCCTGGTCGTTCTGGCCTTTGTGCTGCTGTTCAGCGTTGTGAAGATCGTGCCGCAAGGCCGTGAATTCACGATCGAACGCTTCGGCAAATACACCCGAACCCTGACGCCGGGCATCAGCCTGCTGACCCCGTTTGTCGAGCGCGTCGGCCGCCGCATGAACATGATGGAACAGGTCCTGGACGTGCCCCAGCAGGAGGTCATCACCAAGGACAACGCCATGGTGAAGGTCGACGCCATCGTCTTCATCCAGGTGATGGAGGCGTCCGCCGCCGCCTACCGCGTCGAAAACCTGCCTTACGCCATCACCCAGTTGTGCTCGACCAACCTGCGCACCGTGGTCGGCTCCATGGATCTGGATGAAGTCCTGTTCCAGCGCGACAACATCAACTCGCGCCTGCTGACCGTCATCGACGCGGCGACCGAGCCCTGGGGCGTCAAGGTCAACCGCATTGAAATCAAGGACCTGACCCCGCCGGTCGACATCACCAACGCCATGGCGCGTCAGATGAAGGCCGAACGCGAACGCCGCGCCGTCATCACCGAGGCCGAGGGCGAGAAGCAGGCCGCCATCGCCCGCGCCGAGGGCGCCAAGCAAGCCGCCATTCTGGAAGCCGAAGGCCGCCGCGAAGCCGCCTTCCGCGACGCCGAGGCCCGCGAACGTGAAGCCGAAGCCGAGGCCAAGGCGACCGCCATGGTGTCCGAAGCCATCGCCCGCGGCGACGTCAACGCCATCAACTACTTCGTCGCCCAGAAGTATGTGGAAGCCTTCGCTGAACTGGCCCGCAATCCGACGGCCAAGACCGTCATCGTCCCGGCCGAAATGTCCGGCCTGGTCGGCACCATCGCGGGTCTGGGCGAACTGGTGGGCCTGGCCAAGGAGCAGCAACAGAGCCGCACCGACGTCCGCGCCGCACCGCGCGCCACGCCGCCCGCACCGCCGCGCCCGCGCGGCTCGGTTCCGCGTACGGAGTAGAGCATGGACCCTCTGGTCAATTTCTACGTCGCCCAGCCCTACTGGATCTGGCTGGCGATCGGCGTGATCCTTCTGGCCGTCGAGGCGGCCTTCTCGACCGAATGGCTGCTGTGGCCGGCGGTGTCGGCAGGCATAGTGGCGGTGCTGACCGCCGTCGGCGTGCGGCTGGGCTTCGGCATTGAAGTCGTCATCTTCGCGGTTCTGACCATCGCCTTCACCCTCCTGTCGCGTCGCCTGATCACCCGCGTGAACCCCAGCGAATCGCCTGACATCAACGCCCGTGACAGCCGCCTGATCGGTCATCGAGCCCAGGTCATCCATGGTTTCGTGGACGGACGTGGGCGGGTCTTCGTCTCCGGCGCCGAATGGCCTGCGGACATTGAGGGCGAAGGCCCCGCTGTGGGTGAAAGCGTCATCGTCGAAGCCGTCGCCGGTCCCCGGTTGAAGGTGCGGCCCGTCATCTGAAACGAGCGGGCCTGACGCCTCAGGCCCGCTTCGTCAGAACCTGTTCGACGCCCCGGTTCGCCAGGGCGTCGGCGCGTTCGTTCAGCACGTGGCCGGCGTGGCCCTTGACCCAGTGCCATTTGACCTCGTGCCGCGCCCTCGCCTCATCGAGTCTGCGCCACAGATCGTCGTTCTTGACCGGCTTCTTGTCCGCCGTCTTCCAGCCCCGCGCCTTCCAGCCCCTGATCCATTCCGTGATGCCCTGCATGACGTATTTGCTGTCGGTGTGCAGATCGACGCGGCACGGGCGGGTCAGCGCCTCCAGCGCCATGATGGCGGCCATCAGCTCCATGCGGTTGTTGGTGGTCAGCACCTCTCCGCCCCACAGCTCCTTTTCGCGCCCGGCGCCCGCCTGAAGGATCGCGCCCCAGCCGCCAGGGCCCGGATTGCCCTTGCAGGCGCCGTCGGTGTGGATGATCACGTGACTCATGCGCGCGCTGTAACAGGTTCGCTTGGCGTTGCGCCACCGATCCGCCTATATGCAGCGTGAAGATTGACCAGGTCGAACGCGGCCGGATCGAGGAGAGAGTTTCGTGGGCGCTATCAGCATCTGGCATTGGGCCATCGTCGCCGTCATCGTGCTTCTGCTGTTTGGCGGTCGCGGCAAGCTGTCGTCCATCATGGGCGACGCCGCCAAGGGTGTGAAAGCCTTCAAGGACGGCCTCAAGGACGGCGACGACAAGCCCGCCGACGAACGTGCGGGCGCCCTGCCCCGCACCGATGCCGAAAAAGAAGACCTGAAGAACTGACCGCAGCGCGTAAAAGAGGCTGACGGATGGGTGGTCTGGGCCCCGGCATCGGGGGCATGGAATATGTGGTGATCGCCATCGTGGCCCTGCTTGTCGTAGGGCCCGAGCGCTTGCCCATGCTTCTTCGCAAGATCGGCCAGCTGGTCGCCAAGGCCCGCAACATGGCCAATGAGTTCCGCGCCAGCTTTGACGAAATGGCGCGCCAGTCCGAACTGGACGACCTGCGCAAGGAGGTCGAGGCGCTGCGCACCCATCAGGGCGTCCACGCCCTGGGCGCCGATGCCGCTGCGGCCTTCAAGGACATCAAGACCGATCTGAACGCCCCGCTCGGCGCCCCTCCTGCGGTCGAATCGCTTGCGCTGGAATCGCCTGCGCCAGACATGCTTGCTGCGCCCGATGAATGGCCGGATAATCCGCCGGTTCTCGAACCTCTGAACGCGCTTGTGACCGATGCGTCCGAACCGCCTGCAGCGCCCAAACCGGTGAAAGCCAAGGCGGCCAAGGCCCCCGCCAAGAAAACCGCTTCCATCAAAAAGTCTGACGGTTCGTCCAAACCTGTGCGCGCCAAGAAGGTGGACCTGTGACCCGGCTGGATCAGGACGAAGCCGAGATTGAGGCGTCGCGCGCGCCCCTGATGCAGCATCTGATCGAGCTGCGCGGGCGGCTGGTGGTCTGCGTCGTCGCCTTCCTCGTCGCCTTCATCGGCTGCTTCTTCTATGCGGCGGACATCCAGCTGTTCCTGATCCATCCGTATCAGGCGGCGGCGGCGGTGCAGGCGGCGCACGGCAACGGCCACGCCGTGACGCTGGAGCTTCTGGCGGTCAACGCCGGGCTGAAGCCCATCCCCGAGGCCGGCAAGGCCGTGGTCGAGCTGATCTCGACCGCCCCGCTGGAACAGCTGTTCACCAAGATGAAGATCGCCGGTTTCGGCGGCGTCGTCCTGGCCTTCCCCGTTCTGGCCTGGCAGCTCTACAAATTCGTGGCGCCGGGGCTGTACCGCAACGAAAAGGGCGCCTTCCTGCCCTTCCTGCTGGCAGCGCCGGTGCTGTTCATCATGGGGGCCGCGCTGGTTTATTTCGTCATGCTGCCCTTCGTCATGTGGTTCTCACTGGGCCAGCAGGTCGTCGGCGAAGGCGTTTCGGTCGCCCTCCTGCCCAAGATTTCAGAATATCTGAATCTGGTGACGGCCCTGCTTCTGGCCTTCGGCCTGTGCTTCCAGCTGCCGATCGTCATGACCCTGCTGGGGCTGGCGGGCATCGTCTCGTCCAAGATGATGTCAGAGGGGCGCCGCTACGCCATCGTGGCCGTGGTCGTCGTCGCCGCCGTCGTCACCCCGCCCGACCCGATCAGCCAGATCATGCTCGCCATCCCCCTGGTGCTTCTCTACGAGGTCAGCATCTGGTGCGTCCGCATCATCGAGATGCGCCGCAAGAAGGCGGACGCGGCCGAAGGGCTGGCCTAACCTCTCCTTGCTATTTCGGATGCAGCGACAAAAAAGCCCCGGACGGCGGACCGTCCGGGGCTTCTGTCATTCGGCTGATTGGCTGATCAGCAGCTGTAGTACATGTCGAACTCGACCGGATGCGGGTGCAGTTGCAAGCGCACCACCTCTTCCTTCTTCAGGGTGATGTAGGCGTCGATGAAGTCGTCATCCATGACGCCGCCCTTCTTGAGGAAGGCGCGGTCGGCGTCCAGCGCGTCCAGCGCTTCCTGCAGCGAACCCGCGACCTCGGGGATGTCCCCACGCTCTTCCGGCGGCAGATCGTACAGGTTCTTGTCGGCGGGAGCGCCCGGATCGATGCGGTTCTCGATCCCATCCAGACCGGCCATCAGCAGGGCGACGAAGGTCAGATAGGGGTTGCCCATCGGGTCGGGGAAGCGCGCTTCAATGCGCTTGGCCTTGGGCGAGTTGACGAAGGGGATGCGGATCGACGCCGAACGGTTGCGCGACGAATAGGCCAGCTTCACCGGGGCCTCATAACCGGGCACCAGACGCTTGTAGGAGTTGGTCGTCGAGTTGGCGAAGGCGTTGATGGCCTTGGCGTGCTTGATGACGCCGCCGATGTACCACAGGCACTCCTGCGACAGGCCGGCGTATTTGTCGCCGGCGAACTGGGGCTTGCCGTCCTTCCAGATCGACATGTGAACGTGCATGCCCGAGCCGTTGTCGCCGTAGGTCGGCTTGGCCATGAAGGTGGCCGACTTGCCATAGGCGGCGGCGACGTTGTGGATGACGTATTTGTAGAGCTGGGTCCGGTCGGCCATGGTCAGCAGGTCGCTGAACTTCAGGCCCAGTTCGTGCTGGGCCGGGGCGACTTCGTGGTGATGCTTCTCGGGCTGCATGCCCAGGTCGCGCATGACGCCCAGCATCTCGCCGCGCAGGTCCTGGGCGCTGTCGACCGGATTGACCGGGAAATAGCCGCCCTTGTGCGTCGGGCGGTGGCCCATATTGCCTTCGGAATAGTCCGCGCCCGTGTTGGACGGCAGTTCGGTGGAGTCATAGCTGTAGCCGGTGTCATGCGGTGCGGTGGACCAACGCACGTCGTCAAAGATGAAGAACTCAGCCTCCGGGCCGAAATAGACGGTGTCGCCCACGCCCGACGCCTGGACATAGGCCAAGGCCTTCTTGGCCATCGAACGGCTGTCGCGGTTGTAGGGCTCGTTGGTGTCTGGGTTCAGCACGTCGCAGAACAGACACAGCGTCGTCTGCTGGTAGAAGGGATCGATGTAGGAGGACGCCAGGTCCGGCTTGAGCAGCATGTCGCTCTCGTTGATCGCCTTCCAACCGGCGATGGACGAGCCGTCGAACATCGTGCCTTCTTCAAGGAACTCCTCGTCCACCAGATCGATGTCGAAGGTGACGTGCTGCATCCGACCCTTGGTGTCGGTGAAGCGGAGATCGACGTACAGGACGTCCTTGTCCTGGATCTCTTTGAGGATTTTCGCCGCCGCGCTCATGGTTCTGGTCCTGTGTATGGGTCGTCTGGGGAGGAGGAAGACCACGCCCGCGAGCGCGGTCGGGTTCTATAGATGGTTCAGATCGCCTGTGCGCCCGTCTCTCCGGTTCGGATGCGGATGACGTCGATGACGTCGGAGACGAAGATCTTGCCGTCGCCGATCTTGCCTGTGCGTGCAGCCGCCTGGATGGCGTCCACGACGGAGGCGACCATGTCATCGGAAACCACGACCTCGATCTTGATCTTGGGCAGGAAGTCGATGACGTATTCGGCCCCGCGATAAAGCTCGGAATGACCCTTCTGGCGGCCATATCCCTTGGCCTCCAGCACAGTCATGCCTTGCACCCCGGCGTCCTGGAGCGCTTCTTTCACTTCATCCAGCTTGAACGGCTTGATGATGGCTTCGATCTTTTTCATGGGCGGTCCCGGCGCGGGGCTTCGGATGTCGCCCCGCTCGGTTGCCAAAGGGACATTGCATTGCACAATAACGCAAGGGGCTTTTCGCAGATGAGCTCATCCGTGAACGGATATGTGTCATGACGAACCCGCCAGAACTCGCAGACTGTCTCACTGACTGGCGCGGCGCCCTGCCCTGGCCGGGTCCGGAGGCGCACAAACACCAGCGCGGACGGCTGGGCGTGGTCTCGGGCCGGGCGACCCAGACGGGCGCCGCACGACTGGCCGCACGGGCGGGTCTGCGCGTCGGGGCCGGCGTAGTGCGCATCCTGTGCCCGCCCGACGCCGCCGCCGTGATCGCTCCCGCGATAGAGGCGGTCATGCTGACGCCCTTTGCTTCGGTCGAGGCTCTGGTCGAGGCGGCGACCGGCATGGACGCCGTCGTCATCGGCCCGGCGGCGGGGATCACCGAGGCGACCCGCGCCAATGTCCGCGCCCTGGCCGCCACAGGCGCCGCCCTGGTGGTGGACGCAGACGGCCTGACGGTGTTCGAGGGCTGGCCCGGCGACCTGTTCGACGTTCTGGACCGCGACGATGTCCTGACCCCGCACGAAGGGGAGTTCAAACGCCTGTTCCCCGATTTGCTGGATCAGGGACGCGAGACGGCGGTCCGGCAAGCCGCGCAGTTGGCGGGCGCCGTCGTGTTGCTGAAAGGCCGCGAGACCCTGATCGCCGCGCCCGACGGTCGCTTCGCCGCCAATCCCAATGGTTCGCCCTGGCTCGCCACGGCGGGCACAGGCGATGTGCTGGCGGGAATGATCGGCGGGCTGGTGGCGCAGAGGATGGACAGTTTCGACGCCGCCCGCGCCGCGGCCTGGATGCATTCAGAGGCCGCGCGCGGCTTCGGCCCCGGCCTGATCGCCGAAGATTTGCCGGATCGTCTGCCAGCGGTTCTGGCCGCGCTTCACGCCGACGCAAGCTGACGCGAAACGTCGCGCCGGTTCAATTCGTCATCGAAGCGGCCTATGTCCCCAACGTCACCGTCGGAGGCTCGCCTTGCTCATCGTCCTGTCACCGGCCAAGCGGCTGGATTTCACCGAAGCCATCGACGCGCCCGCCACGGCGCGCCGATTCGTGGAGGAGACCGCTTCTTTGGCCAAGACCACACGACGCCTGACGCGGGCTGACCTGCGCAAGCTGATGTCCATCTCGGACAAGCTGGCCGACCTGAACCGCGAGCGTTTCCAGGCTTTCGATCCCGAATCAGAAGACGGCGTTCAAGCCGCCTTCGCCTTCGCCGGCGACGTCTATGAAGGTCTGAAGGCGCGCGATCTGGACGCAGCCTCGCTGGCCTTCGCCCAAGACCACCTGCGCATCCTGTCCGGCTTCTATGGCCTGCTGCGCCCGTTGGACCGCATTCAGCCGTATCGGCTGGAGATGGGGGTGCGGCTTAAGACCCGGCGTGGGTCCAGCCTCTATGACTTCTGGGGCGACCGCATCTCCAAACAGTTGAACGAGGACGCCGTGGGTCAAGCCGACCCGACCCTGATCAACCTGGCCAGCCAGGAGTATTTCGGCGCCATCGACGCCAAGGCCCTGAAACTGCCGGTCGTCACGCCGCATTTCCGTGAACAGAAGGACGGCGAAAGCCGCATCATCTCCTTCTTCGCCAAGAAGGCGCGCGGCGCCATGGCCCGCTTCGCCGTCGATGAACGTCTGGAAAAAGCTGAAGACCTCAAAGGCTTCGACCGCGACGGATACCGCTTCGACAAGACGGCCTCAACGGAGACCGACTGGATATTCATCAGATCAGGAAATTCTTGATCGACCCTGTCGCCTTCGCACACGCAAAACGCTAGGCTCGCATCTCCATCAGTTTGCGAGACGACGATGCTGCACGACACCAAGGCTGATCAGGGTTCCTCTCCGGCAGAAGGTTTCCGCGACATCGGCGACCTGAGGGGCCAGACGGCGGTGATCTCGGGGTCGACGTCCGGCATCGGCCTGGCCATCGCTCGGGCCGTGGCCCAACGCGGCGGCGACGTGGTGCTGAACGGACTGGGCGACGCCGCCGAGATCGAAAGCACCCGCGCCGAACTGGAGGCCGAGACCGGATCGCGCGTCCTCTATCACCCGGCCAACATGCTGCACGGCGATCAGGTCGCCGACATGGTCGCCTATGCCCACAGCGAGTTGGGACGGCTGGACATTCTGGTCAACAACGCCGGCATCCAGCATGTCGAGGCGGTCGAGAGCTACCCCTCCGACAAGTGGGAGCAGATCATCGCCATCAACCTGTCTTCGACCTTCTATGCGACGAAGGCGGCCATCCCGATCATGAAGGCGCAGGGACGCGGGCGGATCGTCAACATCGCCTCGGCCCACGGCCTGGTCGCCAGCCCGTTCAAGTCGGCCTATGTCGCCGCCAAGCACGGAGTGATCGGCTTCACCAAGACGGTGGCGCTGGAGCTGGCGCAAGACAACATCACCTGCAACGCCATCTGCCCCGGCTTTGTCGAGACGCCGATCGTCGCCAAACAGATCGACGACCAGGCCCGCACCCGCAACATGTCCAGGGAAGACGTGCTCAAGAACATCATCCTCGGCTCACAGCCGACCAAGAAGTTCGTCACCACGGATCAACTGGTCGGCATGTTCCTGTATCTGGTCAGCGACCTGGGCGCCTCGGCCAACGGCGCCAGCTTCTCCATCGACGGCGGCTGGACGGCGCAGTAGCCATGACCAGCCCCCGCCCCTCGCGCCGTCCGATCAGTCTGGCGCTGCAAGGCGGCGGGGCGCACGGAGCGTTTCAGTGGGGCGTTCTGGACCGGCTGCTGGAAGACGACCGACTGGACATCCGCGCCGTCACGGCCGCCTCGGCGGGCGCGATGAACGCCGCCGCTCTGGTCACAGGTCTGGCGCACGGCGGGGCCGAGGGCGCGCGGACGCAGCTGGACCTGCTGTGGCGCGAGGTGAACCAGTCGGGCGGACGCAACATCTTCGGCGCCTCGGCGGCCTGGGGCGACGCCCTGACGCCGGACTGGCTGAAGGACAGCCCTCTGTGGCGCGCCGGCGGGGCCATGGCCACGTCCATGAGCCCCTATCAGTTCAATCCGTTCAACCTGAACCCGCTGAAGCGCGTCATCGAGACGGTGGCGGACTTCGAGGCCATCCGGGCCTCTTCCGTGCAGATGTTCATCTCTGCCACCGCCGTGCGCCAGGGCCGGGCGCGCGTCTTCACCACGGCGGAGATGTCGGCGGACGTGCTTCTGGCCTCAGGCTGTTTGCCGCACCTGTTCCAGGCGGTGGAGATTGACGGCGAACCCTATTGGGACGGCGGTTATCTGGCCAATCCTGCGCTGTGGCCCCTGTTCTACGCAGAGACGCCGGACGACATTCTTCTGCTGCCGCTCAATCCATTTGAGCGCGACACGGCCCCGCGCGCCGCCGACGAGATCGCCGACCGCCTGAACGAAATCGTCTTCAACGCCCCGCTGATCGCCGAACTCAGGGCCGTCGCCTTCGTCCAGGATCTGATCGAGGCCGGAACGCTGAAACAGATGGGCAAGGACCGCTACCGCCGCCTGTGCCTGCACGCCGTCGAGACCGAAGCCTGGCTGGGCGGCTTGTCGTCGTCCAGCAAGTTCGACACGGAATGGAGCTTCCTCACCGACCTGAAGGCGCGCGGGCGCGAGGCGGGGGAACAATGGCTGGAAAGCTGTTTCGACGCCGTGGGGGAACGATCCAGCGTGGATGTCAGGGCGCGGTTTCTCTAACCTACAAACCCAGCGGCACGTCTCAGCCGGTCGTTCACCGCCTCGCCCAGACCTGTATCCGGCACCGGCGACACGGCTATGCCCGCAGGTTTTTCACGGTCCGCCTCACGCAGCAGGCGGAACAGATTGGCCGCCGCCTGGCGCACGTCGCCGTCGGGGCTGAGGCTCCACCGCGGGTCGCCGACGCCGGGGCCGAAGCCCAGCAGGATTTCGCCGGGCCGCCGGTCCAGCGCCTCGATCCGCACCGGGGCGTCGGGGGCGTAGTGCAGGGCCAGCCGGCCGGGCGAGCGATGCCCCTCCCCGCCCGCCGACAACGGCCCGACCAGGGCTTCGATCTCGTCGCGAGTCACGGCGCCGGGCCGCAGCAGCGTCACACGCCCGTCCAGCACTGAGACCACCGTGCTTTCCACCCCCACGGCGCAGGGGCCGCCATCGACGGCGTCTCCGGCGAAGGCGCCGGTCTCCTCGACCGCATCGGCGAAAGTGGTCGGGCTTGGCCGTCCCGAGCGGTTGGCCGAGGGCGCCACCACCGGGCCTCCGAAAGCGGCGATGACGGCGCGGGCGCGGGCGTGGCCCGGCACGCGCACGGCGACGCTGTCCAGCCCGGCGCGGGCCAGGTCGCAGACCCGTTCGCGGTCCCGCACCGGCGCCACCAGCGTCAAAGGGCCCGGCCAGAAAGCCTCGGCCAGCGCCCGCGCTCGGTCGTCGAACACGGCCACGTCCTCGGCCTGAACGGCGTCGGCGACGTGGGCGATCAGGGGGTTGAAGCGCGGCCTGCCCTTGGCCTCAAAGATGGCGGCCACGGCCTCGGCGTTCGAGGCGTCAGCGGCCAGACCATAGACGGTCTCAGTCGGCAGGATCAGCAGTTCGCCGCGTCTCAGGGCCTCTGCGGCCTGAATGTCGGTCGCGCCGTTCACGGCCGCCGCGGAATGAGCGGGATCATCCGGTGCAGGACGTTGTCGCGGTTGACGAAATGATGCTTCAGCGCCGCGATCACATGCAGGGCGATCAGGACATAGAGCCCCTTCACCACCAGCCCATGCACGCCCATCAGGGCCTTGGCCGTCTCACGCCCGCCGCCGATGGGCAGCAGGGGCCAGTTGAACAGGCCGAACCACTCAATGGCGCGGCCCGACGCCGAAGACGCCAGCCACCCGGTCATGGGGATGACGAGCAAGACGACATAGAAGAGCACATGGTTGGTCCGGGCCAGCAGCCTCTGCCAGCGCGGCTGGTCGGACGGCAGGGGAATGGCCGGATTGGCGATGCGCCAGCCGATCCGGCCTAGCGTCAGCACCAGTATGCTCAGCCCCACCGACTTGTGCAGGCCGATGAACAGCCGTGTGCCCTCGGACGCCTCGTGAATGGTGATCAGAACCACCTGGGTCACGACCAGGGCGGCGATCAGCCAGTGCAGCGTCAGGGAGACGGCCGAATAACGATTGCGGGGTTCTGCCACGGCGCCTTCCTTCAGTTGCCGAACCACCTTGGCCCAGTCGGGGCGGCGGGCCAAGCTCCGGCTTGCCTTCCATAGGGTCAAGCGCCCATGAAAGGCCGTTCTGATCCGCAACCGAGTGCCTTCGATGACCTATCGCGCCCCGATCCGCGACCTGATGTTTACCCTGACCGAAGTGGCCGGAATCGACGCCGTCGCCGCCACGGGCGCCTTCTCCGACTATGACGCCGACCTGATGGGCGCGGTTCTGGAGGCGGCGGGCCAGTTTTCGGAAGGGGTTCTGGCCCCGCTGAACCGCATCGGCGACCAGAAGGGCGCGACCTACGCCAACGGATCAGTCACGGCGGCGCCCGGTTTCGCCGACGCCTATCGCCAGTTCGCCCAGGGCGGCTGGACCAGCCTGACCGCCTCGGCCGAGGCCGGCGGGCAGGCCCTGCCCAAGGCGCTGGAGCTGGCCGCCTATGAGACGGTTCACAGCGCCAACATGGCGTTCGGCCTGTGTCCCATGCTGTCCCTGGCCTCGATCGAGGCGCTGGAGGCGCACGGGACGGAGGAGCAAAAGCGGGTCTATCTGCCCAAACTGGTCAGCGGCGAATGGACCGGGGCCATGGTCCTGACCGAGCCGCACGCCGGCTCTGATCTGGGCGCCCTGACCGCCACGGCCACGCCGAACGGCGACGGGACCTATGCCCTGAACGGCCAGAAGATTTTCATCACCTGGGGCGACCACGACGCCACCGACAACATCGTCCACATGGTTCTGGCCCGCCTGCCCGACGCGCCTGCCGGCCCCAAGGGCATCAGCCTGTTTTTGGCCTCCAAATATGAGGTCAAGGCGGACGGGACGCTGGGCGAGCGCAACGCCTTCCGCCCGGTCGGCGTCGAGCACAAGCTGGGCATCCACGCCTCGCCGACCTGCGTCATGAGCTATGAAGGCGCGACCGCCACCCTGGTCGGCCAGCCCAACGAAGGGCTGTCGCACATGTTCGTCATGATGAACGCGGCGCGACTGGCGGTCGGCGTCGAGGGCGTCGGCATCGCCGAAATGGCCTATCAGCACGCGCTGAACTATGCGCTGGAGCGCCGTCAGGGCCGCAGCGTCTGGACCGGCGAGAAGAACGCCCCGATCATCGACCATCCCGACGTGCGCCGCACTCTGGCGGTGATGAAGGCCAGGGTCGCCGCCGCCCGCGCCATCTGCCTGTCCACCGGCGTCGCCGCCGATCTGGCCAAGCACGCCGCTTCGGAAGAAGACCGCCGCCGCTGGAAGGGCCGCGAGGACCTGTTCACCCCCATCGCCAAGGCGTGGTCCACCGATGTCGGCTGCGATGTCGCCTCACAAGGCGTTCAGGTCCACGGCGGCATGGGCTTCATCGAGGAGACCGGCGCGGCCCAATACTACCGCGACGCCCGCATCGCCCCGATCTATGAGGGCACCAACGGCATTCAGGCCATGGACCTGGTCGGGCGCAAGCTGTCGATGGACGGCGGCGAGGCGGCCCGCGCCCTGATCGCCGAGTTCAAGACGACGCAAGCGGCGCTGAACACCCTTTACAGCGGCAAGCCGGTCGAACGCTTCGCCAACGCCGTTGAAGCGGTCGAGGACGCCACCCTGTGGCTTCTGGACGCCAAGGCCGACGCCGAGCGCGCCGCCGATGTTCTGGCCGCCGCCGACGCCTATCTGAAGCTGCTGGGCGACGTCACCGGCGGCTGGATGCTGGCCCGGGCGGCGCTGGCGGCCAAGGCCCGTCTGGACGCCGGAGACGGCGACGCCGCCTGGCTGAACGGCAAGATCACCCTGTATGAAGTCTATGCCGCCAATGTGCTGGGCCACGCCTCCAGCCGCCTGGCGGCGGTGGGACAGGGCGGTGACCTGCTGCAACGGATGACGGCGGACGTTCTGACGGGCTGATCGACCCGCCTCAGCGCCTGAAGACGCCGACCAGCTCGACATGGGTGGACCACAGGAACTGGTCCACCGGCGTCACCCGCTCAAGCCTGAAGCCCGCGTCGATCAGCACCCGTGCATCGCGTGCGAAGGTGGCCGGATTGCATGACACCCCGACCACGACCGAGGCCCCGGTGCGGGCGATCTGGGCCGTCTGCTCAATGGCCCCGGCGCGCGGCGGGTCGAAGACGATGGCTTCAACCCCCTTCAGATCGAACGGCGACAGAGGACGGCGGAACAGGTCGCGGGCCTGTGCGGTGATGGTCTTGAGGCCCGAGGCGGTGGAAATCCCCGCCTTCAGCGCCGCGATGGAGGCGGCGGAGGAATCCGCCGCCGTCACCGTCGCCACCTCGGCCAGGGGGAAGGTGAAGGCGCCCGCCCCGCAGAACAGGTCGGCGACGCGTTTCGCCCCCCTCACCGCCTCCACCGCGCGGCTGACCATCTCGACCTCGGCGGCGGGCGACGCCTGCAAGAAACCGCCGGGCGGCAGGGGCACGCTGGCCTGTCCGAAAGTGACGCGCGGCTGGTGCTCCATCATCAACACTTCGCCGTCCAGGCTCAGACGCGCCAGCCCCGCCTCGGACGCCGCCGCAATGGCCAGGGCGCGCTGATCGCCGGTCAGGCCGCCGGACTTCTTCTCCACCCCGGTGACATCCACATCCAGACCCGTGTCGGTCAGGGTCACATGCAGGGTCGGCGCTGATTTCGGATGGCCCAGGAAAGGCGCCGCCACCCGCTTCAGCGCCGGAAGCGCCGCCGTCAAGCGCGGATCGGAAACCGGACAGTCGGTCAGTTCGACCAGCCGCCACGAACGCCGCGCCTTGAACCCCAGAACGGCCCCGCCGTCGGGGCCAGACCGCGCATGCAGGGCCAGACGGCGTCGGCTGGCGGGCGACGTCGCCACCGTCGCCTCGATCTCCGTCTCTATGCCCTCGCGCTGCAGGGTCATGGCCACGATCTCGCGCTTCCACGCCAGATAGGGCGCGTCGGCCCAGTGCTGCATCGGCGCGACCCCGCATTCGGCGTAGGCGGCGGAATGGATCGGCTGGCGGTCGGCGCTGGCCTCGATCAGGTCGAACCGCTCCATCCGCCCGCCGTGGACCTCGCCCGACACCACCTCTCCCGGCAGGGCGCCGGGCACGAAGACGGGACCGTCGCCGCTCTCGGCGATGCCGTCGCCCTGGTGGCCCACGCGGGCGATAGTCAGCGTCTTGATCATGGCCCGTCTGTAGAGCGTCAGAGGCGGCGGCGGAACCTCATCCGCGAAACATGAACGAAGATGAACAGCGCGCTCAAATCCCGTTCAGCTTCACCGGCATATTTCTCAATGCAACAGACAGGGCTGTTCAACCGTTCGGCCCCTGTCCGTCAACGATTTCAGGGATAGAATCCATGTCCGCCCACCCCGTCGCCAAATCAGCCGCTGTGACCGCCGCCGCTGTCGCTGTCCTCGGGATGTTCGCCCCGTCGGCGTCAGCCCAAGCCTACACCTACCAAGGCGCCCAGAACTACGGTTCCGGCGCCTACAGCCAGCCGTATGACTACAACCAGCGCGGCTATCAGGACTATGACCGCAACAGCTACGACTACTGCCGCGACGACCGCGGCCAGCGCCAGGGCGCCGGCACGGTGATCGGCGGAGCCGCCGGCGCCATCGCCGGCTCTCAGTTGGCCGCGCGCGGCCGCCGCACCGAAGGCAGCATTCTGGGGGGCGTCGTCGGCGCCGTCATCGGCAACGCGGTCGGCCGCAGCTCGGGCCAGAACTGCGAAGCCTATGACGACCGCTACTACGACAACCGCTACGACGATCGCGCCTATGCTCAGCCGCGATATGATGACCGCTACGACAGCCGTTATCAGGACGGCTACGGCTACCAAGGTGATGACGACCGCTATTCCGACAGCCGCTATGTGCGGGTCTATCCGTCGCCGAGCTACAGCTCGCAGTATTCCTCGTCCTACTCCTCCGGTTACGGCTACGGCGACAGCTGCCGCCTGGCCGAGAGCCGCATCCGCCTTCCCGACGGTCGAATGGAGACCCGCTATGTGCGGTCCTGTCCCGACCAGTCCGGCCGCTATCGCGTCGTCGATTAATTTTCAGCCCCCCTGTCGATCGACGACGTGACGGGAGCCGTCGGTGGAGAAATCCGCCGGCGGCTCCTTAATTCTGATCTCCTCCGATCCGCTCAGCGTCGTTTTCGGGCCCAGAGCAGATATTCGACATTGCCGTCGCCGCCGGTGATGGGGCTTTCGGTCGCGGCCTGAACGGACCAGCCCACGCTCTCCAGCCAGGTTGAGACAGAGACGACAGCGGCTGTGCGGGCCTCTGCGTCCTTGACCACGCCCTTCCTGGAGCCGCCGGGCCGTTCGGCTTCAAACTGGGGCTTCACCAGGGTGACCAGATCGGCGTCGGCTTCAACCAGTTCGAGCGCGGCGGGCAAGACCTTGGCCAGGCCGATAAAGCTGGCGTCACAAACGATCAGACCGGGCGTCTCGGAGATCAAATCACGTGTCAGATCACGCGCGTCCGTGCGGTCCAGATTGACCACCCGGTCAGAGGCCGAAACGCGCGGATGCATCTGGCCGTGGCCGACATCGACCGCATAGATGCGCGCCGCGCCACGCTCGAGGCAGACTTCGGTGAACCCGCCGGTCGAGGCGCCGACATCCAGCACCACCCGCCCCTCGACCGCCACGGGCCACAAGCCAAGGGCGTGATCCAGTTTCAACGCTCCTCGCCCGACCCAGCGATGGGCGGGTTCGGCCTCGATCACAGTGTTGTCGGCGACCTTGGCGGAAGCCTTCTTCACCACCACACCGTCCGCCGTGACCAGACCCGCTTCGATCGCCGCCTGCGCCTGAGAGCGGCTGTCGAACAGGCCGCGAGAGACCAGAAGATGGTCGATCCTCATAAGGTCATCCCACTGCGTCCAACCGCGCCAGCGCCGCTTGCAGACGCGCCTTGCCCGTCTCGGCTTCGGCCAGTTTCTCGCGCTGTTCGTCCACGACCTCGGGCGCCGCGCGGGCGACGAAGTTGGGGTTGCCCAGCTTCTTGTTGAAATGGCCGATATCGCTGTCGAAGGCGTCGATGTCCTTCTTCAGACGGGCGCGTTCGGCGTCCAGATCGATCAGACCGGCCAGAGACAGCGCCGCCGTGGCCCCGCCCGAGACGAAGGTCACGGCGCCGGCAGGCGTGGCCTCGACGGTCGAAACCTCCGACACCCGGGCCAGCGTCAGGATCAGGTCGCGGTGCTGCATGACCCGCTCGGCCGTCAGCATGTCGGGCGCGACGAAGGCCAGCGGCGGCTTGATCGACGGCGCGATGTTCATCTCAGCCCTGAGCTGACGAATGTCGGTGACCAGATCGACCAGCCAGCCGATCTCGGCCTCGGCGCCCGCGTCGATGAAGCTGTCGGGCAGGTCGGGCCAGGCGGCCCCGATCAGGGTCGTTTCGGAGCGGGCCGCACCCTCGTCCGCCAACTGAGCCCACAGCTCCTCGGTGATGAAGGGCATGACCGGGTGCATCAGCTTCAGCGTCTGGTCCAGCGTCCAGGCGGTCATGGCGCGGGTCTCGTCGCGGGCGCCGTGGTCGGCCCCGTTGAACACTGGCTTGGCCAGTTCCAGATACCAGTCGCAGAAGACGTTCCAGACGAAGCGATACAGGGCCGAAGCGGCGTCGTCGAAACGCCCGCTCTCGATGGCCGACGACACTTCGCGCTCGGCCTTGGCCAGTTCGCCGCGGACCCAACGGTTGATGGTCTGGGTGACATTGGCGGGGTCAAAGCCCTCGACGCGCCTGGCTTCATTCATCTGGGCGAAGCGGGCCGCGTTCCACAGCTTGGTGCCGAAGTTGCGATAACCTTCAATGCGTTGGCGCGATAACTTGATGTCGCGGGTGCCCGACAAAATGGCCATGGTGAAGCGCAGGGGATCGGCCCCCAGCTCGTCGACGATCGTCAGGGGATCGATGACGTTACCCTTGGACTTCGACATCTTCTGGCCCTTCTCGTCACGGACCAGACCATTGATGATGACCCGTTTGAACGGCGCCTCGCCGTCCATGAAGTGCAGCCCCATCATCATCATCCGGGCGACCCAGAAGAAGATGATGTCCGCCGCCGTCACCAGATCGCTGGTCGGATAGAAGCGCGACAGGTCCTCGGTCTTGTCGGGCCAGCCCATGGTCGAGAACGGCCACAGGGCCGATGAGAACCAGGTGTCGAGAACATCCTCGTCCTGGGTCAGCACAACCTCGGAATCATAGTCCGACATGGCCTGGTCGCGGGCGTCTTCCTCGGTCTCGGCGACATAGATTTCGCCGTTCGGGCCGTACCAGGCCGGAATGCGGTGGCCCCACCACAGCTGGCGCGAGACGCACCACGGCTCGATGTTGCGCATCCATTCAAAGTAGATTTTGGAATAACTGGCCGGCTCGAAGACGGTCGCCCCCTCCTCCACCGCCTTGATGGCGGGCTGGGCCAGGGTGTGGGCGTCGACGTACCACTGGTCCGTCAGCCACGGCTCGATGACCACGCCGGAGCGGTCGCCGTGCGGGATGACGTGGCGGGTCTTCTCGATCTCGCGCAGCCAGCCCTCGGCCTCGGCGCGGGCGACAATGGCCTTGCGCGCGGCGAAGCGGTCCATGCCGACGTAGTCAGCGGGCACGTCGGGCGTGTCGACATCGGTGATGCGGGCGAAGGCGTCCAGCACGTTCAGCGCTTGAAGTCCTGCCCGCTTGCCAACGCCGAAATCATTGAAATCATGCGCTGGCGTGATCTTCACCGCGCCCGAACCCTTGGTCGGATCGGCGTAGTCGTCGGCGACGATGGGGATGCGACGACCGGTGATCGGCAGGGTCACGAACTTGCCGACCAGCCCCGTGTAGCGCTCGTCATCCGGGTGAACGGCCACGCCGGTGTCGCCCAGCATGGTTTCGGGCCGGGTGGTGGCGACGACGATGAAGTCCCGCGTCTCCCACTCCGTGGCCTTGCCGTCCTCATCGAAGGCGACGGGGTGTTCGTAGGTGACGCCGTCGGCCAGCGGATAGGCGAAATGCCAATAGAAGCCGTCCATCTCGCGCTGTTCGACCTCCAGGTCGCTGATCGCGGTCTGGAAATGCGGGTCCCAGTTGACCAGCCGTTTGTCGCGGTAGATCAGCCCTTCCCTGTGCAGTTGCACGAAGACCTTGCGGACGGCGGCGTTCAGCCCTTCGTCCAGGGTGAAGCGCTCGCGCGACCAGTCGCAGGACGCGCCCAGGCGGCGCAACTGCTGGACGATGGTTCCACCGCTCTCGGCCTTCCACTCCCAGATCTTCTCGACGAAGGCTTCGCGGCCCATGTCGCGGCGACCGACATTGCCGGCCGCCGCCAGCTGGCGCTCGACCACCATCTGGGTGGCGATGCCGGCGTGGTCAGTGCCCGGCAGCCACAGCACCGCCTTGCCCCTCATCCGGTGATAGCGGGCCAGGATGTCCTGCAGCGTGTTGTTCAGGGCGTGGCCGATGTGCAGCGACCCCGTCACGTTCGGCGGCGGAATGACGATCGAATAGGCTTGGGCCGAGCCGTTGGTTTTCGGCGCGAACAGACCGCTTTCCTCCCACATGGCATAGAGACGGGGTTCGGAAGCCTTGGGATCGAAGGTCTTGTCGAGCATGGGAGGATGTTTCTACGAGATCGGATCAGCAAAATGAAAAGGGCGGCCCCGTCCGGAGCCGCCCTGTTCGGTTTAGTCGCGCAGGACGCGAAGGGCTAGCCGGCGTTGCGGGCGATTCGTTCGACTTCGCGGCGTACTTCGGCTTCGACGATGCCCGGCAGGTGGGCGTCGAGCCATTCCTTGAGCAGCGGGCGCAGCAGTTCGCGCGTCAGTTGGTCGATGGTCGGACCGGCCACGGGCGGCGCTTCAGCCGGGCTGCGCGAGGCGGTGGCCAGACCAGCGAAGGCCGAGGCGGCGCTGGCGGCGGCGCTGTCGCCGACCAGAGTGTCATAAGTAGCGGCGGGCGCGGCGGGCGCAGGCTCGGCCAGCGGTGAAACCGGGAAGGGCTCAGGCTCGTCATCGACCGCCTCGACGTCCAGATCGCCGATGCTTTCGACGGCGGGCGCCTCATAGGTATCGGTCAGCTCAAGGACGTCGTCCTCTGCTTCGGGTTCCGGTTCGACGTGCGCGGGCGCCTCAGCGGCCGCGGCAGGCTCCGGCGCTTCAACCGCAACCTGCGGTTCAGGCGCGGACTCAGGTTCCGGTGCGGGCGCAGCTTCAGCCTCAGGCGCAGCGGCTTCCACCGGGGCGTCGTCTTCGGAAATGATCCTGCGAATCGACGCGAGGATCTCCTCCATCGTCGGTTCCTGGGCGGGCTGATCGGTCATGTCTGAACCCCAAGGGCGCCAGGGCGCACGGTCTCATCGGACAGGAAGCAGCAGCACCACTCCCCCTATGCCTTGTCGTCGCATCTCAGCTCGCCGGAATCAACGGGCGTTTTTCGCGCATCCGGCGAACAGACGCCGCCTTCGGAGATTACGAGTTCGGCGCAGTCCGGACGATTTCCGACTTCAGCTGCTGGTCGATGGGCGCATCCTCGGCGTCGTTAGCCGGACGAATGGCGGGCGCAGCCAGACGGTCGATGGCCTCGACCACCCCGTCCCACGGCAGAGCCCCGCGGTTGCGCACGCGGTCGTAGTTTTCACGCGCGTCATAGACCTCGATGTTGGGGTTCAGGTCCTGGCCTTCCAGCCGGCCCATGGCCGCCAGAAGATTGGCCTGGGCGACGTATTCGTTGCGGCGGGCGCTGGCCAGGGTGACCTCGGCGTTGCGCAGCTCCAACTCCTGGTTGAGCACGTCCAGCGTGGTGCGAAGGCCGACTTGGGCCTCCTGACGCACGCCCTCGGCGGCGACAGTGGCGGCGCGGACAGCCTCGGTCCCGGCCTGCAAGGTCGAACGCGCCGACAGTGACTGGGCGAAGGAGGAACTGACGGACTGCAGCACATTGCGGCGCTCGCCCTCGACGTTGATCTGGGCGACGTTGGCGCGTTCCAGAGCAGCGGCGACGCGCGACTGGTTCAGACCGCCGGTGAACAGCGGCACGGAGATGGTCGCCCCGGCCTGGAAGCTGGTCCGGTCGTTCAGGTCGAAGGACGAGATGTCGCTGCTGGTCCCGCCGTAGGAGGCGGTCAGGCGGGCCGACGGCATGTATTCGGCCCTGGCGGCGGCGACATTGGCCTCGGCCGCGCTCAAGCTGTAGGCCGCGGCCATCAGGGTCGGGTTGTCGCCAAGAGCCACGTCCAGAGCATTGTCGAAATCGGCGGGCACGCCCGGCAAAATCGGCATGGGCTCCAGCGTGCCCGGCGCCTGGCCGACGACCGTGGCGTAGGCGGCGCGCGACACCGACAGCTGGGCGCGCGCATTGGCCAGGTCCGCATTGGACTGGGCCAGACGCGCCTCGGCTTGAGCCACGTCGGTGCGGGTGATTTCGCCGACCTCGAATCGAGCTGAAGCCTCGTCCAGCTGGCGCTGCAGCACGGTCAGGTTGGATTCGCGGATTCGCAGGATCTCAACGTCACGCAGAACATCGGCGTATGCCTGAATCACCAGGGCCAGCACGCGCTGTTCGATATCGCGCAAGTTTTCACGCCCGGCCAGGATATTGGCCTCGGCCGCCGTAATGCCGTGGCCGATGCGGCCGCCGGAATAAAGGGTCTGCGACAGACCGATGCTGACGCCCGCCGAATCATCTTCAACGGTTCCGCCGCTGGCCGGGAAAGGCGGCGAGGCAGGCACGCGGGGGGTGGTTGTGCGGCTGTAGCTGACGGTGCCGCTGACATCGACGTTCGGACGAAGGCCGGCGCGGGCCTGGACGATCGACTCATCCAGCGCCCGTTGATTGGCGCGCTGGGCCAGCAGCGTCGGATTGGTGCGGTAGGCCATGGCGATGGCCTCCTGCAGGTCTTCGGCCCAGGCCGGGGCGCTCATGCCCGAGAGCACAGCCACAATGGCGACGGAAGCGAGCGCGCGAGCACGTATCAACATGGACTATTCCTGCCTGGCGCCCCGGAAGGCGACGCCTTTGTATCCCAAAGGTGTGATGCGAGAAGCCTGCGTCCCGCGCCAGTTAAGTTTTTTTCACGCGCCGGGCGGAAAGGTCCGTCGCGTCTGTTTCAGAGGGCGAATGTAGGCGCCGGAAGCAGCGACGCCAGAAGCGGCGGCGCGGCGTCGAACAATTCACGGCGCGACACGCCCGCCTCGGTCTTCACATAAAGAACCGCCTTGCCCCCCGGACCGGCGCGCTCGACCACAGCCAGACGGCCGCCGACGGCCAGGGCCTGCAGCCAGGCATCGGGACAACCGGGCACGGCGCCTTCGGAAACAATGAGGTCATAGCCTTCGGTCTGCGGAGCCGGTTGTGACAGAGGGGCGGCGACCGCCTGCACGCCTTCGTCAGCCAGAACCGGACCGACCACGTCGAACACGGCCTGATCCTCTTCCTGAGCCGTAACCGTCAAACCCATGCGGGCCAGGACGGCGGCGGCGTAAGGGCCGGCGATGGCCAGCGCCCGCTCGCCTTCACGCGGCGTCAGGGCCATCAACAGCTTGGACAGGTCCCGCGCCAGCATCAGCTGACGCCCGCCTGCGATCTCGGGCTCGATCTCGGCATAGGCGGAGAAGGCGCGGTCAGCAGTCACGAAGCGTTCGCGCGGCACGGCCAGCATGGCGGCCTGCAAGGCCCGATCCGTCACGTCGTTCACGCGAACCTGGCTGTCGACCATGATCTTGCGGGCTGAATTATAGTCCATTTGACGCCTGTCCGGTCTGAGATCGGGTCGAGAGAACCCAATCTGCTGAAATATGGGGCGCTTATAGGTCTGTCCGTTGCGGCGGACAATCCGATCTGATAGCGAACGCCCCTCGCGATGGCCTGATGGCGGAGTGGTGACGCAGAGGACTGCAAATCCTTGCACCCGGGTTCGATTCCCGGTCAGGCCTCCATCGCGATTTTCAGAGGGTCAGACGGCGTCAGCCTTCCCTCGACAACATTCCGAAACCTTCATTGCGCGAAGTGATGCAGGGCGATTCCCGAGACAGTCGCCACGTTCAGCGAATCAAACCCCGCCGCCATGCGGATGCCGACCGGTCGGCACAAATCGATGACGGTCTGCGGCAGGCCCGGCCCTTCGGCCCCCAGAACCAGGGCGACCCTCCCGCCCGGCTCCACCTCGCCCAAGGTCTGTGACGCCCCACCCGTCAGCGCCAGAACCGAAAAGCCCGCCGCCTTCAGCATCTGGATGGCGGAAGCTGCGTCCACTCCCGTCGCCATGGGCGTTCGCAGCACAGCCCCGACCGACACCCGGATGGCCTTGCGGTAGAAGGGGTCGCAGCACCGCTCGTCCAGAATCACCGCCCCTGCGCCGAACGCCGCCGCATTGCGGAACAGCCCGCCCATGTTGTCGTGATTGCCGATGCCGCAGGCCATGACCACGACCGCCTCTGTCCCCAGCCCAGCCAGCAGAGCCTCCAGCCCCGGCTGCACAGGCTTCCTGCCAAGCCCCAGAATGCCGCGGTGAAGGTGGAACCCGGCGATCCGGTCCAACACCCCCTGCTCCGCTACATAGACCGGAACCTCGAGCGCCAGACGCGCCAGCACCGGCGCCATCGCCTCCACACGTTTGGCGTCGAGCAGCAGGCTGGTTACGCCGCACAGCGATTGCGGCGAGGTCAGCACGTTCAGCACCACCTCCCCTTCGGCCACGAACAGACCCTCGCGCCCCGTCAGATCGCGCTCGCGGATGTCGCGGAAGCCGGTAATCCGGGGATCGTCGGGATTTTCGATGTTTATGATGGCCAAGGCGGATAATTCTCGTTGCACGACAATGAGTCTCGCTGCTATAGCGCCGGCCTTCCTGTGAGGAAGTGTTCCGCGGTAGCTCAGTGGTAGAGCAGCCGACTGTTAATCGGCTGGTCGTAGGTTCGAATCCTACCCGCGGAGCCATCCACAGGCTTTAAGCTCTTGATATATAAGGGATATATTTTTTCCCAAGAGCGCTTCCCATCCAGCTTCCCATCCACCAGACACGCCAGACGCCTGATCGTGTCTTCAGGTGTCCGCCTTTTGCAGGGCTTTTCAGTCCGCCGGCACGAAGCGACGGGAAGCGCCGAATCATCCCTGTCGACGCCAACTTCAGCCGGGCCGTCCCGAGTGTTTCGCAGACGCCGAATTCACGTCGTCGTCGCCTTGCCGCCGCTAGAAGCCGAAATCAATCTGATCGACTGAAGCCGCACGCTTCCGCGTCCGCGATCCGACCGGTGCGCCAGTTGTCGGCGCCGGCCGGGCGGCTGACGCCCTCCCGGGTGTCGCCAGCGGCGCGTCCTCGTCTGGGGGTCGCGTGGAACGAACGCTCTCAACCTGTTTCGCCGCGCGCGACGGGATGAGCGACTTCGGCCGCTCCGGCCTCCGCAATTTTCGCGTCGCCTTCCAGGCGGTCAATTCGCTTTCCCACCAGCCCACCCGGTTAAGGGATATCCGCACCGGCTCGGGGAAGTCTCCGATGCGTTGAAGCCGCCAGGCCGTGGACCGACTCAGCCCCGTCACGTCGCGAACCCGGTTCCAAAGCAGGAGCCGGTCTTCAGGACCGCCGCTTTCAACGTCCACGCCGTTCAGTCGAAATGACATGACGCCCTCCCCAGCCGTTGATCCGCCTCCGCCTCGAACAGGCGGCAGAGGATCCTCGCATCGCGCGCCGCATCGACGGGATCGCGCCTCGCCCAATCCCGGACGACCGCCTTCAGCCGGAAACTCGCTGCAGGATCCTCCAGCACCCTCCGCACGGCCGCCGATGCATGAAGGTGGGCCTCAACCACGACGACGCCCTCTCGCCGCCGGCGGAGCCCCCGTCCTGATGTCGGAGATCTGGGATCGGGCCCAAGCCCGCAGCAAGCCTCTCGGATAGAAGGGCTTCGAACGGATGTGCCGACATGGCGGGCCGCCCGCCGCCGTGGACCACAGGCGCGCCAGGGTCGCGGGCTTCAACCGGACGCCCATGAGCGCCAGGAAGGCCGAGGCCTCTGCCCGCGTCAGCAGGTCGTCATCGTCGGCAGCCGCCATCGACGGCGCCAGAACCGGGTCGGTCATCATCGGCCTCCTCCCTCCGAGGGGCATTGTCGTGAACTCGTCACCGACCGACCCGCGGTCAGGGCCAGAAAACACTCGATCACGGTCGTCACATCCCGCAGAGGCTGCGGCAAGCCAAGGACCATCTGCCGTGTGAAGACCTCCTCGGTCTGGGCGGCCTGCTGCACCCCCCAGCCGTCCAGACGGGCGCAGTGGTCGGCATAGGCCTCATCCCGCTTCCGACGGGCGTAGCGGTCATTCGCCAGATTGGCGGCGATCTTCAGAAGCAACGCCTTGGGATGACGGATCGCGCCAACGCCCTGATACGGCGTGAGCCTCAACCACGCTTCCTGGAGGATGTCCTCCGCGTCCTCCGCGCCGTAACGTCTGACGAGATTGGCTCGAAACCATCTGGCGTAACGTCCATAAAGGTCTTCCAGCGACACGGACGCGCCAGGCTGCAGCTTTTCCAATCCATCCGACACAGGCTCGCCTCCGCTGAACAGAGGCGAGCCCGGCCGAAGCACCGGGTGTTGAGAACATGCTCAAACACATGCGCCAACGTCTTTAGCCCGCAAGGAGCCTGGACATGCACGCCGGCCACCCGCCGCCAAGACGCGCGAAGTGGGATGATCAGGATCTGCTCAAGCGAGGTTCTCACGCCTCGGCGTCAAATCAGACGCACTCCAAGTCTGAATCAGGCGGATTCAGTTGGCAAGCCGCAATCTGTCTTCGCCGCGAAGCCGAGGATCAACCCTCTCTAAACCTGGTCCGCGCAGGTTGTCTCGATGCGCGCTTCCCCTCCCCGCCGTCGTCCTCGCTCCGCCCGGCTCTCTCGGGCGGGGCGCGAACTGGTCTCCGGCTTGCGGTTCGGCGCGGCTGTCGCGGCCGTTGCAGCGGCGGGGTTCGCGACGGTCTTCTACTGGCCTCTGGATGACGATCTGAGCCGTCTTGTTCCGAAGATTGAACAGATTCTGGACGTGCGGACGCCGCCGCCCGCAGCAGACCGTTTCTTCTGCAACGTGGCCTATGTGAACGACGGCGACACCCTGCGCTGCACGGACGGCACGCGCGTCCGCCTGCACGCCGTCGCCGCAAGGGAGGCCGACGAAACCTGTTCGCCGGGCCACCCCTGCCCTGCCGCAACGGCGGCCTCCGCGACCGCCGAGCTGCGCCGTCTGGCGGCGAACCGAACGATCAGCTGCGAGCCGGTCGGCCAGAGCTACAACCGCGTCACCGCGATCTGCTGGACGCCGACCGAGGTCGAAATCAACTGCGCCATGATCCGCAGCGGCACGACCCTGATGTGGGAGAAGTTTGATCGCCAGCGCGCGCTATGCCGGTCCTGAGGTCAGCGTCGCTTCGCCTTCTCGGGAACCCAGCCCTCATTCATCAAGATAACTGCGGCCTTGCCCTTCAGGGTCTCGGCGTTGTTGTGCGCCAGCTGCGGGAAGGCCGCCTTCTTCTGGTTCTCAGCCGCACCGGATGGTCGCTGACGGCCGCCTCGACATAGAGGGGGAAGACGCCCGCATTAGCGGCGCGAGCCGCTGCCGAACGCCGCTGTAGAGCAGCGAGAGACAGGGCGGATTCTGGCTGACTCAGTCGTTGATGGCGGTGTCGAAATTCGTCTTGCTGGCCGCCTTGGGATTGGAACACCCCGCGTCCGGGGCGGCGACGGCGGCCAGAACGACAACGGATCTCATGACAGCTTTCCTTTCAGCGCCCGACGGGCGGCACACGGCGTCGAATCCAAACAGGCAGACACGACCTCACGGTAAAGCTTATGGTTGAGCGCCGCCGGGATTCCGACCTTTCCCGAACGGCATGATCCGGCGGCGGCCCGCAAACCGCTGCCGGATCGCTCTTTAACCGGATCGCCCCAACTGGCGATGATTGTGAAAGCTGGACGATATGTCCGGCGCCGCGCATCATTGATCAGCATGGTTCGGTCACGAAAGATTCTGAGCGTATTCCTCGCCTCGCCCGGCGATATGGTCGAGGAGCGGCGATTCGCGCACGGCTGCGTGGCCGAATGGAATGCTGTCCACGCAGAACGAATGAGCTGGGCAGTCGAACTGCTTGGCTGGGAAGACACCCTGCCTCAAGCCGGCCGTCCGCAGGCGCTGATCAATCCCGACGTGGAGCGGTCGCTCCTTTTTGTCGGGATGATGCATCGGCACTGGGGAGACGTGACAGGCAGCGGTCATACATCCGGCTTCCACGAGGAGTTCACGCTGGCATGCGAGCTCTTTGAGAAGACCGGAAAGCCAAGGATCGCGTTGTTCTTCAAACATCCAGGGGCCATTCAAGACCCAGGAATACAGCTCAAGCAGGTCCTATCCTTCAAGGAGACGATTAAGCAGTCGAAGAGGTTCTTGTACAAAGAATTCGAGGCAGAAACAGCAGCTTGGCAGACGGGATTTCGGCAAAATCTCCACCGCACGATCTTCGAGGTGATCGACGAGCTGGAACAGCTCCCTGTGGATGCGGAGGCCGCTGAAACCGCGGGCGCGCCGCCGGACCCTGTCCTTGCCCAAACCGACGTCGGCGAGGACGAGCGACTGCTGGGCCTGCGCGCGCTCGTCGATCGGTTGGCCGATCCAGAGCAGCGCGATCAGAACTCGGTAGTAGAGATCGCCCGTCTACGATTGATCGCGTCGTCCTGGCCAGTGTCGGGTCTGTCTGAGGCCCATCTTGGCACCCACGACGCGAACGTCATTTTCCGGGCCGGTCTAGACGGAGACCTTTCGAGCTCAGAGGCGCTCGGATTGATCGACTCGGGACTGGCGCACATCTCCACGCAAACCACCCCACTTTGGCGGTGGCTCGCTCACAAAGATGACGATCTGTCCTACACACGAGCGATAGCGGTCTGGGGCGACGATGACACGCTGCGCATCGGTGCCCTCAAGGTACTCACGGCTGTCCGGGCCGCTTTCACTTGGGACCCAACGATCATCGCGGAGCGGTTTGCAGACGCGAAAGGGCCCGTACGAAATGCGCTGATCGAATACCTATCGGCGCTTGACGACTCGGCGAGCCTTGAAGCGCTCCGAGTTGAACACGCCAGAGCCGACTACGCTACGGAAGGCTCCAGCGTGGCGGGTATGTTTCGGCGGCTATCTCGCCAGTCTAGAAGTGAAGCCCTGCAGTTCCTCATTCGGCATAACGCCTCTCTGCCCATGGCCCATCGCCGTAAGATGACTTGGGATGGCCTAGCCGAGCTGGAGGAAGAGGATATCCGGCTCGCGTTCAGTCACCGCGACGCGACGCTTCGGGAGGAGGCCGCACTGATCCTTGCGCGGCGCGGCCTCCTGACGGCGGCGGAAAAGCTTGCTCTCCGCAGCGATCCCTCGGCGTCATTACGCGCTGCGAGCGTGTTGATCGCGCTGGAAGACGGAGAGGTTACTTCGCTACCAGATTGCGAGCGCATCGTCGTTCGTCGATCTAGCAATGCACTCGCTCCAGCGGAGGGGGCACGCCAGCACGAAAGGGTTCGTTTCAAGCTGCTGGAGACTTATTCGGACGACGCTCTAGCGAAGGAAGTGGAAGCGCTCTTCCAGCCCGCCCAAGACGCCTACGAAATTCTCCTGCGGCGCAATTGGAAGTCGATGGCCGCAAGGGCGCGGCAAGATATTCGGGACAATTTCCAGGACCACTTCGATAGCGTGATCGCTCGAAGAAGGGCGACTTTGGGCGACGCTGTGGCCGACCTGACGCTTCCAAACGACCGCGAACTAATCTACGAATTCCGGGCCAGCCACATGGTCCGCAGCGCGTTGAATGTGATCGGGGAAAAGGCCGAAAAGGCCGACCTTCCACTATTTCGACAGGCCCTCGCGTCTCCCTACTTCACGATGTCCGAACGAGATTTCGAAGTGTTCGGAAAGTATGGAGAATGGTCAGATATCCCCAACATCGCTCGGGCTAGCCGCTCGTCTGGCGGGTCACTTCTTATCCCCGATGTCGTGGTGCCGGTGGAAGTCGTCGCTCGAGCTATTCTCAAGATCGCAGGACGGCGGACGAGAGAAGTGCTCGAGCTTGAGCTGCCCGATGTGGTCCGGAGCGCGATGCTAAAGCTCCTTTCCAAGGCCGCGTTCTCTGGGTTGCCGGATACAGCCCTTTTCCGCCTGTTCAACGAGACCTCTGACGATGTCCGTCGAACCGCAGCCATTCGCGCAGCTCGCGACCTAAGTCGGCGACGATGCGTTCAGATACTGGACATCTACAACACCCAGGCTACTTACTATTACAACGTCATGCATTGGCTTGATTTGGCCGTAAGCATGCCAAGAGCCTTGGTTGACACAGTCACCTTCTCCCATCTGTCCGAGGATTGAGCAGGGGCAGTGTCACCCGCGCGCCTAGCGCATAGGCCCACTGCCTTCCGTCGGATGGTTTAGCAAGGCGCTCTAAGCGCCCGCCGTTGCGCCGCGTGCCAACTCGGCGATCCGATCTTCGCCGGTCGCCGCGACCAAGTCTCGCAGTTGAACGACAGACACTAGCTGGAGCGTCAGGTCTTCAGCATCGACATCGTACTGGTCGGAATAGCGCGCCTCCACATACGCGCGTTTCAGCAGTTCGAAGCGGCGACGGTCGGCGCGTTGCTCTCTCGGCCACGCGGCGGCCAAGCGCTTGTCGCTATCCTCCGCGAGGGATCGAAGGAACTTGATGTTGTGGGAACGCGGGAAATAGAAGGTGTGGGTCAAGAGGAAGCAGGCATAGGCCGTCTCGGTCGCCTGATGCAGCAGGAAGGCGGCTCGCTTGCGGACATGCTGCCCCTCTCCGCTCATGGCCACATGCCGTCGCGCATCCTCGATCCAAAGGTCTAGATCCTTGATCCGCGCCTCGTAATAGCGCTGCGCCGCATCCCGCGCCTCCACGGCCGTCATCGGCTGCGGTTGCGCGAACGGATGCCCCGGCAGCTCATACAGGATCACCCCGTCGCGCAGGATGTCGGTCCAGAAATACTCGCCGCGGGTCAGGGCCTGGTTCACCTCGGCCATGGTGTGGACGATGATGTTGACCGTCCGCCCCACGGCGGGATCGCGCAGGATCTTGTCCTCGGCGACGTACCAGTAGTCGGCGATGTCGGTCAGCTTCTCATGGCTGACGATCACCAGCAGATCGAAGTCGGACAGATAGCCGTTGTCGGGTTCATCAACCCAGTCGTTGCGGGCGTAGGATCCGAACAGGATGATCTTCAGCACCCGGCCGTCGCGCCGCCAGGACTGGGTGCCCCCGCCCCCGCTTTTGATCGCGGCCTCGAATTCGGTCAGCAGGGTCGTGCGGACGCGCTCCAGCTCACGCTGCTGCTTGGCCGGCAGGTGGTCGAGATCAGCGCGCATGCCGGCGCCCGCCCTGCATCCTCAGCGTCGTCGGGTCGATCATCATGCCTGTCGCCTGCGTTCGCATCCGCGCCCCAAATCACTTCCGCACAAGCCTACCTCCCCTGCCCGGCAAGCGCCACAATGAGGGAGGGTGTCCGCCGGACAGTTGAGAACACGAGAGCTCGTGCGCCGACGCCTTTAGCTTGCGCCTGTACATAGCGGCGGCCAGCCGGGGACGCGGGACTGTCGCCGGTCCGGCGGCGAGAGGCAAGTCAAGCGCCTCCCCACATATCGCCAAGCGCCAGAATTTGACATTCCGCGAGCGCCGAACACACGACTTTCGGCGAAGGTGTTTGGCAGCGAGATCAGCTTTCGCGGCTCTCGCATAGCCTTCCTCTCGAAACATCCGCCAGATGTCCTGATCCGCCGCTCAGGAACGCTACTGACCCTGGAGCGCTCCCGATCAATAGATCAGGAGAAGACTATGCTGCGCGCCCAGCCCATCAACTGCACGCTGAAGGCCGATGCCTCGTCCGAAAGTTCGACTGACATCATGATCGGCTTGCTGGCCACGGCGTTCGACAAGTGCGACGTCGCTGTGGCCGAAACGATCCGCATCGCCGCCCACAACGTGCCGCCCGGTGTGACCTCCGACGAAGGCGCGGGCGACGATTGGCCGACGATCCGCGAGCGGATTCTGGCGGCCGACATCCTGATCTTCGGCACGCCAATCTGGATGGGCCAAGCCAGCAGCATCGCGAAGCGCGTGATGGAGAGGATGGACGCCTTCCTTGACGAAATCGACGAGGCGGGGCGGATGCCGTCCTATTCGAAGGTGGCTGTGGCCGCCATTGTCGGCAATGAGGACGGCGCACATGCGACCTCGGCTCAAATCTTCCAGAGCCTGAACGATGTGGGGTGGACAATCCCCGCCGTCGCCGCCTGCTACTGGGTCGGCGAGGCGATGCAGGGCACTGATTTCAAGGACCTGAAGCAAACGCCGGAGAAGGTGGCCAAGACCGCGAAAATGGTCGCCTCAAACGCTGCCCATCTCGCCGCTCTATTAAAGGCGAAGCCGTTCCCGGGGTAGGGGCGGACAAAGCGGGAACGGATCTCAGAGGTCAACCTTGGCGTTGTCGCCCATTTCGGGCGCGCCGCCAGTCAGCATAGCCTTGGCCATCTTGACCAGGGCGACCGCCTTGCCGGGACTGTCCCACAGTTCGCCGCGCTGGGGCGTGACCGTCAGCAAGCGGATCGTCGGATCGTTCTGATCCTCCCACCAGGCCTCATCGGACTTGGTCCACATTTCGGAAATCTTGGCGCGATCGTTGGTCACCACGGCCGTGCCGCTTACAAGCACATATTTGTAGTTTCCGTTGTCCGCCCAGGCGCAGGAGACCTTTGGGAACTGGTCGATCTGCCCATTCTTATCACCCGACTCGTCGACCAGGAAATAGATGCAGTGCTCATCCTTGCGTACGCGCGCGGACAAGGGCCGGCTGTGCTGTTCATCGCCATCCCAGGTCGTGAACATGCAGATGTCGATCTTCTCGGCGAGTTCCCAGATCCGATCCCGAACTTCTTCGGGCGGTGCGGGATTGTCGTCTTGCGGCTCTTTCATGAAGTTCTCCTGTGATCGGTTCGGGACCAACGCTGGGCGCGCCTGGACGTTGCCCCGGGAAGGGCAAATAGGGTCTGCCTCTTCCATTGGCGCTTGGCCCTGTTTCATCGGCTGACCGTTGATCGAGACTGCGCCTGGGCGCCAGAAACGGTCACTCGCCCGCGATCGAGAAGCAGACATTCCCACGGCGGGGTACAACGTTAACAGAGCGCCATCAGCGGACATTGGCCTCGGCTTGAAAGCTGACTTTCACAACGGCTTGGCCACCCTCCAAAACATACTGGACGAGACGGCTGTATTGGCCGAAGCTTTTCTAGAAATCGGAAGCCTGCTGACCCTCATAGGCGCCGATCCGACGTTCCGTCTTTGACTTGCGAGCTTCGGCTCGCTCAACTTCACAGCCGCGCGGCCATAAGGATCGAAAATGCGACACCTGCCTTGGATCGCGAGCGTCCTGACACTGTTCTGCGCTTCTCCCGTCCTCGCCCAACCCGCCGCGCCCGATTCTTTAAAGGCGCAGGGCGAGGCTATCCGGGACCGCTTCGTCGCCGCCATCCGCGCCTGTGGCGTCGAGCCCAGTTTCCTGCCGACCGTGGAGGTCGATACCCGACCGAGCCTTGTTTCCTACAATACCGAGGGCCGCGTCGTGCGCATATCGCGATGGGAGGAGCTTGACCCCGGCATGCAGGGACTGGTGATGGCTTGGTCACAACAGGGAACCCTCGGCCTCGCACCGGAACAGATGTTCGGTGAGATCTTCAACAGCTTCCTGCTGGCCCACGAGCTGGGACACTATCTTGAACACATGTCTGGCCGGCTCAACGCCGTCGATCTTTGGCAGAGCGAGGTCGAAGCCAACCAGATCGCCATTGCGTTCTGGGAACAGGACGCCGGCCAGGCCGAGCGACTTCCAATGAGGGTCGAGAACTTCAATCGCTTTCTCGAAGGGTTGCCTGATCCCGTGCCTGCAGGCGAGGATTCCCGAGCGTGGTTCATCGCCAACTACGATGGTCGCCTCAGCACCGATGCGGCCGCCTACGGTTGGTACCAGGGCGCCTTCGTCAGAACCGCATGGGCTCAACGAGCCGACCGCGATTTCTGCGGCTGGGTGCAGGCGAACCCTCCCTTGCCGGAAGAGCAGGTGGAATCCTGAGTCTTAGCAGCAGGGCCGCCATCCCAGCCCATTCGCCGCGATGAACAGCCCGGCGACAGCAATGCGCCAGATGCGGACCTTGGCATCCTTCCGGAAAGCCGACATTCAATCGCCGATGAGCGCGTGACGGGCGATTGCTTCACCCGCCTATATTTGGGCCGGCCGTCTAGAATTCCGGACGAGCGAAAAGCTAGCGCATTGGAGCGCGTACCAAGGCGATCGGTCTCAAGCGCCGAGACGGCACCTGAGACCTCAGGTCTTCGCTAATGTCTCTGCAGATGAGACATGACAGCTAGCGAAAATTCCGCATCTTCGGCTTTATCGGGTCATATGCAGGTCCGGGATGTAGATGTCGCGACCTGACGTCGATGGAGAAGGCGACGAGCGTGAACGCCTATGTGGCTCTGAACAGGCGGTTTGATCTGCTTTCCGATGAAGAACTGGCGCGCCCGGAGACCCTGTCGGGCCGATTGGAGCAATACAGCGGGGCCGGCCTCGTCGGCTGGGACGATCTCATTGGCTACGCCCGGGTTTGCTTGCTCGCCGAAGCCGGATCGGGAAAGACGCGCGAGCTCCGCGCCAAGGCCGCCGAGCTCATGGCGGCAGGGCGTTTTGCGGTCTTCGCGCCCCTGGAGGCGCTAGACCGTGAACCTCTGGCCACGGTCTTGTCAGAGCCCGATGAGGTCGCCCTGGCGGCCTGGCTAACCGATGGCCATGCGACAGGCTGGTTCTTCCTGGACGCCGTCGATGAGCTCAAACTGACCGAAGGCGTGCTTGAACGGGCGTTGCGTCGACTGGCCAAGTCGATCGCCGGCGCTGCCCATCGCGCCCGGATCATCGTGAGCAGCCGTCCGCTCGACTGGCGCGCCCGAACCGATCGCGAGACCTTTCTCGCCGAATTGCCCGAGCCTGCGCCTCCCGTGGCCCAGCCTCCCGATCCGGATGAGACCCTGCTCGCGGCGATCAGGACAGAAACGGGCATGGGCTCGTCTGCGAATGCCGACGCTGGCGAGGAGGGTTCGCCCAGAACGAAATTCGTCGCCGTCGCCCTGACGCCGCTCGATCGCAATCAGGTTACGACCTTTGCACGCGGCGAGGGTCTCAAGGATCCCGCCCCTTTCGTAAAGGCGCTGGACGACCATCGCGCGTGGGATTTCGCGCGGCGTCCGAAGGACCTGATCGACCTGGTCGCGAACTGGACCACGAACGGAGAGCTCGGGTCCCGGCAGGACCAGCACCGATCCAACATCGCCCAGAAGCTCAAAGAGCCCAGCGATCGTCCCGACAGCGGCGTCCTTAGCGAGAGCGAGGCGGAAGACGGTGCCGAGCGCCTCGCCCTCGCCATGACCTTGACGCGGTCGCAGACCCTGACCGAGCCCGACATGCCTGCGGCAAAGGGCGTGCTCGCGCCGGCGACCATTCTACCGTCTTGGACGCCGAAGTCCCGCGCGGCCCTTCTGCGGCGCGGGTTATTCGACCCGGCGACCTACAGCCGAGTACGCTTTCACCACCAGTCGGTGCAGCAATATCTCGCGGCGCGCCGGTTGCACCGGTTGCGACACGCGGGCCTGTCGACCGAGGCCCTGATGAGCCTGATGGTCTCGCGTCTGTATGGTCAGACCGTCGTCCTTCCAAGTCTGCGTCCGATCGCGGCCTGGCTCGCGCTCTGGGACGCCGATGTCCGCCAGCTGCTCGTCACCGAGGAGCCGCAGACGCTGCTGTCCCGGGGCGACCCGGAAAGTCTGACGTGCGAAACCCGCGCGGCCCTGCTGCGGAGCTTCGTGGAGGCGCACGGGACCGGGGGCTGGCGCGGCCTGCACATCCCGCTGGACGAGGTGCGCCGTCTTGCTCATCCGGATTTGGGAGAAACGGTGAGAGCCTTATGGCCCGATGCCGCCAGTCCCGACGCCAGGGATCTTCTTCTGGAGGTGATCTGGCAGGGGCCGCTGCCGGATTGCGCCGACCTTGCCGAAGATCTCGCCCTCGACGCCGCCGCCCCTTCCGACCAACGGGCGGTGGCGGTCGAGGCCCTGAAGGCGATCGGCGCGGCCGAGGCCCTGACGCGCGTCGCCGCGCGCCTGACCTCGCATCTCCCGCAATGGCCTGCGCAGGCCAGACGCCAGATTGCACCCCATCTCTATCCGGAATGGCTCTCCGCCGAAGCACTGATCGCGATCATCCGGGACACGCCCGAATCCAAATCGGTGACAGGCGGCTTCGGATGGGAGATGCGTAAGATCGTCAATCGGGATTTGGCGCCGGAGCAGGCAGCCCCCCTGCGTCACGGTCTGGCGCAGCTGATCTGGGATGGACGCGACCCGGCGGCGCCTTTTCACTCCTTGACCTCAAGATTCAGCTACCTCGCGCCTGCCCTGGCGGCCCTCTGCGTGGCCGCGCTTTCGCACCCAGATCATCAGGAAACGCTCCTGTGGGACACCGAAATCGCCCACCGGTTCGGTGAGCGCCAGATCGGAATGGATGAATCCCGGGCCGCACTCGCCGCACCGTTCGCCCCGGAACAGCCGCGGCGAGAGGCGATGTTCTGGACGTCCCTGAGCGTGATCGACGCTGGAGTAGACCCGGGCGACGGCTGGAATCGTCTTTACGGCGTCACCCTGCAGACCAGTCTCACAGGCGAGCTGGTCGAGGCGGACCGCGGCTGGCTAGAAGGCAGTATTCCTCGGCTTCAGGGCGACAACCGCCTCGCGGTCGTGCTGGAAGGGTTGTTGAGGCTGTGGTTCCAACGAAAACGCCCGGCGACCGACATTGGCACGCTCATCGACTTCGCCGGCTCGGATCCGGCGCTTCTGGAGGAGATGCGTATTCGAACCGCGCCGCCCGAGCCCCAGCCCGCCGAGCACATCGCCCAGCAGAAACAGTGGCGTGACGAGCGACTGCGTCGTGAAGCGAAGGAAGCACGCCACCTGAGCGATTGGAAGGCGTGGCGCGCCGAGGTCTCCTCCGATCCCGATGCGGCGTTCAGACCCGAGAGGCTGGCCCACACCCTGCGCAACATCCACCTGTTCCTGCGCGGAGCTGCGGGTCATAGCGCTGGTTACGAGGTCTGGAATCGCGACAGGGTTAGGGAGGTCTTCGGCGAGCCGGTTGCGGCGCTTGCGACCGCGCATTTCGCGCAGGCCTGGCGGGGCGTTTGGCCAGTGCTTTGGAGTGCGCGCGATGACAGGAACAGCACGCCGGAAATCTGGACCCGGGCTCTGACAGGTCTGGCGGCGGACGCGAGCGCGGAGGGATGGGCGGGCGGGCTGACCGCCCAGGACGCCAAACTGGCGACAGGCCTGGCGCTGGTTGAACTGAATCATTTCGGGACGATGCTGGAGGCGGTGTTCGCGGACTGGCCGGACGAAGTGGATGCGGTCCTCGGCTGGGAGCTCTCTGCGGAACTCGCCATGCCCCTGTCCGTGACCTTCCTGCCCGCGCTTCAATATCTCGGACAGAGCAGTCAGGCCCTGAAAGCTTCCATGGCGCCACGTATCCTGATCGCGCTCCAGGCCTGGCCGACGGCGACGCCACAGGACGGGGCCGGGGACGCCAGCCATAGGCTAGGCGAATGCCTCTCGCTGATTTCTCAGGCCGGGACGCCTGACCAACGCCGATCTGCGGCTGCTCTGGCTCAGGATCGCGTCCGGCAAGCGCCGAACGGTCCGCTCGCGCTCGTCTGGCTTCGCGGCCTCGTACGGCTGGATGTGAACGCCGGACTGGGCGTCGCGGCCGATCTGTGCGAGCAGCCGGTCCCGCCCTGGACGTACCAACAGATCATCGAGATGTTGTCGGCCTTGTTCGGGCGAGACGGCGGCGGCCCGGGCCAGGACGCGTCGCCGTCGATCGTCGCAAGGCTCGTCCGTCTGGCGTTCCAGGTGGTGCGCGAGGGTGACGACGTGCGTCACGAGGGTGTCTTCACGCGCGGTCCCCGCGACTATGCCGAGCAGGCCCGGGAGACGCTGCTCACCGCCCTGCTCCTCCATCCAGGAGCCGAGGCCGCTATCCAGGTGCAGGCTCTCATCGACGACGGAGTGATTACGGAGCGATCCGATCGCATCCGGCTCCTGCTTCGTGAGAAGGCCGGGCGCGACGGCGAGTTCGACGCCTTTACCCCCGAGGCCGTGCTCGCGCTTGAAGCCGATGTAAAACATCAGGATCAACGTGGCCCGGACGCACCGGCGGTCTATAGAGATCCGATGGCCAAGCTTAAGTCGAAAAAGAAAGATCCGCCGTTCTATCGCGTCGTCCTCGTCGCGGTGGGGGTCGAGGCGTATCAGAACCCGCCGGGTCAAACCGGGATCAAGCCTGTTGAATGGGCGGCGAAGGATGCGGCGGCGGTCAAAAAGACCTTCCAGGCGATCTTCGACGGAACCTGCGAGGTTGCGCCGACTGTTCTTGTCGACAAGGACGCGAGCCTTTCGACGCTCAAGAGAACCTTGTTGAAGACGATCAAGGCGCTGACGGCCAATGACCTTCTCGTCGTCTACTACGCCGGGCACGGTTTCCAGTCGGCCGGAGAAAACTGGCTAACGGCCTGGGACACCGATCCGGACGACCTGCCGAATACGAGCTTGCAACTGGCCTCGGACGTTCTCACCCCGCTGAAGACGAGCGCGTGCAAAAAGGTCCTCGTCTTCATCGACGCCTGCGCCGAGGACATGACGGACGACGCCTCGCGGTCCCTTCTGAAAAACCTGAACGCCGACGCAATCGAAAACTACCTCGACGACAGCGACTATGTCGGGGTCTACCTGTCTTGTTCCCCCGGTGAGAAGGCCTGGGGCAGTCCCGTCCTGAAGCACGGGGTTTTCACCTGGCATCTTCTCCAGGCCCTTGAGGGCAAGGCGCCGGATGCGCTCGTAGCCGACCGCTGGCTGACGGACGTATCCCTCCGCGACTGGCTGTCCTGTCAGGTCAACAAATGGGTCCAGGTCAATCTGGTCGGGAAAGCGCAGAAGCCTCAAGCCATTCTGACCGCCAACCAGAGTTTCCGGATCCGCCAGGTCCCGGAGGTGGTTGTCGCGCCGGTCGTCCTCGCTGATCTCAATCTCCCCAACGCTAGGGCCTATCTTGAGGGCATCGAGACGGAGCCTGTTCGATCGCTGGATTTCAAACCGGGCAACACCGCGCCGCGATACTACTCGGCCAAAGGGGCCCGGTTTATCGCGGATGCGCTGGAGACCGACCTCACCGCCGAGCTCGACGAAATCAGCAAGGCGACCCGCGCGCGCTTCAAACTGGCGCGCGGTGAAGCGAAGGTGGAGTGGGAGTCTCCGGGAGGCGGTATCGTCTCCCCACTGTTCGACTACGACATTGGTTGCGAGCAGATCGAGGACGATTTGACCCAATATCGCATTCGTCGCCAATTGACCCTCCACGAGGGTTGGGAAGCCGAGATCGAAGCGCTCCAAGACATCTTCGCGATGGTCGACTTCTCCACTGTTGTGGTCGAGGTCGATAGACCAGGGCTGAAATACGAGACGATCGCGACGCAGCTCGACGACCTGGATCGATCCGGTGCGGGCGTGCTGGACGAGGACACAGGCGCGAGACGTCTGACCTATACCCAGGACGACTATTCGATCGTCATCGACGCAAAGGCGAAGCGCGTCGAGATCAAGCACGACGATAAGGCGCACCTTGAGCTGGCGCAGTGGGTTCGCACCCTCGACCTGGGATGGACCGCACATTCGGACATGCTGTTCGTTGGGGACTAGGGGCCGCCATGCGGCGTGATCGAACCCAGCAGAGGGTTCGTCCGGGAGTAATGACGCCATGCCGACAGGCTCATCCGTCTTCGGGTTTCCGGAGTTCCTGACCGCTGTGGCGCTCCTCGTGCTGGTCTTCAGCACGGGGGATTCGCGATACCGTTTCCGAATGGAGGTGGCGCCGCTTCATCTTCCCCGGGTCACCTTCTTCGCAATCCTGGCCATAGGGTTCGGGTCGCTGCTGGTGGATGTCTGGTATGCGGAGGACTGGCCCACCCTGACGGGCCCTGTCGGACAGGCCGGACTTCAGGCTGGCCTTGGCCTGATATTCCTGGCGCTCCTGGTTGTCTGGATCGTTATCGCCTTCATCGGGCCGCCGAGGTTCAACCGCTGGACCGCCAAACATTTCTACACCGCGCTGGTGCGCAGGGTGCTCAAGGGGGACGAAGCGGACATGGCGATGGCCGCCGACGAACTGGCGCCGTCCATGGCGGCGATCGTCAAGAATTGCCCCCCCATCCTGCGACGCATCGACCCGAAGGATCTCAGGCCCATCCGAGAAGTCGGGGCTTGCGCGAACGACATCTTGTTGCTGATTGGTAACGCCCGCTTCTGCCGACAGCTCGTGCGCGCATCGCCGGTGACCGCGATGGCGCTCTTCAATGCGATGGCGGCGCAGCACAAGCACCGCTTGCCCGTACGCGCCCTCGTCCAGAACCTTGTTCGTGAGGCTCTGAAGAACCGGGACTCGCTCCTGTACGACGAAGCTGAGGAGTTCAGTTCGGACTTCGTGGGCTACGCCAAGCCCTTCACCTCCGCCGTCTTCGGCCACTTCGAAACGGTCGATGGCTTGTCCGAAATCAACGCCTCGCCGACGGATCTGCAGATGATCTCGCTGCAGGCGACGGCGATCGAGTACAGGGTCTACCGCGCGGCCTGTCTCGTCTTCATCGACGCCTTTCTCGCCTCTGGCGCTGGTCAGTCACGCGCCGTCGATGACATTTTTCGCAGCTTCGAAGGGGCCACGCGCGACGCCTACGAACTGAGCGACGTCAACGGCCGATACTGGGGAACCGATGCGTACGACCGGATCGAGGTCACTGTTCGCTTCGTCGGAGACGTCGTGACCCGGCTGGGCGAAGCCCGGCGCTTGCCAACCGGCAGGGCGAAGATGTCGAGGGGCCAGTTCTCCTCCGACCTGTACGATCAGCTCGCCGACCTGATGTTCGAGGTCATCCTGAATGTGGCGTCTGTCGAGGGCGAGCCCGATCGCACCTGGGGAGTTCAGCACAACGCTGTCTGGGGGCGGTTCTTCGGCGCCGCTGACGGCGATGCCTGGCGACAGGTGCGACGGCGACTGATCCGGCGCTTCCATCTCGAAATCTCGGACATGGAGCAGTTTGCGAACTTCAAGTCGGCCCGCGCACTGGGGTATTTTCTCAACGTCATGGGCCTGCGCGAGGTGGGCCGCAACGCGGCGAAACGCGAAGCCCGCGGCTTCCACCGTCTGCTTCTCGCCTGGTTCGCGACCCACTATCTGACTCTGGCACGAGACTATCCGGATGTCGCCAAGGCCTGCTTGATCGGCGGAATCAGTTTCGATGAAGCCGGCGCTCGCCTCGTGAAGACCTATGCGAAACTGACCCGGCCCGAACCGACGCGCCGCGTCCTCGCTCTCGATCCCGCCCGGGCCGAACCCTGGGATCACCTGCGCGACGACTGACGGCGCGCCGGACGTCCTACGCGCTCTTCCAACGGGCTCGCTGGCGGTCGAGAGTATCTCCCCCGCACCCGTCTACGCCATGGTTTCGCTGGCAGGCGGCTCTGGACGCTATAGCATGGGGTCGGCTGCCGGGGTGGACCCGATCGGAGGGGTGATGGACGACAAGGACGCGATCAGACGAGTGATCCTCAACCTGCTGGCCGAGAGCGCGCTGCGGCTCACCGTCCTCGCCCGGTATTTCCAGGCCGAATTTCTGGGCGCGGCCTTTTCCGAACTGGGGGCGCAGCGGATGGCGCTGGTGCGGCAGATGTTCGCGCGTTATCCCGACGAGGCGTTGAGCCAGGCTTTGCAGGAACCGGACGCGACGGGTTTCCAGGTCGTCTTCGAGCAGGTTCGAGCGGTCAGCGACTACGGGGAAGCCTTCGCGTCCGATGTCGCCATCGACGCTGACACATTGCTGCTTGAAACCCTGTCCGACACGCCGGAAGACGTCCTCGACGAGAGCCTCAAGGCCGAGATCACCGCCGCCATCAAGGCGGGTCTCGCGCGTCTGAGACACCAGCGCGACCTTGCCCGCAGCTCCGGTCGAACGATGAGCTTCAGCACCAAGGGCGATCGGGGCGAACGGGAGCCGCCGCCCGTGCCTGTCTACGAAGTCTGGTTCGGGACAAACCGTGAGCCGGTCGAAGACGACGGCCGGCTGACCGGATTTTCGAACGTCACGGCTCCGCGCCTCACCTACGGCAAATGCGGGGTCAGCATTCCCAAGACCCACAGGATCGGCGAGAGCAAGCCCAGTCTGTGGCGGCGGCTCGTCCATGGCGATCGCCCCCTGAGCCTGGCGAGCGTCTCCTCGCTCGACGAGCCCGCCTTCTGGTCGAACGTCGCCCGATCCTTGCGCGAGGACGGCGCGGAGCCCGGCGATGCCATCGTGTTCCTCCACGGCTACAACGTCTCGTTCGAGGACGCCGCCATCTGTGCGGCCCAGGTCGGCGCGGACCTCAATGTCCCTGGCGGCATGATGGCGTTCTTCAGCTGGCCGTCGCGTGGCCGGTATCTCGGCTATCTGGCCGACGAAGCCTCGATCGAGGCCAGTGAAGCGCAGATCACCGCCTTCCTCGAGGCGTTCGTGGCGAATGCGGGCGCCCGTCGCGTGCATCTGATCGCGCACAGCATGGGCAACCGCGGTCTTTTGCGGGCTGTGAACCGAATCGCGGCCAATGTCGTCCGTCAGGCCGGCAAGCCGTTCGGGCAGATCATTCTGGCGGCGCCGGATGTCGATCGCCGCATCTTCGAGACGCTGCACCAAGCCTATGCGACCGTGGCCGAACGGACGACGCTTTACGTCTCCGGCCGCGACCATGCCGTCCGGTCGTCAAGGTTGATCCACGCTATGGATCGCGTCGGACTGACGCCGCCGGTGACCGTCTTGCCGGAAATCGACACCGTGAGCGTCACCAAGGTTGACCTCTCGTTTCTGGGGCACGGCTATGTCGCCGGTTGCCGACCGGTGTTAACCGACATGCACCAGGTGCTGGTCTCTGATATCGACCCGTCGCGGCGCGCCAGCCTTCAGGCGCTGTCGACGCCCGATGGCACCTATTGGGAACTTGCCGCCTGACACGGCGGCCAGTCGCCGGATACTCCCTGTGCCGGTTGCAATCCTGCCGACCGTGACGTCACGCCAGCGAAGCCCGTTGCGGTGAAGATGATGCCGCTCAACACGCGGAGATATCCACCCTGGACCTGCCGTGGCTCTTTGGGAAATGCAGCCGCAACCGCTCCATCTACTCGTCTGTCAGCCAATACGGTCACCAGTATCCAGTCTCCTCGCAGAGCCGGAATCAGATCGTGCGCATCACATCAATGGGTCCTGAGCCTAGACTCCCTCGACACGGACCCGAAAGATCAGCGCTTGAAGCGCGACCGCAAAATCTCGAACGCGTGAGGATCCAGCTCGCCCAGGGCGCGTCGAACCGGATCGTCGGGATCGCGCAATACTACCGCCATGGGGCCGCCGGCGAGGACCGCGACCAGCCGCCGATGAAGCGCCGGTGCCGCTGTCGACGCCCGAACAGCCACATCCTGCATCGACCTGAGCGCTTCGGCGCGCTCTATAGCCTCGCTCGCAGCGGCATAGATCCGGCTCCGGGGATCCGTCCGGATCACCTGGAGGACAGCCTCCATCAGAACCTCGGTCGCCAGCCAACCCGCAGCCTGCAACCCGGCCAGACGCCGGATGGCGGTCTCGTCCTCGATCATTTTCAGGACGGCGGCCTCGACCGCCGACACATTCGAGCAAAGCCGTAAGGCCTGAGCGAGCTCATCACGAAGGTCTGCCTTCGATACGGTCGTGAGGCCCTCAAGCAGGATCGGGACCGCCAACGCCTCATCCGCCCGCATCGCACCGAACGCCAACCGCTCACTGACCCTCCCTCCCCGCCGCAATCCCTCGTGGAATATCTCGAAAGCGATCTCCGGGTCCAAAGCCCACAACCGCTCCTGGCCCTCGCGTGGGGTGTTCAGAAACTTGTCTTCGAAGCGAAGAGCGTCCCCGATCGCCTGATCCGCCAGTCGTTCATCGCCGGCCAGAGTCATCGATGACGGGAGCTCGGCAAGGAGCAGCCTCATGGACCGCCCGCCCCTTGATGCCTTGAGGGCCTCGTGGAGCCGCGAGGCGAAAGCCGGATCCTCGCAAAGTGCGCCAAGGGTCGCAGCGTCATCCCGATCCACGCGGGAGATATGCGGCAGGACGGCTTCTGCGACCCGATTTCTAAGCGAAAGGTCGCCGGTCCTCTCGGCAATCCAGAGCGCCCAGGCCCGGCCCTTTGAGGTCTCCGCCTTCAGATGGCGGTCCGCTATGCGTCGCAGGGCCGCGTCTTCCAGCCGGAACTCGGTAAGGAGCCGGGTTCTGGTTAGAACGACCACCTCCCCACGGCGTCGAGCAAGGTCGTCCAGCGCCCCTTGCGCGAGGTCCCGGTCTGCGGTCAGGCGCGCGATCTCTCCCGCCGCGAGCCCGCCGAGGGTCGTGCGCATCGCAAGCCAGCGATGGCCGAGCGCGGTCGCCGCGGCAGGATCGATGAGAGCCAGAGCCTTGAGCGGCGACAGGTCCACGCTCTTCCCACCCGCAAAGGCGCTCTCCAGGCAGTCAATCAGAGCTGCGATCGGTTCGGTCGAGGTGGTCAGAAGGACATCGCGAACCCCCTCGCGAACCTCGATAGGATTGGCGCTGCGAAGGCGGAGTGTCGTAAGCCGCTCGAACCCGTCTCCGCCGATCCGCAACAGGACTTCGGAAGCAGGGCCGAGATAGGGTCCGGCGGACCGTCCGACATGGGCCTCCAGCTCAAGCCGTGCGCAGACCTCGAGCTCAACTTCGACCGGCCCGCCGCGAAGCTCTTCTAACGCGTCCAGCAATGGAAGGCTCAGACCATCGGAGATCCGCTTCAACACACTGCCTGCGCGTGCCGACAACCAGTCAGACCCGCGCGCCGCGATGAGAACCGTCCAGGTTTCGTGGGAAACGAGGGCGCTCCAGTCAAACACAGATCCGGCCAGCTGTTTCGATTGAAGACGGCCCTGGCGGAGCGCTTCGACCAGGAACGCCTGCGCCTCCGGTCTCTGCCGCACCAGCACGCCGAAATGCGCCACGCCGGCGTCAAAAAGGGTCGGATCGGCCGCTTCGAGACGGGCCAGGGCCGCATCCGGATCGACACAGGCCTGGGCGTCCCAGAGGAAGCCATCATAGTCCGCACTGCCGAAACTGTCGGCGAGCAGATCAGGGTCCATGATCGCCAGCAGGCGCTTGTTCGCCCGCCGCCGGACTTCTGAGTCCAGGGTCTCGGCCACACGAGGACCAATCGCCTGCCAGACACGTCGGATCGCAGAGGGCGGGAGCTCGCTGCATAGCCAGGACACCGTGCGCAGCTGGCGGGGAGACAGTTTGCGGCGAGCCACCTTCAGCAAGGCGCCCGGGAAGGCCACGACGATTTCCAGAGCCGCATCGTAGGCGGAATGAGCCCGGTTGATCTCCTGGGAGGTGTAGGCGCCGATGGCTGCGTCGCTGAGATCCACGGCCGCGTGAGCCCGGATGAGGGGCCAGAGCGCTCTCTGATCGGGGCGCGCCTTGAAGACGGTGACGGCCAGGGCGCGCCGGTCCGCGTCCTGTCCATTCAGCAAGCCCAGCATCGCCTGGACGACCGGCTCGGGAAGGGTTGATCCCGCAGGCCCCTTCAGGGCGGACGCGACGCCGGAGGGATGCCACCAGGTGTCGATCGGCCAATGGACGGCCGCCGCCACGCCAATGACCTGGGAGCGCGCCCCCATGCTGGCGATAGCGCCCCACTCGAGGTGGCGCCGTCCCGGATGAAGCGCCCGGACGAGGGCGTCAACAACGGGATCGAGCGAACCGGAGGGCGGGGTCAGCATCCACAGGAGATCCATCGGCGCATACCCGGTGGCATGGCGCGGAAGGATCGGCGGATCGTCCGAACCGCTTCCCCAAGCCTCCAGGAGGGCCCCGAGGTCCGTCACGGACACCCGCCCGCTCCGTAGCCGGCGCGCCATTGCTCCGGCCAGCCCCCAGGCGAGTAGACGGTCATGATCGAGCGAAATCCGGTCGACCGCGGACCATCTGAGAAAGCCGTGTCGCTCGAGACGCTCGATCTGATCGGCGGTGAAGGCGGGATTTGAGTCCGGACGCCAAGGATATTCGGGGCGCTGCCCACCGAGGATCGCTTCGGCCATCTGATCCAACCGGCGTTCGATCACGTCATGCGCCCTCCGCCAAGCAGCTGCGTCTCCAACCGGGACCCGGTTCCAGGCGGCGTCCATCAGGACATATTCGTCCTCGGGATGAAACTCCGGCCGGTTCAGTCCGATGTAGAGGGATGCCAGACTGGGCCGCCGCAGCAGATCTCTGACGTCATCCGCCAATCCGGCCCAGCGCACCCCTGCGGCCGTGAGAACGCGGCGAAGCTCGCGTTGACCGAACTCGGGGACCGGAACCAGGGTCACGGCCTCCCCGAGCGAAATCGCGTCCGGATCCGCCGCCGGCAGAGCGGCGATGACCTCGACACCCTGCTCCGACCACCAGGAGGCCGTCAGGATATCGGTCACGGCCTGGGGACCCGCGAACCGGTCGAGACAGACGCACAAGCGCAGCCGGGTGCCTCGTCCCGAGATCGTCCGCATGAGCGTCGCCACCCCGTCGCCGATCACGGCCTGTACATGGCCCCGCGCCGCCTGCAGCCGGCTCGCGATCATCTGGGCCAGCTCATGGATGGTGCCCGGAGGCTGTTCGATCCAGATCACCACCGCACCTTGCGCGGCCGCCTCATGCGCGGCCCGGGCCAGCGCCCAGGTCTTGCCGACGCCGCTGGGCCCGGTGAACGCGACCGGTCTCGCCCCGCAAGCCGCGAGAGGCAGCGAACGACCATCCCGACCGATCTGATAGCGGAGACGGGTCAGGGCCGAACCGAGCCCCGCCTGAAGACGGGCGACGACCTGGACGGTCGACACGAGGGCCTCAACGGGCAGACCGCAGGCTTCGAACAGTTCTGCGACAGTCCAGGTCTGATCACCGCGGCGGGCGAGATCGAGCAGTTGCCCCATGAGGGTCATCCAGAGTTGTCGTGCAGCGGCCGGATCCGGTGAGACCAGCGTCAGGGCCCCGAGGACGCGCTCCTCGACGTTCACCTCTTCATCGCTCTCAAGAACAAGGCGGGTGAGAACGCTCGCAAGGCGCGCCGTCTCATCCGGCGCCGGCGGATCCATCCGGACCCGGCCGAGAAGCCATGACAGGAAGGGCCGGGGCGCCAGGGTCTTGCGGCCCGCCTTGAAGCGGACTCCCTCCGCCTCTGCGGCAATGATCCCGGCTTCGAGCCCGAGACTTCGCACCTGGTCGAGGAACGCCCGCAAACGAGGCGAAAGATTCAGGACCGTATTGGTGCGCAGGACGTATCGGTCGACCTCCGGATCGAACGCCCGAACGAGGTCCGGCAACACCTCCGAGAGCACCACAGCGTCCGTGATCGGCCTGGATCTTCGCTTGAACTGGATGACGTCCTTTCGGCCGGCTCCTCCGTGCACCGCGTCACCCCCCGCGGCGGGCTCGAGGGTCATGGTCAGGTCTGACGGATCGAGCGCGTCGCCCGTTGTCTCCAGCACGACGACAGAGGCGGCGTAGTCGAGCGTGCCGAGGAGCTGATAGGCGAAGCCGGCCAGGGCGTAGGCGCCTCCACTCCCGGAAGCCCGCCTGGTCGATAACCGGGGCGACCTGCTCACCACGCTCCTCGGGTCATTCGCTTCCGTCCCGACGCAGACCCTCGCGGATTTCCTCGACACCTTCCCGACGGCCCGCTTCACGCCAGGTTTCCAGCAAACTTTTCGGCGCGCGCCCTGCCCGGTCCATGGCCGCGACCAGCCGCGCCGCCGACTTCCTGACGGCCCCGGGGTCCACCGGCAGGCTCAGACGCACGTCGGGACGCCCCGTGCGCTCCAGAATCGCGAAAAGCGCGCGCGCCAGGCGCCCGTCGAGGCGACGCGGCACGGTCTTGGCTAGGGTCGCGTAGCTCCCCCTCAGAAACTCCAGCGCCGCGAGAACGGCATGTTCGTCCAAGGTCACCACACTGTCTGCGGCGATCTCCCAGATCACGGTCGGCAAGGGCTTGCCTTGCGGCTTCGCCCCGGCCCACCGGATGGAGGCGAAGGCTGCGGTCAGCGCCTGAAGCTCGTCTCCTGCCCAGGCCTTGAGGAGCAGGTCCTCGGCATAGGCGGGCGTGACGATTCCTGCCTCAAGCGCAACCGCGACAGACCGCGCGGCCTCAACTCTTGGTGCGCCCGCGTAATAGGTCGCAAAGAGCGCCTTGAGCGACGGCTGTTTCACGCTCAGAGCGAAGAGACCGTCGAATGCTTGCCAGAACCGCCACCCCAGCCGGTCCTGGGTGAAAAAGCCTGGCAGTCGGCTTGGCCTGTCCTCATCAGGTTTGGGGGCGGCCTTAGCCAGAAACTTCCCGAGAACGGATTTGTACTCCCGAACGCTGAGGGTGACCGGGGGTGGTGCTCCGGCATAAAGCCCGGCCAGGACGCCGAGGCCGTCCTCGCCGCCGACGTCCTCAAGGGCCAGAATGCGCGCCTTCGCGACGGAGGCAGGATCCGCGCCGGCCGGATAGGGCAGTTGGGCGAACACCCATGGCAACAACGGGGTGCCGTCCGGGAGCCCGTCCTTGACGAACCGATCATCCCAAAGCGCCGCAGAGAAGGCGTCGATTTGCTCGGATGTCAGGGCTTCGCTGGCGTGAAGCCACTGCAACCTCATCACCGCTGCATAACGAAGATTCGCATCATGGACGGCGGCCGTCGTCCTGGCGATGACGCCCTCGAACTCTGGATCCCCAGGTTCCAGGTCGTCCGCGTCCGACCCCGCCTGCGCCGGATCCTTGTAGTAGCTATCCGTTGTGACCGGGATCGGCGCTTCGAACAGCTTGCGCCGGTAAGGGGCGACAAGCTCATCCGGCAGGACTTTGAATGTCCGCCGGAACAAGGCGTCCAGCGGCTTCTCCAAGAGATGCCGAAGTTCGCGATGCGCATGGAGCTCCAGGCCCAGGTCCACCGCCGGTCCGGCCAGTTCCGGTCGCCGGGCGACCATGCGCGACAGCATCTCGACGAGCACTTTCAGTCGACCTTCCGCCGATCGGGCCATGGCGGGATTATTGAGCCGGTCGATCAGCGCTTTGACGCCGACCAGGAGGCGTTCGCCCCAGCGTCGTGCGACCTCGTCATCCAGGGCCGCAACCGTGTCGCGCGAGAAAGCCACCTCGACCCCGTCCTTGCCGGACAGCCCCGCCGTTCGGGTGAGGGCGACCATAGCCCGGTCGTCATCGACGCCGAGCAGCCAGCGCGCGACACCCGCATAGGCCGGCGCCGCTACGCTGACGGGAGAGATCCGTGAGGGCGCGCCAATCTGCTCATAGAACCGGAACGCCTCCAGCGCCTGGCGACGGGTCAGGCTGGGGCTTTCGCTGGACCAATGTTCCGTGGTCGCGACATTGCCGACATCGAACCCGCGGACCTTCTCGACACGGGGGCGGATCTGGGGCGGCGTAAACCGCACCGCGGCGGCATAGCCGTCAAAATCCTCCTCGGCTCCGCAGCCTCGCGCAGCGAGAGTGTAGAGCCGGCTTGAGACGGTATCGCGTTCCTGAAGCCCTCGCTCCCAGAACTCGATCTCCGAGGCGGCGGCGAAGGACCGGAACAGCAGGGTGAAGGCTTCTCGCGACCAGGCCCCGATGTCTTCGGCGTCCTTGTCGGTGCGCGCCCGGATCATATCGAGGGCCGTCTTGGAGAGGATCCGCGCCTCGTCGAGGCGATCGTTTTCAGCGAGGAGACCCGCCTTGCGCACCATCCAGAAGGGATCGCTCTCTACCGACCACTCCGACAGCAGAGCGTCAAGCCGGTCGTAGTCGAGCGTCATCAGCGCCCAGAGGCATCTCTCATGCTGAAGGCGATCCCGCGCAGCGGGCGCAAGCGCCAGGGCGGACAGGCGGGCTTCCCATGCGCTCACGCCCTCGGGCCGGTCCGACTCGCGATCCGATCGAAGCAGGGCGAACATGAGGTCCACGGCCTGATCGAATTCCGCAGGAGCGAGGGCGGGCAGGTCGAGAGCTTCAAGGACGGGCTTGATCGGCGTCTCGATATTGCTGAACAACGGCACGAGGGCGCGTTCGCTCAGCCAGTTGAGCTCATAGGCCAGGGCCAGAGCCTTGGCGGGCTCAAGCTTCGGGATGATCGCACCGGCCTCGGCGATGCCGTTCTCAAGAAATTGCCAGATGCTGGTCCGGGCCCGACGCGGCGCCACGACCCAACCCGGGTAACGAAGCCGGTTATGCCGTAACGTCGGGAGGATTTCCGTCTCGACCTGTTCGACAGTCCATCTTGATCCGCCGGGCCGAGGCCAGGGCCTGGGCGCTCCGGGGTCCGGCGATGGCGACAACAGGGTCAGATGAGTCTGCTCGGCCGGGACCTTCGGCCACCTCACCCTGGGATAGGGTTTGGCCGCGGTCAGCCGCTCCAGAAACCACTGGATCGCCATCCCCCGTCGAGTCTCTTCAGGCCAGTCGGAGTAAGCCGGAAGGCGGGTCAGATCGATCGTCTGGATGCGGCGCTTTTCCAGCATCTTGCGCCGGGTTGCGGACAGACCGAGCGGGCCGACCAGATAGATCGTCGGCGCATGTTCGCCGAGTTGATCACGCACCCAGCCCGACCAGTAGAGGAAGTTCGGATCATCGCCGGAGAAGCCGACCAGAACCAGAACATTCTCCATCGTCGTTTGGCGGGCGAGATTGAGAAAGGGAGCGAAGCGCTCCGGATAAGTCCGGAAATCCTCTTCCGTGAAGATGAAGGGCCGGTTTGACGGGAAGCTTCCGTGCAGTTTGACGATACGCGGACCGGCTGCCGAGGGAATGTCTTCGACCGTTCGCACCGTCGAATAGACGCGGTCTTCGGCAGTCTTCGCCGCCCGCTCCAGCAGGGTGTCCCAGTTGGTCGTCAGGATATCGGCCCAGGGAAGCTCCACCAGAAGCTTGTGCAGTGGACCGGGTCCGAACGCCTCGTCCGGGACATTTTCGAGGATGAGGCGATCAAGGGCGTCGCGCCCGAACTCGGTTTCGTACTCTTGGGCGATGCGCAGCGCCGAACTGGTCGCAGCGGCCGTGTCGAGGGCCGCCTTGCGGTGCCGTTCGTTGCCCGTCTCGGCGTTTCCGTAGAGATCACCGACCATGCGCTCAACCAGCGCAGTCCAGCCCGGCATGATCGGTTGGGAATCCCGGAGCGGCCGGGCGTTGGGACTGAACCCGGCGCCGACCAGCACTGCGGCGCGGCCCGTCGGGGTTCTCCGCCAGAGTGCGGCAGCGATCCGTGCGATATGTTGGTCGTCGTCGAAGATCAAAACACGTCCTGCCTCAGACGTTCATAAACCGCAGATCCGCACGCGCAACGCCATTCCACCTTGACGCGCACGTTTCTAACCGCGTTCCTGTCGGAGGTCCGGCCGGCTTTCGATGGCCTTGACGGACGAGAAGCCGATCCGCCTCCGAGCAAGGGCGGTCATTGCGGAGCGACCCCATGGGACTGACCAAACGGATTTTCATCGAGAAGGACCCTGCCTACGAAGACGTCTGGCGTCGGGCAGCGGAAGCGGCGTCGGATTATTGCGCCCAGTTCCCGTTCCGGGTCCGAGGGAACCGCCGCAACAAGCTAGGATCGCACCCCCACTGGGATCCTTTCTGGCCCAATGCCCTCGAACAGGCCGCCAAGGCGCTTGACGTCGAATCGGTAAACATCAACGGCGGGAAATTCTTCCGGACCAAAGCCGACCTCACCGAGGTTCTCGCCCTGGCTGAACTCAAGTGGCGCGAAAGTCGTGAGGCCTATTCCGAACGTCTGCGTCGCATTACCGGCATTCCTCCTAAAGCCTGATCACAGCCGCCTCGCACTTGTGGATGCCAAGCTCCCAAATCAGAGCGCGTCTGCGCGCTACGAAGTCGAAGGCACAACCTCTCGCTCAACTTAAAACACTGACTGCGTGATAAGTGGCCAGACCCCAAATACTCCTCAAAGCGGGCCTTTGGGATGTCAGCTAAGAGTCAGGACCGGACATCGGCCAGCGGCCTAAGCTGACCTTCAGAGCGCTTTGTTCCGCCTCCGTGCGTTCGGATCCTTACATCCTTGACCTCGACGCGGTGCAGTAGCGCGTTCCGTCCACGTCACGCTGGACGATGTAGCGCGCCATTGCCAAATAGACGGGCCCGATCGCAAGTCACACACTTGCGTACGGCTGCGTCTGCAGCAGTGAGGGGGCGATGAACGCCGCACCGCCTCGCCGGGTCATCTTCGCCAGACATCTGGCGAATCCGGCTGTGAATTCTCGATCAAGACTTGGGCCGGATCTGGGAAGAACGCGACCCGCTGAACGCCGCTCTGGGATGAGCGCCATCTCGCCAAAGCGTTCGGGCGGCGGCTGGTGAAATTCTGTCATGGACAGACTGATCAAGAACGCGGTTCCGCACGCGCGACCGCGATCCGGAAGAGACGAGGGGCATGAGGTTATTATCAAAAAAAAGCGGCGGCCCGGTTTTGCTGACGGGTGGATCAAGGGGAGACACGAGCCGCCCGCTGACCGATGGACGACTGCTTGACCCTGACATAAGCGTCAGGGTCCGCCAGACGCCAGCCTTCACGATGTCTGCCCACCAGCGAAGATCCTGTCTGGACGTCGAGGTTTCCCCGATCCGTCAGAACGAGCTTGCAAGGAGCAGCTTCAGCCCCCCTCCCCTTTGACACGTTCGCGGTTGGCCGCCACGGTTTCCGGTCCTTGGGGAGACTGCTTTTCGGTGCGTCCCGGACGGTTGCGGTTCGTGCCGCCCTGCTGGACATCGTCCGCCTCGAAGGCTTCGCCCTCGTCCATGTCGTCTGCGACCTCGCCGGCGGCCGGCGGCGCGACGGACGCGTCCGACCAATCCGCCGCGGCATAGCTGCGCGGCTCCGGCCGAGAGTCTCGATGGTCTCCCTTGTCGCCCTGCCCGGCGGGATCCGTAGCGGCGTTCTGGCTGGTGGCCGTGGATGACGTCGTGTTCTGGTGGGCCATGTCCTCTATCCCGATGCTGACGCGCCAACGGCGCTCCTGATTGATTCAAACTGCGGCGGCTGATCCGTTCCATACGGCGGCGGCGCCGACGCCGCGTTCAGGAACCGTCTTCCAGCTTGCCAAACGCCCTGCCCAGTTCTTTCTTGGCCCCTCAAGCGTGCGCCTTTGCTCCTTCTTCAGATTCCCATTTGCGCGATTGACGTAGAGATCAGCATCGACATCGCCGATTGAAACGGCGCGCCTTCCGTCGCTCACTGCCCTTCGCCGATCGCTTTAGCCCCGTTGCGATCGCGGTTGCATGCGGGAATATCGACGCAGTCCGGCTCGGGAGGATCAACCGCCGAAACCGAAAACGGCCTGTTGCGGCGTGTCTTGGGACGGTCTGGAACAGGTTCGTGTCCTAGGCGTCGCCGGATCCGGGCTCCGCCATCTTGCGGTGCTGTTCGGCCAGCATACTTTGCGGGGTGACCGCCGCCATCGCAGCCTGAAGCTTGTTGCCCATGCCGGCGACGACATCGCCATCGCCGCGGTTCATCGCGTCGTAGCCGTATCTGGCGACGTCAGCCGGATCCATCTTCCTGTCGTCCTGGCCGACCTTGGTGTCCATCAAACCGGCGCGTTCGAAGAACTCGGTGTCGGTCGGGCCCGGCATCAGCACCGTCACGGTGACGCCCGTGTCCTTCAGCTCATTGCGCAGGGCGAAGGAGAAGCTGTCCACAAAGGCCTTGGACGCGTTGTACACGGCCTGGAAACTGCCGGGCATCAAGCCCGCGATCGACCCGGTGAACAGGATCCGACCCCGACCCTGGTCGCGCATGTCGCGGCCCAGGAGGTGGGCGAGCCGCACCGTGCCGGTGATGTTGGTGTTGATCACATGCAGGATGTCCTCGAAGCGCTCGTCGAGAAAGCCTTTGCCCAGACCATGGCCCGCGTTGGCGGCGAGCGCATCAACCGGCCGGCCCGCGATTTTGCCGTAGAGGGCCTGGACGCCTTGCTCTGTCGCGAGGTCGACCTGGACGGCCTCGACGGTCGCGCCCACGGCTTGAAGCCCCTGGACGGCTTCCGCCAATTGGGTGTCGGCGGCGACGATCAGGTCATAGCCGTCCTCGGCGAAAAGCCGGGCCAGTTCATAGCCGATGCCGCTCGAGGCGCCGGTCACGACAGCGAGCGGGCGGACCGTCTCGGCCGCCGAGTGTTCAGTATTGGACATAGGGTTCTCCGGACAAGGTTCTGTTCGGCAAAGCAAACGCCTCGGATGCGGTTCCGTATCGTCACGCTGGAACGCTGTCGCTCCGGACGGATTGGTTAGTTCACCAGACGGAGCATCCCCATGTCCTCATCCGATCCGATTTCCACCGACGCCGACGTCGCTTCGCCCGCCTTCATCGACAAGGACAATGTCGAGGGCGGCCACGCCGCAGCCAGCATCCGCGCCGCCATGATCAATCGGCCGCGACAGGAGCTGTATGCCTTCTGGCGCGATTTCACGAACCTGCCGTCCTTCACTGAGAACGTTACGGAGGTGGAGATTCTGGACGCAAAGCGTTCGCAGTGGACGATCGCGGGACCCGGCGGAATGGACGTCGATCTGGTGTCCGAGATCACCGAGGACATCGTCGGCGAACGGATCGCCTGGCGTTCGACGGAGGGTTCGGACATCGATCATGAGGGCTGGATCGCGTTCAAGGACAACCCCTTCGGTCGCGGGACCGAGGTGCGCATCTTCATCAGCTATGACCCGCCCGCCGGCGCGATCGGAAAGATCGTCGCCAAGGTGATGCAGCGCGAGCCCCGCATCCAGGCCCGCCGCGAACTGCGCCGTTTCAAGCAACTGATGGAGACCGGCGAGGTCTCGACCTCAAAGGCGCCCGACGCCGCGCCTCGCGCCAACCGTCATTTCTGATCCCGGGCTCGCCGGCCCATCACTCAAAACAGCGAGAGTCCCATGCGCGCACTCACATGGCACGGCAAACACAACGTCCAGGTCGACACCGTCCCCGACCCGCAAATCGTCAATCCGCGAGACGCCATCATCAAGATCACCGCCACGGCCATCTGCGGGTCGGACCTGCACCTCTACGACAGCATGATTCCCGGCATGTCGAACGGGGACATCCTGGGTCATGAGTTCATGGGCGTGGTCGAAGAGGTCGGCCCCGCCAACACGACGCTGAAGCGCGGCGACCGGGTCGTAGTCCCCTTCGTCATCGCCTGCGGGAAATGCTTCTTCTGCGACCACAAGATGCCGGCCGCCTGCGACAACTCCAATCCCGCCGAAAAGGCCGACGCCTCGGAGATCGCCTATGGCTACGCCATGACCGGCGCCTTCGGCTATTCGCACCTCACCGGCGGCTATGCCGGAGGCCAGGCCGAATACGCCCGGGTCCCCTACTCCGACTACGGCCCGATCAAGATCCCGGACGGCATCGAGGATGAGCGCGTCCTATTCCTGTCGGACATCTTTCCGACCGGCTGGATGGCGGCGGAGAACGCCCAGATCCAGCCCGGGGACACCGTGGCCATCTGGGGCTGCGGTCCCGTCGGCCTGTTCGCGATCAAGAGCGCCATCCTGCAGGGCGCCGGCCGGGTCATCGCCATCGACCATCATCCCCGCCGCCTCGAATTGGCCAGGCGGAACGGCGCCGAGGTTCTCAACTATCATGAGGTCAAGGTGCGCGAGGCTCTGATGGAGATGACGGCCGGCATCGGCCCGGACAGCTGCATCGATGCGGTCGGCATGGAAGCCCACGGCTTCTCGCCCGACAACATCGTCGACGCCATCAAGCAGGAGACGAAGATCCTCGGCACCGACCGTCCCCACGTCCTGCGCGAGACCATCATGGCCGTGCGGAAGGGCGGCACGGTCTCGGTTCCAGGCGTCTACGGCGGCTTCGCGGACAAATGGCCGATCGGGGCCTTCATGGAAAAGGGCCTGACGCTGAAGACGGGTCAGACCCATGTGCAGAACTACCTGCCGCAACTGCTGCAGCTGATCCTCGACGGCAAGATCGACACCACTGACCTGATCTCGCACCGGCTGCCGCTGGAGCAGGCCGCCGAGGGCTACAAGAACTTCAAGGAAAACCAGAACGAATGGACGAAGGTGGTGCTGAAACCGGGGTGAGGGCCAGCCCGGTGCGCGCCGATCCGGACGCCCGTCCCATGGAGGCCCGGTCCCGACCGGACCTGCCAAAGGGGTCGGGCTGGATCTACGAGCCCAAGTGGGACGGGTTTCGCTGCCTCGCCTTCAAGCGAGACGGCGAGGTTCACCTGATCGCGAAGTCCGGAAAGTCGCTGAACCGCTTCTTCCCCGAAGTGGTCGATCGCCTCGCCGCCCTGCCGGAAATGCGCTTCGGACTCGATGGCGAACTGCTGGCGCAAGACGGCGACGCCTTCTCCTTCGAGGTGCTGCAGGCGCGGCTGCATCCTGCCGAGAGCCGCATCCGGCGCCTCGCCCAAGAAACGCCGGCGATCTACGCCCTGTTCGACATGCTGGTCGATGTCGATGGGTCGGACCTCAGGAGCCGGCCTTGGTCGGAGCGACACGCACGGCTCGAGGCCTTCCTTGAGCCTTACCAAGCGACCCACCTCACGCTCACGCCCGGCACGGTCGACAGACGTCTCGCTCAGGTCTGGCTCGATGAGGGCAAGCTGGAGGGTGTGGTGGCCAAGGCCGTGACCGGCCCCTACCTCGAGGGCGAGCGGGCCATGATCAAGGTCAAGCGGGCCCGCACGGCGGACTGCGTCATCGGCGGTTTCCGCTATGCGTCGGACGCGCCGATCGTCGGGTCGCTTCTGCTGGGCCTCTACGACGACGAGGGGAAACTCAATCACGTCGGCCATACCTCAGGGTTCGCCGGCGTCGACAAGATCGCCCTGACCCGCGAGCTGGAAGCCCTGCGCGGCGGTGATGGCTTCAGCGGCCGCGCGCCCGGCGGGCCTAGCCGATGGTCCACGGAGCGTTCGGCGGCCTGGGAGCCGCTGCGGCCCGAGCGGGTGGTCGAGGTCGGCTTCGACCAGGTGTCGGACGAGCGCTTCCGACACGGCACGAAGCTGCTGCGCTTCCGGCCCGACAAGGCCCCGGCCCAATGCCGCATGGAGCAGTTGGAGAGCTAGGCGAGCGCCGTCCTAGGCCCAGTTGGCCAGGACTTCCGCGCTCTCCGCCGTTTCGACCTGCTGTCCATAGCGATTGCGGTACAGACCCAGCAGGGCGTCATGGCTCTCGTCGGACGAGCTGCACAGTCCATCCGTGACCACGATCACCCGGTAGCCGAGATCGACCGCCCCCAGAACGGCCGCCAGGACACAGACATCAGTCTCGGCGCCGGTGAGAACCAGGGTGTCGACGCCGCCGGCGCGCAAGGCGTCGTCGAGCCCGGTGCCCGGCCAGGGAGAGTAGATGCGCTTGTCCAGCACTCGAGCGGGCGGCGTGAAGGCCGCGAGCGCCGGAATCAGATCGACCATCTCGGCGCCCAGCCGATCAATCGTCATCTCCGGCCAGCGCTCCCAATAGCCGCGCCACGAGCCCCACCCCTCGCCGATCTCGGCAGCGGGAATGAAGCGGGTGAACCAGGTGCGTTCGGGCTTGCGTTCGCAGAGTCCGACCACGACCGGCAGGACCCGCTCCATCCACGGCGTCCGCCACGCCGTGTCCTCGGCGAACATCCGCTGCATGTCGATGCAGAGATGGACCGCGTTCTCAGGGATCGCCCCGCGGATCAGCCCGTCCGCCATCGCGGATCAAGCCGCCGCGCCCTGGGCCTTGGCGTTGGCGGCGGCGTCCGCCAAAGCCGTCAGGCTTTCATCGGTCGCTGATTCCTGTTGAAGGGTCTCATCGAGCAGGGCCGCCGCGTCGTCGAAGCCGAGCAGGGTCGCCCAGCGCTTGAGCGTGCCATAGCGGGTGATCTCATAATGTTCGACCGCCTGGGCCGCTGCGATCAGTCCGGCGTCGAGGGCGTCGGTTCCGGCATACTCCTCGAGGATCTCATCTCCCTCTGCGAGGATGCCTTCGATGGCGTCGCAGGTCTTGCCCATGGCGCGTTTGCCGATGATCTCGAACACCTGCTGCAGGCGCTCGATCTGGCCCTCGGTCTCTTCGCGGTGTTTTTCAAATGCCGCCTTCAGCTCGGGCGAGTTCGCGCCGCGCGCCATCTTGGGCAGCGACTTCACGATCTTCCGCTCGGCGTAATAGATGTCTTTGAGGGTGTCGTAGAACAGGTTGTCGAGGGTCTTCTCGGTCATCGGAAATCTCCAGAATGGGGAATCTGTAGAATGCCGTTCGTCGCGGCGGCGTTCCAATGTCCGGCGCCCGACATAGGCCCGATGAGCCCTCAGCACATCGACGCGGGACTTCGCCTCAACAGAGACGCGTCCGCAAGCCGTTGCGGCTGCATGATGCGGCCGGCTCTGCGGGCGCCGCGGCAGGACCAGCCGGAGCCGTAATGGATGCCTTGTCCGTCGCCAACGCCGCCATCGCCTGAATAGACGAGGTCGAGGCAGGGCGTCTCGCCGCCCAGCGCTCGGGCGATCATCGGATCAAGGCTGTGGGCGAGATGATGGTCGGCGACCCCCGCACGGTTGATGAAAACTGACGCCGATCGCGCATGTCGCCGATCTGACCGCGCCCGCGACCCGGGATCAGCGGCGTCAGGGCCTGATCGCGGACCTCAAAGGGCCCGGCCGACCAGGCCTTCGAGCGACTCGGCACCAGCTGGGGGCCGCTCCCGGCGAAACCGCCCTTCTGCTCAGGATCTACGGCCGTATGGGCGACAGCAACGCCCTGGCGCCCTGACGGCCTGGACCGCCAGGACCTTGTCCGTTGAGGGCCGCCAGAAGATGGCGGATCAGTTGGACGCGGCGAACACGGCCTCCCCGTCAGCTGCAGAACAGCTTCGTCGGCGACGAGGGACGCCCAGAGAAGAACCAGGCCCTCACAGGACCTAGGGGGCCTTTGACGTCCGGGCTGTCGACCTCATTCTCCGCCCTTCACATAGGGCGGGTTCACATGCACCTGCGCATGGCCCTCGTGGCGCATATGGCTTTCGTCGATCTGTTTGATCAGCTCCATCCCCTGCGTCTTTCCGACCAGCTCGAGCAGGGCGTCGATCTTGGCCTCGACCCGGTCGTCGTTCTCCTTTGAAGAGGGTGAGCCGATGTAGAGGAAATAGGCCAGGCCGACGACCTGCCAGAGCAGTTGCAGGAACTCCGACTGCCAGTTCTCGAAGGTGTCCCGGCCCATCTCGACCAGATAGGCGCTCAGTTGCACCGTCTGCCCGTGATCCTGGGCCTCATCGATGTAGGCGAACCAGCCGAACAGCCAGTGCAGTCCGAAGGAGACGAGAAAGAAGGCCAGGGTGATCCAGCCATAGGCATACCGCTTCAGCATCGTTTTCACTCCGTTAGTCGGGCGCGGTCAGCCCCCTGCTCTGCGCGCAGTTTCATGGGCTTGCCGCGGATCCACAGCCGGTCGCATTCGATCGCGGTCCAGCCCTGCGGAAGCACGACCGGACGAGACGGCCAGCCCTGAGGGTCGTCGGCCGAGATGTTCAGCCCTGGAAAGCCCTGCAGCAATCCGGTCAGGAAGCCTCCCATATTGGCGAAGAAGGGACCGGAGGCGACGCCGTCCGGCACCTTGTCGAGCCGATACTCGAGGGTCTGCTGGAACCGGCCGTACTGGTATCGGCCATAGCCTTCCTCGAGAAGCTGAAGCGACAGATCCCGATCACCCGCCCAGGCCGCCCAGGCGCCGTAAAGGGCCGGCAGCATCGGTGCCCCGACATAGCCCCGCCACAGGCCGAGATAGAATTTCAGGGTCCGGGCCGCTGTGTCTTCATCGACGTCCGCCCAATAAGGAAAGAGGCCCATGAGCGGTGAAGGCGTCGCGCCCTTCTCCTCATCGGTTCGGTAGTCGTCGTGGGAGGCGATGACGCCGTCGCCGCGCATCGGCAGGATGAGACCCTCGGCGACCCGGGTCCAGCTGTCGCGCGCCGGCAGACCGACCGCTTCGGCCGCCCTGGCCGTCCTGGCCAGCAGGACCCGGGCGGCCATCAGCGTCAGCGCGTCATTGTCATCCATCTCGGCGCGTTCAGCCGGTCCGCCCCCTTCCCGGAGCGCGAACCCGCTCCGGACGCGATCGACCCGATCCACGAACCAGTCCGCGACGCCCGACAGCACCGGCCAGGCCCGCGCCTTCAGAAACTGCGCATCGCCTGTCGCGTCGGCATGCAGGGCGAAGGCCCGAGCGACGTGCAGGTTGATATGGTCTTCGCGGTTGGCCGCGCTCGCCCCGCCCGGGGTCGCCTCCTCCCCATGTCCCGGTCCCGTCTCCCATGGGAATTGCAGACCCAGCCGCCCCAGCATCTTGGCGTTGTTGCGCGCGGCCTCCAGACCACGGCTGCGGAATTCCAGCATGGCGCGGGCGGCGTCCGGCTGCAGCAGGGTCAGGACCGGAACGACGAACGCATCAACGTCCCACATCACGTGTCCATAGTAGTAATGATAGTCCCACCATCCGGCGAGACCATAGATCGACGTCGACGACGGGGATGCGGCGTGGACCGACGTCGTCAGATAGAAGAAGGCGGCGTCAGCCATGGCCTGCCATCGCGTCTCGGCGCCCACCAGCCGAATGCGCCCGCGCCAGAGGTCGCGCCAGCACGCGCGGTTGCGGCGCCGCAACTCATCGAAACCCAATTCCTTCGCGGCGGCGATCAGACGCACCGCCTGGCGTTGCGGCTGCCGGTGCAACACGTCAGGGACCAGGCTGGCCAATTGGGTGAAGCGATAACGACGGCCCTTGCGGGCGGTGAAGGCGTAGGTCCTGGCGATCGGTCCCTCGGGGTCCGAAGCGCTTTGGGCGGATTCAGCGTCCTCGGGTCCTGTGGTCGCAAGGGCGACCCCGCACCGGCCCAGGCCGCCCGCCGACTCCCACAGCAGGGAGCCGTCGCAGACCGGATCTTCTTCTCCCGGAGTATCGGTCCGGCTTTCCAAAGGGCGGCCGCGAATGCCCTCGAAACCCGTGTCCAGACGAAGCTGGACCGCGCACGCCCCGTGAACCGTCAGGGAAATCTCCTGGCACAGAACGGTCGGATGGGTTCGACTGGCGAAGGTGACGATCTCAACGTCTGCGCGCAGGCCGTTGATCGTGATCGCCAAGCGGCTGGTGAGTTCCGCCGTTTCGAAGTCATAGGCTTGATCGACCGCCTCGACCGCGCCGGTCCGGTCGCTGGCCCACTGGCCGTCCAGCGCGACATCGCCGGACAGAGGATAGGGTGCGGCGGCTGCGGCTTCGACACGATGTTCATGGTGTTCGCCGACATAGCCGTTGACCATGCACATTCCGGCGTCGAGCGGGTTCTCGCGGACCCGCAGTCCGATCAGACCGTTCGAAACGTAGGCCGGAAGGTCTGCGCCCCGGGCGCCGCGTTCCACAGGCGGGCTGATGGGAACATATCCGGCGCGGCTATTCATGCCGAAACATTCCGAAACCGGAAAATCCGGGCCCCTAGCAGCCAGAGGTCGCCGACGGTCGACATGCTCATCCCCGGTTCGGGCCTTATTGTTGACCGCGTGCCGGCGGCCGTCCCCCCGATCAATGATCCTGTGCGCCGAGAAGTTCCCCCTGCAGCCGTCCGGTCCTGCGCCAGGACGAAGCGATCAAGCTTATCGCGGTTCTGTCATCAACCACCCGGGAGGACGGGAGGGAGCCGCGCCGTCATCCAGGCGCCCGCTTCCTCGAGATCAGCAAAAATGGGTTGGTCCGGCCCCTCAAGGCCGTCAAATCCCGCTTCCAGAAACCACTTTCCCCTGTCTTCTCCGGCCTCCTCCGACAGCCGGGTGAGGACGGCGACCAACCGGTCGCCGCAGAAGACGAGCCGCCCGCCGTCCTGGCCTTCGACGGCGATCTGAACCGGGCGAAACTCCAGCTTCATGCGTCGGCCTTTTCGATGAGATGAAGATAGGCGGGATCAAAATCCCCGGCTCTCTTCAGGCCTTCCCAATCGGTGATCTGAAGATAACGTCCCTTCGAGATGATCAGACCTTCCCGACGCAAATCCTGAAGAACCCGATTGACGTGAACCGATGACAGCCCCAGCGAGTCCCCCAACTCCTGCTGCGTGACCGGCATTTCGAACTCCCTGGCTTCCGCCAGACCGATCGCCTGCGCCCGGCTGTAGACCTCGCAGATCAAGTGAGCGATCCGTTCACGCGCCGTTCGGCGTCCGACCCCAGCAAGCCAGGCTCTGAACACAGCCGCGTCGATCAGCGTGTCGCGCCAGAGCGCGAGTGCGATCTGGGGATAGCGTCTGATGATCTCCATGACGGCCGAGTGGGGGATCAAAGCGACTTTGGCGGGCGTCAGCGTCCCGAGACTGTGATCCATGACGCCCAGATGCATGCTTTGCAGGTCCGGGATGTCGCCGGCGATGTGAAACGAAAAGATCTGCCGGCCCCCGCCGTGCAGAATCTTGTACCGGCAGGTGAACCCTTCAAGGATCAGGCAACAGTCCGGCGGGGCCTCGCCTTCGCTGACGATGTCCGTGTTCTTGGGGACATCCTTGACGTGAAGCGGCAACCCGGCCAGCGCCCGACGCTCTTCGGCGCCGAGAACGCTGATGGTTTCGAGCTTGCGCAGCAGTCGAAGGTGATGGGGCGACACATCGTCGGATGCAGGCACTGGATTTTCCACGGGTCCGGAAGCGACCCTCCTGGCCTGACCGGGATCGACAGCCAGAACCTGCCTCGCACAATTGCCTCCGCCATGAGCGATCATAGGTTAGTGTGATGTCATGGATCAGGATTTGACGACCAATCCGCTCATCATGAAACTTCGTGTCGGCGCAGCGCTTTCCCCTGCGGACGCCGCCGGCATCGAGGCGGCGGTCAGCGGACATGCGGTGATCCAGTCTGGCGGAGATTTGATCGCGGAAGGGGAGCGACCCGACAGGGTTCATCTTGTGCTCAGCGGTCTGGCGTGTCGATACAAGGTGCTGGCGGACGGTTCGCGCCAGATACTCGCCTGGCTGATCCCAGGAGACATCTGCGATCTGCACGTCGCCATCCTGGGACGGATGGATCACGGGATCGGGGCCCTGTCCGATTGTCGGATCGCCTATATCGCACGGGCGGATGTCGAGGCGCTGATAAGCGCCAATCCGGCGGTGAACCATGCTCTGTGGTGGAACACCCTGGTCGACGAAGCGATCTTGCGCGAATGGCTCGTCGGCATGGGCAGACGTTCAGCGCTTGCTCAACTCGCCCACCTCTTCAGCGAGCTTCTTGTGCGGTTTCGATTGGTCGGTCTGGCGGCCGACAATGCGTATCCCTTGCCGCTCACCCAGGCGACGCTGGCCGACACCCTGGGTATTTCGACAGTCCATGTCGGCCGTGTGCTTCGCCAGCTCCGCAATCGGGGCGCAATCCGATTTTCAAAGGGACGTTTGCACGTGTTGGACGAAGCGGGACTGCATGCCGTCAGCGGCTTCTCACCAGAATACCTGCATTTGGCCAAGCGGGAAAGAAACGGCCACGCTTCAGAGGCTGTAACTTCGCACGACAGCTGAACATTGACTAACCTATGTAAGTGCAGACCCTGGACGATTGCCCATTCATCTTCCTGAACAGCTGAACTGTCGGGAGAAAGGCTTTGTCAGGTCCCCATTACACAAGCCCCGCCGCCGTCTCACGCCCGCAATCGAAACGCAGGAAGCCCGATCCGCATGACGAATGCGAGACGGATCTGGTGGCGGCGTTGACCGAGATCGAACATCTGCAGTCCAGCTTGGCGGCGGCGTACGACCGCATAGAACTTCAGGATCTCGTGATCCGCGAGGTAGATCATCGCGCCAAGAACGCCTTTCTGACGACAGCCGGTCTATTGCGTTTGCAGGAAAAGGACACGGTTGATCGAACGGCGTCGGATTTGCTGCAGAGGGCGAGGATGCGCCTGATGACTTTGGCGGCCGCGCATTCTGCGATGGTGAACCTCGAGGCCGACGACCTTCTGTCTCTGGACGACCTGATCCGGGCCATCTGCGAAAGCATGTCCAATGGCGTGGCGGCGCCGGAATGCGGCGACGGGCGCATCAAACTCGCCCTTGATCTCGCAGCCGTGAAATGTCCTGCGGTCCAGGCAACGCCGTTGGCTTTGCTGGCCAGCGAAGCACTGACCAACGCTCTCAAGCACGCCTTTCCGGACGGTCGCGGTGGAAGCGTCCTGGTGCGGCTTTGGCGGGGTGAACAGATGATCACCTTAAGCGTATCGGATGATGGCCGGGGGGGCTCGGCCAGGGTTGTCGGCGGTCAGGGCTCAGTCCTGATGAAACGCGTCGCACGCCATCTCAGAGCTGATCTCAGCATCATCAAGAGACCTCAAGGCGGCAGGGAGATCCGCATCTCCATGAATTTACCTGAGGTTGGCGCATGACCTCCAGGCCATCCGCTTTCAAGCGGGAAGACCCTTTTCTCCCATCGCTCGTCAGCGCCGCTGCTTGGCAGACCATTCGCCCGCTCGGGCAGCCGCTGGACTTGCGATATGGAGACGTCGTTTCTCCGAAAGACAGTTTGCTGATCGAACGAGGAGCAGTGGCGACGTTTTTGGATGCCGACGGACGCCCGACATGCGTGGGGTTGATGACAGCGGGCGAATTCGTGGGCCTGAATCCCGCGATATCGGCTCAGCCCTCAAATCTGCGGACGGTCGCCGTCGCAGACGGCGCCGGTCTGCTCTTTCCAAGGCATGTGCTGCGGCGGGAATGGGAGACCAGCGCCTTCTTTCGGGAGGCTGTCACGTTGAGAGCCCATCTCGCTTTGAATGCCGCCCGTCTGTGGGCGCTCTGCCAGGAACGCCATTCTTCTCGTCAAAGACTGGCTGCGCTGCTTTTATGGTTGTCGAAGCACGATGATCGGGTGACTCTATTTCAGGAAACGGCGGGAGCCGTTCTCAATCTGCGTCGAACAACTGTTGCGGCGGCGGCATCACATCTAAGAGGCGCGGGCGCTCTCATCTGGCGTCGCGGCGGCGTGCGCATATTGGATCGGTTCGCACTTGAACGCCTCGCTTGCGCCTGCAGTCATAGGCATTCCTCCGCCGCACATTGAACGTCCGCCCTCAACTGAATCAGATGCGAATCCGCCGCGGCGCCGCTTGACTCACCCCCCTCTTCGGGCGGCATATGGAACAAATGAAGAACAATCTTGTCCCTGATCCCGGCCTGACGCGGCTGAAGGCGCAGCTTCTGGCGCTGGAAGGTCCGCGGGGTCGTGTGCGCCCGGCGGCGGCTGTGACTGCGGGGCTGGCGCCTGAGCAGGTGGAGGCCCAGGCCCTGCACGACCTCTACGCCGCCTCGCCCGCTGACGCCGTGTCGGTCAACGCCTTCGGTCTGGGGCTGGCGCTGAAGGCGGCGGAGGGGCGGCCCGTGGTCTGGGGCCTGCATGAGATGATGGCGCAAGAGGCGGGACGACCGCACGGACCAGGTCTGCACGAGATGGGGCTGTCGCCGCGCGATCTTCTTCTGGTGCGGACGCGCGATGTTCAGACCCTGCTGGCCGTGGGCGAAGAGGCTTTACGAAGTCCGGCGGTCGGGGCGGTGCTGCTCAGCGCCTGGGGCGAGGCCAAAGCCTTCAGCCTCACGGCCAGCCGCCGACTGGCCCTGGCGGCCGAGAGCGGGACGGCGACGCTGTTCCTGGCGCGGGCGGGCGCAGTCCCCTGCCCCAGCGCGGCGAGATCCCGATGGTCGATCATGTCCCATGCTTCAACGCTTCTGGCTGGAGAGGCACCGGGGCGGCCGTCTTTTTCAGCGACCCTGCTGCGGCGGCGCGGCGGCGGGGCGACCGGGACCTGGATCATGGAGTGGGATCGTGAGCAGCGGTCATTCCACATCCCCGCGCCGCTATCTGGCGGTCTGGCTGCCGTGGCTGCCCAGCGACCGGCTGCGGCGTCAGGAGACGGCCCTGACACCAGACCGAGCACCAGACCCGACACCGGGCGTCGCGCCGCCTGAGCCCGTCCCGCCGGTCGTCTTCGTCGAAAAGGTCAAGGGGGCGCTGAGACTGGCGGCGGTCGATCCGGCGGCGGCGCAGGCCGGGTTGACGCCCGGCCTGACCCTGGCCGACGCTCGGGCGCGCACCCCCGCCCTGCGCACCGTGGTCCACCGGCCTGAAGCGGACGCCGCCCTTCTGGCCCGGCTGATGGAGGATTTCGGCCGCTTCAGCCCCATGATCGCGATGGATCCGCCGCACGGCCTGATGCTCGACGTCACCGGCTGCACCCATCTGTTCGGCGGCGAGGCGGGTCTGATGCAGGCTGTCCAGGCGCGGGCCGGACGCGCCGGATTCAAAATCCGCTGCGCCCTGGCCGGAACGCCCCAGGCCGCACGCGCCCTGGCCCGCTTTGGTCCGGGAGGTCTGTTCGAACCGGGACAGGACCGCGCCGCCGTGCGTCGTCTGCCGGTCGCCGCTCTGGAGCTGTCCGACAAGGACGAACAGGCCCTGCGCCGCGCCGGACTGAAACGGATCGCAGATCTGGACGACCGCCCGCGTGCGCCTCTGGCCGCCCGCTTCGGCGCCGACTTCCCCGCCCGGCTGGCGCGGGTGCTGGGCGATGAAGACGTGCGCATCACCCCGCATCGCCCGCCCGCCCCCATCGTCGTCGACCGCGTCTTCTTCGAACCGGTCTCGGCGCCCGAGGACGTGGAGCGGGTGTTGGCCGATCTGCTGGCCGAAACCGCCGGACGACTGGAGCAATCAGGCCAGGGCGGGCGCGCCTTTGAAGCCGGCTTCTACCGCGTCGACGGCCAGGTGCGGCGCATCGTGGTACGGACGGGACAGGCGACGCGCGACGTGGCGGCGGTGGCGCGGCTGTTCCGCGAACGAATGGGCGCGCTGTCCAACCCCGTCGATCCCGGCTTCGGTTTCGACCAGATGCGCATGGCCGTGCACTGGACGCAGGTCCTGTCGCCGACCCAGCATGGGCTGGAACGCGAAACGCCGGGCGAAGAGGCTTTCAGCCGTCTGATCGACCGGTTGACCGCCCGACTGGGTCCGGACGCCGTGCAGCAGTTCGAGCCCTTCGCCTCGCATATCCCGGAACGCGCCGCGCGGCTGGTCCCCGCCTCCGCCCGGCCCGGCGGCGAGGTCTGGCCCGACCTTGATCCCGATGACCCGCCCTTGCGCCCCTTGCAGATGTTCGACCCGCCCCAGCCGGTCGAGACCCTGGCCGAGGTCCCCGACGGTTCGCCCCTGCGCTTCCGTTGGCGCCGCGTCCTGCATGAGGTTGTCGGCTCTGAGGGACCCGAGCGGATCGGCGGTGAATGGTGGCGGGCGCCGAACCAAAAGACCCGCGACTACTACCGCGTCGAGGATCGTCAGGGCCGCCGCTTCTGGTTGTTCCGCCAGGGCCTGTACGGCGAAACGCCCGAGCCCCGCTGGTTTATCCACGGCCTGTTCGCATGACCAGAATGCAGCCCTGCGGGGATTACGCCGAACTGGCGGCCGCCAGCCATTTCTCCTTCCTGAGAGGCGCCTCTTCGCCCAAGGCGCTGGTGCTGACGGCCCTCCTCAACGGCCACGTCGGTCTGGGCCTGGCTGACCGCAATACGGTGGCCGGAGTGGTGCGGGCGTGGAGCGCGTTGAAGGAACTGCGCGACGTGGGTCTGGCCCCGCTCGACAGGATGCGCGAAGGCGGCGGACCGGGCGAAATCGCCTATGTCGAAGACCCGCTGAACGATCCCGCACTCTGCGAAGAGGTGAAGCGGCGCGCCGCCGGTTTCCGCCTGCTGACCGGAACGCGGTTGGTGTTCAACGACGGCACGCCGGACATGTTGGCCTATGCCGAGACCCGCACCGGCTGGGGCCGGCTGACCCGTCTGCTGACGCAGGGCAATCGGCGGGCGAAGAAGGGTCAATGCGAGATCGGGCTGGCCGACCTGCTGGCCGACCCCGAAGGTCTGTTGCTGATCGTGGCGCCGCCGGACCGGCTGCTGGGACTGGATAGGGTGCTGGCCCGCGCGGCCGAGGCGGCGCCCGGCGCGGTCTGGTTGGGCGCCGCCATGCTGAGACGCGGCGACGACCGGCGGCGTCTGGCCCGGCTTAACACGCTGGCGGCGCGGTCGGGTGTTCCCCTGCTGGCGCTCAACGAGGTCCTCTACGCCTCGCCGAAGGACCGTGACGTTCAGGACGTCCTGACCTGCATCCGCGAGGGCGCGACCATCGACACCGCCGGACGCCGTCTGGAGGCCAACGGTGAACGCTGGTTGAAGCCCGCCGCCGAAATGAGCCGCCTGTTCAAGGACGCGCCCGAGGCGGTGGGCGAGACGACGGCGTTTCTGGGGCGCGCCACATTCGACCTCGGCCAACTGACCTATGAATACACGGAAGAGCCGGTCCCTCCCGGCTGGACGCCCCAGGCCTGGCTCGAGGAACTGGTGCGTCGCCGCACGCCGGTCCGCTATGCGGACGGCGCGCCGGACAAGGTGCAGGCCTTGCTCGCCAAGGAGCTGGCCTTCATCGCCGAACGCAGGCTGGCGCCCTATTTCCTGACCATCCACGACATCGTCCGCACGGCCGACGACAAGGGCATACTCTGCCAGGGCCGGGGCTCGGCCGCCAACTCGGCCGTCTGTTTCGTGCTGGGGATCACCAGCGTCGACCCGGCCTTCCACGACCTGCTGTTCGAACGCTTCCTCTCGTCCGACCGCAATGAACCGCCCGACATCGACGTCGATTTCGAACACGAACGGCGCGAGGAGATCATCCAGTACATCTACGGCCGCTACGGCCGCCACCGTGCCGGCATCGCCGCCACCGTCATCCGCTATCGCTCAAAGAGCGCCATCCGCGAGGTCGGCAAGGCGCTGGGTCTGACCGAGGACGTGACCGCCCGCCTGTCTTCGACCCAGTGGGGCAGCTGGGGCTCGGAACTGGGCGACCGCCACGTCGAACAGGCCGGACTGGACGCCTCCAATCCGATGATCGACCGGGCGGTGAAGATGGCCGCCCGGCTGCTGGACGCCCCCCGCCACCTGTCCCAGCACGTCGGCGGCTTCATCCTGACCCAGGGCCGGCTGGACGAGACCGTCCCCATCGGCAACGCCGCCATGGCCGACCGCACCTTCATCGAATGGGACAAGGACGACATCGACGCCCTGGGGGTGATGAAGGTCGATGTTCTGGCGCTGGGCATGCTGACCTGCATCAGGAAGGCGTTCGACCTGATGAAGACGCATCAGGGGGTGGAGCACGACCTGGCCTCGGTTCCCGCCGAACGGCCTGAAGTCTACGACATGCTGTGCCGCGGCCATTCCATCGGCGTGTTCCAGGTCGAGAGCCGGGCCCAGATCAACATGCTGCCCCGGCTGAAGCCCCGGGAATTCTACGATCTGGTGATCCAGGTGGCGATCGTCCGCCCCGGCCCCATCCAGGGCGACATGGTCCACCCCTATCTGAGGCGCAGGAATGGCGAGGAAGAGGTCGTCTACGCCTCGCCCTCGCCCGAACACGGCCCGCCTGACGAACTGAAACAGGTGCTGCACCGGACGCTGGGCGTCCCCCTGTTCCAGGAGCAGGCGATGAAGGTGGCCATGGTCGCCGCCGAATTTTCCGACAAGGAGGCCAATGGACTGAGAAAAGCCATGGGGACCTTCAGAGGCGACGGGACGTTGCACACCTATGAAGACCGGATGGTCAACCGGATGATCGCGCGCGGCTATGATCCCGACTTCGCCCGCCGCTGCTTCGATCAGATCAAGGGGTTCGGTTCCTACGGCTTTCCGGAAAGTCACGCCGCCTCTTTCGCGCGCCTGGTCTATGTCTCCTCCTGGATCAAATGCTTCCACCCCGCCGCCTTCGCCTGCGCCTTGCTGAACAGCCAGCCGATGGGCTTCTACGCCCCCGCCCAGATCGTACGCGAAGCGCAGGAGATCGGCGGCGTCGAAGTGCGCCCCATCGATGTCTCCAGCAGCGACTGGGACAACATTCTGGAGCCGACCCCCGCCTCCCCGGCCCTGCGGCCCGCCCTCCGCCTGGGCCTGCGCCAGATCGACGGCTTCCGGGAAGACTGGGCCAAGGCCCTGAGCGCCTCGCGAGCGGAAGCGCCCTTCTCCGACATCGAATCCCTGGCCCGCCGCGCCGATCTGCCCGCTGCGGCGATGCGCAAGCTGGCCGACGCCGACGCCTTCCGCTCCCTCGGCCAGGACCGGCGCCAAGCCCTGTGGGCGGTGCGGCGCCTGCCCGACGATGACGCCCTGCCCCTGTTCGCCGCCGCCGAGGCGCAAGGTCGCGGCGCCCGCGAGCTGGGCGCCGAGCCGGATGCGCAGTTGCCCCTTATGCCGCTGGGCGAGCATGTCGCCGCCGACTATCAGACCCTGCGCCTGTCGCTGAAGGCCCACCCCATGCAGATCCTCCGCCCCGTCTTCGACGCCGAACGGGTGCTGAGCTGCGCCGCGACGGAGGCGAAGCGCGGCGGAACGCTGGTGCGGGTCGCCGGCGTGGTCCTGGTGCGTCAGAGGCCCGGCAAGGGCAACGCCATCTTCGTCACCCTGGAGGACGAGACCGGCATCACCAATGTCGTCCTGTGGGCGCGGATGTTCGAAGAATTCCGGCGCGAGGTCATGGCCGCCCGTCTGATGGAGGTCGAAGGCGTGGTCGAGAAAAGCCCCGAAGGCGTGGTCCATGTCGTCGCCCGCCGCATCATCGACCGCACCGCCGAACTGGCCAGGCTGTCAGAGGAACACGCTGCTGACGTCCAGCTGGCTCGCGCCGACATCATCGCCCACCCGCAACCCCCGCGTCACCCGCCGCACCGCCATCCCCGCGATGTGCGCATCCTGCCGGGATCGCGGGACTTCCATTAGGCGTCTATGTTGAACGACAACCTCCCCCTCTTTCCCGAACTGCATCCAGCGGCGGCCGAGCCCGAGCTGATCGGCTTGCGCTACGCCGACGCCGTCCTCTCGCCGGAGGCTCAGCAGGACCTGATCAGCCGCGCCCGCGCTCTGGACTTCGCCCCTTTCGACTTCAGGGGGTTCAAGGGAAATCGCCGGACGGTCTCGTTCGGCTCCCGCTACGACTTCACCAACAACCGCATCGGATACGCCGATCCCATGCCCGAGTGGTTGAAGCCGCTGCTCGCTGCAGCGGCGGCCTTCGCTGACATCCCTGAGGTCGAACTCATCCAGGCCCTCGTCACGGAGTATGCGCCCGGCGCGGGCATCGGCTGGCACCGGGATCGGCCCGAGTACGGCAAGGTGGTCGGCCTGTCGTTCGCCTCTGACTGCGTGCTCCGCTTCCGGCGCCCCGAGGCCGGGCGGTGGCGACGCGCCTCGCGAACCCTGCGCCCCGGCTCCGCCTATCTGCTCGACGGTTCCGCCCGTGACGCCTGGCAGCACAGCATCACGCCCGGCGATCAGCTCCGCTATTCGGTCACCTTCCGCACCCTGCGTCAGCCGGTGCTCTAGAGCGAAAGTCTAGCCGGCCGCGGATTTCAACGCGCCAGATCCGGTCATTGGAAGGCAGGCGACGACACGCCGTGCGGACCCGCATCCGAAGCGCCGTCCGTCATCCCGATCAGATCTGAACGCCACGGCCTGAAATCGGCGCCGCTGGGCTGCTGGAACAGGCGCAGGCCGAACTCCGGCAGGATGGCGAGCAGATGGTCGAAGATGTCGGCCTGGATGGCCTCATACTCGGCCCAGGCCACGGTCGCCGTGAAGGCGTAGATTTCGAGCGGCAGTCCCGCCTCGGTGGGCTGCAGCTGCCGCACCAGCAGCGTCATGTCCTGACGGATGCGCGGATGGTTTTCCAGGTAGTGCTGAACATAGGCGCGGAAGGCGCCGATGTTGGTGGATCGGCGCATATTCACCGGATCGCGCCCCGCCTCGACCAGTTTGGCGTTCCAGTCGGCCATCTCGGCCGCCTTCTCGGCCAGATAGTCATCGATCAGCAGGAAGCGGCGCATCCGCTCGCGATCCTCCTCGGTCAGGAAACGCACGCTGATCTGGTCGATCAGCAGGGAGCGCTTGATGCGCCGCCCGCCGCTCTCCTGCATGCCGCGCCAGTTCTTGTAGGACTCATTGATCATCCGCCAGGTCGGGATGGTGGTGATGGTCTTGTCCCAGTTCTGAACCTTGACCGTATGCAGGGCGATGTCGATGACGTCGCCGTCTGCGTTCAACTGGGGCATCTCGATCCAGTCGCCGACACGCAGCATGTCGTTGGAGTTGAGCTGCACCGAAGCGACCAGCGACAGGAGGGTGTCCTTGAACACCAGCATCAGCACCGCCGCCAGCGCCCCCAGACCCGACAACAGCAACAGCGGCGACCGCTCGATCAGGGCCGCGATCGCCATGATGGCGGCGATCGCATAGATGACGATCTTCAGGATCTGCAGATAGCCCTTGATGCTGCGGCGGTGAGCGCGCGGCGAACGGAGGTAAAGAGCGTTGGCCATGTCCAGCGCCGCGCCGATGGCGATCGCCACCGCCACGATCATGAAGGCGCCGGCGACGTTCTGGACCAGGGTGACAACGCCCGGCGGCAGATGCGGCACGCCGCCTATGCCGCGAAGGATGATGATGGCGGGAACCACGCGCGTGACGCTGCGCACCACGGGGCGGAGCAGCACGTCCAGATCCTGAACGGTGCGCCCCGCCACACGCAGGGCCAGGCGGGTCAAAACGCGGCGGACGATGAAATCGACAACGAAGGCGATGAGGAGGAGAAGACAGAGCCCGATCAGCATCTGCGCGATCGGGAACTCCGCCAGGCGATCACGCATGGCGTCAATAAAAAGCATGGCCAAGCCTAGGCGAGGCGGCCGGCGACTTGAACCCCGCCGCGTCAATCGGCATCAGCTGATGGACCACTCAGGCTGGCAGCCACATGAAATCGACCTTTCCGCGCGCGACAGGGTCCTCAACGAAAGGCGCTCGGAGATGGCGGACAAGGCCGATCGGCATGGAACCGAAACGCCAATGCAACGCTTGAGCACAATGCTCAAGACCAACATGAACCCCCGTGTTTTCTGGGGAGCCAGCCTGATCATCGGCCTGCTCCTCATCGTCGCCCTGACAGCCCCCGGTTTCTCCGATCGCGTGTTCCAGACTGGCCAGCGCTGGGTGATCGAGACGTTCGGCTGGTTCTACATCGCCGCCGTCGCCGGCTTCCTCGGCCTTGTCGTCTTCCTCGCCCTGGGCCCCACCGGCGCGCTCAAACTCGGCGCCGACGACGCCGAACCGGACTTCCCCTATCTGTCCTGGATCGCCATGCTGTTTGCGGCGGGCATGGGCATCGGCCTGATGTATTTCGGCGTCGCCGAGCCCATCCAGCATTTCACCAACCCGCCGTCTGGCGAGGGCGGCACCTTCACCGCCGCCCGCGAAGCCATGGGCATCACTTTTTTCCACTATGGCGTTCACGCCTGGGCCATCTATGCCCTCGTCGGCCTCAGCCTCGCATTCTTCGCCCACCGCAAGGGGCTTCCGCTGACCTTGCGTTCCGGGCTGTCGCCCCTTCTGGGCCGTCGCACTAATGGCGTCATAGGTGATGCAGTCGACATCTTCGCCATCTGGGGAACGGCTTTCGGCATCGCGACCTCCCTTGGCTTCGGCGTGTCCCAGATGAACAGCGGCCTCACCTACCTGCTGGGCATTCCCAACAACGCCTGGGTCCAGGTCGGCCTGATCGCGATTGTCATGGCGGCGGCGACGGTCTCTGTGCTCAGCGGTGTCGGCAAGGGGGTGCGCCGCCTCTCCGAATTGAATCTGACCCTGGCTGTCCTCCTTTTGCTTTTCGTGTTGATCGTCGGACCGACCGGCTTCCTGTTCAAGGCTCTGGTCCAGAATTTCGGCCTCTACCTGGACCATTTCTTCGAGCGGACTTTTACGCTTTACGCCTATGAACCGCGAGCGTGGATGGCGGACTGGACCCTCTTCTACTGGGCCTGGTGGATCGCCTGGTCGCCGTTCGTCGGCATGTTCATCGCCCGCATCTCACGTGGCCGAACGGTGCGGGAGTTCATTCTGAACGTTCTATTGGTTCCTGCCGGATTCACCTTCC